>Ga0187827_10006058_pt1 | contig 14009 bp, 12 predicted proteins | sample ETNtaG_39_FD_167969 | JGI IMG/M metagenome (GOLD analysis project Ga0187827, IMG submission 167969) | Marine microbial and viral communities from oxygen minimum zone, Eastern Pacific Ocean - ETNP2014_SV_150_PacBio MetaG (Illumina Assembly) | ecosystem: Environmental > Aquatic > Marine > Hypoxic... | reverse complement strand
CTTTGGTTTCCCATTCATGGCAACAATATCTGAAAAATTAACTACTGCTGCTTTATATCCAAGATGCTTTAATGGAGCATACATCATATCGAAATGGACACCTTCTAGCAGCAAGTCTTTGGATACAAGTGTTAACAAATCCTTTTTTGACTTAATAACAGCTGCATCATCCCCAATACCAACTAAAGTGGAGCTGTTTTTCAGTTTAATATCCGAGGTTAGTTTATCAATCAGTCCAAATTCACCCAACTCTGAAAGTGGAGTTAATCTTTTCTTTGAATCATCCATTGGCACATCATTTTTTGCAAAAATACTTCAAATTTTAGAACTCAAAAGTATAGTTAAGTTAGGACATCCTATCAAAATTTTTCATAGTTTCACATCATCAAAAGTTTCAAATTATTTATTCCGATAACATGATAGATTTAAAATTTGATTATTCTAATGCTCTTGAAGTAACAAATGATAAGAATATATTTGATTTTCAGGAAGAAATAAACAAGCATTATAATTCTCTGAAAACCAAAACAGGAAAAGGAAATGAATTTTTGGGTTGGATTGATTTGCCAGGTGAATTTGACGAAGAGTTAATAGACAGAATTGAGAAAGTAGCTGCAAATATTAGGAAAAATTCGAAAATTTTTGTTGTAATTGGTATTGGTGGTTCATACCTTGGGGCAAGAGCTGTGATAGAAGCATTGTCAAACTCTTTTTCGCACTTAGAAAAGGACTCGGGCAATCCTGTGATGCTTTATGCAGGACATAATATTAGTGAAGACTACATGGTTGAACTTTTGAAAGTACTCGATGATAACGATTATTCACTCACAATTATATCAAAGTCGGGAACAACAACTGAGCCTGCTGTTGCTTTCAGAATCCTGAAAAATCATCTTGAAAATAAGTATGGTAGTGCTGAGGCTAAATCAAGAATTATTGCAATTACAGATAAACAGCGGGGAGCTCTTAAGCAGTTAGTCGATGAAGAAGGCTATGAATCGTTTGTTGTGCCAGACGATGTTGGTGGTAGATATTCAGTGTTAACTCCGGTAGGATTGCTTCCTATAGCTGTTGCAGGATTTAACATTAGAGAACTGTTAGATGGTGCAAATAAAATGAAAGATCATATTGAGTCATCACCCAAAATTGGAGAAAACCAGGCCATCACTTATGCCGCAGTAAGAAATGCTTTATACAATGCTGGAAAAATCATTGAAATTACTGTAACCTACGAACCAAAACTGTTCTATTTTACCGAATGGTGGAAGCAGTTATTTGGAGAGAGCGAAGGAAAGGAAAACAAAGGTATTTTCCCAGCAGGAGTTGGTTTTACAACAGATTTACATTCAATGGGTCAATATATTCAGGATGGGTTGCGGAACATTTTTGAAACGGTTATTTCTGTAGAGAAACCTACCAGTGAATTAAAGGTCCCATCAGACGATAAAGATCTTGACGGCCTAAATTATATTGTGGATAAACCTTTACATGAAGTAAACCATATGGCAGAAGCAGGTACAACACTTGCTCATGTTGAAGGAGGTGTTCCAAATCTAAGGATTACAATTCCGCTTATATCTGAAAACACAGTTGGACAGCTTATTTACTTTTATGAAATGAGTTGTGCGTTGAGTGGATATATTCTGGGTGTTAACCCATTTGATCAACCTGGTGTGGAAGTGTACAAAAAAAATATGTTTGCATTACTAGGTAAACCTGGTTTTGAAAAAGAAACTGAGGCTATTCAATCTCGTAACCTTGACAAAGAAAGTTGGCGTAGTTAAAATTAAAGACCATGAGATTTCTTAATAAACTTGTTTTTAGGATCACAATAATGATAATGATTCCTGTTATTGTAATATCAATTGCTATATCAGTGTTTTTATATAACACTATTGCTAAAAAAACTGAAGTTGAATATACTGATAATCTAGAACAAGTAGTTTTTAACTATGTTGAGTATATTGATCAAACGTTAACCAATATTTCAGAAAATGCGGCCAAAGACGCATTACTAATTGAAAGCCTAAAAGACCTGCGTACTAAGGACTTGATCTCAATAGTAACGAATAACCTCAACAATGATAGTCTAATATTCGGGTCTGGAATATTCTTCGACCTGGACATGAATCCCTTTACGAGTAGTTTGGCATACTTTTTTTCTTACCGCAACAAAAAAGACAGTATTATAGAAATGATAGTGGATGAGGATTCAGATAAGATACTCTACAACTATATTGAAAACAACCCTGAATGGTGGGAGATTCCTTCGGGATTTCATACAAGTGGGTGGACAAAACCATATTCTGATTCTTTATCAGGAAGTGATAATCTAGTCACTTATTATCACCCATTCTATTTTGATGATGAATTTGCAGGTATTGTTACAATTGATATTTCGCTTGAGGTACTTGAAAAATGGCTAACTGAAAACGAGAGAGTAATAGAACATAAAATAAATCCAACTACTGTATGTCTTCAAACAAACTTGAACTTTTAGGGTCAAAAATTAAGAGAGTGTTAATACAATCTTAATTGTAGACGATACACCTGAAAATATCGACATTCTGGTCGATCTTCTTGAAGACTTTGATAAGCAAATTGCTATAAACGGAGAAGATGCTTTGGAAACTGCATGGGAAGGAGATCCACCAGATTTGATATTGTTGGATATTATGATGCCCGGAATGGATGGCTATGAAGTGTGTGAAAAACTTCGTGCTAATGAACAAACCGAAGATATTCCTGTGATTTTTCTAACTGCTAAAACTGAAAAAGATGATATAGTTAAAGGGTTTGAAGCTGGCGGACAGGATTATATTACTAAACCATTTGATGCACGAGAGCTGATGGAGCGGGTAAAGACTCAACTGGAATTGAAGACGCAAAGAGAGATATTAAAAAACATGAATGTTATTCTTGAAGAGAAAGTTCAAGCAAGAACTGCTGAGTTAAAAGAATCCAACGAAAATTTGGATAAAGCCAACACTCAACTCCTTACACTTGATGAGGCTAAAAACCAATTCTTAATGCTAATAAGTCACGAAATTCGTACACCACTAAATGGTATTGTTGGATCGGCATATTTTCTTAAAGATATGATCGACGATCCTGAACTAATTGAGTTTCTTGACATGTTAAAAGAATCGGTGGACAGGCTTGATAAATTTTCAAGAACAGCCCTGGAAATAACACAGATGCAAACAGTTGGCAGAGGATTGGACAAAACTAATATTCAACTTAATTCTTTAGTTGATAAAGTACTAGAAGCTAAACTTACTGATGCCGAAGAAAAGCACTGTTCAATAGTAAAAACTTATACAGAAGCTGATAATATACTCGGTATTGAAGACTATTTTACACGCGCAGTGGAAGAACTAGTTTCTAATGCAATTAAATATTCAAATGAAAACAGTGTCATTGGAATTAGAACAAAGGAAGAAGATAGAAAATTAAAATTTAGCATATCTGACACAGGTGAGGTTATTCCTCCTGAGAAAATTGAAAATATTACTAAACCGTTTGGCCTGGCAAAAGATCATTATGACAAAGATATCGGTCTGGGGCTAGCTTATGTACAAACATTTCTTGATATTCACGATGCTTCTATTGAAATTAAAAGTAGTGAAAAAGAAACTGTAATAACCCTTATTTTTGATATTCCCTAAGTTAAAAAACAGTCTGATAAAATTAACTATTGATTAAGTCTATTTCCTGTCCATTATTACATTCCATTTTTGGGTCATTCTGTTTAGGTAAAGTTGATTCTACTTTTATTGCTATCTTTGCAACCCGAAAATTCATAAAACAAAAAAAAGATAAACTATGTCAGATATAGCTGTAGAAAACAAACTACAATATAAAATTGCAGATATTACATTAGCCGATTGGGGCCGCAAAGAAATTGATATTGCCGAGAAAGAAATGCCGGGCTTAATGTCGATTCGTGACAAATATTCTGTTGAAAAACCGTTACAAGGTGTACGTATTATGGGTTCATTACATATGACCATACAGACTGCTGTACTAATCGAAACTCTACAAGCACTTGGAGCAGATGTTAGATGGGCCAGCTGTAATATATTCTCTACACAAGATCATGCGGCAGCTGCAATTGCTGCTACCGGAACACCTGTTTTTGCATGGAAAGGTGAAACTTTGGAAGAATATTGGTGGTGCACAAAACAAGCACTTTCATTTCCTGATGGCTTAGGTCCGCAACTTATTGTTGATGATGGTGGTGATGCTACTCTGTTAATTCATAAAGGATTTGAAGCTGAGAAAGATGCATCAGTTCTTGATGTAGAACCCTCCAGCGAAGAAGAAGGTGAAATCTTAAAAATCTTAAAATCCACTTTAGCCGAAGATTCACAAAAATGGCACAGAGCAGTAAAAGACTGGAAAGGAGTAAGTGAAGAAACCACAACCGGAGTTCATCGTCTATACCAGATGTTTGAAAAAGGTGAGTTGCTGGTTCCTGCAATAAATGTTAATGACTCAGTAACAAAATCAAAATTTGATAACCTATATGGTTGTCGTGAATCACTTGCAGATGGAATAAAACGTGCTACTGATGTAATGATTGCCGGCAAAGTTGTTGTTGTAGCAGGTTACGGTGATGTTGGTAAGGGATCGGCACACTCAATGCGCACTTATGGTGCTCGAGTTATTGTAACTGAAATTGATCCTATTTGTGCACTTCAGGCTGCTATGGAAGGTTTTGAAGTAGCAACAATGGAAGAAGCTGTTAAAGAAGGAAATATATTTGTAACAACAACCGGTAACAAGGATGTTATTACAGCCGAACATATGTCGAAAATGAACGATCAGGCAATTGTATGCAACATAGGCCATTTCGATAATGAAATTCAGGTTGTGCAAATGGAGGGAATAACCGAAAAACTAAACATCAAGCCGCAGGTTGATAAATATACTTTTGCAGATGGACATTCCATTTTCTTGTTAGCAGAAGGCCGTTTGGTTAACCTCGGTTGCGCTACAGGACATCCTTCATTTGTGATGAGTAACTCTTTTACAAATCAAACACTTGCTCAAATCGACCTTTGGAATAAAAAAAATGAATATGAGGTTGGCGTTTATCGTCTGCCTAAATATCTTGATGAAGAAGTTGCTCGTTTACATTTAGAACATATTGGTGTTAAGCTCACAAAAATGACTCAGGAACAAGCTGATTATCTTGGCGTTGACATAAATGGGCCATATAAACCTGAGCATTACAGGTATTAGAGTTCGATTGACTTTGATTTCTGTTCAGCATATTAAAATCTAAAAGAGGACTATATATGAATGAAATGATACTTGGTGGATTAACAATTTGGTATATACTTACCGCAGGTGCCCTAATATTTCTCATCTGGGATTTCCTGACGAATACTCCCACAGGAACTGTAATGAAACTGGCATGGATACTGGTTGTAATTTATACCGGGCCTATTGGCTTATTTATCTATTTATTGTCGTGCCGACAACCATTACCAAATACTCATGATGCTTTTATTGCAGCCCGCTGGAAACAGGCCACAGGGTCGTTATTGCATTGTGTTGCCGGTGATGCAACGGGTATCATAATCTCTGCCGCCATAGTCTTTCACTTTGGATTACCTAACGGTATAGATCTCATAATAGAATATATCTCCGCCTTTTTAGTTGGATTATTCGTTTTTCAAGCCCTATTCATGATAGCCATGTACAAAGGTAACTATTGGATGGCCGTTCGAAAAACCTTTTTCGCCGAGACCATTTCGATGAATATGGTTATGGTAGGGATGATCCCAACCATGGTGATTTTAATGCACACTATACCCGGTGGCCATAATCCACTTCGCGTTGAATTTTGGGGAGTGATGTCGCTAGCTACCATGGTCGGAATGATTACTGCTTGCCCTATCAATCTATGGATGGTATCACGAGGAATAAAACATGGCATGATGTCCGCAATACCCAGACATAAGGGGAAAGAAACAACAAGTACAACCAGTGAAAAAATGGATGCTAATATGGATATGTCAAAGGGCATGCAGAATAGTCATCAGGCTTCCAAAGTGTCAACTCAACAACTTTTTGTGATCTTGTTTAGTACATTTGGTGTGCTGGCATTGTCGCTATGGATTACTTCTCTGTTTGCTCCAATTACGTTCCTGCATTAAATAAACTACCTTCTTATTGGGTATAATGAAGTCTTACTAGAATAGATATATTCTGCATGCTTCCACTTCATACTCCGTATAAGTTTATAGTTATTCTCCCTTTTTAATTTTATTTAACCTAATAGCCAACGGTCCCCAAATAAATATCAGGTGAAAAGTTGCACCTACACTAAGAATGTAAAGGATTTCGTCGAAACAGTCTGTACCACTTAGTTTTAACGAGCACCCAAGTATTACTATTCCCCAAATAATAGCACTTGCTATTATAAAAAGGCCAATTGATTTTTTCTTCTTTTCCATTTTTTGATTTTTAATTTTTTGTCAGACTATTTTAGTGTTTCATTACTTTCAGGTTTTACTATTCACAATAATTTGGAGGCATATTTTCTAAATCAGGTTTATAATAACGTATAACAAAATAATAACCTTCACCCGCAACTACAGGCATCCAATAGCTCCCATCTTTTGGGTCTTCTACACTGAATGTTACAGTTACATTACCATTTTCATCTGGTTTAGTATTATACGCATTGAATAAATCATTTTTGCCAGGTAAAGTATTTCTGGTTAAAAAATTATAACGGGTAATTGACCAGAATTCTTCAACTCCTTGAGGTTTATAAGGCAATGTAAATACTTCTGTTTTATCACCATTAAAAAATTGTCCTTCACAATTAACGAAGCCGGCAGCGTAAAGAGCATGTTCAGCAGGTAAGCCTAAATGGCCAATTATTGCTACAGCACGATATTCAGGGTCGTTGCTGTGCATCTCTTTACTGTCTATAGGACCAAAACCACCCATATTATTTGGGATAGTAGCAATTCTCTTTCCTACGTACTGGACAACTCTCATATAGTTACTGTCATTAAAATCAACAACTTCGTCTAATATACCTTGGTTTTGAGGATAAACATCGTGTGAATTTAATGTGAACTTAATATAATTATCAATTACAAGAGGTTTACTTTCTCCACTAAGTTTAATTTGCTCCTGTACAGCCAGTGTATTAACTAAGTCTTCAGCAGTTTTTACCTGAATTCGAATAAATAGGTGAGGATAATGACCCGGGCTTTCAATAACTGTAGCTCCTTCTTCTACTTTCATATCCCTTCCTTTGCGGACAAATACATATTTACCAACCGGACGTATTTCGTCAAAAATTGTATAATGCTCCTGATCGGTTATGTGAATTGACCAATATCTATCGTTTATTCCTTCTGGAAAATCAACATAAACAGGGCCATTTGTTAAGTCAATTACAGCTTTTGAATAAAGGTGATCCAATGCTGGAGTTACAACGGCATCAGTTCCTTCAGTTGGAAGTTTTTTAGTGTGAAGCAATTTATTAGTACCACCTGCAGCTTCGGCAGTTTGAACCATATATCTTGCATGATGGTATGCTTTATAGGCATGAAGTTCAGCCACTGATGGTTTTTCTGGTTTAACTACTTCAGTTGATGCCTTTTCCTTTTGATTGTCAGCATCTTTTTTTGTGGCTTGTGGACCACATGCAATAAAGCCAAATGTTATGGTTATTACAGTCATTAATTTTATTAGATCTTTCATTTGATAAAATTTAATTTATAGTTTTATAATAGTGAAATAATTAATTATTATTCCCTATCTTTTTTTAAAACAAATATTTATAAATGTTATAATTTGGTTAATAAAAATGTTAATACGTGTAACAAACTAAAATCAATATCCAGGCTTTGGTAGTGTAAATTTAGTAATAATAATATCCTTGGAGTATTTATGTTCTGATTTATAAATATTCTAAATAAGTGGTAAGCTTGTTAAAACATGGTTTAGAGAATTTAGCACGGATTCAGGTTGAGCTTGTGTTATCTTTCGATTGTACAAAAAACCTACATTACATATACGCCTTATTAACAATTGTTTACTATTTCCCTTTGCTAGGAATTGAAGTATGCTGTATCTTTAATTTCTCAATGAAATCCTCACGAACTGGATAAAATATATCTAACATAACAAAAGGTTCATCCCCAATAGTGGTATCACCATGCTCAACATTACCAGGGATGCAATAAAAATCACCCTTTTCAACAATGCGTTCTTCATCTCCAATAATTAAACTTGCCTTTCCACTATATACAATTCCTATTTGCTCATGAGGGTGCTTATGTAATGGTACAGTATGACCGGGTAAAGTTGAATTAAGTGCCATCATCATTTCCTCGCCATTAAGGCCCGATAATATTTTTGTTTCAAGACCCTTCATTTGCAATAGCTTTGGCGCAGTTTCCGAATCTATAAAATAAGGAATTTTCTTTGCCATAATATATTGTTATTAACGAACTACCATATTTGAACATACCCGCTACAGAGAGTCTAAAGAAAGTTATTCAATTTCATTTTTGCCACTGGAAGATAAAAGTAATACTTAATCACAAACGACCTCAATTTGTAATTTACCAGGTTAATGGAAAATCTCCTTCTGTCAATGTTAATGTTGCATCACCATCTATAACAGCAGTAAGGAAATTACCATATTTATCACCAGAATCCGGAATGTATCCCATGGTTGGAGCATTGTCATTCATATCAACCATTCCAAAGAAATAATATGTTCCATTATCAAATACTTTTTCAGTAGGATCAGAACTTGAAACACCTGTAACAGCATACCCCCAATTATCAACGATATTTATTCCACCCTGCCCAACAATATTGCCGGTAGGTACACCAGTATCCGGATCTGTTGAGTTGGAATCGAAGATTGCATAATAAATCGTATGTCCATTAAAATTGGTAGCATCTGCTATTGCAACGGTTAGTTTTCCACCAACTACCCAATGTGCATAAAGTGTCACATTCATACTACCTATTGTAATAGTAGCATCAGGAGCATAATCGGTCCCTGTGCCATCAGATGCTGTATTCCAGTCAGCAAAACTGAAGCCGATTTTTTTCAAACTTTCAGTATTACCTAAAACTGTAGCAATTGACCCTGTCTTATAGCTGTTATCGTCAAATGGAACACTACCACTTGTGCTGCCGTTACCATTGTAAATCACCGAATAAGTGTTGGCACTGTCTTTTTTACAACTGCTGACTAATATTGCAGCAATTCCCATAATTACTAATGGATAAATCCAAATTTTAGCTTTAATTTTCATCATTTAAGGTTTAAAGATTAATACTAATTTATTGTCGATTTCTGTTTTTAGTTCACACAAAAGTTATTAATAGATTCATAAGTTAATTATTTAGCAGTCTGTCAAATATACTAAAATTTTAAATCTTTATTACCAGATATTTTCGGTTAACAATATTTAACTTCAATAACCAATTGTTTTATCTTATTTATCTACCTTTACACTCTAATTAATAATCTTAATATTACTGTAACCGTAAAATTAATTTAGTGTCTTATAAACAACTAATAATGCATTTATTTAGTAAACTCAAAGAATTAAGAAACCATTATAAATAATTGTTAACCTGAACAACTTTTTCAAGCAACATAATGTCATTTTTAAATAATTAAATCTCGCAACAATATGAAACATTTATTACTATCTCTTGCAATATTATTAATTTCAAGTTTTTCGTTTTCTCAAATTAATAATGATCATAATATTGAACACAAATGTTCACACGGCAAATCAAATAATTTAAAAGCCCTGGATTATTTTTTATACAACTGGCAAAGTGAATATTTGGACGATTATGATGTAACATTCTATTTTCTGGATATTGAAGTCTCTAATTCTTCGATATATGTTGATGGCAACACAACTATTAATGGTATTGCCAAAGTTGACCTCGACACTTTCGCAATTGAATTAATTCCGGAGCAAACCATTACCCAAATTCTTTTCAATGGAGTAGAATATACTGTATATGAAAGAGATGGAAAGAACGTGATTGTTCCGGTAGATGAAATTAGTGCCGGATCTGCATTCTCAGCTCAAATCTTCTACAATGGACAACCACCAACCGGAGGAGGATTTTTTGCTGGTATTTCAACATCAACAGGTTGGGGAAAAGATGTTACCTGGACGTTATCGGAACCATTTGCTGCCTCCGATTGGTTTGCGGTTAAACAAGACCTGGAAGATAAAGCAGATTCCGTTTGGGTATTTCTAACTACTAGTTCTGAAAATATGGCTGGTTCGCAAGGATTGCTAACCAATATTGTTGATTTGGGTGATGGCAATACCCGTTACGAATGGAAATCTAGCTATCCTATTGATTACTATTTGATCTCTTTCGCAGTATCTGAATATCAGGAATACAATATTTATGCTCATCCAGAAGAAATGGACGGTGATTCAATACTAATCCAAAATTTTATCTATGATGCTGCGGGATGCCTTGATTTTTACAAAGATGACATTGATGAAACAGCACCAATGGTTGATCTTTTCTCTGATCTTTTTATTCTTTATCCTTTTTGGCAGGAAAAATATGGCCATTGTTTAACTCAGCTTGGTGGGGGAATGGAGCATCAAACCATGACAACAATGGGTGGCTTTTCTTTTGGTTTAGTGGCACACGAATTAGGACATATGTGGTTTGGAGATAATGTTACCTGTGCAACATGGAGTGATATTTGGATTAATGAGGGTTTTGCTACTTATGCAAATTATCTAGCCGAAGAATTTATACATGGATGGAGTAGTGGAGTTACTTTTATAGTAGGTAAACAAAACAGTGCAATGTCATCTCCAGGAGGAAGCGTATATATACCTGAAGATGAAATTTATCCTGGAAATGAGGGAAGAATTTTTAGTGGTAGATTGTCATATAATAAAGGTGGTGCAATAATTCACATTCTTAGGCATGAGATACAGTATGATCCTCTATTTTTTAAGGTACTTGAAACTTTTCAAACTAATTTTACTGATAGTACAGCTACCGGAGAAAATTTTAAAAATACCGTCGAAGATGTAACTGGAAGGGATTTTGATCAGTTTTTCGACCAATGGTATTATGGCGAAGGATATCCAATATATAATATTGAATATTATAATTTAGAAGGCGTTTTTCATATGACATCTTTGCAAACTACATCTTCCTCAACACCATTCTTTAATATGTTAATGGATTTTAGGTTGTATTTTGGCGATGGTACTGATACATTGATTTCTATACAACAAAATGAAAATTTGGAGAATGTTGCAATGTACTTTGGAAAGGATGTACTTTATATTGATATTGACCCTAATAATTGGACTATGGAGCAGTCAAGCGTTTCTGTTAGCATAAAAGAAAAACAAAGCCCTATTACATTTAGCCTTGGTCAAAACCAATTAACTGAAGATATAATATTGTATTTTGCGGATAAAGAATATGTTAACAAAGACATATTGATTTCTAATATGTCTGGACAGACTGTTTACACAGGACAAACCTCTGATTCTGAATTTAAGATCAATACATCTTTTCTTCCGAAAGGAATATATATTATCACGGCAATGAATGATGAGCACTCTTCCGTGAAGCGTTTTGTGAAATAATTTCCTTGTTTTTTTATCTAAGGTAGAATCTATAGTTTTCTCAACTATATTATTGTCGTTTTTTAGCCCAGCTATCTCTTAATGGCACTGTACGATTAATCACAAGATTGTCATCGTTACTGTCGGGATCGATGCAAAAGTAGCCTAAGCGCGGAAACTGAATACTAGTACCGGGTTTGGCATTAATTAATGATGGTTCCAGTTTACAATTATCAAGTATTTTTAATGAATCTGTATTTAGAAATTCTTTAAAATCTTTGTCCTTATGTCCTGCCGGGTCTTCATCAGAAAATAAGCGGTCGTAAAGCCTGACCTCTGCATTAATTGCTTCTTTTGCAGAAACCCAATGTATAGTGCCTTTAACCTTTCTCTGGGCACCACTCCCACCGCTTTTTGTGTCAGGATCGTAAGTACAGTAAATTTCACTTACGTTACCATCATCATCTGTTTTGAAATCTTCACACTTAATTATGTAGGCACCAATTAATCTAACTTCCCGTTCTGGTCCAAGTCGAAAGAACTTCTTCGGTGGGTCTTCCATAAAGTCATCACGCTCAATAAATATCTCCTTTGTAAAAGGAACTTTACGGATACCAGCATCAATATCGTTTGGATTGTTCACTATTTCCAATTCTTCAGTTTGATCATCAGGGAAATTAGTAATAACAACTTTTACAGGATTAAGGACTCCCATAACACGTGGGGCGATTTGGTTTAAGTGCTCACGAACACTAAACTCCAATAAGCTGACATCTATTACGTTATCTCGCTTGGCAACGCCAATGCGATCAGCAAAATTTCTGATAGATTCAGGAGTATAACCTCGTCGGCGAAAGCCGGAAATTGTTGGCATCCGTGGGTCATCCCAGCCGTTAACGTAGTTGTTTTGCACAAGCTCAAGAAGCTTACGTTTACTCATAACCGTATAACTCAGGTTAAGCCTTGCAAATTCAATTTGTTGTGGGCGATAGGTTCCTTCAATTATCTGATCCAGCGCCCAGTCGTATAAAGGCCGGTGAACTTCAAATTCTAATGTACATATTGAATGGGTTATTCCTTCGATATAATCAGATTGACCATGAGCCCAATCATACATTGGATATATACACCAATCGTTTCCTGTACGATGATGTTCTTGATGTAATATGCGATATAGCACAGGATCGCGCATATGCATATTTGGCGAGCTCATATCAATTTTTGCTCGTAGTATCATAGCACCTGTTTCAAACTCTCCATTCCTCATACGTGCAAATAGATCAAGACTTTCCTGTGATGGTCTATTCCGGTAGGGGCTTTCAATACCCGGACGTGTTGGCACACCGCGTTGCTCACTAATTAATTCCTGGGGTTGTTCATCTACATAGGCTTTTCCTTCTTTAATTAACTTAACTGCCCACTCATATAGTTGACCAAAATAATCAGATGCATACCGAGGTTTTCCATCCCAATTAAAACCCAGCCATTCTATGTCTTCTTTGATCGAGTTGATGTATTCAACTTCTTCTTTTTCAGGATTTGTATCATCAAACCTCAAATTACATAAACCGTTGTATGAATTTGCTAGCCCAAAATTTAAACATATAGACTTTGCATGCCCGATATGAAGATAACCATTCGGTTCAGGAGGAAATCGAAGATGCACTCTGCCCTCATTTTTATTGGCAACTAAATCCTCTTCAATAATGGATTCAATAAAATTCAGTGATTTTTTTTCGCTTTCCGGAAAACCCATAATTTTCTATCTTATTATTTTGTGCTTATGTTTAAAGTGTCTGGATTGAAAATAGTTATAATTCAATCCTCTGTTTCAATGAGTAATGATTTCGAAACTAATTGAACATGCAAAATTAATTAGAAATGCATTTGTTTTACAAGAAAAGCAATGAAACATAATTTTAATTAATTTGTTGTAATAAACATAAATACAAACTATTAATACATTAGTTCTCACACACATAGTGTGTACGGTTATGTACATATTGTGTATAATATTGCACATTGAATAGTGGTGTCCAATCGGCGATCTTGTATTATCCTCAACAATTACAGACAGTTATGAGGTTTGGCACAGTATTGGACAAACTTACAATGCAACCATTAAATTTATATTAAGTAAGTCATGAAAACAAGAATCGCAACTTTTTCCTATAAACGATAACATCTCTCAAACATATCTCCAGGGCTTCGGCCTGTTTTTTGTAAATCCCATCGAAATTTTCGATGGGATTTTTTCATTTCCGTAATATACCAAATTAATTACTTTTGTATAAACTCAAACGGTTAATGAAATCTCCTGTAATTAAGCAAAAGAGTAAATGGAAGTCAGGTCAAAGATTTGCAGATGCAGATACT
>Ga0187827_10006054_pt1 | contig 14024 bp, 10 predicted proteins | sample ETNtaG_39_FD_167969 | JGI IMG/M metagenome (GOLD analysis project Ga0187827, IMG submission 167969) | Marine microbial and viral communities from oxygen minimum zone, Eastern Pacific Ocean - ETNP2014_SV_150_PacBio MetaG (Illumina Assembly) | ecosystem: Environmental > Aquatic > Marine > Hypoxic... | reverse complement strand
AAACCCGTAGAATGGCTCCCAAATTTCCCTTGCATGATATTGAAAGTGTCTGGGAAACTTCCAATAGTAAGTTCAACGCAGATCCAAGGGTACCGAACAACGGAGCGCGATTCGGGCGGCGTCGCGCAATATCGATTTCGTTCTCGATCCGATTTCTATGTTACCACGCCGCTTGCGCGCCCACGTACCCGGTTGGGCGGATCGGCAAGCGAAGCGCTAATCGGGCGGACACTGGGTAGACCGCTCGATCGCGAAATCAACCGTCCAAGCCGCAAACCCTAAACACGACGCAGGCAGAACCGATTACCAGATGCTAGCCACTATCCTCGAGCCAATTATGAATCCAGCCCACGTTCCGGTGATGACGTCCGAGGTGATTGCGGCGTTGGCGATAAAGCCAGGCGCGATCCACATCGACTGCAACATCGGTGACGGCGGCCACGCTGAGGCGATACTGAACGCGTCACGCGATGTCTTTCTGCTCGGCATCGACCTCGACGCAGACGCGTTGGACGCCGCCGAGGCCAGGCTTAGCGGGTACGTTTCGAGCATCCGGTTAGTCCATGGAAACTTCGCCGACGTCGCAAGCATCGCGGTCGGCAGCCGAGCGAGGGACGCGAGCGGGGTGCTGTTCGACCTGGGCGTGTCGTCCCGACAACTCGACACAGCCGAGCGTGGGTTCAGCTTCCGGCAAGAGGCGCCGTTGGACATGCGATTCGACATCGAGTCCCGGACGACCGCGGCCGACATCGTGAACCGGTATTCGGAGCGCGACCTGGAAGCGATAATCCGCGATCTGGGTGAAGAGCCTCGCGCCAGAGCGGTTGCACGGGCAATCGTTCGCAACCGAAGGATCGAGACGACGACTGAGTTAGCGAGGGTGGTGACCGGAGCATTGAATTATCCGGCGCACAGCCGCGTGCATCCAGCCACGCGAACGTTCCAAGCGTTGCGAATGGCGGTCAACTCCGAACTCGAAAACCTGGAACAGGGGTTGCTCGGCGCGATCGAGACGCTTCAAAAAGGTGGTCGCCTGGTGACGCTGACCTACCATTCGATCGAAGATCGCGTGGTCAAGAACCTGATGCGACGCGAAGCGGTCGATTGCATCTGCCTGCCGTCGGCGCCGACTTGCATATGCGATCACAAGGCGTCCGTACGCCTGATCAATCGTCGGGTTTTGACGCCTACACGAGAAGAGATCAGATCCAATCCTCGAGCTCGCAGCGCGAAGATGCGGATCGCCGAAAAACTGTAGCTCGACTCACGACGATTTGGCAAAAGGCTAAATCAAATACAAGAAACATCTACACCAAATGCTCCGAGATTGAGCGTTGGTGACAGCGGGATGATCCGGACGCATATTTGAGGGGGAATTCGGAGAACGAAATATGATTCAAGATTCTGACATTGTTGTTGCCGTGGACGTAGGCACCTCAAAAGTGTGCACGATCATCGCGCGTGGGGACGGCGACGGGGCGTTCGACATCCTCTCTCATTGCGTCGTGCCCTCGTTTGGCCTGGAGAAAGGCAATGTCACCGACATCGCCGCGAACAGCGAGGCCATTCGAGAGTCGGTGACCGAGGCTGCTCGCCAGGCGGGAGTGACGGTGACCGAAGCCTACGTGGGAGTCACCGGGTCCCACGTCTCCTTCGAGACGCGCCGCGACCAACTAAACCAGGCGGCGTCGCGAGGGGTCATCACCGGCGCGGACTTGAACGCGGCGCCGGAGACGGTCGCGGCCGCCAGCCGGAAATCCGGCGTTCTCATTCTGCACGCGTTGCCACGGAGCTACACGCTGGACGGCCAACGAGGCATCCGCAATCCTGTGGGCATGCACACATCCCACTTGGAAGTGGAGACCCACGTGGTCACGGCTGCGGCATCGTTCGTTGACCGCCTGACCCAAGCGGTGCAGCAGGCTGGCTATCAGGTCGCCGACCTGGTCCTCCAGCCGATCGCCAGCGCCGAGGCCGTGCTCACCGAATCCGAGAAGGAGCAAGGCGTCGCCCTCGTGGACATCGGCGGCGGAACCTCGGACATCATCGTATACAGCAAGGGTTCTGTGTTTTACAACTCGGCTCTGCCCATCGGCGGATTCCAGTTCACCAACGACATTTGCATGACCTACGACACGACGAACGAGGCGGCAGAGGAAGCAAAGATAGTCCACGCGAATACCGAGCCGTCGGCCGTACAGGCGCAGGACGAGATCTCGCTCCCCATCGCCGGGCGGGTCAGCGAGCGCCGAGTCGCGGTGCGGGATCTGTGCCAACTCGTGCGTGAACGGGCGCAGGAGCTGTCTCGATTGATGCGGCTCAAGCTTCACGAGGCGGGATACGCCGACACATCGAGCGTTCAGATCGTGCTTACGGGAGGCACGTCCGAATTAGCGGGTTTGGAGGACATGGTGCGGCGAACGGTGTCGCGTCAGGTCAGGCTCGGAGCGCCGGCGAGAGTCAGCGGGCTAAAGAACATCCCCGACGAACTGAGGTCGCCGAAGTACGCGACAAGCATTGGCATTCTTCGCTGGGCGATGGGACAACAGGCGGAACCCGTCCCCCAGATCAACGGCGCCAACGGAACAAACGGGAAGAGTCGACATAACCGCATGTCTCGGATATTCAGTCGGATTATGTCTCGATAACGAAATGCAGGATACGGCAGCAGGACACCAAGGACAAAGGGGGGTTATATGACCACGTTCAGGGGCGACCCGGATAGTGTTGCCCGAATCAAAGTAGTGGGTGTCGGCGGAGGAGGCTCGAACGCTGTCTCCAGGATGTTCAAAGAGCGGATACCCGGCGTCGAGTACATCGTCGTCAACACCGACTCTCAAGCGCTGCTGAGAACCGACGTGCCGCTCAAAATGCGGATCGGCGATCAGCTAACACAAGGCCAAGGTGTGGGCGGCAGCCCAGAACTGGGCTCCAGGTCGGCAGAAGAGAGCCGAGAAGACCTATACGAGGTCGTCGCCGACGCCGACATGGTGTTCGTCGCGGCCGGCATGGGCGGCGGCACCGGCACGGGGGCATCGCCCGTCATCGCCCAGATCGCGCGGGAGACCGGCGCATTGACCGTTGGCATCGTCACCAGACCGTTCGCCTTCGAAGGGGTCCGACGCGGTCGAGTCGCCGACGCAGGCATCAATCGACTCAAAGAGCACGTCGACACGCTGTTGGTGATCCCGAACGAACGACTCCACGTCATCGCCGAAGAGGAAATCTCCGCGGAGAACGCCTTCAAGATGGCTGACGACGTGCTGCGGATCGGCGTGCAGTCGATCGCCGAGGTCGTGACCACGGCCGGTGACATCAACGTGGACTTCGCCGACGTCAACGCGATCATGCGCGACGCCGGACCCGCGTGGATGTCGATAGGCTGGGGCATTGGCGAGCACAGGGCTCGCGAAGCCGCCCAGCAGGCGATCACGAACCCGCTGTTGGACGTTTCCATCGAAGGCGCGGGCGGCGTGCTGTTCAACATCACCGGCGGCTCCGACCTCAGGCTTGCGGAGCTCCACGACGCCGCCGAGGTCATCCAGCGCGTGGTCGATCCCGATGCCAACATCATCTTTGGCATGGTCACCGACCTGAAGATGGAGAACGAGATCAAGCTTACTATCATCGCCACCGGCTTCCCGTCGGCGCAAGAGTACTCGAACCGCGAGGACCATGTGGACAGGCTGCTGAACGAAGCGCTCAACGGCGAGGACACTGAGCTCGACCTGCCGCCGTTCCTGCGCAGGTACGCTGGATCGCGTGCCCGCGCGCGGACCAACCATGCCCAGGCGGAGTAGCACGTTGATCGTCTAACCAACCCGTTGTAATGCAAAAGCGCCCCGACAAGTCGGGGCGCTTTTCTTGCAGTATGGTCGGTATCCGCGCCGCAGTTCAAACGGCCGCGATCGGCTCGGCGATCCACAGACGGCGTGACAGGCCCAATGCGGGGGCCCGAAGCCCGTGCGACCTGCATGCGACCAACCCAAATCGCAACGCTCTGATTGGACTTGTACTTTGCCCTCGGGCGATGATCGGCAACGATCGCCCGGCAGATTGCAATGGTTGCAAAGCGTGTTGCAATAACACGCGGTTCAGCCTAAAGTGAGCGGCAACCTTGCTGGCGCCTCAATGCAGGTAAAGTACAGAGGATCGGATGGACTGCCCGAACTGTTTCCGGGAGAATCCACGAGAGGCCAAGTTCTGCAACTACTGCGGGACTCAGGTCGCGATTGCGTGTCCGTCATGTCAGACCTAGAATGTGGTCGACAGCTCTTTCTGCAGCGGCTGTGGATCTAGTCTGACAGGAGAACATGCCCCGCTGCATACCGACCTACCCACACCCGGCCAATTCACGCCGCCTCCACCAACACAGTTGGGGTGCCCTCGGTGCGGCGCCGCCAACGAGCCCCGTTCTGATTACTGCTTCCAATGCGGCCTACCTCTCGAAGGCCACCAACAATCTCAACCGGTCGCATCGGCGAACGCGTATCGATCACCGCGAACTCGCGCGGTCTGGACCGTGGCGCTGCTGCTATTAATGGCCATCGCTTCAGCTATAAACGTGTACATGTCGGCTGAAGTTGTTGATTGGAAACAACAATCCGCAAACATATCAATCCAGGACATTAACGAGTGGATCGATGCACAAGATAACCTACGAAGAGCCGAATTGAATCGGGAAAACTTGCTGGTGTTCATTTTTTGGTTTTCGTTGCAGCCGCGATAGCTTTCTCAATGCGGATATTTCGAGCGTCGCGAAACCTAGCCACGCCTGGGGCGCCGCGCCAGCGTTTCTCGCCTGCCTAGGCGGTGGGCTGGTGGTTTGTTCCCGTAATGTTTCTCTTTCGTCCCTATCAAGTAATGAGCGAGGTATGGAGAGGCAGCACTGCTAAATGGCCCCGCCAACCGACCTTGGCCTGGAAAGACGCGCCGATTCCAGCGTTGCTGCCCTGGTGGTGAGACACATAGTCGTGAACGTCTACGGTGTGACAGTCGCCCAACAACTCACCGACGAATATGGCATGCCAGAAGCGGCGCTCGCGGTCGAAGGGCTCGGAGTCCTCGCGGCGGTGCTGGCCATGATAATGGTTTGGCAGGTGACCAAGCGCCAAGACGAGAAGCATCGGTCGATTATCAGCGAGCCATTTTGGCCGCCGTAGGCTTTGTCCTCGTCGCATTTACCCCAGGGCTGTTCTGGCTCTGGTTCTTTCTTCGGCAGGACGCGTACCGGCCGGAACCGCGTAGGCTCGTCGCATTGACGTTTGCCCTTGGTTGCGTATCCACGATTCCGGCCGGAATCATCGAGGCAATCTTTCTCGGCGATTTCGACCTGGAAACGGGCACGCTGGTCGGCACGGGTGCGGCGATGTTCCCGGTCGTCGGGCCGATCGAAGAGGTGTGCAAATTCGCGGTAGTTCGCCTCAAATCATACCGGTCATTCTTCGACGAACCGACGGACGGGCTTGTTTACGCCGCTGCGGCCAGTTTGGGCTTCGCATCGTTGGAGAATCTGTTTTACGTCGCGGATTACGGCCCTCAAGTGATGATTTTGAGAGCTCCGCTCTCGACGGTCGGCCATTTGGTGTTCGACAGCATCTGGGGCTACGCCTTGGGCGTGCTCCACGCTTCAGGCGCCAAGCGAACCGGCTTGGTAGTGGTAAGTCTGATACTCGCCGCGGTCGCGCACGCCACGTTCAACGTCGCAGCATTTGGGTTTCCGCTGGGAGCGGTGGCACTAGTCGTTGGAGGAGCCGTTTAGGTTTACGGCGTTACAAGTGAGGACAGCGGGTATCGCCCTTTCGGTACCGACGCAACTATCCCACAGTGCGATGCCCGTCTTATAACCAGTTGATAAAGGTCACCAGTCGGTTCCGTCGGTTCTGCGGCTACATGGTCGAGTCCTCGGGGAGACCGTTGTTCTGCGGCAATTGCGGGACACGGAACCGCGCAGACGGCGAATATTGCACTCGCTGCGGAGACCGATTGTTGCTGGGTTGACTCCAGCCCGGCGCGGGAGGGACACGTCATTAAGCGACGACACTCGATGAACTCGGCGCCCGCGTACCCGCGCCGGTGGTTGGCATCGACCATCGATCTACGTTGAGCCGGCCGGTCAACTCGTTTTGGCCGGCCCTAGGCGCAACCTCTGCTAGTCTCAGTCAGTGACGACCCAACGCACCCATCCACCGTCGATCGTGATCGTGGTTCCGTCTTCGTTGGGGATGCTCTGGCCGGGCTCGAATGTATACAGGTGGCCGTCCTCGTTGCCTTTGAGTCGGTAGACGTCGAGGCTATTTCCGCTACCGGGGGCTATCAAGTTCGACTCAGTCGTCACGCCGACCAGATCGAAGTCGTCCTCGTCCAGGTTAGCCGCTTCCTCGGTCCGGAGGGGGTCTTGGCGATATACCGTTCCTTCATAGGTCATGTTGACCAACGGCGCGCCCCGCGGGATTGTTGCGAGAGCAGGTTCAAGGGGCGTTCCGGACGTATTCGGCAGGCTCTGAGCTTGCGGCGCCACTTGGGCCAACGGCTCTTCCGCCTTTTCCTGCTCATCGGTGGAGCCGCACGCGAGACCGACCACGGTCGGAGCCGCCAGTCCGGATACGAGCGCAAGTCTTCGTAGAGGGTTCATGTCGCCTCCTGATCAGGGGAGATGTTTCCATTCGGTCTCGTATATGCAGACGCGGACCGACCACGGAAAGTTCCAACTGGATTAAGAGCGCGAGCGCGGCGACTGCAGCGTTGAGACGTAAGACGACCATGACCGCAAAAGTTGTACCCGAGCCTGTCACGGTTGAGGCCGGTGACTCACACCTCGACGTGCGGCGGGATTACCAGCACCGGAGCCTCGGATGACCTGACTACCTCGTGGGTGACGTTGCCTTCGCTCCAGCGAGCGAACCCCCACCGGCCGTGTGTCGACATCACAACCATGCTTCCCGGGTTGTCGCGGACCACGCCTAGTACCCCTTCTGTTGGGGCACCGATCAGGAGTTTGGACTCGACCTTCAGGCCACGGTCTCTCAGCTTGCGGTCGCGATGCTGAGATGCTCGACTGGGCCGTCAAAACCTCCGGAATCAATTCGACGTAGCCGACCTCGGCGAGCGTCCAGGTGAGCGGTCCGCCGGTGCTGATGACCCGGACGAGCGACACCTCCAGCGACACCTCCTCGGCGAGCTCGGCCGCGAAGGGCATCGCGGCGTCGGAGAATGACGAGCCGTCCAACGGACCGACGACGTTCGAGATGACGCCCGCGTTCGTCGGCGGTTCGCCTTCTTGCTTGCTGCGGGCGGACGGTCAGCGTCGGAATTCGAAATCGACGGATCACGCTGTCGGTGACGCTTCCTCTATAGATGCGTCCGAAGATGTTTCTGCCGTGCGTGGCCGTCGCGATCAGATCGCAGCCCTGGTCTCGGGCCACCCGAATTATCTGCCCCGCCGCGTAGCCGGACGAAATCAGCGAATCGACTCGTAGACCGAACCCTGCCAAGCGTACTCCAACATCGCCCAAATATCCGGACATCTCGTTGATGGGTGACGATTCGGACTGCTTTGCCGCGGATTCGGCGACGTTGAACAAAACCGCCGGTACGTCCAAGCCCAAGGCCATGCGAGTTACGCACGGCAAGATCGATTCTGCGAGGGTGGTCCCGTCCAGCGGAACCATGATTTTCGTAAACATTCTTCCTTCCGTCGCCAAGAAATGCCCATTGCAGCGCCGATTCGGGCTTGTCAGCGGAGGATTCTCGTAATCGACTGAGATAGAATCTATCACAACATCGCGCTGCCGGGACGTCAGGTCATCGCGCGAGCGCGACCGTCCAGTAATTCATGAGCCAGGTCTGCGGCTGTTGACACCATCGTTGATCGTCGTGCGATGGCTGCGCTGGGCGTCGAACGAAGCGACGCGGCATGATCGGCGCCATTCGGACGATGCCGTGGCGCCCGTCGAAAATTGGCATTTCGTCTGAATGACTCACGGCGGCGGCCACCCCCGTATCAAAGCATGAAGACTAGGCTTGGCCCTGAAGGGCCAGAGCACCAACAGGATGGTGGGGTCGGCCATCAGGCCGACCCTGTGCAGCCATTTCCATACCAATATCCACACCATATCGTACGTCTTTATTCCTTGACACACCGCTAGATGTGGTGGTACATTCTCCAGGCATCACGAGAGATTGTGGTGCCGCGCTAGTCCGTAAGCTGTTCCCGATGACGCCTGAATCATGCTCTGCCCATTCTGCGGCGACACAAATTCGAAGGTAATCGACTCCCGAGATTCCGGCGACGGCATCCGCCGCCGTCGCGAATGTCAGGCGTGTAGCTTGCGCTTCACGACCTACGAACGTGTGCAGATGCGGGTGGTCATGGTGGTCAAGGCTGACGGGCGGCGCGAGGAGTTCAGTCGCGATAAGCTCTGGGCCAGTCTCACCAAAGCGTGCGCCAAACGCCCTCTCCCCCTTGGGCGGGTTGAAAAGGTGCTTAACGAGATCGAAGCGCACCTTCTCGACACGGGGCGCGCTGAGGTGAGCTCCAGAGACATCGGCGAGTTGGCAATGAACTTGCTCAAGGAGATGGACCGGGTGGCGTACATCAGGTTCGCAAGCGTATACCGCGACTTCCGCGACATCGAGAGCTTCAGGTCGGAGATCGATGCGCTGTTGGAGCCGGAAGAGCCGGACGACAGCGTGCCCTCCAGCCAGCTAACGCTCTCGATTCTGGAGGAAGCCGCACCGACGCCGCCCGTTCGCCGCCGCCGCCGCCGGAGGGGCGTCCGGCCACAGCCCGACCCGGCGTAACACAACTCGCTGGGCCCCCCGATTGTTTGTAGACCAATTGTTCTTTTTCGTGTTATCCTGCGGGTTTCATACCTGCTTCAATATCGCTCAGACCCAGGCATCGTGAATGCCTGGGATCGAGTAACCCAGGAGTCGTGAGAATGTACGTGGAGGAGAAAGCCAGCCCGTCCGATCAGCCGATGCATCCCGATGACTTGCTTGCCGAGGTCGAACGAGCGCTGGAATCGGCCGGCGTGCCCGGCGATGTCCGAAGCCAGATCGCGGCGTCGCTGATAACCAACGAAAACGGCGACGGCGACGAGCCCGCTTCGAAACGCGAGCGTGGGACCGCGATCACCGACAACGCGTTGGTGATCCTCGAGCAGCGCTATCTGCGGAAGGATGCCGACGGCAAGGCCATCGAAACGCCGGAGGACCTGTTCCACCGGGTGGCGAACGCCATCGCGGAAGGCGAGCAGCCCGCGTACAGAACCGTCTGGGCGAACAAGTACTACGATCTCATGACCTCGCTCAAGTTCCTGCCCAACTCCCCCACCCTCGTAAACGCGGGGACCGGCAAGGGATGCCTGTCGGCTTGCTTCGTCGCGTCTCCCGAGGACGACATGGAGTCGATCATGCAGGTCGCCCACGACGCGGCCATGATCGAGAAATGGGGCGGCGGAATCGGATTCGGATTCTCGAAGCTGCGGCCCAAAAACGACAAGATCAGGACGACTCACGGCAACGCCTGCGGACCCATCGCCGTCATGAAGCTCTACTCGGCCGTCGGCGCGACTCTCACACAGGGCGCGTTCCGGCTTGGGGCGCACATGGGCCAGCTTCGCGACAGCCATCCTGACATCCGCGAATTCATCACGTGCAAGGACGACGACGAGACGCTGCGGAACTTCAACATCTCCGTCCAGATCACTGATGCGTTCATGGAAGCGGTCAAGGCCGACGCGCAGTGGCCGCTGGTCAATCCTCGTAACGAGGGCGCCGGTCCCGTCGATGACGTGGTCGAGATGATTAGCGCACGCCAGCTCTGGGAAGACATCGCCGAGTCAGCCTGGAAGACCGGCGACCCCGGCGTTGTGTTCATGGACCGCGTCTGGGAAACGGCCCCCAATCCGCAACTCGGCAAGATCGCGACCAGCAACCCGTGCGGCGAAGAGTTCCTCGAGAACTACGGCAACTGCTGCCTCGGCTCGATCAACCTGGACAACCACCTTGGCGTGTACGGGCTGGATTGGGACGGTCTGGAGCAGACCATCCGGACCGCGGTGCGGTTCTTGGACGACGTAATCGAGGTCAACTCGTTCCCGCTTCCGAAGCTACGCGAGGTGAACTTGGCCACGCGACGCATCGGTCTCGGATACATGGGTTGGGCCGACGCCCTGGTTCGACTTGGTTTGCCCTACGACTCGCCCGAAGCGCAGGCGCTGGCGCGTGAGCTCGGCGGATTCGTCGAACGCATCGCCTGGGACGAGTCGCACAACCTGGCCGTCGAACGCGGACCGTTCCCCGAGTACGAGAACTCGGACCTCAAGGCGCGCGGTCTGCCGCCAGTGCGCAACTCCAGCGTCATCACGATCGCCCCAACCGGCACGATCAGCCGGATCGCGGGATGCTCCAGCGGAATCGAGCCCCACTTCTCGTTGGCGTGGTGGTCCAACGTTCTGTGGCAGAATCCCGATGCCGCCAGCTCCCGACTGCTGGATGCACCGGCTTCGATTCGCGAGGCGCTCGAAGAACACCTGGGCGACGACGCGGCGGTCCACGCGGTGCTCGAACGAATCGCCGAGAGCCCCGAGGATGCCGAGTCCATTCTGGTCGACCACGGCCTCGACCCCACAGTCTTCCGCTCGTCGATGGCGATCAGCCCCGAAGCCCACGTCAGGATGCAGGCCGCGTGGCAGGAGCATGTAACCAACTCGGTGTCCAAGACGATCAACCTGCCCAACTCCGCGACCGTCGCCGACGTCAAAGCCGCTTTCGAGCTCGCGTGGGAAACCGGATGCAAGGCCGTAACCGTCTACCGAGACGGCTCGAAGTCGATGCAGGTGCTCGAGACCGGCAAAGACGAGGAAGACGAAGCTGAGGCGATCGTTGGACTGCTGATCCCTCGCCAACGCCCGACCTCGGTCGCAGGGATCAACGACCGCGTCCGCACGGGACACGGGAACATGTACGTGAATATCAATTTCGACGAATCCGGCAAGCCGTTCGAGGTCTTTACCAGCATGGGCAAGGCCGGCGGTTGCGACCACGCCAACCTTGAAGCCGTATCGCGTATGGTCTCGCTGGCACTAAGGTCGGGAATCGACCCGGACCAAATCGTCGAGCAGCTTAGTGGAATCACCTGCTGCCCCGCGTGGGACGGCGGCACGCTGATCCGCTCTGCACCCGACGCGGTAGCCCACGTTTTGGGCAACCACGCGGTGGCGGATCAGCATCTTAATCAGCCGCATTCCGGCGACCGCGACCCCGATTCGATCGCCCAACTCGGCTTGTTCCCGTCGACACGGCCAGAACAAACTCCCGCCAATGGCGCGAATACGGGTCGACCGATGGCGTCCGGCGCGCGTTGCCCGAAATGCTCCGGCTGGCTGGTCCCGCAGGAGGGTTGCCTCAACTGTTACGACTGCGGCTACAGCAAGTGCGAGTAGCGAGCTTCGCTCAGGGATTTCTAATACGTGGCCGCACGCAGAATCCGTTTCGACGTTGGGCAATGAATCTCGGCGAATGGAAGGTCGTGTCCTGACGCGATCACCATTCTTGGCACGTGAGTCAAACACTCTCAATCGGGTCAAAGATTTGCCGACCGTAGCGAATGAAATTCTACCTGGAACCCGTGCTAGCCAAATTTTGGCCACAGGAGCAAATCGGGTCCTAGACAACGAGAATACATGAGTTTACGCTGAATCTAAGTATGATCCCTGGCGTCCGTCCTTGTGGCGCACACCAGGTTAGTATCCTTAGTAAATTGGGGTGCCTTCTTTTCAGGGGGCGCTCCAATTTTCTTTTCGAGAGAGTGTAATGCCGAACAAAGCCGCGATTTTCATAGACGGCGTCTATCTTGACCATGTTTTGAGGGATCAGTTCGGCGGGGCTCAGATCGATTATCGTTTGTTGTCCGAAACCCTTGCTGGCGACGCTGACATACTCTGCACATATTATTATCACTGCCCCATGTACCAAAGTAATCCCCCTACGCAAGACGAACGCGATCGATATGCTGCTCAACGTAGGTTTTCACAGCTCTTGATAGGCTTCCGCGATATGCAGTCCGGCTCGGGCGGTTGGCATATCGAGGCACGGACGAGAGTGGGCACCCCAAGTTTGAACAAAAACGGGTAGACATTCTTCTGGGCGTCGACATGGTCCAACTTGCAGCCAAGCAAAATATCGATGAAGCGATCCTACTGGCAGGCGATAGCGATTTCATCCCTGCGGTAACGGCAGCCAAGTCTGACGGCGTTCTTGTGCGTTTGTATCATGGCCAAAGGCCTCATTCCGACTTGTGGCAGGAAATAGACGAGCGGACCGAGATAACTCAATCTCTCGTCCAATCTATCTTGCGCTAGCCTCGCTTTAGAAATTCGGGCAGTGCCAGGCGCCTTGTTCTACCGCGCAGACCGTGCCAGCCAAGGTATAATGGTTGGGATGCAACCCGCGTTTCGCAGCGTCGCAGCACCAGCCATCCTCTCCACGGAGCACCTTCCACATGACTGACAGACCTCTTGTTGCCGTCACCATGGGCGATGCTGCGGGCATCGGCCCGGAGATTATCGTCCGAGCGCTACAGGATCCCTGGATCTTCGAGAAGTGCCGGCCGTTCGTGATCGGCAGCGCGGCGGCGATCAACGCGGCGCTTGAGCTCATCGAAGCGTCGGGGTCCGCTCATCTGGCCCATAACCTGGACGAGGTCGAAGGCAACCACGGCGCCATCGACGTCCTCGATCTCGAGAACCTGAACTACGGCGACGTCGAGTACGGCCAAATCTCGGCGGCGTCGGGCAACGCGGCGGCCGAGTGGGTTCTGCGCGCCGGAGAGCTCGCCGCGGCGGGCCAGATTGCGGCCATCGCGACAGCCCCGATCAACAAAGAGGCGTGCAACCTGGCTGGGTACACCGACATCGGCCATACCGAGATATTCAAAACGCAAACGAAATCGCCGGATGTCGCGACGATGCTGATGGCGGGCAAACTCCGCGTCGTCCACCTCACAACTCATAAATCGCTGCGAGTCGCCTGCGATTTCGTGACGCGCGAGAACGTGCTGGCCAAGATCAAACTCACGGATGAATACTTCAAGAAGTGGGGATTCGATGCTCCGCGCGTCGGCGTCGCCGGATTGAACCCGCACAACTCGGACGGCGGGTTGCTTGGGAGCGAAGAGGCCGAGCAGATCGAGCCAGCAGTCGAAGACGCTCGCAAGATGGGCATCGACGCCACCGGCCCTGTGCCCGCGGACTCGGTCTTCAACCAGGGCATCGACGGCAAGTTCGACGCTGTGCTCGCCATGTACCACGACCAAGGCCACATCCCGATCAAGGTGCACGACTTCGAGAAGAGCGTCAGCGTCAACCTGGGTCTGCCGTTCATCCGAACGTCGGTCGACCACGGCACTGCTTTCGACATCGCGGGCAAAGGGATTGCGCAAGCGGAGAGCATGCTAGAATCCATCAAGACAGCGGTCTCTCTCGCCAGCGACGGGCGGCTGCCGTAAGCCGGGAAGCGCGATCTGGCTGGCGGCTTGTGGGTATCCGTTCGATTTGCGCACGCGAGGCATCGACGGTCCGCAAGTCGACCAAGTCCAGGTCCGTCACAGTTTGGGCCGTAGGGTCGGGTTTCAAACCCGACCGATCCGCTGCTCACCGGAACGCGTGCACCGAATGCAGCGACACCGCTTGGCGCATGCAGCCGCTGAGAACGTCAGCGGACGTGCTGTGAGAACAACACGCGGGCGGGTTTGAAACCCGCCCCTATGAGCACAGCCCCGTTCGTGTAGGATGCAAATCTCTGCACGGTCGGGATCGAGTTGCATCTCAAAGGGGGCCAACATGCGAATTGCCTTCATCGGCGGCGGAATCATGGCCGAAGCCATCATCGGCGGAATCATCGAATCGAAGATCGCGCCGGCTTCCGACGTGCACGTCGGCGAGCCCGTCCCGGCGCGCCGTCAGCACTTGGAGCAGATGTACGGCCTGACGACTCACGCCGTCAACCTCGAGGCGCTG
>Ga0187827_10006050_pt1 | contig 14039 bp, 11 predicted proteins | sample ETNtaG_39_FD_167969 | JGI IMG/M metagenome (GOLD analysis project Ga0187827, IMG submission 167969) | Marine microbial and viral communities from oxygen minimum zone, Eastern Pacific Ocean - ETNP2014_SV_150_PacBio MetaG (Illumina Assembly) | ecosystem: Environmental > Aquatic > Marine > Hypoxic... | reverse complement strand
GCGAGGGGTCTAGCTGTGTCCGGCGTGTCAGGGCTAGCGCGGCTCAAGTTAAGAGCTGAATGGGAGATCAAGAGATGAGCGGACGTCCGGAGGGAGATCTAATCGTCGGCCTGGATGTGGGTACGTCGAAAGTCTTAGCGGTAGTGGCTGAAATTCTCGCGGACGACCAGGTCGAGATCATCGGTATCGGTCATCATCCATCTAGCGGACTTCGAAAAGGTGTGGTTGCGAACATCGAATCGACTGTCCAATCCATTCAGCGGGCGGTCGAAGAAGCAGAACTGATGGCCAACTGCGATATCGAGTCAGCGTTTGTCGGTATCTCCGGTGCCCACATCGGTAGTCTCGGTTCACACGGGGTAGTTGCCATTCGAGATAACGAAGTGAGTCGTGACGATATCGAGCGAGTGACCGAAGCGGCACGGGCTCTAGCTATTCCTAATGACCAGAAGATTCTTCATATACTGCCGCAGGATTTCGTTATTGATGGGCAAGATGGCATTCGTAACCCAGTAGGGATGAGCGGTGTGCGTTTGGAATCGAAAGTACACATCATTACGAGTGCGATGAGCGCCGCTCAGAATATTGTCAAGTGTGTTCGCCGATGTGGCCTCAATGCGGACGATGTCATCTTGGCGCCGCTAGCGTCTTCTTACGCTGTTTTGGACAGCGATGAGAAAGAACTTGGGGTGTGCCTCATTGATATTGGCGGGGGCACCACCGATGTTGCGGTATTCACCGAAGGATCGATTCGCCATATCGCCGTGCTACCAGTCGCGGGCGACCAGATCACGAACGACATTGCCGTTGCTTTGCGAACGCCGACATCGGCGGCTGAAGAGATTAAGAAGAAATTTGGCTGTGCGCTGGCACAAATGACTAATGATGGGGACCTCATTGATACGCCCAGCGTGGGTGATCGTGCGCCCCGTCAACTGGCCCGATCCACATTAACGGACGTCATTGAGCCACGAGTCGAGGAACTGTTTATTTTGGTGCAAGCTGAAATTCGACGCAGTGGATTCGAAGAATTACTTGGAGCGGGCATAGTCTTAACGGGCGGTAGCGCAAAGATGGACGGGATGGTAGAGCTGGCCGAGGAGGTTTTTCACATGCCGGTCCGAACTGCTGTTCCCCACTACGTTGGCGGACTCAGTGAAGTGATCCGAAATCCAATTTTCTCAACGGCCGTTGGTCTGGTGCTCTTTGGTCAACGGCATCGACGTGGGACTCCGGCAGGACAGAAGACTTCGGCCGGGGGTATCAAACAATGGTTTGCGCGGGCACGTGGCTGGTGTCGCCAATACCTGGGAAAAACTGAGGGAGCGGAGCGATAAGCATGATGCACGCAATATGTTATGGGATCAGATGTTTGAAAGGGTCAGAAATTCAATCGCAAGCGGAGATGAAACATGTTTGAATTAATGGAAACTGGCGGTCAGCAAGCTGTCATTAAAGTGCTTGGTATTGGTGGTGGGGGTGGTAACGCTGTTGATCACATGTTGACCGCTCATCTGGAAGGGGTTGAATTTGTCAACGCGAATACCGATGCACAAGCACTCCGGCGGTCGGGTGTTTCAAAGATGCTTCAGTTGGGTGAGAACCTCACCAAGGGGCTTGGTGCGGGGGCTAATCCGGATGTGGGACGACAGGCCGCAATCGAAGATCGGGACAAATTGGCCGAGGTATTGGATGATGTTGATCTGCTTTTCATCACAGCAGGGATGGGGGGTGGAACCGGCACTGGCGCTGCGCCCGTTATTGCGCAGCTAGCGAAAGAAAAAGGAGTGCTTACCGTAGCGGTGGTAACACGTCCATTTAAATTCGAAGGCCAGAAGCGGTGTGATACAGCTCAACAGGGGATCAAGGAATTGGCGGAAATCGTTGATTCCTTGATTGTTATTCCGAACGATCGAATTCTCGAAGTACTCGGTGGCAGTGCCACGTTGCTTGAGGCGTTTGCAGAAGCCAACGAAGTGTTACTCAATGCGGTTCAGGGGATATCAGAGCTGATCACTCGGCCGGGGTTGATAAACGTCGATTTTGCTGATGTGCGTACGGTGATGTCAGAAATGGGCGTTGCCATGATGGGATCAGCGATTGCCACGGGTGAGGCGCGAGCGGTCGATGCAGTGCAAGCCGCGGTGTCGAGTCCGCTACTTGAAGACGTGAACGTACATGGAGCTAGAGGGTTGTTGGTGAATGTGTCTGCCGGTCCAGACATGGCACTTGAAGAATTTGCTCAGATCGGTGAGACGGTGAGTCAGTTCGCTGCCCCCGATGCAACGGTCGTGATTGGAACGGTTCTCGATACGACGTTAGAGGGGGCAGTGCGGGTGACACTGGTGGCCACGGGCATCCGCCGCGGTCCACCTGAGGTCGAAGTGATAGAAGGTGGCAGAAAAGAGCCAATGGTGAAACCGATCGACTACGATACACCAACGGTCATTCGGCGGGGCCCACGCGCGGTAGCAACCGGCGGCATGGTTAACGCCGCGGAAGACAGCGAATATCTGGATATCCCCGCTTTTCTGCGACGGCAAGCTGATTAATTCGTTTTATTTCAATAGGTTACGAGTATATCGTTGATGAACGCGAAATATGCAGAAATTATGGTAAAAAATGGTGTTTTAGGTACGCAAAAGTGGTGAAATAATGTAGAATTGCGCTAGTCTCATTAGGGGTTTTCTCGGTCATCTTGGTGCCGTAGTCAATCAAGGGAACAACAATACTTAATGATCAGGCAACGTACTCTAAAGAACGTGATTCGGGCGACTGGTGTCGGCCTGCATACCGGAGAGAAGGTATTTCTCACTTTGCGACCGGCAGCTGTCAACACAGGTATTGTGTTTCGGCGAATCGACCTTGAACCTGTAGTCGACGTCAAAGCGATTCTCGATAATGTCTCTAGTACTCGAATGTCAACCACACTCGAGCGAGATGGCGTCCGTATTTCTACGGTAGAACACCTGATGTCGGCCTTTGCTGGTCTTGGCATCGACAACGTATTGGTTGACTTAACGGCTGCGGAAGTTCCCATTATGGACGGCAGTGCGGGCCCTTTTGTGTTTTTAATTGAATCAGCGGGTGTCGAAGAACAAAGAGCACCCAAGCGATTTATTCGCATTAAGCAGTCCGTGGAAATTAGCGACGGGGATAAATGGGCAAAATTTGACCCGTATGATGGCTTCAAGGTAGATCTCACTATTGATTTTGATCATCCGGTAGTGCAGTCATCCCAGCAACATGCCAGCATCGATTTTTCAGAATCATCGTTTATTAAGGATGTCAGTCGTGCCCGTACATTTGGCTTTCTCGATGAGGTGGAGGCACTTCAAGAAGCGGGCCTGGCCAGGGGTGGGAGCCTTGATAACGCGATTGTGATGGATGCTTTTCATATCTTGAATGATGATGGTCTTCGTTATCGTGACGAGTTCGTTAAGCACAAGATTCTTGATGCTGTTGGTGATCTGTACTTGCTGGGTCATCTACTGGTCGGTGCATTCAGTGCACACAAGTCAGGCCATAGCATGAATAATGGATTGTTGCGACGGTTGTTGGAAACCGAGAGTGCGTGGGAGTACGTTTCTTACGATGATGTCGACAGCGCGCCAGTACGGTACTTGCAACCACTCGTTGCTCACTGAAATCGGTTGCTAGGTCAGAGAGGCTCGCCGGAGCGCTCGTCTTCGTGCGGCTCGCTTGTTTCGCAAAACGTTCCGGGTCGACCGATCTCGCTCGTCGTGTGGATGTGTCCTCTGGTCCCTCAATCAGTGCTTTTGCTTTGAGCGTGACGAGCAAGGCGCAGGAGTGCAGCGCGCAGTCCGTCATCTCGTAGGCTGGCAGCGCTTTTCTGTAGAAGATTCCCCACGGTCGAGGTTAAAGGGCTGAGGCGACGATGGCGAGTGGTAGGAGGCGGTGGAACCCGTGGCGGGCGTGTGCGGATTCGCAATCGTTTCATTGGTAACCCCGTTCGGCCAAAGTATTCCAAAATCGAGACGGTCTTACTGCGAACGGCGTGTGCGAAGACAGGAGAGTCGGCAAGCACCAGGAGCTCGTTATTTTTGATTTGGGCTGACGTATGGCGGGCTAGGTTTTCACCAACGGCGCGCTGCCAGACATTGGCCTCGTTTTCATCAGTTTTCAACGACTGTGTTGCGCTAATTGAGTGCACAAAGTGTTTTGCGGGACGGAAGGTAGAATCGGTCATGATAAAATTCAAGAACTGGCCAACATAGAACGGGTGGACACGGTGCGAGTCAGGCCTATCATATCGGTTGCCCTGTCGCCTGGCCAAGAAATAATATTTAATCTTGTGAATAAACGGCAGACTTTTGACTTGGGTGTTGATGTTTGGGCGAGAATACCAATCACGATCAATTGCATTTTTATTTCATGTTCAGCACCACATTAACTCGAGTATTCGGCAGTCGCAATCAGCGACTGCTTAAGCGTTTGGACAAGACCGTGACGGCGATCAACGCCCTTGAGGAGGGTTTGATTGAGCTTGGCGACGACGCTCTCGCTACAAAAACTACCAAATTCAAAGGTCGGCTGCGCGATGGCGAGAGTATCGGCAGCATTTTACCGGAAGCCTTCGCCGTGGTTCGGGAGGTTTCTCGAAGAACACTCGATATGCGCCATTTCGATGTGCAGTTGGTTGGTGGAATGGTGTTGTACGATGGAAAAATTGCTGAAATGCGGACTGGGGAAGGAAAAACCCTGGCAGCAACATTGCCTGTCTACCTGGCGGCTGTCGATGGCAAACGGGTTCATGTGGTCACGGTCAACGACTACCTGGCTCGCCGCGATGCACAGTGGATGGCCCCCATCTACCGATTCCTGGGTTTAAGCGTTGGCGTGGTGGTTTCCGGCCAAGACTCCGCTACGAAAAAGGAAGCCTATGACAGTGATGTGGTGTATGGAACCAACAACGAGTTTGGATTCGATTACCTACGTGACAACATGGCTTTCAGTGATGAAGATCGTGTCCAGGGACCGCTCGATTTTGCGATCGTCGACGAGGTTGATTCGATTCTGATTGATGAAGCGCGTACCCCACTGATTATTTCAGGCCCAGCGGACGACAGCACTGATCTGTACCTTCAGATTGACCAGGTAGTTCCGCAACTAACGCGGCAGGAGATAGAGGATGGGCCTGGTGATTTTTCTGTTGACGAAAAAGCAAGGCAGGTATTTCTGACTGATGAGGGCTTTGAGCGCTCAGAGGAACTTTTATCAGGTGCCGGACTGCTCTCAGACAACACCAGTCTTTATGATGTCGAGAGCATTACGCTGATGCATCATGTCTATGCCGCACTGCGGGCCCATTCGCTTTTTCAGCGCAATGTGGATTACATCGTTCAGGACGACAGTATTGTGATTGTCGATGAATTCACAGGTCGGATGATGCCTGGGCGACGCTGGTCTGAGGGCTTACACCAAGCGGTCGAAGCAAAGGAAGGGGTCACCATACAGCCCGAAAATCAGACGCTTGCTTCAATCACCTTTCAGAATTTGTTCCGGCTCTACGGAAAACTCGCTGGAATGACCGGTACTGCCGATACCGAGGCGCCTGAGTTTCAGCAGATCTACGGTCTTGAGGTGATGGTAATGCCGACTAACCAGCAGATGATTCGGGATGATCATCCGGACTTGGTCTACCGCACGGATGGTGAAAAATTCAACGCTATTGTCAATGGTGTTAAGGCGTGTAGGGACAGTAACCAGCCGGTTCTGGTAGGCACAGCGTCAATTGAGACATCTGAATCCCTGTCAGCGCAGCTGACGGCAGAGCAGATAGATCACGAAGTGCTTAACGCAAAGAACCATGAACGTGAAGCACAAATTATCGCCGAAGCTGGCCGGCCAGGTGCAGTCACGATCGCAACCAATATGGCTGGCCGGGGTACTGATATTGTTCTAGGTGGCAATCTCGAAATGGAACTCGCAGCGTTGTCTGCCGATGAGGATGTGGATGCGACTAGGGCTGCCTGGCAGCAACGTCACCAGAGTGTGATTGGTGCCGGCGGCCTGCATGTCTTGGGCACAGAACGGCACGAGTCCCGGCGAGTCGACAACCAGTTGCGTGGCCGATGTGGTCGGCAAGGCGATCCTGGCTCGAGTCGTTTTTATCTATCAATGGAAGACAACTTGATGCGGATCTTTGGATCTGGTCGCGTTTCTGGTCTGATGGAAAAACTGGGCATGGAAGAAGGCGAAGCCATCGAGCACAATTGGGTAACCCGTGCGATAGAAAATGCCCAGAAGAAGGTCGAGGGACGTAACTTCGACATTAGGAAGCAATTACTTGAATATGATGACGTTGCTAATGAGCAACGCAAGGTGGTCTATACAGAACGAGACCAACTAATGACATTGGAGGATGTGTCTGATCATGTGATAACCATGCGTAAAGAAACTCTGAATGAGTTGATCAATGGGTATGTTCCTAAAGAAAGCCTTGAAGAGCAATGGGATGTCGCTGGACTCGAGCAACAATTAGAGACTCAGTTTGGCCAACAGTTGCCATTGGCTGAATGGTTATTGAATGATGACGCTTTGTATGAAGAACGGCTACGCGACCGAATTGAAGAGGCAATCACGGAGGCTTATGCAATTAAGGAGGCCGCTGTGGGTGCATCGGTAATCCGCCATCTTGAAAAAGCCGTTATGTTGCGAGTGTTGGATGAGAAATGGAAAGATCATTTGGCTCAAATGGATCATTTGCGGCAGGGGATTGGTCTGCGGGGCTACGCCCAGAAGAATCCACGCCAGGAATACAAACGGGAAGCTTTTGAGATGTTTACGGCGATGTTGGATGAGGTGAAGAGAGACGTCGTGACGATTTTGTCCAAGATTGAAATTCAGACTGAGGCCGAGGTGGCGGAATTGGAACGCGAGCGTCGTGCCAGAGGTAATCAGCAGATCGAACTGGTACATGATGAGGTCGGGCAGATGCCAGGAGAGAGGCAGCCGCAGGTCGCAATAGGGCAGGATGTTCTGGCCACTTCCTCTGCACAAGGAAGTCAGATGGAACCCTACATTAGAGCCGTCCCCAAGGTTGGTCGTAACCAGTCCTGCCCATGCGGGTCCGGAAAGAAATACAAACATTGTCATGGACGGGCCTGACGTCTTCCCTCCTAGGGTCGCGGTCAAAAGGCGGGCGTTCTGAATGAAGCCGTCATCACGATCACGACTGGCGCCGAGTATGTTTCCCCGCATTCCACCGATAGCCGGGGTGCGTTTGACGACACAGTCAGTTGGAATTAAGTATGCCCGCCGACATGACTTGTTGCTGGCGGAATGTGTGCGTGGGTCGACCGTTGCCGGTGTGTTTACGCGCTCAACGACAGCGGCAGCGCCGGTGGGATGGTGTCGTGAGCAGTTGAGTCGGGGCCGGATTCGAGGACTAGTGGTGAACAGCGGGAATGCGAATGCATTTACCGGCCTTGCCGGTGAGAAGGCGGTGCGTGCTACGGCAGCGGCAGCGGCCCAGGCACTGGGTTGTCTGAGGAATCAGGTTTTTGTCGCATCGACTGGCGTCATCGGCGAACCCTTGCCGTTGAATCGGTTGACTAGGGCAATGCCGCAGATGGTGGAGGCACTGGCGCCAGGCGGGTGGCGTGCAGCGGCCCGTGCAATCTGCACTACCGATACCTTTATTAAGGGTGCGTGGCGACGCTGTGAGATCGATGGCCAGGAGATCACGCTCGGTGGTATTGCAAAAGGTTCTGGCATGATTGCACCGAATATGGGCACTATGCTGGCATTCTTGTTTACCAACGCCCGTATCCCGAGTGCTGCGCTACAGGGCATGTTGCGGGCGAGCGCCGAGACATCATTTAATAGCATCACAGTGGATAGTGATACATCGACCAGTGATACTGTCTTGCTGGTAGCGACAGGTCGATCCAAACATCCCGCGTTGAACTCACCTCACGATCCGAAGTTACGAGACTTTCGCCGGGCCCTCGATGAGGTAATGGTGGAGCTTGCGACACAGGTGGTTCGTGACGGTGAAGGCGCGAGCAAGTTGGTGACGATTGAGGTCTCGGGTGCGTCGTCCTGGCGAATGGCACGTCGCGTGGGTTTAAGTATTGCCAATTCACCGCTGGTAAAGACAGCAATTGCCGGTGAAGATCCCAATTGGGGCCGGATTGTCATGGCGGTTGGTAAATCTGGCGTGTTGGTTGATTCAACACTCTTGTCCATCAGCATGGGCGGCACCGTTATTGCACAAAAAGGCGAACGACTTGACGACTATGACGAGGCTACGGTCGCGTTGCATCTAAAAAACCCTGAGGTCCATATCGGGGTAGACCTGGGGCAGGGCCGTGGCAAGGCAACTGTTTGGACGTGTGACCTGACCCACGGTTATATCGAGATCAATGCCGACTATCGGACCTGAGCTTAAACTGCGTGTTGTGGTGGGTATCGCGACGGACGATGAAGCCCGGTTGTTGGTCGATCAACGTCCACACGATAAGGATTATGGTGGGCAGTGGGAGTTTCCAGGCGGGAAGATTGAAAGCGGCGAATCGCCGTTCGACGCATTGGTTCGAGAATGGCGCGAAGAGATGGGCGTCATTGTCCGCGAAGCGGAATATATTTTTTCATTCACTCATACTTATCAGGACAGACAGGTTGCGCTTGATGTCTGGCGTGTCATCCGTTTTGAGGGCCGCCCCGACGCTTTGGAAGGACAGATTTTGTGCTGGGCTGATACCACAACCTTGAATACACTAAATTTTCTTGAGGGTAATAGGCAGTTGCTGCGACGCTTATCCGTCTAGTTCCACACTACCCATCCGAAGTGTTCGGTCATCATGTAGGTGCGTCGCGAGTTTTGGACTTAGCCAGTGCCAAGAGACAGACATGCAGATCATCGATGTGCAGGAGCAGCTCTTGGAGGGAGCTTTCGTTGTGGAGCACATGAGTAGCCACGGCCAGCCGCTCCTCGCGGGAGGCCTGCACTTTAAATATCGCGTCAATTTGATCCGCATCCAGGCCACTGCGTGACTGGATCCATCGTCGACGTATCTCATCAGGTGCATCCACTACCACCACGGCGTCAAATTCTCCGGCACGGTTGGTTTCGAGAAGCAGCGGAATCGAAAACACGCAGTAGGGGTAATCGAGCGCCTTTTCTTGGTTGGCCATCTCCGCCCGGATCATAGGATGGAGTAGCTTTTCGAGGTCTTCGCGGGCCTTGGGGTTTTCAAATATCCGTGAACGAAGCGCCGGTCGATCGAGTTCACCACGGTCGGTTGCAATACGGGCCCCAAACAGTTTGATAATCGGTCCAACTGCCGGACCGCCAGGGCCGGTCAGCGCACGTGAAATCTCATCGGCATCAAGGACGGGTACGTTAAGGGCTTGCAGGTGATCGGTGACGGTGGTTTTACCGCTGCCAATTCCGCCGGTAAGAGCGACGCGCAACATCGGTTCAACGGCCCAAGCCGGAGGTGAGGAGATAAGCCGAGATAAAGGAATCACCAAATAACAGAACTAACCAGGCAGCTCCTGCAAGAAAAGGCCCAAACGGCAAGACCCGACCCCGTCCTGAACGGCTGAGGAGCATCATCAGGCCACCGGTTATCGCACCCACGGTGGCGGCGATGCAAATGACCAATGGCAACAAGGCCCAACCTAGCCAGGCGCCAATCGCCGCGAGCATCTTAAAATCGCCGTAGCCAAAGCCTTCGCGAGAAGTGATCCAGCGGAAAAGATGATAGACCGACCAGAGCCCAAGGTAGCCTACTCCTGCCCCGATAATGGCGGCCTGGGGGGTGGTAAAACCGGCGAAGCAGTTGACCAGTAATCCCAGCCACAACAGCGGCAGGGTGATCGCATCGGGAAGCAGGTAGTGTTCAATGTCGATAAACGCCAGCACGATAAGCGCCCAACTCAAGAGCAAGGCCGGCACAGTAAACCATTGATTTCCCAGCACGATGGCCACCACCATGGAGATCAAGGCCGACAACAACTCAACCGCTGGGTAGCGCCAAGAGATACGAGCGTTGCAATGCCGACACCGCCCCTTTTGGATGATGAAACTGACAAGGGGGATGTTTTCACGCCAGTTGAGCGGAGTTTCGCACTGGGGGCAGTGCGAGGCCGGCTGAACCAATCCGGGTGGGTCATGTGAGGCCAATGCCGAATCTGTACGGGGCCCATCAAGACTCGAAGGGGTAACTAGGCCGAGGCGAACGGGCAGCCGATGAATCACCACGTTAAGAAAACTGCCGACCGCGAGCCCCGTTAACCCGGCGAGCGCAATCGGCTCAATCAACGTTGTTATGCCACGAAGCGCTTAAGCAATTTTGAATCTGCATGGTGAGGCGCAATACAGGCCTACATAACGCTGCCCATCTTGAAGATCGGCAGATACATGGCAATAACGAGTGTGCCCACCATGCCACCGAGTACCGAGATCATAATCGGTTCAATTAACTGGCTCATGTTGTCAACCATGTCGTTGACCTCAGCCTCAAAGAAGTCGGCAGTTTTTGTCAGCATTTTTTCGAGTTCGCCCGATTCTTCGCCGATAGATACCATCGCCAGGACTAAGTTAGGAAACAGTTTGGTGTCTTCCATTGCCGCCGACAAGGGTCGGCCTGTACTGACCTCTTCTTGGATTTGGAAGCAGGAGCGACGAAAGACTGAGTTAGGCGATGCGCTCGCAACGGAAGTCAGTGCTTCGACCATCGGGACACCGGAGCCAAACATGATCCCCATTGTTCTTGCAAAGCGGGCACACGATGACTTGGTCAGGAGGGCCCCCACAACCGGGGCAACTAACAGAAACTTGTCGAACGCGAGTCGAAACGCCGGGGAACGTTTAAGGGCAAGCGAAAATGCGATTCCGATCGCGGCGGAGATCCCCACTACTAACCACCACTTTTCCTGCACAAATTCGGACATTGAAACAATGGTCGCCGTTAGTCCCGGCAACTCACCGCCAAAACCCTCGAACAACTCCTTGAATTGGGGCACCACGAACACGAGTAGCAATGAACTGACGAGCAGGCCGACCACGAGAACGGCAATGGGATACATCATTGCCCCTTTGACTTTGCTCTTGATCTCTTCAGTACGTTCCATGTAATCGGCGAGGCTATTCAACATACGGTCGAGGTTTCCTGATTGCTCACCGATGGCAATCAGTCCACAGAAGAGCCGATCAAATTGCTTTGGATAACGCGCCAGTGCCGCGCTGAGATTGGTGCCACTTTCCACATCAGTCCGCACGGCACCAAGTACTTTCCTGAGTGATGGGTGGTCGGTGCTGCTAGCGACTGCGTTGAGTGCTTGCGCGATGGGGATACCGGCCTCGACCATGGTGGCAATCTGGCGCGTGACAACACAGATATCCTTGGGGGCTATTTTCTTATCGAATAATGGGCTGGGCTTTTTCTTGACACTCTTTGGCTGAATGCCTTGGCGTCGCAGTGAGCTTCGAACGTAGGCAGGGTTTGGACCGTCCAGTTCGCCGTTTACCGTTTTACCCCCACGATCGGTGCCCGTCCAGATAAAAGTCGTGAGTTTGCGGGATTTTTTAGGAGTTGGCGTAGCCATTAGCGGGGATCGGGGAAGATCTTCTTAGGTTTAGAGGTTGGTGACTCGCTCTACCTCGGCGAGGCTGAGCTGACCTGTGGCAAATTTTTTCAGTGCCGACTGTCTTAATGTTGAGACACCTTCTTCGCTTGCTTGGGATTCTAGTTCATCTTGGCCCGCACTTTTTAGAATCATTGAGGTCAGCTTGTCCGATACGGGCAATACCTGAAAAATACCGGCACGACCCTTATAGCCGTTGGTACAAGCACCGCAGCCGATGGCTTCAAATGCGTTAACGTTGTCTATGTCGTCTTCTTTGATGCCGGCGTCAATCAGGATTTCCGGCGGCAGGTCGACGGGTTGCTTGCAATTGGAACAAAGTCGTCGTGCGAGGCGTTGTGCCATGATCAGGTTAATTGAGCCTGCCACGTTATAGGGTGCAATGCCCATATTGAGCATTCGCATGATGGTTGCGGTTGCATCATTGGTATGCAGCGTCGACAACACCAAGTGGCCAGTTTGAGAAGCTTTAATCGCAATCTCGGCAGTTTCTAGATCGCGTATCTCACCGACCATGATGATGTCCGGATCCTGGCGTAAGAATGATCGGAGGGCGACAGAAAATGTCAGGTTTGCTCTTTCATTGATAGCCACCTGGTTAATGCCGTCCAGGTTGATTTCAACCGGATCTTCGACCGTCGAGATATTGGTTTCTGGCTGGTTCAGCATCGACAGTGCAGAGTAGAGCGACACCGTTTTTCCACTACCGGTGGGTCCTGTAACCAGGACCATACCGTACGGTTTCTTTACGGCCGCTTCGTAATGCACGAGTTGGTCAGCTTCCATGCCAAGGTCACTGAGCTTAAGGCTCGCGCCACTGCTGTCCAGTAAGCGCATGACGACTTTTTCACCATGTACCGTAGGCAGAGTACTGACACGGAAATCGATCTTGGTCTTGCGTTGGCCCGCCAGTTTGAGACGGCCATCTTGGGGTACGCGTCGTTCGGCTATGTCAAGCCGGGAAAGGATTTTTATCCTGGCAACAAGCCGATTGGCAAGAGCGATGGGAGGCGATGCGCTCTCATGTAACACGCCATCAACACGATAGCGAACGCGAAGCCTTTTCTCATAAGGTTCAATGTGAATATCGGATGCACCCAACTTGATCGCATCCATCAACAATTTGTTCACAAAACGTACAACCGGGGTATCCGATTCTGCATCAGCCTGCGTAACGGCTTCACCGCCCGATTCATCCTCATCGACGAACTCGATGTCTTCCAGATTCTCGTCATCGAGCACCTCGAGGTCACTAGCGCTGGCCTCGCCACTGATTTTTTCGATTGACTCGCCAAGTATTGCAGCGTCCACCAGAATGGGTTCGACGCCAAGGCCTGTCTGGAACTTAAAGGCATCGAGTCCTGCTTGTTCTCCTGGTTCGCTGACGGCTAGAAACACTTTGGAACCACGATGGAAAATCGGTAAGACCTGGTGTTCTTCAATGAACTTCGGCGTCACCAGGTCAGCTGGCCGGTCAGCCAGATTTAGTGTGCGAAGGTCAAATAGCGGCATGCCGTATTCTTCGGCAGTCATGCGATAGAGCATGGCTTTCTTGTCAGGCATGGCCTGGGTTGCTTGCGCCAGAAACGACACACCATTGTCGTGCGCGAGAGCGAGATGGTTTAATGCGGCCTCACGGTCCATGATCGATTGATCAACAACGCGTCTGGCCAGTCCGCCCAGTCGCGTTTGTCGAATTTGTACGGAGAAATCGTTGTCTTCGTTTGCCATGGCTTGTGGTGTAGTGGTGACCTGAATCAAGTATAGACGCAGATAGCGCTCATGAGGTCTTCATTGGTAGTGCGTTCGTTATTGGCGATACCCGCACCGCTCTGGAAACCGTTAGATAATAGTCGATGGCACTAAAACACTATATTGTGATACTATGACATAATGACGTGGCAATTTACTATTGATTCCCACGCAGGGGCTGACGATACTAGCGCTGTCATAAGATGCGGCACGGCATTAAGTGTCAGTCATGCATCGAGAGAAATTTGTTACTAATTTATTCGGAGACGACATCCAATGCAACAACGACAAAGTGGTTTTACCTTGATCGAATTGATGATCGTGGTGGCGATCATAGGCATCTTAGCCGCGATCGCTATACCGCAGTACAGCGCATATACCAACCGGGCTAAGTCATCGGACGCGCTCAGCCTGATGGGCGCATACAAGACTGCGATCAGTGAGTATATTAGTACTGAAGGTATTACAGATCTCGCGGATATTACTGACGCAAAGTTGGGTGTGGCGGGCACTACATACACGTCAAACAACGTTTCAGGAGTCGTACAGGCAGCAGGGGTCATTACCGCCACGTTTGCTGATGGAGCTGGGGGTGACTTGAAAGGGAAAACACTCATTTTGACACCTACGATTGTGTCAGGCGCAATTAATTGGAAGTGTTCGACTAG
>Ga0187827_10006048_pt1 | contig 14041 bp, 14 predicted proteins | sample ETNtaG_39_FD_167969 | JGI IMG/M metagenome (GOLD analysis project Ga0187827, IMG submission 167969) | Marine microbial and viral communities from oxygen minimum zone, Eastern Pacific Ocean - ETNP2014_SV_150_PacBio MetaG (Illumina Assembly) | ecosystem: Environmental > Aquatic > Marine > Hypoxic... | reverse complement strand
AAGGGAATCTCCCAGAAGGAAATAATGGATTAGGCCTCTTTTTGTTAGGAGTTACAGGGGATGAAGTCTTATCCTCTGAGATTTATCAAAAAATTAAAATTAAAACTTTAGCAAAAGTTAGAGGAACAGTACAAGCCGATATTTTAAAGGAAGATCAAGCGCAAAACACCTGTATTTTCTCAACTGAATTCGCCTTAAGAATGATGGGGGATGTTCAGGAATACTTTATTGAAAATGAAATAAGAAATTTCTATTCTGTTTCAATTTCTGGCTATCATATTGCGGAAGCAGGTGCTAACCCAATTTCTCAATTAGCATTTACACTTGCTAACGGATTTACTTATGTGGAATACTATTTAAGTAGAGGAATGAATATTAATGAATTCGGACCAAACCTTTCGTTTTTCTTTAGTAATGGAGTTGATCCAGAATATGCTGTAATTGGCCGTGTTGCAAGAAGATTATGGGCAAAATCCATGAAAAATAAATATAATGCAAATAAAAGAGCTCAGATGTTGAAATATCATATCCAAACTTCAGGACGTTCACTTCACGCACAGGAGATTGATTTTAATGATATCCGAACTACCTTGCAGGCACTTTACGCCATTTATGACAATTGTAACTCTTTACATACAAATGCTTATGACGAAGCCATCACCACCCCTACTGAGGAATCGGTAAGGAGAGCAATGGCAATCCAACTTATCATCAATAAAGAGTTAGGGCTTGCAAAAAATGAGAATCCAATACAAGGGGCTTTTATTATTGAAGAACTTACTGATTTAGTAGAGGAAGCAGTACTTACAGAGTTTGACAGAATTACAGAAAGAGGTGGAGTGTTAGGCGCTATGGAAACTATGTATCAAAGAAGTAAAATACAGGAAGAAAGTTTGTATTACGAAAGCCTGAAACACACAGGGAAATATCCAATTATTGGGGTAAATACTTTCTTAAATAAAGAAGGGTCCCCTACTATTATTCCATCTGAAGTAATTAGAGCAACTGAAAAAGAAAAGAAATATCAAATCTCAATGTTATACGAACTACATAAGGGAAATAATGCTAAATCCGCTGAAATGTTGAGCAAAGTACAAGAAGCTGCAATTCAAAATAAAAACATCTTTGAGGTTTTAATTGATGCCGGAAAAGTATGTTCTTTAGGAGAAATTACTAATGCTCTATTTGAAGTTGGCGGACAGTACAGAAGAAATATGTAATAATTTTTGAGAGTATAAAACAATCAAATGATGAAAAATAAAATAATCACACTTTTACTGTCTGCTATTGTAACAATTTCCAATGCCCAAAATTATTTTAAGGCAAAAGTATTGGATTCTGGGTCCAATGAAGCTCTGATTGGCGCTACACTCCTACTCAAAGGTACAAATAATGGAGTTAGTACAGATATAAATGGATTAGCAACACTTAACAATATCCCTAATGGAAAACAAACTATTGTTATTACTTTTATCGGATATGAAGATGAAAATTTGAAATTAAACTTTCCAATTGAAAGTAGAAAAACGCATACTCTACTACTTTCTGCTTCTGATACAGAAATTGACGAAATAATTATTGAATCTACAAGAGGAAACAAAACAGTTGCTAATCTGCCCACAAGAACGGAAGTGTTAACTGAAGAAATTGATGAAGCAGCAAGTATGGAAGCAAGTAAAATTTCTCATTTAATTACTCATTCTACAGGAATACAAGTACAAACAACAGCTGCAGGAAGTAATGGAGCAGTCGTTAGAATTCAGGGGCTAAACGGAAGGTATACCCAAATGTTAAAAGATGGGTTCCCACTTTATGGAGGATTTTCTGGAAGTTTGGATATATTGCAAATTCCTCCTTTGGATTTACGACAAATAGAATATATCAAAGGTTCTGCTTCTACTCTTTATGGTGGTGGTGCTATTTCAGGACTTATTAACTTGCTAACCAAAAAAGCGGACAAAGACGAAACACTTTTACATATAAACCTTTCTCATATAGGTGCAAGAGATTTTAATGCTTTTACTTCCAAAAGATTTGGAAAATGGGGTTTTACCAATTTGGCTTCTATGCATCTTCATAATTCATATGATGCAGATGAAGATGGATTCTCAGATATTGCTGAAGTCTCAAAATTTAACTTTAACCCTAAACTATTTTACAACCCTAACAAAAAAACAACTATTTATATTGGAGCTACTATCTCTAAGGAAAACAGAAAAGGAGGAAGTATGCATAAAATAAATGGTCTACATTCTGAGGATAGTTTATCATTACCTCTTTATTTTTTAGATCAGCAAGAAAGTAGTAGAATTACTTCTCAGTTTTCTGCTAAATACAAATGGGATGAAATAAGAACAATTACTATAAGAAACAGTATATCTTCTTTTGACAGATATATCGATATTAATGAGAGTATTTTAGGAACTTTTACCACATTTGGAGGAAATCAACTAAATAATTTCACAGAACTAAACCTTAATATTGATAAAGAAAAACAAAATATTAATATTGGATTAAATGCTCTTACTGATAAATTTACAGAAGATAATATTATTCCTCATCCACTTCGAAATCAGGATTACCAAACCTTAGGAATATACATCAATCACCTTTGGAATATAAGTAATAAATTTGCTTTAGAAAGTGGATTGAGAACAGATAAAGTAGATGCCTCAACCTTAAGTACAGAAAATGGAGGACAATCCTTTATACTTCCTAAAATCTCAGCTTTATACAAACTTACTCCAGAACTCTTGGTTCGCTTAGGAGGAGGAATGGGATACAGAATGCCAACCATTTTTAATGAAGAAGCTGAAGCATACGGATATAAAAATATCCAAAGAATTGACTTCTCAAATATGCAAGCAGAAGAATCTTACGGAAGTAACATTGATTTCAAATACCAATCTACTTTTGGATTAGATAATGTTCTTCTGTCATTAAACCAAATGTTCTTTTATAGTATAATTGATAATCCAATAACATTGAATGAAGGGGATATTAATAACTATAATGATAATATGTTTTACGAGCAAGCAAACGTTTCCTTATTCTCAAAAGGTTATGAGTCTCAAATAAAACTTACTGTAGGGAAATTCACTTGGTTCTTTGGTTATACCTATACAGATGCTTATTTGGAGAATGGAGAAGACAAAACTCCGCTTACACTTACGCCAAAACATAGTATAAAAGGAGATCTACTTTTTGTAGTAGAGAGTAAATGGAGGATTGGCTGGGATTACGATTATAAATCAGGTCAATTCCTAAATAACGGAGTGAGAACAGAAAGTTTATTTACAACTGGAGTGATTGTTGAGCGGACTATTAACAACTTTGTGATTTTCCTTAATGCTGAAAACTTTACAGATGTTAGACAGTCCAATGCTGGAAATGTTCTAACTGATGGGAGTCCTCAATTTACAGAAGTTTGGGCACCACTTGATGGTTATTTCTTTAATGCAGGATTAAAAATTAAATTATGAAAAAAATAATAGGAGTTTTATTACTGATTAGTACAACATTAATAGCACAAGACAAAGGGCAATTTGAATCTTATTCCAACAACTTTTATGGCAAGATTATTAGCGAGAGTAAGAAATATGATCAGAAAGAAAAAGAAGGATACAAGGCTTTCAAAATGGATTTTGAAGGAAAAAAAATTCCAAAAAGTTTAGAAGAGTTTACGATTGTAGAAGCTGCTGAGCCTATCTCACAAGGAAACACAGGAACTTGTTGGTGTTTCTCAACAACTTCATTCTACGAAAGTGAAATTAACAGATTAACAGGTGAAACAATTAACTTATCTGAACTTTATCCTGTCTATTTTGAATATGTTGAAAAATCAAGAGGCTACATCCAAAGCAGAGGAAACACACATTTGGGTGAAGGATCTGAGACCAATGCTGTACAAAGAATGATGGAAATGTACGGAATTGTTCCTCTTGATACTTATGAAGGCAAACCATCTAATCAGCCTTTTTATAATCATGAAAAGATGTTTTCAGAGATTAAAACTTACCTAAATAATTGTAAAGCTACAAACTACTGGGATGAGCAAGCAATACTATCAAATATTAAGTCCATTTTGAACCATTATATGGGAGTGCCTCCTACATCATTTAAGTATAATGGCAGAATATATACCCCAATGTCATTTATGAAAAATGTTAGTAAATTAAGGCCAGATGACTATGTTGATTTTATGAGTCTGATGCAAAAACCATACTGGAGTCAAGAAGAGTACAAGGTTCCTGACAACTGGTGGAGAAGTGCAGATTACTACAATGTTCCATTAGATGAGTTTATGTTTGCTATAAAGAATGCCATAAAAAATGGATATTCCATTTCAATTGGAGGTGATGTTTCAGAAAGCGGATATTCTTCAACCAATGATATAGCAATGGTTCCTTCTTACGATATCCCATCTGAATTTATTGATGAAAATGCTCGTCAGTTTCGTTTCTCTAATGGAACAACTACTGATGATCACGCTATTCATTTAATTGGGTACAAAATTGATGAGATGGGTGATTGGTGGTTTCTTATAAAAGATAGTGGGTCAGGTAGTAGAAATGGTAATTTCCCTGGCTACTACTTTTATCATGAAGATTTTGTAAAATTAAAAATGATGACTTTCACCATTCATAAAGATGCAGTAAAAGAGACACTTGATAAATTCAAAGATGATTAAAAATGTATTATTCCTTTTACTCATCCCTTTTCTAGGAACCTCTCAAGATATTAATGAGATATTTACTAAAAAAGGAGAAGTATATTTTTCTTTTCAGTATAAAAATAAAGGTACGTTAACCGAGCTCTCTAAAATTATCTCTATTGATCATAAAACAAATGCGGAAATAGCTTTTGCCTATGCTAACAAAAAAGAGTTTTCTAAATTCTTAAAATTAAACATTGATTATACAATCATTAAAAAGAAACCTTTAAATTTTACAAACGGAAGTAAAAATAATTGGAATTACTACCCTACTTATCAGGAATATGTAGATATGATGATTGGCTTTTCAGATTCATTCCCGACTATTTGTAAACTGCATCATTTAGGTACAGTCAACTCAGGAAGAGAAATATTAATAGTCCAAATTTCTGATAATGTTAGTCAAAAAGAAAACGAGCCATCCTTTTTATACACATCATCAATGCACGGGGATGAACTTGCTGGATACATCTTAAGTTTAAGGTTAATTGATTATATTCTTAATGGATATGGGATAGACCCAAAATTAACTGATCTAATAAATGAGGTTGATATCTGGATAAACCCACTTGCAAATCCAGACGGAGCTTATGCTGGTGGTAATCAAGATGTATGGAGTGCTACCAGGTATAATGCAAATTGGATAGATCTAAACAGAAATTATCCTGATCCTCAAGATGGCCCGCATCCTGACGGAAATCCTTATCAAGAAGAAACTAACATCTTTTTAGGACTTGCAGATACTATTAATTTTACTATTTCAGCAAATATGCATGGAGGAGCAGAACTAGTCAATTATCCATGGGATACTTGGAATACACTTGCTTCTGATAATAATTGGTGGGAATATGTTTCAGTGGAATATGCTGATTCTTGTCAAGTAAATAGTTCTTCAGGATATTTTAACTCTCAAAATAATGGAATTACTAATGGGTATGATTGGTATGAAGTTGATGGTGGAAGACAAGACTATATGAATTATTTCAGACACTGTCGTGAGTTTACATTAGAACTTTCTGATGATAAAACGCCAAATCCAAATGATTTACCAATGCTTTGGGATGCTAATTATCCTTCACTCTTAAATTATATGCAACAATCCCTTTTTGGGATTAGAGGAATTGTAACAGATAGTATTACAGGCAATCCACTAAAGGCCAAAATTGAGATTATAGGGCATGATATGGACAGCTCACATGTATATTCCAATCTACCAATTGGAAACTACCACAGACATATTTATCAAGGGAATTACGATATCACTTTTAGTAAAAGTGGCTATCATCCCAAAATAATTAATGCTTCTATTTTGAATAATGATATTTTTGTTGTGGATGTACAATTAGTACCAATCGGTTTTATTGGAATTGAAGAGGTTAAAAAGACAATCTCCAAAAGAACCATAATTGACTTACTAGGTAGAAAGAATAAAAATAGCAATCTAAGAATAAGAAAAGATTCTGAAGGAAAAACAAAAAAAGTTATAACTTTGGAGAAATAAAATTATCAATCATGATTATTACTACAACAGACACAATACCAAATAAAGAAGTTTCCGAAATAATAGGAATCGCCAGAGGAAGTACTGTTAGAGCTAGAAATATCGGAAGAGACATTTTTGCTGGACTAAAAAATATTGTAGGAGGGGAAATATCGGAATACACTAAATTACAAGCTATAAGCCGAGAGCAAGCAGTAAAAAGAATGCAAGAAGATGCTGAAAAGATGGGTGCAAATGCAATTATAAATGTTAGATTAACAACCGCTATGATTATGCAAGGAACTGCTGAGATCTTAGCTTACGGGACTGCTGTTAAACTAAAGTGAAATGGAAAATCCTATTCCAATAATTGTTCTTATAATTCTCATTGGATATCTGATTTATAACAGATCCATAGAAACCAAAGATGAGAACTTTGAAGATAGAGACAACTAATGTTTGATGTTGTAATTCTAACTGACAACAGATATGTAACCCCAGAAAAAACAGATTGGTATATCAATCAAGTTTTATTAGAAGATGGCCTATTACAAACTGCATTAGAAAACAAAAGATTAAAAGTTACAAAGAAAAATTGGGCAGACGAAAAATTTGACTGGGGCACTACAAAATATGCCATCTTTAGAACTACATGGGATTATTTTGATCGTTTTGAGGAGTTCTTTAATTGGTTAGAGAAGAATAAAGAAAGAACTACATTTATCAATTCAGCTGATATTATCAATTGGAATATTGATAAGCATTATCTACAAGATTTAGCAACAAATGGTATAAATATAGCTCCTACTCTATTTATTGAACAAGGAGATAATACGACCCTTATCGATTTATTTATAAAAACAAAATGGACTGAAGCAGTTATAAAACCTGCAATCTCCGGCGCTGCTAGACATACTTATAGAATTACACCAAATAATTGTAAAAACTATGAAAATATCTTTCAAGAATTAATTACTAAAGAAAGTATGTTATTCCAAGAATTCTTGAATAATATTACATCTAATGGAGAAATTTCTTTAATAATGATTGGCGGGAGATATACTCATGCTGTAAAGAAAATAGCTAAAAAAGGAGATTTTCGTGTGCAAGATGATCATGGAGGTATTGTGAAAGAATATACTCCAAATAAAGAGGAAATTAATTTTGCTGAGAAATGCATAAGAAATTGTCCATTCTCTCCTATTTATGCCAGAGTAGATATAGTTTATGACAATGAAAACTTGCCATCATTAAGCGAATTAGAACTTATTGAGCCTGAACTTTGGTTTAGAAATTACCCTCAATCTGCGGAGCTATTGGCAAAGGAAATAATATTACGGTTTTTCTGATTTTAGTGAGATATCAAACTCCACTTCATCTAAGATTAGTTTATCTCCTAAATCTTTAAAAAAGTTACCTGAATTATATTTTATATCCCATTTGGTACGATCAATCTTAATTTTTGCTGTTGCTAAATAATCCAATCCTTTTATATCTACATTAGCTACAAAACTAATAGAATGCCTGATGTTTTTTATAGTTAAATCTGCAATTATATTGTAAGTGTTACCTTCACCTCTTTTAGCATTAGAAATAGTAATTACTGCTAAAGGAAAAGATTCTACATTAAAAAAATCTTCATTTTTTAAATGCCATTCCAACCTTTGTTTTCTTCTGCCTTCCATATCAGTATTAGTAATAGTACTCATATCAATACTGATTTGACCTCCAACTAATACACCATGATTTATATCTAACACTCCTTTCTGAATATTTATAGTTCCCTCATGACTTTCTGCAATTTTTGAGCCAATCCATTTAATAGTTGAGGTTTTAGTATCTACTTTTATATGATCAGTATGAGGTTTTGTAGCTACCGCAAATAGTGTTAATATACTCAATGCAACTGTAAAAAATATTTTCTTCATTATTATAAGTTCTAGTTTCGACAAAAATAATATTTTTACTGAATAAAGGTGAGATATGATTGAAATAAAAAAATTCCAGTTTGATAACAAAGAAATGATGAAAAAAGCTCATAATATCAGATATGATGTTTTTGTAATTGGACAAAATTGCCCTGAAGAAATTGAATGGGAATTTGAAGAAGAATCCACTCATTTTTTAGTTTATGATAATAAAGAAGCTGTCGCAACTGCTCGACACAGAAAAACAGATAAAGGATACAAATTAGAACGATTTGCAGTATCAAAGAGCAATAGAGGAAAAGGGTACGGACATATTGTATTAAAAGCAATACTTAAAGATCTAAAAGATGTCACTGAAATGATCTATATGCATGCTCAAATCCAAGTTTTACCATTTTACGAAAAATTAGGATTTTTAAAAGAAGATGGTTTATTTGAAGAAGCAGGGATTATGCATTATAAAATGGTGCTACATACTAGTTAGCTAACAGATATTTCTGAAGGAGTTTTTACAGTCCATCCATAAATATCTTCAATTTTTCCTTTTTGAATTTCTTGTAATTTTTGTTTTAGCAGCATTGCATACGAATCTTTAATAGTTGAAATACTCATTTTATTATCTCTGAAAGTAATAGAATTAATAGAGATTACAGTTACAGCAGTACCTGTGCCAAAGACTTCTTTCAATTCTCCAGATTTATAAGCATCTACAATCTCAGAAACTGAAACTCTTCTTTGTTCAACTTGTATTCCGCTATCCTTAGCTAAAGTTACAACACTATCACGAGTAATTCCTCCCAAAATACTATCAGAAAGTTCTGGAGTTAGAAGCTTATCTCCAATTCTGAACCAAATATTCATGGTTCCTGATTCTTCAATATATTTATGTTCAATGGAATCAGTCCATATTACCTGCTGAAAACCATTTGCATTTGCTTTTTTTGTAGGAAAAAATGAGGCTGCATAATTTCCAGCAGCTTTTGTAAAACCAACTCCTCCTTTAGGGGCTCTGGAAAAGTACTCCTCAATTACAACATTTATGGAGCTATCATAATATTTTGTTGTTGGGCAAGTAATAATGATAAATGTATACTCAGTAGATGCTGATGCTTTTACACATTCAGCTGAAGCAAAAATAAATGGACGTATGTAAAGAGAATATCCTTCTTCTGCTTTACACCAATCACTATCTAGAGCTAATAATTCATCCAATCCATTCATAAAAACATCTTCAGGAATTTCAGGGATAGATAAACGAACCGCAGATTTGTTTAATCGTTTAAAATTTGCATCTTTCCTAAAAACCAAAACCTCACCTTTATCATTTTTAAAGGCTTTCATCCCCTCAAAAACGGATTGGCCGTAATGAAAGACTTGTGTTCCAGGATTCATTTGAATGGTCCCATATGGTAAAATCTCAGCCTCTTGCCAATTATTTTCTTTGTAATTACATACAAGCATATGATCAGAAAAAACCCTACCAAAAGGCAAATTTGTAAAATCAGAAGTATTTAATCTTGAGTTCGTTGTTTTAGTAATTTTCATCTAAAGAAAGCTTGTTTTTGCAAATTTAATAAAAAAGGAGGAGCTAATTGCTCCTCCTCTCTAAAACATGTAGTCTGAAAAAGATTCTCTTATATCAAGATTATTTAACTACAACTATTCGTTCTGTATTTAACATGTTTCCATTATTATCTTTAATAGAAACAAGGTACTGACCACTATTTAAATCAACCTTTTTAAGAATTAAATGGTTACCTGCAGAGAAGTTCATCCCTTCTGATTGGAAAACTTTAACACCTAGAATGTTATAAATATCCATTGAGATTATTGTGCCTTTTTCTAATGTTACAGGGACATACATCATATTATTTACAGGGTTAGGATAAATATTATCAAAAGTAATAATATTATCATTCTCAATTCCTGTAGTTGAAGAAACCTCGAACTGAATAGTCTCATCAAAATAGTACATCTGATCGCTTACTCTGAATACTGTTATATATGGAGCAGATCTTACCGCACTTACATCAGGAGTCCAAAAGAAAGTTCCTTCAATTTCATTTCCATTTCCTGTTGGAACAACATTCATTGTGGCAGGAGCAGTTGTCAAATCAAATGGTTCACCAAACCCTAACATGTCTACTACATCATTTACATCCGCATCAGATGCTAAAAGATGTAATTGGTAATTTTGATTTGGATTAAGTATTACATAAGGATAGCCACCAGAATTAGTCGGAACTGATTGCATATTAGAAATCTGAGGCATTGAATTGGAAGTATCAGGAATAACAATAAACTGCATATCTCTTCTCATAGAACCAATATGAACACCATTTCTAAATTCCTCAACAACAAAAGATGCAACAAAGTTTCCTGTCAACTTTGCACTCCAAGTAAGAGCTCCTGTAACAGAATCTAAAGAGAATACAGCAGCAGAATCTGAATAAGTAGAGTCTGAAAGATATTCATATCCAGAGACTGTACTAGTTTGCCCTAAAGGAGTAGCTAAAGCCCATGCCAAAGAATCTCCATCCGGATCAAAAGGAAGTGGATTATATTGCCAAAGCGTATGTGCTGGCAAATAAGCAACAGGAGGAGTAGTATATGATGCAGAAGAATTAGGATTCACACTATCAGAAGTAAAATAAGTCGTTAGTCTCATACTTTCACTAAGAGGATTTGACATATTGATAATCGCTCCATTTCTACAACATTCTTGATAGCTTATTGAATAATATCCATCTCCTGGTACGGTTATGGTATCATTATAAACATAAACTTCTACTCCATAAACGGATTGAACTGGCAGAAATAAACCACCAGAACTCGTGTCGAAAGAAACAGTAGAGCTAAATAAAGAATTCCAATTCCCAGAAGTATCGAGTTCACTTACATTGAAAACAGCATGTATAACCATAGGAATTCCTATTGTATCCCTATATGCTGTTAATTCTACCGCATAATGAGAACCTAAAGAGTCTGTACCTAAATACGAAGTAACAATTTGCCCACCCATAAGGTGAGTTGCATAAGTTGAAACAACTATTGCTGAAACAAAAAGAAGTGTAATTAGTTTTTTCATAATAAAAAATTTAAGTTATTTAATTATTGACGTTTTAAAGTGTCCTTTACAAAGATGAGAAAAAAATAACAAATAATCTAAAATATATGATAAAAAAAATCTAATCCGATGCTTTCATCGTATATTTAGTTTTTATCAAAAAGAAATTATTTGTAAGTATATCATATAAAAGGTCTATTCTCAATTACAATTATTTTTTATATAGATTTGTGGCTCTAAAAAAACATAAAAAAATGAAGAAAATTGTAGTGTTAAGTACTGTATTGTTTGTTATGTCATGTACAAATAGCCAAAAAACAGAAAAAGTTATAGCGCAAGAAGTAATAATCCAAAAATTTGGGGATAAAAATATTAATGAAGAAGGGGTGATTACCGGAAAAGAACTTATGACTCTTTTAGAAACACAAGATTCCGTGCAAGTAAAAGTTATTACCACTATCTCTGATGTTTGCCAAAAGAAAGGATGCTGGATGGAAGTAGATCTTGACGGAAACAATCAAATGTTAGTCAGATTCTTAGATTACGGATTTTTTATGCCACTTGATGCATCAGGAAGCACAGCAATAATAGAAGGGGTTGCTAAAGTAGACACCCTGTCTGTTGCTTGGTTAAAACATCAAAAAGAAGATGCAAATGCCAGCCAAGAAGAAATTGATGCTGTAACTGAGCCAGAAATTTCATACAGTATTGAAGAAGCAACTGGCGTAATCTTAAAATAATGAGATTAAGTTTAAAAATATTAGGAGGGTGCATTATAACCTCCTTTTTTCTTGCTTGCCAAAATAAAGCCAAAGAGGAAAGTTGTGAAGTAATAAATTTTCCAAATAAAGATAGTGAATTAGCACTACTTATGCGTGAGCTTTCTGAAGATACGGAAAATGTAAAATCCCAAATCCAAAAAGGAGAAACCACAGTATTTTTTACAAAATTTGAGAACTTACACACAGCTATACCAACAGATACAGATGTAAGAGAAGATGGAAAGTACACAGCTTTTACGGATGTTTTTATTAAATCAGTAGAGAATTTACTTTTAACTGAAGGTGATAAAATAGATGCTTATAATTTTATGGTAAAAAAGTGTGTCGATTGCCACAAACAGATTTGTCCTGGACCAATCAAAAGAATTAGGAAATTGTATATTAAATAGATGAAAAAAGAACTCATCATTACAAAAGATAGTTCTCATTCTCTTTTCGTTCCAACTTTAAATGAAACTTATCATTCCAAAAATGGCGCCATTACTGAGAGTATGCATATTTTTATCAAAAACGGAATTCAATATCACTTAAAAAATAACTTGGCTATTCTGGAAGTTGGTTTTGGTACAGGACTAAATACCGTACTAACTTTAGAAAATTCAAAGAATAAGACTGTTAATTATACTACCTTAGAACCTCATCCAATTACAAAATCAATTTATAGTAATCTAAATTATTATTCTTTTACTAAATCAGATAAAAATACTTTTTTAAAGATTCACACCTCAAATTGGGAAGAAGAAATAGAGTTGTCTAAAAATTTTACACTATTTAAATCTAAAAAAAAAATACAAGATTTTATATCTAAAAAAAAATATGATATTATATATTTTGATGCATTTGCTCCTGATAAACAACCAAATATGTGGGAACAAAATATCTTTAAAGAGTGCTTTTATCTACTTAACAAAAATGGGTTTTTAATCACTTATTGTGCAAAAGGAATAGTAAAGAAAAATCTAAAATCAGCGGGATTTCAAGTTGCAAAGTTAGCTGGACCACCTGGGAAAAGAGAAATAACAAGAGCTAATAAAAGATAGCGTCTAGAGTATTTCTAATTCCTTTAAAGGCGAAAAAGAAAATAAGAGGAAGTAAAATAACCCCTAAGATTAGAATAGTATAACTCTCATACTCCATATTATTAAAACCAATATATAATAAAGTAGCATCCAACAAAATCATCAAAGAAGTAATTGAAAGCCATATTATTCCTTTAATAAGTTTATCTTTATTCATTATAATTATCTACTGCTTTACGAACAGATCCATACTTTTGCAATAAATCATTTGCAATATTATAATCCACCCCTAACTCTTGCATTATCATTTTAGCACCTCTATCTACCAATTTGTTGTTAGATAATTGCATATCTACCATCTTATTACCTTTTACTTTTCCCAATTTTATCATCACAGCAGTGGAAATCATATTCAAAATTAGCTTTTGTGCAGTCCCTGATTTCATACGCGTACTTCCAGTAACAAATTCTGGACCTACTACTACTTCAATTGGATAATCAGCAAACTGAGCCAAAGGAGAGTTTGTATTGCAAACAATACATGAGGTAGTTATTTTATTTTTCTGGCAATTTTCTAAAGAGCCAATCACATAAGGAGTTGTGCCAGAAGCTGCAATGCCAATTACCACATCTTTTTCTGTTATTTGATGTGTTAACAAATCTTTCCATCCGAGCATTTTATCATCTTCTGCAAATTCCACAGCTGTGCGAATTGCTTTATCTCCACCAGCCATTAGTCCTAAAACAAGTCCCTGCTCTACTCCAAAAGTTGGAGGACATTCAGAAGCATCAACAATTCCTAATCTTCCACTTGTTCCAGCACCAATATAGAATAATCGTCCACCATTTTTCATTTTAGGGACAATAGTTTCTACCAATCTTTCAATTTTGGAAATTTGCTTCTTTATCGTGAGTGGAACCGTTTGATCTTCTTTATTAATGTTAATGAGCAAATCATTTACGCTCATCTTTTCCAAGCCATCATAAAAAGAACTCGATTCGGTAATTTTTTTCATTTAGTAAAGTGGCGGATATTTTATTGGGTTAGCTT
>Ga0187827_10006047_pt1 | contig 14042 bp, 15 predicted proteins | sample ETNtaG_39_FD_167969 | JGI IMG/M metagenome (GOLD analysis project Ga0187827, IMG submission 167969) | Marine microbial and viral communities from oxygen minimum zone, Eastern Pacific Ocean - ETNP2014_SV_150_PacBio MetaG (Illumina Assembly) | ecosystem: Environmental > Aquatic > Marine > Hypoxic... | reverse complement strand
CTCTAGGCCAGCGTTCCGGGGTATCCGGATCAAGGCGTTTCTTGTACTCCCGCCAGCTCGCCCAGTCCTTCACCGGGTGGTCAAGATACCTGGGCATGGCTAGGGGATGCTCTTTGGAAACCTCCACGGTGGCTCCGCCGTAAGTAGTCTCAACCCGGTGGCGCCCATCCTCACGCAAGACTTTCTGTTCGAAGACCGGGACTACCGGCGGCGTAACCAGATAGTACCCCGAGCCCGGCTGCTCCGGGTCCTCTTTTAAATCGGACCGCATCACACAGGCAACTATTTCCTGCAAACTCTGATAATGATCAAGTTGAAAATAACTTTGGAAACCTTCCGCGGTCAGGATTTCTTTGGGGGCGCCCTGTTTTACCCACACCGCGGGGGTCTCCGCCCAGTATTTATTATACCAGTCCGCTATTGGCACATCGCCCAACCTTTTGCCGCGGCAGACAGCCAGAAACCGCTCCCGGTTAGGCATAGGGACTTTTGATTTATCTACCAATCCTCTCCTTTAAAGCGCCATCAGCCGGACGACTTCATCCACCGCCGAGGCACAGTCCTCGGCGAACCCTTCGGCGCCTATCTCGTCAGCGAACTGGCGGGTAATAGGTGCCCCACCAATAAGTACTTTCACCTTACCCCGTAACCCCGCCTCCTTCAGCGCCCCGATGACATTGGGCATCTCCACCATCGTCATGGTGAGCAGGGCGGACAGCGCCACGACATCCGCCTTACTGTCCCGTACGGCATTGACAAATGTCTCCGGGACGACGTCCGCCCCCAGGTCTTCCACCCGGAAGCCGTTGCTTTCCAGCATGATCTTGACCAGATTCTTGCCGATGTCATGCATATCGCCCTCTACCGTGCCCACGACTACCGTTCCCTTATTGCCGACATCCGCGCCACCGAGGTGCGGTTTTAGCAACTCAACCCCCCGGCTCATAGCCCGGCAGGAGACCAATATCTCGGGGAGATATGCCATCCCCTCTTTGAAACGTTGTCCTAGCGCCTGGATACCGGGTACCAAGCCTTCCTCCAAAATTTCTCGGGCGGCGGTACCACCTTGCAGCGCCTTTCCGACTAGCTCGACTACCTGCTTATCGTCCCCTTTTTCCACACCCTGTGCTAGTGATCCCAGTAAATCTATCATGAATAAACCTCCATCTATAGCATAAATCTTTGGGGAAATATCAAAGACGAGCATTTCCCTCGGGTTTTATCCCATAAAGTATTCCGCCTCATATTTAAGATAATAACTTTTCCCAACCGTGTCAAGCACCTTCCTCGGGAACAGACAATTTGCCTGATGATGAATTAGCCACGTACTTATCAACCAAGGCCTTCGTCTGGGTAACATTCAGCTTGTGAAAGAGTAAGGAAAAGCGCTTTTCCAGCATTTCCCTTATCTCCCGGAGGTTCTCTGCCGGAAGATGCCACATTTCCTTCTTGAAATCGCCGAACGCCTTTTTCCGGGTCTTGTACCGGAACTGTTCCTCGGTCTCGCCTTCTTTTCTCTCGTCGGCGTATTTTCCCGAGAGGTGCCGGTTAATATCGTTTAATAGTTCCCCGGGGAAAAACGGACTGTCATAGATAAGGTTCTGGAATCCGGTAGCCAGATGCACCTCCAGTGTACCCGTCCTGGGGAACATGTCAAACGCTTCGTCCGGGAGGGTGGATGCGCCGTGCTGCACAGCACCACCCATACCGAACTCCTCCCGCGCCAAGCGGGACAGGTCTTCCAGAGTTTTGAAATCAAGTTTAACCTTGGCAATTGTTCCGTCAGGCAGGACCACTCCACCATGCGCCGTCCCGGTCTGCACACTTATTTTCGAGATTCCCTTCACCTCCGACCCCAGCCGGCTGAGATACCCGGCCATAAAGCCTCTCAGGTCTTCCACTGTACTATTACCCTTACCGATTTCCCCAATCTCACCGCCGACCGAAATAGTGACTCCTTTCGGCTCAAGGCTACGTACCAGATTAGTCATATCGGCGGTGACCCGACCGTTTATGGCCTGCTGCTCCTCAATGGTTGACTGGTCTAAATCAACCAAGGTGGAGGCATCGATATCAATGTTCAGAAAGTCGGCACTTACCGCTTCCCGTACCAGCTCCTCGACCGCGTTCAGCTCTTTTTCCGGTTCCGCGCCGTATTTGCTCCGGCTGACCTGAAAATGGTCTCCCTGGATGAAGACCGGCCCGCAGAACCCTCCTTTGATGGCGGCGGCCAGAATAGCGACGGTATACTCATCCGGCCTCTGGCCGGTATAGCCTATCTCAGAGCGGGCAATCTCAAAGATAAAGGCACCGACGCTATCCCGCTGGGCCGCCCGGAAGACTGCCCGAGCCACCTGATAGGTAATACCACGAATATTTATCGCCGGCACGGTGATGCCGCCGTAGTGCCCCTGACCGGCAGCCTCGTACAAACCTTGAATACTGGCCGGGAAAATTCCCTGTGCGGCCGCCAATTCCCGGATTGTCCGCCGACTCTTTTCCCGAAGCTGGCTGTTCGTCGCAAAAACAGCCTCATCCACCAGGGTGTCAATATTCTCAGGCACGCTAGACATATTCTCTTCCGATCCGTCCTTTACCAGGTAGACTCTTTAGCCTCTTCTTCACTCATCAGTATCGCCCGGCGTCCGTTATACCTCTCAACGTCATACTCCGTTTCGATATCTACCAGACTCGACCGGCCGATAATCTTTTCCAGCGGGACAGCCGAAATCAGGCCGTTCTTGTAGCACACCATCTTGCCGAAGTCTCTCCTCGTCACCAAGTCAACTGCGGCAATACCGAAATACCTCCCCATCCTCCGGTCATAAGCACAGGGAGCGCCGCCGCGCTGCAGATAGCTCAGGGTTACGCTTCGTGAGTCCAGCCTAGTTTTATCGGCTATTTCTTTAGCCAGATAATCACCAACCCCGCCAAGAGCTTTATGCCCAAAGCTATCAATACCGTCTTTTCTGACAAACTCAACACCACCTATCGGCTTGGCTCCCTCGGCAACCAGAATAATGTCATATCTGGACCCTTCTCTCCTCCCTTCCAGCAGCAGCTCATCCACCCGTTCTATGGAGAAATCACATTCCGGTATCAGGATGATATAAGCCCCGCTAGCTTCACCCCCCTCCAATGCCAGCCAGCCGGCATACCTCCCCATTGTTTCCACCACGAAGATCTGCCTATGGGAGCCAGCCGTGGTCCTCAGCCGATCTACCTCCTCGGTAATAACATTTAGCGCGGTCTCAAATCCCAGGGTACAGTCAGTCTCGGAAAGATCCTTGTCAATTGTCTTGGGAATACCGATGACGTTAGTGCCGTCTCTAAACAGCTTGTACGCCACCCCTAGGGTATCTTCACCACCGATGGCGATTACCACGTCCAGGCCCAGTCGGTCAATATTATCCCGCACCATCTTTGACTGGTCATTTTTCGGATTATAGGGATTCGTCCGCGAAGTCCCCAGAAAAGTCCCACCGTATCTATCCCAGGTCCGAACCATCTCTTGATGCAGAGGCTCCACACAACACCGGGCGTCCGACCCGCTGACGAGGTCAATATCAAGCAGTCCCCGCCACCCTTCCCGAATCCCCAAGACCTCGTACTTAACCCCTCTTTCCCGTTCCAGTCGCTCATCCAGTGCCGTTTTAACTACCCATTTGATAGCCGAGTTCAAGCCGGCACAATCTCCACCGCCCGTCAGAATACCTATCTTACTTGTTCCCATAACAATTGCCATTATAAAGTCAGCTACCCTTAATGTCAATAAAAACATTAATGGCACGGGCCTGATTATCCAAAGTGAATTTACCAGTATAAAGTATTATGGCGCATCTGGTAGATTACCAAGGTTAACCCACCAGACTTACTTCTTGTGTCTCTTCACTCCACAACCAGCCAGCACCCCGTTAATTACCCCTCACCCACATTGACTTGTCCTGAAATCTTTGCTATAAAAAAGCGGTATTTGGGAGTTAGTGTCCAGCAAGTTACTGAACATCCTTGAGGAGGACTTCAATCCAGCTTGGCCCAAGGGTACTAGTGCAAAGATTTTCCCTTTCCTGTCTTTGCCCCACTTCATTTACCTTACCCTTTCCCTAATTTCTCAGCCTGATATCGCCCTGTGCTGTAAGTACCCTTGTTAAATCTGGAAAGCGAGAATTTAAATGAGTGAAACAGAAACCCCACGGGTGAAAATTTCCTGCCGGAACGTGTGGAAGATATTCGGGCATGACCCGCAGAACACCCTCAACCTCATCCAGAATGGCATGACCAAAGAGGAGATACTAGAGCAGACCGGCCATATCATAGCGGTGAGGGACATTTCTTTCGACGTTAATGAGGGTGAGATCTTTGTCATTATGGGACTTTCCGGTAGCGGTAAGTCAACCATCATCCGCTGCCTTAACCGACTCATCGATCCCACCAGTGGGCAAATCTTTATTGACAACGTAGACCTGGCCACTATGAATGAGACCGAGATCAGAATGACGCGGCGCCACCAGATATCCATGGTCTTCCAGCAGTTTGCCCTGTTTCCCCACCGTTCGGTAATAGATAACGTGGCTTACGGGCTTGAGGTGCAGGGCATACCTAAAGCCGAGCGGCGCGAGCGGGCATGGGAAGTACTCAATATGGTGGGACTCAAGGGATGGGAGAACTACCATACCTACGAGCTCAGCGGCGGTATGCAGCAGCGGGTAGGCCTAGCGCGGGCACTGGCCGTAGATCCGGAGATACTACTCATGGACGAAGCGTTCAGCGCCCTCGATCCCCTGATTCGCCGTCAGATGCAGGACGAGTTCCTCAACCTGCTGACCCAGGTCCATAAGACCATTATCTTCATCACCCATGACCTGAGCGAAGCCCTCAAGATGGGGGAACGAGTGGCCATCATGAAGGACGGCTTAATCGTCCAGCTTGGCAGTCCCGAGGAGATAGTTATCGGCCCGGCTGATGATTACGTCACCGAATTTGTCCGTGACGTACCCCGGAGTAAGGTCGTCCCGGTACGAAACATCATGAAAGACCCGGCGGTTACGCTGTATAGCTGGCAGGGACCCAAGGTGGCCGTTCACGAGATGAGACAGAACGATGTCCAGTATGCCTTCATCCTAGACCCGGGAAGACGGCTGAGAGGAGTGATCACCCGTGACGAGGCAAAACAAGCCATCAAAGACGGTATTACCCGGCTGAGCAAGCTGGTCAAAGGAAATGCCCTCCAAATCGGGCCTAACCAGCCGATTGAGGAAGTAATACCATTGGCCGCAACCAGTGACAATCCAGTGGCGGTCATTGACGAAGACGAAAGACTCATCGGAGAGATACTGCGCACCGAACTATTACTGGGCATGACCAGAGAAGACAACAGTAATGACACAAAACAGTAACCCCCCCAACAAACTCGTCCAGAAGCTGCAACGGCACCGCAAGGCCCGCTGGTTGTTCTGGGCGGGGACGAGCGGCCTCATTTTACTGCTTGGCTGGTTATTCAGCAGCTACTACCCGGAGAGCTTCTACCCGCCTCTAGCTGCCGACCCACCCTGGAACCTAGCTTTTTGGGTGAGTGAAGGGGTGGACTGGCTCATCGTTAACTTCGCGGTAATATTTGATGCCATCAAACTTGTCACCCGGTGGGTGCTAAACAGCATAGAGGACTCTTTGCTGATGTTGCACGAGTGGTCGTTACTGGCAATCATTGTGCTGTGGGCCTGGCGCCTAGCCGGCCGCCGCGTGGCGATATTCAGTGGCGCGGCCATGTACTTTATCGGCATGCTCGGACTGTGGGAACTGTGCATGAGCACACTGGCCCTTATCGCCACCGCCGTACTCATCTCGATAGCCTTGGGGATCCCTGTCGGCATACTGGCGGCCCGCAGCGACCGTATTAATAATACGATACGGCCGGTACTGGACGTTATGCAGACCATGCCCGCTTTTGTCTATTTGATTCCAGCGGTAATGTTCTTTGGCTTGGGCAATGTCCCCGGAGTCATGGCCACCGTAATCTTTGCCGCACCCCCGGCGGTAAGGCTGACCAACCTGGGCATCCGGCAGGTACCCAAAGACCTGGTGGAAGCAGGCCATACTTTTGGCTCCACCGACTTTCAGCTCCTATTCAAGGTACAGCTACCCTTAGCTCTACCCTCCATTATGGCCGGGATAAACCAGACCATCATGCTCTCTCTATCCATGGTAGTGCTAGCGGCCATGATTGCCGCCGGCGGGCTGGGCCGAGAGGTCTATATGGCGCTGGGGCAGGTGGACATCGGGCGCGGTTTCGTGGCCGGCACCACCATTGTTCTCGTAGCCATGGTCCTAGACAGAATTACCCAGAGCCTAGGCCAGAGAGGGAAAAGAGGCACCAGCGCTCTCTAGACCGACTAAAAGCCCAAAAAGGAGAGGCCCCGGTGAAAACCCGCCGAGGCCTCTCTTATTCTTAAGTCAAGGGGAGTTACTTGACCGCCGCCACCCAGGCATCCACTTCGGTCTGGTGGTCCGCCATCCATTCCCGGGCAATCGCCTCTAGTGTCGCGGCGTCGTCGCCCCTATCGTCTACCTGTACCATTGACCAGGCAATGTCCTCCTGAGTCATGGTCACTTGGCGAATAAGCTCGGCCGCCTTAGGATTTGCCTCAATCCATTCGTGATTGGCGACCTTGATAACGGTCGCCAACTCTCCCCAGCCTCCCTTCGGGTCTTCCAGTATGGTTACAGCCTCTCCGATGGGATAGTCGATGAAGAACGGGTGCGGCGTATAGAAATAGAAAAGCGCCGGTTCGCCCTTTTTCATGCTCCCTACAATGGCCGCCGTGATCATCGACTCCGCTCCGTACTTCTGCTCGTAAGTACCTTTCAACCCATAAGCAACTATAATTTCATCGTTGATGGCAGCGCACTTCCAAGCGGCGTCACAGCCCAGCAAATCGCCGACACCGTCACCATCAGTATCAAACATCTCGACAAATTGGGGGTCGTCCAGCTGCTCAATGCTAGTGAGACCGTACTGCTCAGACACCGAGGTGGGTACCGCCCAGAACTGCAGGCAAGGGTCATGGGAGCCGCCGCCATAGATGGTGCCCAGTGATATCGCGGTCTCGGCGAACTCTGCCTGTAAATCTGCCTGGTTGGGCAGCCAGGCATTGGTCCAGAGATCAGCCTGCCCGGTACCCACCGCCGTCCAGGCCATTGCAACCGAGGTCTCATCTATCCTCGTGGTATAACCGAGCTCCTCCTCCAGCAGTATCTTGATGGGGTAAAGGGTCAGCCAGTCACCAGTCCAGGCGCCGGTGGTAAAGCTGGCAAACTTTTCTTCTTTAGCGCATCCGCCACTCACTATCAGCGAGAGGACCAGCGTCAGTACCAACAATGAAAATATCAGTCTATGTTTCATTCTTTTTTACTCCTCCTGAATTTAGTCCCGTATCATCAAATATATAAAAGCTATATACCAAATGGTTTCACCAGTACATGTATCAATAGCATAAAGTCCTCCTTTTACTTTTTTAATCCCGTCCATGTTAAGGGACTGCCTCTGTCTTGTCAACCCCTCTTTCTACCTGAACAAGAAGAAAAAGTAATAAATAACCCGTAATTTTAGGCGCAATTCGAACCAGCTATATTACCGGCCAAGGTACTTATAAATGGAAATAAGCCGGTAGCCGACCACCAGGTTGGTCAAAACAGTAATGACCATCAGGCAGAAATAAGCCTGCCCAGAGACTCCCCCGAGCATCATCAGGAAAAGCCTGATATCGCGCGAAGCCAAGGACGGCAGGCTTTTGTCAAAGAGATGGCAGTGTTCGGCACCAATACGGGCTCTGGTGTAACTAAGACAAAGGATACCGGCCACGGCCAGAAAGCCGACCGGCCAGACGCCGGGATAGGTCTCGTGGGAGAGGGACCACAGGGTCATCCCCAGCACCATCAGGATATCGGCGTAGCGGTCGGTCAGCGAATCCAGAAAGCCGCCGAACTCGGTGACCATACCTTTCCGACGGGCTAGGCTACCGTCGATACCATCAACGATGGCTGATAACTGAATTAAAAGACCGCCGATGATATTATGACCAGAAATGAAGCTGAGAAAAGAAAATACCGCTACGCCGAAGGCGGCCCAAGTTACCTGATGCGGGGTTACTCTCGTCCTAGCAAGTAGTTGGGCTAGCGGTTCGGATACCTTCCGGTTAAGATATTTGGAGACATAGCCGTTGTAGACATCGGCCATCCAGTTACCCTAATTCTCCCACCGCGTTTCTCAGGTCCTGCTCGGTATCCACATCGGCCCAGAAACAGCCACTAACATCACAGGTATAGAAGTGATTTCCTCGGCGGATAAAGAAGCGAATAACATCATTGATCTCAATATCGATACCAAGGCGAGGGACAAGCTCATCCATGGTGGCAAAGAAATTCCCGGTCAGGAGAAAAACGCCAGTATCCAAAGCATTCCAGTCAACAATATCCTTGCCAATTTCCCGGATGCCACCGCCATCGTCAATATTAACTTTAGTCGCCTCATCGATACAATGGTGGCCGGCCGGGGTATAGTCAACACACAGCACATCGTTAATGGTCTGTCGGTCTAGCAAGCGTCCGGTTATATTTGGCTCAACCATGTGATCCCCCATGCAGAGGACTACCGGGTCTCCCTCGGTCCACTCCTTGGCCTGATATAACGAGAACGCATTACCGCCGAGATAGTCCGGGTTAAAAATATAATGCAGCCTGACGCCAAAGTCGTCACCGCTGCCCAATACCGCCTTCACTTTATCTGACAGGTAACCAGTGACGATAGCTACCTCTCGAATCCCAGCGGCGGCCAGTGCCTCAATGGCATAGTTCACCAGGCTCTTACCATCCGCCGACAAGAGAACTTTAGGGTAGTCAGCCGTTTGATAGCCCAAGCGGCTACCATCCCCGGCGGCTAAAATAATGCCTTTTTTAACTTCGTAGCTGATCCCCATGTTTTCCTACCTCTCTCGTCTGTTACTGTCGCCAAGACGATAAGCTATTAAAGCATACTCATGAATAACCGGTTTGTCAAGGGATATACGATGTTTGCCCTATGTGACCAGATTCAAGTATAATTTCGCCAGTAGCAATGCCCCTGTAGCTCAGAGGATAGAGCAGCGGTTTCCTAAACCGCGTGCCCGGGTTCGAGTCCCGGCAGGGGTGCCAGTTAACTTTTTTTGATAGTTATGCTAAAATAGAAATCTTAAGATAGGAGTGTAGCTCAGCTTGGTAGAGCAGCGGTCTCCAAAACCGCCGGTCGGGGGTTCGAGTCCTCCCACTCCTGCCAGTACCAGGCCGGGGTGGCGGAATGGTAGACGCGCTAGCTTGAGGGGCTAGTGAGCGTAAGCTCGTGGGAGTTCAAATCTCCCCTCCGGCACCAATGGTATATTATGATATAAGCGGAAGTGGCTCAGCGGTAGAGCATCTCCTTGCCAAGGAGAGGGTCGCGAGTTCGAATCTCGTCTTCCGCTCCAAGGCGACGTAGCCAAGTGGATAAGGCGGGGGTCTGCAAAACCTCTATTCACCGGTTCGAATCCGGTCGTCGCCTCCATTTTCAGCTACGGTGATAGACACACTTACCCAGCCCACTTCAACGAGCAGACACTTCCTTTCCCACCAAAACGTATAGAAGCGCTAGTGCAATCCCTTTTCCGCCTGCTTGTATGATAGAGTTCACCAGCTTTTTGGGCAGCCATCCCTTGGCCGCCTGTTTGGCTATCAGCAGCCGGTCGTAAGTCGTCCTGATTTCCTTGATTTTAGCGCCGCGGAACTCGCAGGCGCACACGGCCAGCGCCTCGGCTCTCTGACCTTCCATCTATGGAGGCAAACCCCCCTTAACTCATCAATACTGAGCCACGAGTTTGCCAGAAGAGTGAAGCGTACGAGGTTGGATCATGTGAGATTTCATGACCTGAGACATACATTTACTTCTCTTACACTGCTTCGAGGAGCGAAACCAAAGGTTACCAGCGAGGCTCTAGGGCATAGCTTGATAGCCTTTACAACGGACGTTTACAGCCATATAATTGAAGGGATGCAATCTGATATGATGGCTCTGTTTGATGAGATTCTGTCGTATGCGGTCAACGACAAACGGACGTCAACGGTCATTAAAACCTCCAGCAATCCATCGTAAATGCCGGGGTGGCGGAATAGGCAGACGCAGCGGACTTAAAATTCTAAGCTAAATTGTCAACCAGTGGTTTTACGTACAAAACAGAACATCTGTGTCAATGGCTAAAACTCTGTTTTGAAGCTACAGTAATGTTTTGTGACAACCCGTCCCAAACAATTTAACGCCAAAATAACGCCAAATCTTGCACTTATATGAACATAACGGATAATATTAGCTACAAGCCGGGGTGGCGGAATAGGCAGACGCAGCGGACTTAAAATCCGCCGGAGCAATCCTTGTGGGTTCGAGTCCCACTCCCGGCACCACCATGATGGTAAGCAATTTTCTTCAGTCCAGAACGGTAGTAACTACTAATTGATCCGATATCAGGACTACTTAGAAAAACAATTGTCCAAATTCTGCAATCACCTTTTTAACATAGTTATTTGGACCGGTGATGAATTCGCCAGATGGATATGTGCTAATAAAAATGTTGAGAACCGTGCCACTATGGCTGGTAATGCTATTCCAGTAACGGGTTGTGGCAAGTACGATCTGGTGGTGCTGGACGAGGTAATCAGGCTGATTCAGGACAAGCCGGAGAAGATAGAACTCATCCTTACCGGCCGCTACGCTGATGCCAGGTTAGGCTCATTTGCAGGTCTTGACTGATCCCACCGCGAGGAGTAAAGTAATACTTAACAAGTAAGATTGGAGGAGGTTTGTCTATGGCAACGTATGTCATGTTAACGTCCCTGACTGATGAGGGAAGAAAGACCATGAAAGGAAACCCGAAGCGGCTGAACGAGGTCAACAAGGAAGTCGAGGCCATGGGGGCCAAGATTATAGCCCAGTATGCTCTCTTGGGTCCCTACGATTTTATAAATATCCTGGAAGCTCCGGACAATAAGACCATCTCCAGAGTAGCCCTGGAACTCGGCTCAAGAGGCACCATTCAGACGATGACCATGTCAGCGATGTCTATTGACGAGCTTACCAGGTAACGACTAAACCTTGTTTTGGAGTCCGGTTGCAAGATAAGCTCCTACTGGGGACAAATAACCAAGCCAAGATGCGGGAATTTAACAGCCTGCTGGCTGACCTTCCTATTGGACTGACGACACTAGCGGAGCAGGGTATCAGGGTGGTCGTTAATGAAGTTGGCCAAAGTCTGGAGGAAAACGCCAGAATAAAAGCGACACTCTTGGCCATCGAAAGCCAGCTGATAACTCTGGCGGATGATTCGGGGCTCGAAGTTGATGCTCTAGGCGGAGAGCCGGGAAGGCTATCCGCCCGTTTCGCCGGGGAAAACGCCTCGGATAGAGAGAGAATCGATTACCTGCTGGCGCGGCTTAAAGAAGTACCCTGGGAGAAGCGTACTGCCCGCTTCCGATGCGCGCTCGCTCTAGCGACACCGGATAGGAAAGTGACATTTTGCTCCGGCGAGTGTCCGGGCCAAATAACTTTTACCCCGATGGGCGATTATGGTTTTGGTTACGACCCGGTCTTTTACCTGCCCGGGCTGGAAAAGACCATGGCCGAGCTGCCGTTAACACTGAAGAACCAAGTTAGCCACCGGGGACAGGCCGCCCGCCAGGTATACCGGGCATTGGAGAGATTAAGGAAACCGCAGACATACTGATGAAACGAACCAAAGAAAATCACGGGAGCAAGTATTAGCTATGACCGGCCTTTTTGACTCCTTTCAACGCCCGATAGATTACCTGCGTATCTCGGTAACTGACCGCTGCAACCTGCGCTGTCGTTACTGTATGCCCGCCGAGGGTATTCACCTGATACCACACGCCGATATTCTGAGCTACGAAGAAATCCGCTCAGTCGCCGCCGCGGCGGCCGGACTAGGTGTCAGCAAGATAAGGATCACCGGCGGCGAGCCGCTGGACAGGGCCGGACTGCCAGAGCTGGTCCGGATGCTAGCACAATTGGACGGTCTGGACGATATCTCGCTGACCACTAATGGCACTCTGCTGGCCCACCACGCCGTGGAGCTGAAATCAGCCGGCCTGCGACGCGTCAATGTGAGCCTGGACACGCTCAAGCCGGACAAATTCAAGCAGATTACCCGGGGAGGTCGTCTTGACGAGGTACAGCAAGGCATCGAAGTCGCCCGATCCGCAGGGCTTAACCCGCTCAAGATTAACGTAGTGGTCATACCTGGAGTCAATGACGATGAATTACTTGATTTCGCCGCCCGGACGATTCACGATGAGTGGCACATACGCTTTATTGAATACATGCCTTTTGTCGAGAGCACACCCGCCCCACCAGTTATCCTAATCAGCGCGATAAAGCAGCGCCTAGCCGTCTTGGGGGAACTAGAGCCTTGTGCCGTCAAGGGTAACGGACCGGCAAAATACTTCCGCCTACCACAGGCGAACGGCACCATCGGCTTTATCACGCCGGTCAGCGAACATTTCTGCTTCCATTGTAACCGGCTGCGCCTGACCGCCGATGGCAAGCTCCGTCCCTGCCTACTAAACGAGGAGGAAATAGACCTGAGACAGCCCCTGCGCGACGGTATATCTTCCGCGGAACTGAAAAGCCTGATTAAAAAGGCAGTGGCTCGTAAGCCGCTACGGCACCGTCTGGCCGATGGCAGTGTACCTCGGGGGCGACCGTTCTCTCAGGTAGGGGGTTAATGATGGTAAAGCTGACACATTTAGATGAAGCCGGCCGTCCCCGCATGGTAGACATTAGCGACAAGCCGGATACACGCCGCCAAGCAGTAGCTAAAGGCACAGTCAGGATGCAGCCAACCACCTTGGCACGGTTAAAGGAGGGCAAGATAGCCAAAGGGGATGTCCTGTCCGTAGCCAAGATCGCTGGTATCATGGCCGCCAAGCAGACGCCTGATTTAATACCGCTGTGCCATCCTATTCTTATCGAAAAAACTGATATTGAGTTCACCTTAGACGAGAAAAGCAGCACGGTAGAGATTACCGCTACGGTAGAAAGTACCGGTAAGACAGGAGTGGAGATGGAAGCGCTTACCGCCACCGCCACCACCGCCCTGACTATCTACGACATGTGTAAAGCGGTAGACCGCGGTATGAAGATAGAAAATATCCGATTAGTCGGGAAAAGCGGCGGTAAAAGCGGCACGATAGACCTTACCTAAATTTTCATCCACTTCGAGAAATATTAGCTTCACTGGAAAGAATAAGTGGGAAAAAAGAATTGGTTCCAATAAATGTAACGTGATATTAGCCAAATCACCCAGGAAATAAATTATCACCTTGCGTTGTCAATTATTTCCACGCAATTTGAAATTAACATCATTTAGGTATACATAGTGACCAATCTTTTACGCATGGCATACTTGATTAGCTCGATACGATTGTGTATATCCAGCTTCTCCATTATTTTAGCCCGATGCCTTAGGACGATCTCCAGACTGATAAAGAGCATACCAGCGATTACTCGACTGGCATGTCCCCCGGTGATTAGTTTCAGCATTTCTCTATCAGGAGTAACGTTGCCAAAGATTTTGTTTTTGCGAGGAATGTGTGGTAATATAGGGCTAAAGTAAAACTAACGATAGTTAAATATTTGGGTCTCCGCATGGCAGGTGCCGTTGTGTTAGCCTTTTATACCGCACCAGCCATCACCAGCTCGAGGCAAGAGGGGTAGAGGTGACTTGGTAAAGTAGTAGAAGCCAAATATGACTCACCTGACAGTGCCAATACTTCTGTGAAGAATGATTCAAGTGATGTATTTCATTTCATGCCTGAAGACAGTACCACATTCCCCTTGACCTTCTCTAGAGTCGCAGGTTCGAATCCACCCGCTGCCAGTTTTGGTTTTCTGTAGCCTTTGCTTCCTTTATGTTAAAGCGGAACGACAGAAAAGACAAGAATCGCTGGGACAGGTAATGTATATTGCCTCT
>Ga0187827_10006043_pt1 | contig 14053 bp, 11 predicted proteins | sample ETNtaG_39_FD_167969 | JGI IMG/M metagenome (GOLD analysis project Ga0187827, IMG submission 167969) | Marine microbial and viral communities from oxygen minimum zone, Eastern Pacific Ocean - ETNP2014_SV_150_PacBio MetaG (Illumina Assembly) | ecosystem: Environmental > Aquatic > Marine > Hypoxic... | reverse complement strand
TCGTGAGGGCATAGGGATATTGCGGCTCAATGGGGCTGTCTTCTGGAGTTTGGAAAATATCGGGAATACCATAGGAAGATGAGGACGCATCATAAACAAATCGCTCTGCTTCAGTTCTTCTGCTCGCTTCGAGGACATTCATCGTTCCCACTACGTTTGAACGAAAATAATTCTCTGGTCCGACTATCGAAGGAACAATATCTGCAAGTGCCGCAAGATGAAAACCCAGTCCAGCCTTTCAAACTGCTTTAACCAATCTCCCTTCACCCCAATATCACATTCAATCACCTCAAGAGACCCGCTGACATGTTCTAGATTCTGCCTGCGGCCAGTGCTGAAGTTATCTAATACGATTACCTCATGTCCGACTTCCAGCAAGGCATCGACAAGATGGCTGCCGATAAATCCTGCACCACCTGTTACAAGAGACCTCAAACCGTACCTACCGTTGAAATTCTCATTAGAGCATCTTTAACTCTCCATGCCGAATCTTGCTTCATAATTTTTCTCGGATAATCTCATCAATTTGCTCACACCGAGCAGACACCGTGTGATCCCTTAAGGTTCGCACTTGCCCCGCCTGTGCAATCTCGCTGCAGGCACGTGGGTTGTCAATCAGATAGTGGATTTTTTCAAGCGCCTCCTCCACTGTTCTGTAGGTTACAACCTCTTTATCTTCTTCAAAGAGGCCCGCCAAATTACTCCCAAAATTTGTCAGCAGACATGAGCCAACGCCAGTAATCTCAAACATCTTCATATTGTCCACTGTACTCCCGGCTGCATCTGAATGCAGATTAAAAACGATATCTGAAGTATGAATTCTTCGGTAATAGTCAATTCCAAAGACTGGATCATGGAATCGACCGGGATAAACCTTTCGAAGAGTCTGATTTGCAGCTCTTCGAATATTTAACCCAGACAAATCACCCAGTTCATCCCTTCCCCCGAGGCTTTCACTATCCATTTTGAGTTCTTCGATGATATGACGAATCTTCTTCGGAATAGGAAGTCCTTGTAACGTTTCTCTCGACCTTTCCCCCAGCTTGGATAACCAATGTTTAAGGTAGTATCTTAGAGATTTCTTCAATTGCTTTTTATTTCTGGGCATACCCCAGCGCGAATATCTCGCGCCCTCCTCTACCCCCCAAATTTGGAGTGACGTCCTGTCTAACAATTCCTTAAGCATCCAATATCGTCGCTCGGGAGCCCTGCAATTACCCAGGAAAGACAATTGACTTTGAGGAAGAATAGGTTCGGCCCCTTTCGGACTGAGACAGTCCAATATACCGCTATCAAATGCATGATAAACAAGCCACGGATTTAAGTTTGAATATCTCTCAAACAGCACTGGTGAACTTACAAAAAGAAGATCGGAATCGCTTAAATCCCGGGTCTCTCCCGGATAGCCTTTCGCGATTATGGTTAGGCGAATTTCTGGAATAATCTCTTTAATTCTTGCTCGAACAGGGGCTGGCATAGAGAAAATATCCTGAAACAGAACAACATCCGGGCGATACTCCCTTAGCTGCGCAATTAGAACATTGATTTCCCAATCTTTACCCGTTGTCGCTAATCCTCGTTCTTGCGCCCACGTTCTCTGAAGCGTTTCACAATCATAAAAAAATTCAACCGCGTGATTTCCAAGAATCCCCATTGCATCAGAAAAACCACCAGCATGAGTGAGTTTCTTAGACAATATGGTATTGAACTGGTCAGCGTATGATTGACCCGCCAGGGAAGGTGCTTTCTTATAGACCGCGGTTACCGCCTCTTGGTATCCAATACCCCGAAGTCGTGCTATCTTGTAACCTGTCACTAGACATCCTTCGACTGTTGCGCACGTTGGCCCTCAAGGGTCGCGCGCGAAAAGGGGGAATTTTACACCTTTCACCGCTCCAGTTGGGCACCCACGCACACTCTCACTATCTTGCTTGTGTCTAGGATAGACCCAATGAAAATCGATCGTACTCATTCCTCGATTCTTAGTCCATGCACGAACTACTTATTCACCTCACCTTCTTCTGAGCGCCCTCGAGCCTGCTTTTTCGGCCATATCACAATTGACTGTAACCTAATATTCCAAACACCCAAGGGGGTTTACCCTCCTACGGAGGGAGTTGTTCGTCCAATCAGAGTCTAGATTGGTATCGCCAGGATGGCCTGCACTACATCCCCAGCGGCGTCCTTATACATACTCCATCCCCTAATCGGGAGTTCGCTACAACAAACACCAAAATACGGGACCACTGCAATCCAGATCATACTGGTCACTATTACCCCACCGGTAACCCATCGCGAGAACGCCCCGTTGTTCTTCTGGCGCCCAGCATATTCATTCTCTGGATCGCCTCCCAAATCCCGTGAATAAATCGAGGCCCGCCAAAAAACGGTTAGTACCGCAATCAGAATCCATGCATGGACACCAAATGAAGTTAACCACCTTAACCAGTCACCACCAATTATGAACATTGGCGCAGTAGAGATACCGACAAAGCCGACACTGATGCCGACCACGCATAGGAAACGCATGGTTAGTTTTAGGTTGACTCTATAACCTTCTACGAGCAAGCCAAATCCAAGAAAGTAAGAAAAATAAAGGAGAAAGACTGGTATAAATTTAACGACCCAATACGTTACATCTGTAGAGAGGTTTACTACAACAGAACTGACTTGAGTTTTCGCAGACCAAGACAAGTATGCAATTGCATCGCCCTCAAAAAACTTTTCGGCCTTCAGGCTCCCTGGCAGTGAGAGCATAATCTGCTGCACGACATCCTCTGACCCATGATAGAACACCACCAATGCGGTCAGCGCTGCAAGGGCAAAGAAGTACAAAATCATGATCCAATTACGCTGCCTGTGATGAAGCACCCACAAATTGATCCAAAGCAAAACTGATAACACTGGAGCTGAGAAAAACAAAAACCCCTCGTGGATCAACATCCCAAGGGCTGATAACGTGAATACTTCTATCGCGAGAACACCGCCTCGTCCACCCCACCGATGCGGGATACTGTTCTTAACTCTTTTGTGAACTGCCAAATTAATACTTTTTATGGTTCGAATAGCGATATAGAGCACGAAGCAGAAGAACAGCATCTCTTTTCTGGCAACGATGTCATAGGGGCTACCGTGGATCGCCATCTGGATCACCATAGTTGGCGAGACTACCACCAGAAACGAAAGTAAATAGGATTTAAATACCATCCATGTCAAAACCAAGAACAGCAGTAGACAAACACAATAGGTCGAAAACACCAGGTAGTTAGTTAACTTTGTTATGTGTTGCGGGTCGAGCGCTAATAGCAGTGTGCCTACCAATCCGCGTCTAACGAACCCGCCTGAGTAATTAATAAGCCACTCTGAAAATGCGTAAGGAAAATCAATATGATTTGGATTAGCCAGAGTCATACTGAACACTTGAAAGATCGATATCGAACAAATAACTGTCAAGCTGAAAAAAAAGTACGTCTCGACAAGCGATGGCCAGTTGGAAAAGAAACGCCAAAACCTCATACGAAATAATCGATTCACAATCACGCCCCAAAACGTAAGCGCCACACCAGAATCAGCGCCTCGCCAAAGGTCTGCCCCGACATCTTGGAGATGCCGCGGGTGCGGTCAACGAAATGAATAGGGACTTCAGTGACACAAAGACCTGCCTGTAACGCCCGCCAGGTGGTTTCAATCTGAAAGCCATATCCCACGGAGCTGACTTTCTCAAGGCCGAGTGTCTCAAGGGCCCTGCGGGTAAAGCATTTAAAGCCTCCGGTCAGATCGCGGTAGCGCACACCCAGGATCATCCTGGCGTAAAGATTGCCCAGACGGGATAGCGCCACGCGCGCCAGCGGCCAGCCTGAAACACCGCCATAAGTTATCCAGCGACAACCCAGTGCGATATCGGCGGTCTCGGTGGCTTTGAGCAGGCGGGCCAGGTCTTTCGGGTTATGACTGAAATCAGCGTCTATCTCAAAAACGTGGCTGTAATCACGCGCCAGGGCCCAGGCAAATCCCGCCAGATAAGCACGCCCCAGCCCTTCTTTTGTGGGCCTGTGCAGAGCATGTACCCGGGCGTCTTTGGCGGCCTTTTCCGCCGCAAGTGTTCCGGTGCCATCCGGGGAGTTGTCATCAATTACCAGAATATCAGCTTCGGGCAGGGCAGACCGAACTGCATCGACAAAAGGGATCAGGTTGTCTCGTTCGTTGTAAGTTGGAATCAGGACCAATGGGCAGATCATGTGCGCTCTCCCGTGGACGCACATGCGTGCTTTGGATCAGGTGCCCTTTTCAAAAATGCTTGGACGCCACTAGTGACTAACTTCACAATGCCTTTAGAATCGTGACTCATCCAATCCGGCCGACCGGCCTCTTCGGCGTTACTTGTACTATCTGACTCGGCTGATAAACCCAAGCCATTGAGAAAGCGTCGTAAGACGCATTTTTCACTCAAGACACCATGGCAACTGCTAGGAGCGTCTGATCTATGCTGAGTAACTTGACTGGGGCTCAAGCATGTCGGTGCGGTGTTATCTGAGCGAACCTTCGTCTTTGCATTGATGACATCGTGAATAGCGCTCGCCACACCCCAACCTGATATGACGTCAGCTTCGGTGGTTCTACCCAGATTCTTAAAGGTATCGGTACTAAAGCCTAATAAAAAGGTTTTACTCCACCAGTGGTTATAGCCCCAACGTACTGCGCTCTCGCCATAGGCGGCGATCTCATAGTACTTTGCATATCTGGCAGTGCCGGTTTTCATGGGGAGTTCGAAATAGCGGCGAATAGGCAATCTTCCAGAAGTAGGTCGTCAGATATATACACCCGGGAATTCATATAAGGTGCTGATGTGGATCAGATGAGATAAATAAATATAAAATCGGGGTATTGGTTAAGAGGTTAGGGTAGTGCAACATTACTCAGCAGGAATAAGAGGGTTCATGTCCGATTTTGATTCTCATCCAGCAAATTGCGGACTAGATCTCTTGCGCCACGTGACAATAACTTAATTGAGCAGGTGCTCCTTCCCTTTTGACTGATGGAACAATGCTCTATTTCTTGACGTTACTTTCACGTTTGCGAGCTACGTGCCCTGAACTCCTTTACCAAAATTGAAGCTTGAATGTAGGGCCAACTGGCCGTTGCATCAGCACACCGGTTATCGCGATAACAACGCTCGGTGTAGTCTCTAATACTCCTCCCATCCCAGATGTTGGACTCCAAGAATTCCTGACTATTCAAGCTGTCTTTGACAAACTGTTTCAGGCCTGCCTGGTACCATTCTGTTAGGGGACTTGAAAAGCCCATCTTACTTTTTCGCAACCTAATGCTATCTGGTAATGTTGATTTCATAGCTTCACGCAATATTCTCTTGGTATAGCCTTGGCCCAATTTTGAGTCCTCTGGTAGCGCCATAGAGAAAGCGACTAATCTCCAATCCAAGAACGGTGCTCGGACCTCCACTCCGTGCGCCATGGAATCTCGATCGAAATTCCTCAAGATCGTGGGGAGAGTTCCATAGTGCAAATCAAAATACAGCGCTCGGTTCACATCGCCCCTAATATGATTCCTCCAGTCTGACTCCCGCACTACTTCAGGATCACTCTTTCTGATCTTGATCCAGTCTCGAGACGACTGGCCGAACGGTTTGCCTCCTGTTATCCGAGCCGCTACGGTGTTTCGCAAGAACTCAAACAGCATTGGTGACTTTTTCACCATCCCTAGTATTGCTTTACGACCCATAACCCGGCTTATTCTGTCTTTTCCGACAGCACCGCGGGAAATGGTATACATATTGTGCCCAACTTCCACCTCAGCACTGTACATGCCCGAGGCAATATCGACCAGATCGTCCCATCGCCTTCTTTTCCATGGCCAGATCGCCGACTGGAGTCCAATCCTTGGGTAGTGGTGATAGCCGGCCAGGCCTTCATCGCCACCATGCCCATCTAATGAAACCGTAATTCCCGCTCTTCTCATTGCTTGGTATATCAGCCATGGACCAAGATGCGCATCATTTTTTTGAATAGCCTCAAGGCTGAATATGGCTCCTACAAGTTCTTTATCAAAGTTGTGATTTCTCGAGATCGACTCATATGTCGAATTTACGCCAGTCGCCCTCACTACTTCTTCTGCATAGTGGCGTTCGCTATGGCTTGTATCCGTATAATCCAACACAAAGGCATTCTGCCAATCCCGTGATTGCCTCTCACCGACTGTCATTAAAGTATCAGTTTCTGCCATCGCGCAGAGTATCGCGCTCGAATCAAGACCTCCACTAAGCGCTGTGGCTATTGGTACATCACTTCTCATGCGAATCTTACAAGCGTCCAAAAAAAGTTCGTGATACGCCTCAACTTGCTCCTCAAAAGTCCGTGGCACTGGATCTAGGTGCTCGTACGTCTCCCACCATCGGTAGATACGTGGCGCTGTATCCCTTGTTACCACTAAGGAGTGACCACCTGGCAAATTGCGCACGCCCTTGAGGATCGTTTTTTGATTCATCTCATGATTGCCCATCAATGCAATCATTCCGTCATCAAATTCGGGGCGATGTTGATTACTCAAAGCCATGAATGCTTTCAGTTCTGACGCAAATATCAATCGACGCTCACTCGCCAAAAAAAATAATGGCTTCACACCAAAGCGATCGCGAGATAAAAAAAGAGTTTGCTCCTTTGAATCCCATATGGCAAACGCCCACATGCCATTAAATTCGAATTGACATTTTTGACCCCACTGGGTGTATGCGGCAAGGATTACTTCCGTATCCGAATCACTCTTGAATCTGAATCCCCGCTTCTCCAACTTTTGGCGAATTTCAATAAAGTTGTAGATTTCTCCATTAAACACAATGGTGAAACGCCCATCTGCGTAAGACATTGGCTGCCTACCCGCTTCACTCAGATCGAGGATGGCTAACCGACGATGGCCCAATCCGATGGAGTGCACTTGATCTAGGAAAATGCCCCTTCCGTCAGGGCCCCTATGGGATAAAGAATCAGTAAAACGATCTAATTCTCCGGGATCGACAGGTGTCCGATCTAGATTCCATATTCCATTGATCCCGCACATATAAAATACTATGGTTATTGACCTAAGTGAGAATGTTTCTGGGCCGTGGAACTTTGTTCTGGTGGCTATTTAATGCCATGGGAGTTTGTTCCATGCTCAATCTTAGATGATTGTGAGTTCCACATTCTCGCAAACTGCCCGTCGAGATCAATTAACTCCTTAATTGTTCCTTTTTCCACAATTTCACCCCCTTCAACTACCAAAATCTGATCAGCGTTTGCTACCGTCGATAACCTGTGGGCGATAACCACAATTGTTCTCTCATGCCGCATACTTTCAAGTGCACGCTGGATCAGCCGTTCCGACAATGTATCCAATGCGCTTGTGGCTTCATCCATAACCAGAATTTCCGGATTACTGAGAACCGCGCGTGCAAGCGCCAATCGTTGTTGCTGCCCTCCGGAGAGTCTCAGCCCTCGATCACCGATTACAGTCTCATAACCTTCCTCGAGTGCCTCAACAAAATCAGAAGCGCATGCGATTCTGGCAGCCATTTCTACCTGAGTTGCCTCCGTCAAGGGCCGACCGAATCGGATATTCTCCCGGACGCTCGTATTAAGCAGATAATTCTCTTGATCTACCACGCCAATCTTGGATCTCCATGAGGGTATGTCATGCTCTAGGAGATTCTGGCCATCTACTAGAATCTCGCCTGTTGTGGGTGTATAAAGACCCAGCAAAAGATCTGCAATCGTCGTCTTCCCAGACCCCGACCGACCAACAATCGCCGTAGTAGAGCCGCAAGGGATCGAGAAATCTATATCTTTCAACACCATTTTCGTGGTACGGGGGTATCGAAACCCTACGTTATTAAAGCGAATTTCCGTACGTAGCTGGTTAATAGTTCTTTTTTCGGTAGGGCCTGAAAACTTCTTTACTGGAATTCGCAATAATGACCCGACCACCTCCAGACGAGGGACAATTCTCGCCACTTTAATCCTTAGATCGTTGAACGCTTTGATCACCGGCCTCAGACGGAAAAAAACGAGCACATAAACAAATAATGTCGAAATCGAAGACTCCCGATTATCGGTAATTACAAGTAGCGTCGCGATCAGGAAAATTCCTGCGGCCGTGACAGTAATTGTTTCAAGAAGCTTAGGAATCGCTGCGGATACTAAATCTGCTTTCTTTTCTGGCTCTAAATGCCGCGCCCATGCATCGTTAATCTCTTTAGCCGCCCGTTCGGTACCATTGATTAGACGCAACAGCCGAGGTGCGTTGAGGAATTCTACTGTCCATCGCCAAAGTGCGATCTCTGCTGCCGTCGCATCCGTTGACAAACTTTGTATGTAACGGACAACCCCTTTTAACGCAAGCCATAAAATAAGGACGACGACTACAGTGCTTAGTGCGAGAGAAATGGACATGCTAAACATGACGACTAAATATGCTAGACCCATGAGTGTTGCCCGTACAATAACGCCGAGTTGCACTGTGACGTCGAGAACGAGTTTCGACTGATCTATGTAGGTTGCCAACTTCCCCGTAGGAAACCTTGTTACATCGCCATAAGACAACTCCATAATATGATGGGTGATCTTCTGCTGTAAGAACATTCGCATTTCATATGCAAGGCCAATTTGAATCCATTCACTTCCATATAAGAGAACCGATTTCAATACCTGCGCAACAATTGCACTGGAAACCACAATCATGAATACATGATTTTTGTCGTGAGCGCTTAGCAAAGCTTTTAGTGGATCACCTAGCCTTTCAGGAAATCCAGAAAAAGTGGGGATGGTCCCTTCAACAAACATTGATACCGCGAGACCTAGGGCGCCCATGGTTAAACCTTCGAAAGTTGCTGCAAACGCTGAAACCAACACTAGCCAGAAAACTCTCTGGTATTTCGAGACAAGGAACTTGGAAATGACCTGCCAAGCGATATTGACGTCACTGGTGCTTGCCGCTACCGGCAGATTAACCAGTTCTAAGAAGATGCTTTTTAGTTTTTGTTTTAGAGCAGACCACATAACTAAGTAACCCCGCAGGACAAAACTCCCAAATATCATCCCTGCCCAGAGGGCGAGATCAGCACTACTACCATGCCGCAAACTGCTTCAGGATGATGACAACCTTTTCTTCAAATACGGTTCATACACGAGTTTGGTGAAGCAGTCATTAACCGAGCTCGGTACGCGCTATTCGCCCAGCCATTGCCTGAGGTCTTTTTGCCACATTCCACTGATTATGAAAAGGTGCGGATTTGATGATAGCTTCACCAGAATGACACTTAATGGTTTCCGATCTTATGGCACGCCGGTAGGATTTTACTCCTATCTGGATTCTACGGAGGACTTTCTAACTTTATCACCTGCTTCACCGCAAGATTCTTGAATTGAATCTACCGTCCTCGATACGGAATCTACCATCCCAATCTCAGGGAGCGCCCTAACGCACACGCTGTGATTCACCTTCCTTTCCAGGATACCCAGGTCGTCCACCCACCAGACCCAACTACCTGACTTGGCGCCGAGGCTATTCTGAGTGCGAGGGCCTGCGAAATCCGACGGACAGAGAGTTCCTGCACCTCTACCAGCGCCAAATCCCCACGTTAGGGGCTATAATAAACTTAGTTCATCCTTAGTAAGCCATAGGTAAGGCTGCTTCCTCCAGTTCTTTCCAGCCACGCTCGTATCCGACGCCAATACCAAACAAACATAGTCAACATACCGAACTATCAGGTGTTGAATTCTCAAACCAATTTCAGATATTTCATGCGAAATTTTTTGTGGGGCAAAACCGGCCATGTATGAGATTTACTTCCTCTCCTTTTTTTCCGCAATCAGGAGCGGTTTCCGAGTAATTCTTGCGACCACACTAGCGTTTGGACTGGCCGGGGCTCTATTCAACTCATTTATAACCCCTCAATTCCGTGCCGAGGTGCTCCTTGAGCCGCCGACGCAAAAAGGCCTAAAAGACTTTATCCTTGCCCAGATTCCGCTGAATCGTTCTGACTCTCCAGAAATATTCGACGCTTTGGATACGAATAACATCTTTCCGCAATTTAAGATGGAACTCGCCTCTCGGGTCGCTCAACTAGAGTTTCTAAAAAGCGTGTGGAACGACATAGCTTCTGGTTCACCAGAGTCATTGAAGTTTAATGTGCAATCTGTTGATGGATTTTCGAAGAAAACTCAGATTCGGTATTTTACGGAACTCACTTCGCAATGGCGGTTAAACCACGACCAGTTGATTCATTTGCCACAATTCGGCATTGGTGATCCAAGCATAACGTTCAGAGTTGAGTCAGACCATACGGCAAGTAGGCCTTATCTGATTCTCGCTATCGAATGGAACGACCCTGTACTTACAGCAAATCTTGCTAATCGATATGTTGACTTTGTGATTGATCGAACCAACGCGCAAGTTCGTGATCTGTTGCAGGCGGGGCTTGAAATTAGGGCACAGAACATCTCTGACATGATGGGTTACCAAAGAACGAATGCTGAACGCAGTCTGATAGACCATGAACAAAAATTAGAGCGTGCGATTGAAATCGCTCGAGAACTTGGTCTGGAGGATCCCACTAGTGCCTTTGGTAACTTTAACGTTGTCAACATTACGCCTCCCCCCCAATTTTTTGTTCACCCGAAGGAGTCGCTAAGTCAACATAGCCCCAGCCAGGGGCAAAAATACCTTCCTTTATACCATCCGGGGAATATAGCCAAGTCATCTTCCGTCGGGAATTCTTTGACCTATGCGCCGCCTCTTTATGCACGAGGCTGGCGGGCATTAGAGCTGGAATATCAGAGTTTAAAGAATCGCCTTTCTTCTGATTTTTTTATACCGAATATTCGAGACCTCCAGGGTCAACTCGAGTGGATCGAATCTATCAATTATGATGAGGCCTCTATTAATTCAGCGTCGATAGCGCAAAGTGCGGTGTCAACTTACCGCACGACAGAGACCAAAGCGACAGTCTTGTTGGGGTTATTTATTCTGATAGGTTTGGTGCTTGGGATATTCCTTGCTCTGCTCCAGCATGCAAAAAATATTCCACTGACTCCTCTGAAGAAGTAACCCACCTTTTAGGGTCTCGCGTTTGGGGCACCCCAAACCATTGATGAATGCACGAGCTTGCAATTTCATCATTGAGAAGATTTTTGTTGGGGACCCCGGCTGTTAGTTTCCGATCTCCGTTGGCGTACCAGGCCGATTCAAAAACGCGCAATTAACCCCCCTCGTAACCATGCTCGGAGAACGATATGCAGGGCCAGGACAGGAAACACTGCCCAAAACAGAATCCAATCTGCAACTTTAAGATAAAACCCAAGAATCGCTATCGTACAACTTATAGACTGAAAAAGGAGCAGAATTCCTAACACCGAATTCTTGCTGATACCACGCCCCATCAGCAAATGATGTATGTGAGAGCGGTCCGCCCTGACCACTGATCGTTTTACCACAGCCCTCTCAACCAGTACGGCCGCCATGTCGAACATCGGCAAACCAAGCAGCCAAGGAGCGAGCACACGGCGAACTGTATATTCATGCTCATTGGACAAAATGATCAGACCATATGCAATCATCAAACCCAGTAACATACTGCCAGCATCACCCAGAAAACTCTTAAATCTAGCTACCCCAAACATGCCGCAGTTGAATAAGAAAAACACACCTGTTGGCACAAAAATAATAGTCAATAGAAATTGAAGCTTCCATTGGCCAACAGCGGTGCACAAAAAAATAATTGTTCCTGACGTTACCAAGAACAAGCCGGATGCAAGACCATCATGCCCATCAATCATGTTGTACGCATTGATAACGGCAATTATGGCGAGCACTGTCAGTGGGCTAGACAACCATCCTAAGCCTTGCTCGTTACCATCATGCCACGCAAAAATATCGCCAATTGAAGGAACTACGATACCTCCTGCATAGACAAGAAGAAGGCCAGCGAGTATTTGGGCAGCCATCTTCGTCGCGGGTTTTATATCGCGATGATCATCTAGGATTCCGACCAACACGAGAATCCCTGCGGATAAAAATAACAGTCTATACTCACTTAGCCCAAAAGGCGCCAGCAAGATCGCAAAAGTAAACGAAACGAAAATTGCTATTCCCCCAATGAGAGGGGTTTCTTTTTCGTGCGCCTTTCTCCCAATGGGCCGATCGATTAGGTCTATCTTTTTCGCGACTGAAATAAGCTTTAATAGGAGAACAGACACCAGAAAAACTGAAACCCCGAGAGCGATCAGCCCTTCACTCCAGTAGGGGCCAAACGTTAGCGTGTTTTCTTCCCTCATGTCAGGTTGCCAAACTCAATCTGATCTCAATTTCATCGCAAATTTACGATCTGAATCTGCCGCATCCGCAATAGCGCCGATATATTCCCGAATAACATGAGCTTCCGAGAATTGCGCCTCAATCTTTTTTCTCGCGGCTTTTCCCATTGCTTCTCTCTTCTCTGGCGACAGTGAAATAAACCTCAAAAGTTGCCTCTCCAAGCTCACAGCATTGCGCGATTCACACAGAAACCCCGTAACTTCATTGTCTACTACATCTGCACAGCCGGGGACATTCGTTGTCACAATAGGGCGGCCGACCGCTGCAGCTTCTAGAAGGCTCCGCGAGAGCCCTTCCCTGTAAGACGGAAGTACAACGCAATCGACATCGGCTATAACAGGAACGATATCATCGATTTCACCCAGATGTGTAATCACCCCACGTTCACACCATTTTGCGATTACTCTCGAATCTATTGCGGTACTATTGTCTGCTCCTGCTTTCCCGGCGAGCAAAAATTGTGTCGCGGGAAATCTCCGTCTTACTTGCTCAGCGGCCTGAACCAGTTCTGTTACACCTTTATCACGCAACAGACGCGCCACCATGAGAAATTTTACCCCATCTTCTGAATCTCGCAATTGTGGTCTCGTGTAAGAAAACCTATGAAGGTCGACTCCAGATCCAGGACATACTCGTGACTGATTCTTATTTGCCAACTTCCGGGTAATAAAAAGCCCTTTATCAGTATGGTTCTGGAAAAATATTGTGGATGCGTCTGGCAAAACCTTACGATACATGAATTCGATCAGCCTTGTCGTTGTCGACTCCCGGATAAACGCCGTGCCCAAGCCGGTAATCGTAGGGATGGTGACAACCCCAAGCAGCTTAGCAGCCAAACCCCCGTACAAGATTGGCTTAACTGTGAACGCGAGATAAAGATCTGGGCGAATGCTGTAAAACCTGCAGCAATAAACCCACAATGCGTGCAATTCCCGAGCCAGATTCTGACGTTGGCCCTTCATCGGCAGACACATCACTTGGCATCCGTGTCGTTCTTGAAGACGTTGGGTATATCTATCTCTGGGGGCTATCAGAACGACTTCATGACCTCGACTAATCAACTCATCAATAAGGGCGCAACGGAAATTCCAGAGATACCATGAAGTATTCGCCGAGACAATGATCTTTAAAGCCACAACAAACTCTTATAAGGAATCCAGTAGAACGCGTGGCTCGCATAATTAAGCCAAACAAATAGCACTAAACCATAAAGTGCAGAAATTCCCATGACACTGCCTGCCCGGCGAGCTTCATTTTCGATAAACATCGGCACTCGGGACACTACATAGATCTGGAGTGGAATCAGATAGATCCCCATGCGGTCCGCAAACGTTGAATAGAATGGCGTCATCACAAGTACCAAGATCGCAACCACCGCAAGAACCTCCCAGAGTGTTGATTCGCCATTCAATTCCCGCCATTTGCGCCAATTAAGCAATAAGAATGCCGCGGGAATCCCATTCATCAGTGAACGAACCATCCCCCCTTCAGAATGCCAATAATCAGACAAGATGTAGGCCTTGAATTCGGCATAAAATATATCTGCACTCCTAAAGAAAATGACCCCTCCTACAACTAGAACGAGTGAAACTGAGGCCAATATGGGGCCTGAGACCAAACCCTTTTTCAGCAACCCCAACACCACTATTAGATGGCTTCTCGTGATCATTGTCAGCCCCAGCGGCAGAAA
>Ga0187827_10006042_pt1 | contig 14055 bp, 12 predicted proteins | sample ETNtaG_39_FD_167969 | JGI IMG/M metagenome (GOLD analysis project Ga0187827, IMG submission 167969) | Marine microbial and viral communities from oxygen minimum zone, Eastern Pacific Ocean - ETNP2014_SV_150_PacBio MetaG (Illumina Assembly) | ecosystem: Environmental > Aquatic > Marine > Hypoxic... | reverse complement strand
TGGTTTCAATATTGATAATTTATTTTCCAAGTAAGTAAAATATAAATAATGAATAAAATAGATTTTCAATGCATTATTATAGGTGCCGGACCAGCTGGGGCAAGAGCCGCATACGAATTATCTAAAACCCAAAAAAATATATTAATTATAGATTACAGGGAAAATTTGGGTGATAAGTTATGTACAGGAATAATAGGGAAAAATTGTGTTGACGAATTCGGTTTAGATAAAGACTTAATATATCATGAAGCAAATTCAGCTGACATATACTCCCCTGACAATAATCATTATTCTCTCCAATCAACAGATTCAAAAGCAATGATAATTGACAGAGTGAAATACATAAAAAGACTTACAAATTTAGCTAAGAATAACGGAGTCAAAATATATAAAAAAGCAAGGGTACAATCAATAAGTATAAATAATAATAAAGTACAATTATCCTATAAATCACTTAACAAAATTTATAATGTAACTTCTAAAACTATTGTTATTGCATCCGGACTGGAAAATAAATTGTTAACTGATGTTAATTTAAACCCACTAGACAAAAAACACATTCTCAATGGTTCCCAAATTATTATTGAAAATCATCTAAATATTAAAAACACAAAAGTTTTTTTAGGTTCAAAATATGGACCACAAGGATTTGGATGGGCAGTTCCTATAAATCAAAACAAATTATTAATAGGTGTTTTAACTAAAGGTAAAAGTAAAGAAATAACAAAATCTTTTATGAAAAATCTTTTAGATCAATACCATATTAATAAATCAGATACCAAAGAGATTAAAACATGGGGAATACCAATCAAACCAATAGAAAAGACATACTCAGAAAGAACATTAGTAATAGGAGATGCCGCGGGATTAGTCAAACCAGTAACTGGCGGAGGGATATATTATTCTCAGTTGTCTGGCAAAATAGCAGCAGAAATTATATGCAAAGCACTATCTGAAAATTCATTCAACGAAGATACTTTGTCTGAATACGAAATTAAATGGAAAAATAAAATTGATAGCGAAATAAAACGCGGTAATAAAATGAGGGAAATATTATTTAATTTTAGTGATCAAAAATTATCACAATTATTACATTTTTCTTTAACAAACAAACTCATTCTTAAAATTTTATTATCTAAAGAAATTTCATTTGATAATCATTTCAAATCTTTTGAAAAATTTATTTACAATAAGAATATAATTAAAATTTATTCGGATTCCAAATCTAAATTAATAAAAAGTATAATCCCAAATCTAAAAAAACATATTCTAAATTAAATTATTTGATTTTTGAAACTAAATAATCTTCAGATCTTTCTAATAATATTGCATGGTCAAACTCATTAATTCTTAAAGCTTGTATTTTGTCAAAAGCTGGATACTGTAATTGAAGAGGATCACCAAATTTCTTAGATTCTTTACAAGAATCTATTACATTTACTATTTCTTGTGATTGAATAGGTATTTCTTCGAGCAAACTTTTCATGTAAATAGCACATAATTCATCTTCCTCAGTTCGTTTCTCGCCGTAAGCACTTCTTGCACCCATAGCTACTAAGCTTACAATTTTAGGTTTTTGCAATTTTATAAAATTCACAGTAGCTTTAGCATTAATCAATGCTCCGCCAAGAATTAAATCTGCATTAGATGCCAGTTTAGCACCGGTAGTACCATTCATAGTACAATGAATTATTGTTTTATCTTTGATATTTTGTCCTTTCAAATCATAAGGTGAATTACCAAAATCAAAATTGTCAGGCCTTATCCCTCCAATTTCTCCCATACAATAATCACCGAAACCGTTTTCTTTCATATTCAAAGCCTGTTCAATATCTGAAACATTTAATATATCTTTAACTCCATTTTCAAAAGCAAAAGATTGTGTAGTAAAAGCTCTGTATACATCTATTATGACTGTAATTCCTTTTGCAGTTTTCGCACCATCAGATAAACTCAATATATTAATTTCCATTACCGCAACTCCAAAGGTAAAGTAAAATTAATATCTCTTTCGTCAGTTCCAATAATATTAATCTTAGATGGTTTTAAAAAATTTATAAAATTATCTACTAATATTTCTGGAGTTGAAGCTCCTGAAGTTATGCCTATATTTGATAATCCGTAAAAATTGTCTTCTTCAATTTCATCAGAAGAATTCGCAAGCAAAGCTTTAATACCATATGATTCAGCAACTTCTTTTAATCTGACACAATTAGAACTATTTATAGAACCTATAACAATAATCAAATCAACCAATTCAGCAAGCTCTTTAACAGCATTTTGCCTATTAGAAACTGCATAACATATATCATTTCTGATAATTGCATTTCCGTATTGGTTTTTAATATGATTAGCTACTTTATTAGTATCTTCAACCGATAAAGTTGTTTGAGACAAAACAACTAATTCCTCGTCTGAATCATACTGAGGTAAAATATTATCCTCTCTGTCATCATAAACATACATATCTGCCTGCCCTGTAGTGCCAATAACTTCTTGATGTCCTTTATGTCCAATAAGAATTATTTTCTTATCATTATATTTTTTTGCTTCATTATGAACTTTAGTTACCAAGGGACACGTGGCATCTATAATTTTAAGTTTTTTTAATTTGGCAATTTCATAATCTTTTGGAGGAGAACCATGTGCAGAAAAAATAACTGTTCCGCCAATTGGAGCTTCATTAATATCTTTCAGAGTAATAGCTCCTTTTTTTGCCAAATCATTTACAACGTATTTATTGTGTACTATTTCATGTTTCACATATATAGGAGTGCCATATAAATCCAAAGCTCTTTCAACAATTTCAATCGCCCTAACAACACCTGCGCAAAATCCTCTCGGTGTAGCTAAAAATAATTCCATATTTATCCTCCAATTATATTGTATCATCTGAAAATGCTATAATTTATTTATAAATGATTATGGAGAATCATATGATTGAACTAGCAAACCGAATGTCAAAATTAGGTACAGAAACAGCATTTGAAATTTTAGCTAAGGCAAAAAAATTAGAAGCACAAGGAAAAGATATAATTCACTTACAAATCGGAGAACCTGATTTTGATACCCCGGAAAATATCATAGATGCAGGTAAATCAGCATTAGATAATGGATATACTCATTATAATCCTTCGGCTGGATACGAAGAATTAAAAGCAGAAATAAAAAAATACTCAAAAAATATACGAAAACACGATTTTGACACTGATCAAGTAATTGTAACTTCTGGTGGAAAACCAATAATGTTTTATACAATTTTAGCTCTTATCAATCCAGGGGATGAAGTTTTGTATCCAAATCCGGGATTTCCTATCTATGAATCAATGATAAATTTTGTTGGTGGTGTGCCAGTCCCTCTAAAGCTAGAAGAAAAATTAAATTATAATTTTGATATAAATAAATTAGAAAAATTAATCACAGATAAAACCAAATTAATTATTATTAATTCCCCAAACAATCCATGTGGCAGCGCTATAAATAGAGAATCTATGCAAAAAATATCAGAATTATTAGAAGATAAAAATATAACAATTCTTGCAGATGAAATATATTCTCAATTTTTATATGAAGGAACACATGAAAGTATTTCAAATTATACAAAATTAAAAGAAAAGATAATTATCTTGGATGGTTTTTCAAAATCTTATTCTATGACAGGATGGAGAATAGGTTATGGTATATTTCCTACAAGTTTAGTTGATCCGATAACCAAACTTGTTTCCAACAGTAATTCGTGCACAGCTAGCTTTACACAAATAGCAGCAATAGAAGCTCTCAAAGGTTCTCAGGAAAGTGTTAAATTAATGGTAGAAGAATTCAAATCTAGAAGAGATTTAATCGTTAAAGGATTAAATGCAATTCAGAACATAGCCTGCCCTACACCTTCTGGGGCATTCTATGTTTTTCCAAATATAACCAAAACCGGAATAAGTAGTAAAGAATTTGCTGACAGATTATTAAATGAAAATGGGGTAGCTACTGTAGCAGGAGAATCTTTTGGAAAAGAAGGGAAAGGGTATATTAGATTATCATTTGCAAATTCAAAGCAAAATATTTCTGAAGCACTAAACAGAATTGAATTATTTACAATAAAGTTATGAGTAATTTGATTAAAGACTTAATTCCCAATATTATAAATTGGATTGAAGATTATGCTACAACACATAAATTCTCAACTTTGGTTATAGGTATTTCAGGAGGAGTAGATTCATCAGTTGTATCAACTTTGTGCGCTAAAACAAATATAAATACAATTGTTGTATCTATGCCAATCAAACAAATCACAGAACAACATGATCTTAGTTTACAGCATGGCAAATGGTTAGAAAAAAAATTTAATAATGTAAATCATCAAATTATTGATTTAACAGATACTTTCAACAATATTCAAAATATTTTTACTAAGTACAAATACGACAATTTACATTCACTTGCTAATACAAGATCTAGATTGAGGATGATAACTTTATATCAAATTGCAGGAAGTACTAATGGGCTTGTAGTCGGGACTGGCAATAAAGTCGAAGATTTTGGTGTAGGTTTTTATACAAAATACGGAGATGGAGGAGTAGATATTTCTCCAATTGGAGATTGTTTAAAAACTCAAGTATGGAGTATGGCTAAAAAATTAAAAATAAATAAAAAAATAATTAACGCTCATCCAACAGATGGATTGTGGGATGATGGCAGAACTGATGAAGATCAACTTAAAGGACTTGATTATAAAAAATTAGAGCATGCCATGATGATTGCAGAACAAAAAGACGAAATGAGCTTAGATTCAGATAAAAAACAATTACTCGAAAAATATATTTCTATAAGAAGTCCAAATATACATAAAATGAAACCTATACCTATCTATAAACTAAAAACTTAAAAAGTTTTCTTTATACCACTTCATTTCATCTATACTTTCAAGAATATCGGTCATTGCTCTATGTTTAGATTTTTTAACAGGTAAATTTTTAGTATCCCCTTTCCATGATTTATATAATTCTTTTAATGTACTCACGTCTAGATTTCTATAATGCAAATATTCTTCCAATTTAGGCATTTCTTTTTTTAAAAACATTCTATCTTGATAAATAGTATTACCACATAGGGGTGATGAATTTTTTTCAACATATTTTGAAATAAAATCTAAAGTGATTTCCTCAGCTTCTTTTAATTTTATATCTGAAGTTTCGATTGAATTTAACAATCCGGATTTTTCATGCATTTTTTTTGGCCATTCTTCTATTTTCAACATATCTGCTTTTGATCGCTTAATTACAATATCCGGGCCTTCTGCAATAATATCCAATGATTTGTCTGTAATAACTGTAGCAATTTCTACAATGACACATTTAGATAAATCTAAACCTGTCATTTCTAAATCAATCCATACCCATAAATCATTTCTTGCTTTCATATATCTAAAAATTTATCAATAAATTATGTTGTTGATAATAAATTCTCTAATTTTTCACCCTCAATTGTTTCGTTAACAATCAAATAATCAACAACATTATTAAGAGTTTTAACATTATTTTTTATCAAATTTTTTGACTTTTCATAAGCGTTAAATATAACTTCTCTTACTTCTTCATCAATCAATCCTGCTAATTTTTCACTATAATCTTTTTGTTCTGAAACTTCTCTACCTAAAAATACAGTTTCTTCTCTCTTTCCTAATGTTCTTGGTCCCAATGAATCACTCATTCCATATTTCATTATCATAGTACGTGCAATATGAGTTGCCTGTTCCATATCATTACTTGCACCTGTTGTAATCTCACCTAATACAACTTCTTCTGCTGCTCTTCCTCCTAGAGCAACTACTATTCTTGCCTCAAGTTGAGTTTTTGTCTGTAATGCAGTTTCATCAACAGGTAAAAATCTAGTATATCCACCCATATGTCCTCTAGAAATTATAGAAATTTTAACCGGAGCATCAGCTTCTGGTATTAAATGTCCACACAAAGCATGCCCAGCTTCATGACAAGCTGTTACTTTTATAGTTTTATCACTTAATACTCTATTCTTCTTTGCTGGGCCGGCAATAACTCTATCAATAGATTCAGCAAAGTCGTCATGTTCTATTTTAGTTTTTTCTCTCCTGGCAGCTAATATAGCAGATTCATTCATTAAATTAGCCAAATCTGCCCCACTAAAGCCTGGGGTTTGTTCAGAAAGCTTAGATAAATCTACTCCATCAGCTAAAGGTTTCCCTTTAGAATGAACTTTTAATATTTCTGTTCTACTTTTCATATCCGGTACATCTAAAACTACTCTTCTGTCAAAACGGCCTGGTCTTAACAGGGCTGGATCCAAAATATCTGGGCGATTTGTAGCAGCAATAATTATTATGTTAAATCCCTTTGATTCAAACCCATCCATTTCTACCAAAATCTGATTTAAGGTTTGTTCTCTCTCATCATGTCCACCCCCTAAACCTGAACCTCTATGTCTTCCTACAGCGTCAATTTCGTCTATAAATATAATACATGGAGCATTTACTTTAGCTTGCCCGAACAAATCTCTTACTCTTGAAGCCCCTACGCCAACAAACATTTCAACAAACTCGCTTCCACTTATCGAAAAGAAAGGTGCATTAGCTTCACCTGCAACAGCTTTTGCAAGCAATGTTTTGCCTGTTCCCGGAGGTCCTACTAATAGTACTCCCTTTGGTACTTTAGCTCCAAGTTTACGAAATTTCTCAGGTTCTTTTAAAAATTCAACTATTTCTGACAATTCAATTTTAGCTTCTTCCACTCCTGCAACATCTTTAAAAGTAACACCCGTTTTATTTTCTGTAAACTTACGAGCTTTACTTTTGCCAAAACCAAAAGTTTGATTTGCACCACCCTGAGCTTGTCGCATCATAAACAATATCAATCCTGCAAAAAAGATAATTGGTAAAAAGTTAAATAATAATCCTAGTGCAGTTCCCCATCCACTTCTTCCTTTAACAACAATATTAACATCTGTTTGCAAAGGATCTATCCCTGAATTTCTCATTAATTCAATTAAATCAGATCCGGCTTCTTTAGATGATACAAGCTTACTACCGTCTTTAGTAGTAATATTAAGTTTCTCTCCTTCAACAACAATTTCTTGAATACTTCCTTCCTGAACCATTTCTAAAGTTTCACTAACAGATATCTCATTACTCATTTTAAAAGGATTATTCGCAGTAGATAAAATAAGTGCGAAAACTGTAGAAATAATGATTAAATATACAAATCCATTTCTAGGTAATTTGGATTTATTTTTATTCATTTAAGACCTCATTTATTTTATTTTAACAATATGTTTAAAAGTGCTTATTTAAATTTTATCATCTGATGTACCTTGGAATCAAAACTTTAATACTATAAAATCTCATTTTGGAAAGAAATTAATGGACAAAAACAAACACCCAATAGCTAAAATCATACTTTCTAACGGTTTGGAATGTATTCTCAACGAAGACCATACAAAAGGATATGTGGCATTAAATATTTGGTATCATGTTGGTTCCAAAAATGAAAAGCCAGGTATGACTGGCTTTGCACACTTATTTGAACATTTAATGTTTGAAGGTTCTAAAAACTGCAATACAAACTGGTTCTCAATAGTGGAACCTATAAGTACGGGGATCAATGGCTCTACAAATCCAGACAGAACAAATTATTGGGAAAATATAAGTCCCGAGTATCTGGAAAGAGTAATATTTATGGAAGCAGACCGTATGGGATTCTTAACAGAAGTTCTCACAGAAACAAAATTGGAAAAAGAAAAGAAAATTGTTATTCAGGAAAGAAAGCAAAATTACGAAAATTCACCATATGGAGATAGTGAAGAACTTATACAAGATATAATTTTCCCAAAACCTCACCCATATAATTGGCAAACTATTGGATATGAATCTGATATTCAAAAAGCTAAATTGTCAGAAACAATAAAATTTCATCAAAATTATTATGTACCATCCAATGCAAGTCTTGCAATTTCAGGAAATTTTAATTCTAAGCAAACTACACAATGGCTTGAAAAATACTTTGGAAATATAAAAACTAATAAAACTAACTCCTTTAATAGTAACCCTTTAACAAGCTCATTTGAAAATACCAAATTTCATGAAATGATTGGTGAAAGTCCGGCTACTTTACCAAAACTTATAATCAGATGGCCTACAAATTCATATATATTTAGTAATAATGAACCTGAGTTAGATATTTTGTCTACAATTTTAGGAGATGGAATAGGTAGCAGGTTACATCAAAAATTAATAGCCAAAACACAATTAGCCCAAAGCTTGGGAGTTTCTCACTATACAAGTGAACTTGCAGGAGAATTTGATATCTCAATTAATATAAAACAAGAAATAAATTTTGAGGAAATATATAAAATAACAATTGATGAAATAAACAATATTTATTCAGGAAATATATCTGATGAAGAAATAATTCTTGCAAAAAATAAATACAAACTAAGTATTAATAGGCAATTAGAAAAATCAGGTGGCTTTGGAGGAATAGCTGATATGTTGAATTATTTTAATATTTATGGAGAAAACCCTAATAAAATAAATAACATACTTGATAGGTACAATAAAGTAGTAAAACAAGATGTAATTAATGCATCAAAATACTTATTACAAAGTCCTCATTTACATTTACACTACAAAATTAAAAAATAATTATTATGAATAATTTACCAAAACCCTCAATATTAAAAAATACATTTAAATTACCCAACATATCTAATGAAACATTAAGCAATAAAATAAATGTTTTCACTATTCACAAACCTTCAACAGATTTATTCACAATATTATTCACAAATAAGGTGAATGAAAAATCAACATCATTAATACCGCCTGGCGCAATTAGTTTTGTTATTAAAATGTTATTTGAACAAAAAGATTTAAATAATTATTCTTTATATGAAAAAATTGAAAATTTGGGAGCTGACCCTATTTATTCTAGTGACAATAATTTTATTACAATAGGATTTCAATCATCTTCAGATAATTGGGAAAACCCACTTAATTTAATTATCAATTCTATATTAAACCCACATTTTTCTGAAAAAGAATTTGTTAGATTAAAAAAACAAAGAGCCGGTGAAATTGTTCAAAACAAAGGTAACCCAATGTATCTGGCTCAAAAAGGATTAGCTAAATCTATATATTCACAAGACTCAATAGATTCCTTTACATCATACGGAAATATATCAAGTATTGAAGATTATGAATTTGATAGCATTAAAAACATATTTAGAAAAATATTAATTTTTTCTGAAGATACTAAAATTTCAATTATAAACATCAATAATGATACAAAATTATATAAATTATTAGATACCCTTAAAACTAAAAATGATATTTCAAACGAAAATTTAGATTTCAGTAATCCCGAAAAGAAAAATTATTTAATTTATACAAATACAAATAATCCTCAAAGTGCAATATTATTTGGTAAACATCTTACTTTTTCAAATTCTACTGATATTATTTCCGGAGATTTGTTCAATGAAGTTCTTGGAGGTTCTTTTATGTCAAGATTGAATGTTTGTTTAAGAGAAAATAAAGGTTATTCATATGGTTTTGGTTCAAACATTCAATGGAATACTAATCCACCTTTATTAATAGGAGGAGGTTCAGTAAATTCATCAAAAACAAAAGAATCGATAGATGAAATAAATAATGAAGTAAGAGGATTGTTTAATGATAATAAAATTTCAAATGAAGAGTTAAATAATGCAAAATATTCATTAAAACAAGAATATTTAAATAATTTTGAAACACATACCTCAGCATTAAAAATGCTAAACTGGTTAATTACTGCCAAGCAATCAAAAGTTTTTTACAATCAATATATCAAAAATATAAATAAAATCGACTCAAATCAAATATACCAATATATCAGTCAAAATTTCGAATCATTGGATCATTTTTCAACAATTATAGTTGGAGATAAAAGTCGTCTTAAAAAATTACAAAATTTTGATTCATTTAACTTTCAACTAATTTCTGCTGACGAAATCATATAAAATCCTTTATATCTAGAAAAATATAATCTAAATATATCCTGACAAAATTACTATTGAAATCATCATATTGAGATGTTACAATTTTGATCTTGTTTAACTATCTTCTTTAAAGGAATATTTTGAGTAAAGTTAGAGTAGCTATAATTGGTGTTGGGAATTGCGCATCATCCCTAGTACAAGGCGTAATAAAATACAAGAACGCAAAGGAAAATGATAAAATTCCAGGAATAATGCATCCATTACTTGGAAAATATCATATAGGAGATATAGAATTTTCTGCCGCTTTCGATGTAGATAAAAACAAAGTAGGAAAAGACCTTTCAGAAGCTATATTTTCCGAACCAAATAATACAATAAAATTTCAAGACGTACCAAAATTAAATGTTCCTGTTCTAAGAGGTATGACACATGATGGTATAGGTCAATACTTAGGAGAAGTTATTGAAAAGCACGACTCTTCAACCGTAAATATTATTAAAGTTTTAAAAGAAACTAAAACTGATGTAGTTATTAGTTATCTTCCGGTTGGATCAGAGGAAGCTACAAAATGGTATGTAGAACAAATCCTCAAAGCTGAATGTGGATTTATAAATTGCATTCCAGTATTTATCGCATCAAGTCCAAATGGATATTGGCAAAAACGATTTGAAGATGCCGGAGTTCCTATAATAGGTGATGATATCAAATCACAGGTGGGGGCAACTATTGTGCATAGAGTATTAAGCAGGTTATTTATGGATCGTGGTGTTGAATTAGAAAATTCATACCAACTTAACTTTGGAGGAAATACTGATTTCTTAAACATGCTAGAAAGAGACCGGTTAAAATCTAAAAAAATATCAAAAACCCAATCTGTAACTTCCCAGATTGACCATGAAATAAATAGTAAAAACATTCATATAGGCCCAAGCGATCATGTTCCATGGTTATCAGATAGAAAGTGGGCATATATTCGATTAGAAGGAAATAGTTTTGGAGATGTCCCATTGAATATTGAATTAAAACTTGAAGTATGGGATAGTCCAAATTCAGCAGGTGTCGTTATTGACGCAGTCAGATGCTGTAAAATAGCTATGGATAAAGGAATGGCAGGAGCAATTGATGCTCCTTCAAGTTACTTTATGAAATCTCCTCCTACTCAATTCACAGATAATGAAGCAAGAGATTTGCTAGAAAAGTTTATTGAATCTTCTACAGAAAATCCTTAAAAATATATGAAAATTTGCGTTGTTTGCTCTTATGGAATTGATAACCCTGGAGGAGTTTGGAATCACGTCTTAAATTTAACCCAGCAACTAAAAAAGAAAAAAATTAAATATATTCTTGTAACACCGGAAAGTAAAAAAAATACCTATGATCGAAATAATCATTATAAAATAGGAAAAACATTCAAGATAAATAGTGCCGGCTCCAAAGCGAATATCACCCTATCTCCTTTTATAAATAAACAAGTAAAAAGTTTAATTTCTAACTATAAACCAGACATCATGCACATACACGAACCTTTTGCAGGATCTTTACCAATGAGCTTTTTACTAAACTCTCAATCTAAAAACATAGCAACGTTTCATTCAAATCAAGGTACAAATTTATATAAATTTGGATTAAGCAAAATATTCAAACCGCTAGACAAAAAACTACATGCCCGAATAGCCGTATCTAAAACGGCTAAAAATTTTATAAATACTTATTTCGAAAATACTTATGAAATAATACCGAACGGAATTAATGAGGATTTTTACAAAAAATCCTCATTAATTAGCAAAATTACAGATGAAAAATTAAATATAATTTTTATTGGAAGAAATGATCGCAGAAAAGGACTCAAAATTCTCATAAACACATTGGAAAAACATATATTTAATTTTTCTATAAGACTTATTATATTAGGTAATAAAATAACAAATCTTAAGATTAATAATATAGAAATAATCAATCCTGGATTTGTAAACGAAAATACTAAAGCAAAATATCTTCAATCATCAGATATTCTTTGTGCCCCTTCTTTAGAAAAAGAAAGTTTTGGAATCATATTACTAGAAGGAATGGCTTCAAACACAGCAGTTATAGCTTCTGATATTGCAGGATACAACGAAATAATCACAAACAATGTTAATGGAATACTCATAAAACCTAATAATACAAATCAGTTGGCTCAAGCAATAAAAAAATTACATGATGACAAAAATCAAAAACAAAAACTTATCACTAATGGTAATTCATATATCAAAAATCTCAATTGGGACAATATTTCTGATAAAATAATTAATATTTATAAAAATACTTTAAACAATAAAGAAATCACACACTATTGAATAATTATCAAATACAGAGAAATAAATTGAAGTTATATTTTAATGAATTATTATATTCTTCGATAATACCCATACTAGCAAAGAGCAAAATATCACCCAATACTTTAACCATCATTGGATTTATATTTTCATTAATTACAATGGTTTTAATCAGTCAGGGGTATTTATTGATTTCAGGAATACTAATAATTTTTTCTAGCTTTTTTGATTTATTAGACGGAGCTTTAGCTAGGTATTCACACAATACAACAAATTTTGGAAAATTCTTTGATGCCGTTATTGATAGGTTGTCTGAAATTGCAATTTATGTTGGCTTATTTATCTATTTTATTAATGATCCAAATTCATTATTAATTATTTTTCTTAGTGCAATTTCTAATCAATTGGTAAGTTACATAAAAACAAAATATGAATCTATTGGCATAGAAGGTGATATAGGTATATTTACAAGACCAGAAAGAATTGTAACTCTTTCCCTAGCATTGATAATAGGTTCATTTTATTTATATATTTTCTATATTTTAATGTATATTTCTATTCTTTTAGCATTAATCAGCATAATGCAACGTATATTTTATGGATTTATTAATTCTCATAAAAAATGAAAAAAAATATTATACTCATATCATTTTTAATTTTTTTATTTCCAGCTACAAATTTAATAGCTGATGGAAATACAGACACTAAAATTTCCATTGAAGAAACCAATATAACTATAAATTTTCCGGATAATATTATTTTCAATATATCTGGTTCAAGTACAGAAAAAATACAATCTGTAAACTTATCATTCAAACCGGGACAAGGAAATACATCCGTCATTCAACCATTAGAATTTACACAAAATGAAAACAATAATAAATTTCAGGCAATTTTAGAATGGAGAACTAACACATCAGAAAGATATATACCTCAGGGATCAGTTATAGAATACCATTTTAATATAAAAACTAATTCTGAATATAATTTAACTACAAAATCTAAAACAATAACATATTTAGACCCTACCCAAAAATGGGAAAATATTAAATCAGGATCTGTTACATTTTACTACTCTGAAGTTTATGGTTCGGTAGTGAAAAAAAGGTCTGAAAAATTACTCCAAATTATAAGCGAAACTGTTGATATAATGTCTCCATTACTAGGGCTGGAATCTAAAAATCATCCTCTAAGTGTTATGTTATTTAATGATTATGAATATATGATAAAATCACTACCCCCCAAAAGTGATACCATAATGAGAACCTTAGTTACAGAGGGTCAAGCATTTACTTCAGCAGGAGTAGTGTTAGTTTTAGATAACAGACAAACATCTGCTACAGCAATTCATGAATTAGCACACATTCTTTTAGATAGAGCTGCAAATTCTAAATATATTAACATACCATCATGGTTACATGAAGGTGTTGCTGAATATGCCAGTCATCTCGGATATACAACTAAAGATTCCATATATGAAAAAGCTTTAAGCGAGGATAAATTATTGAACATAACAAAATATGCAAGCCCCCCAGGCAAACCTCAAGATGTTTTATTATTTTACGGACAATCTGAGCAATTTATTAGATATTTAATCACTGATTTAGGTAATGAGAATTTTACAAAATTTATAAAAAATTTAAAATCAGGAAAATCTATAAATAATGCTATGCTTGATATTTACGGACTAGACAAAACAGGCTTAGAAAATAAATGGAGGAAACATATAGGAGCTTCATTA
>Ga0187827_10006041_pt1 | contig 14058 bp, 16 predicted proteins | sample ETNtaG_39_FD_167969 | JGI IMG/M metagenome (GOLD analysis project Ga0187827, IMG submission 167969) | Marine microbial and viral communities from oxygen minimum zone, Eastern Pacific Ocean - ETNP2014_SV_150_PacBio MetaG (Illumina Assembly) | ecosystem: Environmental > Aquatic > Marine > Hypoxic... | reverse complement strand
TCATCGACCTCGGACGGTGAACCATCCATGAGCGACTGGCCCTGGTTGGTTTTGGGGAAGGCGATCACCTCGCGGATAGAGCGCTCTCCCGCCAACTGGGCGACCAGACGGTCAAATCCGAAAGCGATGCCGCCGTGGGGAGGTGCGCCATACTCAAACGCCTCCAGCAAAAAACCGAACTTCGCATGCGCCTCTTCTTCGTCAATCCCCAACAGCCCAAACATCATCTGCTGAAGATCGTTACGGTGGATTCTAATAGATCCCCCGGCGATCTCCTCGCCGTTGATGACCAGGTCGTATGCTTTGGCTAAGATGGCACCAGGATCGCCGTCTGACAACAGGTCCATATCCTGATCGCGCGGCGACGTAAACGGATGGTGGCGAGCCACCCACCGCTTCTCTTCGGCGGACCACTCCAACAGAGGAAAATCGGTTATCCACACAAAATCCCACACCGACTCGTCCACCAAACCTCTATCGGCGGCGAGCTTGAGACGAAGCGCTCCCAGCCCAGCATGGACGACCTCGGCGGCGTCAGCCAGGAATAGTAGTAGGTCGCCAGGTTTGGCGTTGGTTCGCTCTCTTATCCGCTCCTGAATCTCTTCGCTGAAAAATTTTGCGATTGACGATTCAAATCCCGATTCGGTGGCCTTCATCCAAGCCAGACCCATAGCGCCGTAGGTCTTTACGAACGGGGTAAGCTGGTTCTCTATCGCAGTGCGGGAAATGTCTGAGCCGCCTGGGAGGTTGATCGCTTTGACGACGCCGCCGCCTTCAACCGCCTGGCAGAAGACACGGAAATCCGCCTCGCCAGCAATATCGGTTAGATCGATCAGCTCAAGGCCAAACCGCCGGTCCGGTTTGTCTACGCCGTATCTGTTCATCGCATCGTCGTAGGTCATCCGCTCAATGGATGCCGGGATGTCAACACCGATGGAGCCTTTGAATACAGACCGCATCAACTCTTCGGCTACCCCCATCACCCGATTCTGATCGACGAAAGCCATTTCGATATCAATCTGCGTGAATTCGGGCTGCCGGTCGGCTCTCAAATCCTCGTCGCGGAAACATTTTACGATCTGAAAATATCTATCGTAGCCGCCCACCATCAGAAGCTGTTTGTAGGTCTGTGGCGACTGTGGCAGCGCATAAAAGGAGCCTTGCTGAAGTCGGCTGGGCACCAGGAAATCCCTGGCTCCTTCAGGCGTGCTCTTCATCAGAAACGGCGTCTCTACTTCAATAAAATCTTGATCTGAAAGCTGTTTGCGGACGATCTGGTAGGTTTTGTGCCTAAGGAGCAGGTTCTGCTGCATCTCAGGTCGCCTTAAATCCAGATACCTGTAGCGGAGCCTGATCTCTTCGCTGACTTCCGATCCACCTCGTTCGATGGGGAATGGAGGCGATTTGGAGACATTCAGCACGACCAACTTCAAAGCCATCACCTCTATCTCACCGGTACCCAAGTTTGGGTTGGTCATCCCTTCATCGCGCGGGGCGACTTCACCTTCAATCGCCATAACATACTCCGAGCGGATCTGCTCAGCTTCAGAGTGGACCTGGGCCGATGTCTGGGGGCTGAAAACAACCTGTGTCACACCCCATCTGTCCCTCAGGTCGGTGAAGATCACGCCGCCATGGTCGCGCCTGGAGGCGACCCATCCCATCAGAACCACTTTTTGGCCAACATCTTCGATTCGTAATTCGCCGAGGTTGTGTGTCCGGCTCATGTCGCCCATTGCCTGTCCTTCGATCTTGCCCATTTAAGTTCCCGCCTGGCCGTCTGTGCTGGTTAATGCGATGGACAGTTCTGCCGCAAGACTGTCAAGCGGCATCTCGTCCTGACTGTCGCGATCCATCCACTTCACCTGGGCGACCCCGCGCTCCAGTTCGTCGTCACCCAGTATGACAGCGGCTTTAGCTCCTGTCCTATTAGCCTGACGGAGCTGCGCTTTCAGGCTACGCCCCAGATAGTCTGTATCACTCTTTAGGCCCGAATCTCGCAGCGATTCCAACACTATGAGTGAAAGCCTTTGAGCGCTTTCACCCCTGGTCGCTACGAAAACATCCAGACTTTCAAAGGAGTCATCAGCCCCGTCCATGAGCAGCACCAGACGCTCCATACCCGACCCAAACCCAACAGCCGGGGTCGGAGGTCCGCCTAATTCCTCAACCAACCCGTCGTAGCGACCGCCGCCGCCAAGGGCGTCCTGCGAACCCAACTGGTCGGTGCGGACCTCGAAAACAGTTCGCGTGTAATAGTCCAGACCTCTCACCAGCCGTGGGTCTACAGTATGAGGGATGTCTAGGCGCTCCAGCGCTTCTGTAAGCCCTCTAAAGTGATCTTTGCAGCCATCGCACAGATGATCCAACATGGATGGCGCATCCTTGGTGGCCTCTTTGGTGCCCTCGTCTTTACTGTCCAACACCCTCAAGGGGTTGGTTTTAATCCGCTCCCGACTGGTGTTGTCGAGCGAATCCCCGATCGAGGATAGATAGTCGCGAAGGGTGTCGATATACCCCGGACGGCAGATGTTGTCCCCGATGCTGCCGACATGAAGCGAACCATCAACGCCGCCGCGTTTGATTATCGCCATAAACAACGCGATCACTTCGGCATCCACAGACGGGCCGTCTGAGCCAAAGGCCTCCACGCCGAATGAATGGAACTGCCTCTGCCGGCCTTTCTGAGGCCGTTCTTGCCGGAAGATTGGACCCATGTACCACAACTTCTGGAACGGCTTCTGGTTGCCCAAACTGTTTTCCAGGTAGGCACGAACCACCCCTGCGGTACCTTCGGGCCGAAGCGCGATGGCGCGCCCTCCCATATCCTCAAATGTGTACATCTCTTTGCTGACGATGTCGGTGCCTTCGCCGATCGACCGGGCAAAGAGTTCCGTCTGCTCGAAAATAGGTGTGACGATCTCGTCGTAGGCGTATAAAGCCATCACCTCACGGACGATAGCTTCAAGCCGCTGCCAAAGCTCTCGCTCTTGGGGCAGTACGTCACGAGTGCCTGATATTGCGCGATACTGTTCCACATCAACCTTCCGTGTTTGCGCCCAACGTCAGCGTGGTGACCGCTTCGATGTGCGGGGTATGCGGAAACATATCCACCGGCTGAACCGAGCCCATTTCGTAACCCACGACCATGAGAGCGCGGACGTCTGCCGCCATACTCCTGGGGTTGCAGGAGACATATACGATTTTTGGTGCATGCAGCTTAGCGAGTGCAGCGACGGCTTTGGAGTGCAAGCCAGCGCGTGGCGGGTCCACCACCACCACGTCTGGTGTGTCATCGCTCCACCGGGCCAGCTCATCTTCTGCGGTCCCACACCGAAACTCGGCGTGATCAATACCGTTCTTCTCGGCGTTGAGTTTGGCATCGGCTATCGAATCTGGCGATGAGTCGATCCCTAGGACACTGCTGGCATCGTTCGCCAGCCACAACCCGATGGTCCCGGTACCGCAGCAGACATCCAGCAGTTTTTCATTCCCTGTCAACGCCGCCTGTCTTGCGATCTCTTCGTACAACGCCTCTGCACCGAGCGTGTTGGTCTGGAAAAACGACTGAGGTGACACCGTCAATCGCAGCCGGCCGAGCCGCTCGTCTATCGTAGGAACGCCCCCCAACAGCTCAGTGTACTCACCTGTCGTAACAGAGGCTTTTGTGTCGTTGACAGTGAGCCAGAGGCTGCTAACTTCAGGCATCTCGCGGGCGAACAGATCGGCCAACTCATTTTTCCCGGCGAACTCACGCTCTGCGGTCACCAGATTGACCATCACGTCGCCTGTCTGCTTTCCCTCACGGATTACCAGATACCTCAGACAGCCCGACTGCAATCTGGGGGCCCAAACCTCCAACGCATTGGAACGCGCCCACTCTCTGACGGCGTCCATTATTCTGTTTGATAACGGCGACTGTAGAAGGCACTCCTTGGCATCAAAAACCGCATCAAAACGACCCGCCTTGTGAAGACCCAACGAAAGCCCACCTCTGTGTCCGAACGAAAACTCCATCTTGTTGCGATAGAAATAGGACCATCCAGGAGTCTGCACAGCCAGGACGGTACCTTCCGCATCGAGCGTGATCTCGCTCAGAGCTGCGACCACCATTCGACGTTTGAGGTCGGCCTGTACTGGTCTCGCAAGCTGCTGCCACCGACAGCTACCGCATCTGTCCACATGGCGACAAGCTGCTGTCACCCTGGGAGCACCGTAGCGGTCCATCCTGTCAATCGCCGCTTCAAAGGTTGCCGCCTTGCGTCTTAGAATAGCTGCGGTTCCGCTGTCGCCAGGTACAGCCAAACCACGCAAAAACACCCGCTGACCATCAATCACGCCTACCCCTCGACCTTTGGAGTCGAGATCGCTGACGGTCAGATGGTGATGTTGGCCACGTTTGACGATTGACATTAGTGTCCCGCGACGCTTCTCTACAAAATACAGAAAGGGCGACGCCGTCTCTAAAGAGCCGCGCCGCCCCTGCCATTTTCAAATCGATTCCGATCTCAGAGGCGGCTGGTTACTCCTTGTCCTCGTTGTTGTCGTCATCATCACCAGCCTCGACGTCGCCAACTTCGACGGTCGCATCAACGACTTCGTCTGCGACCTCTTCACTCGGTGCGGCTTCGACCTCTTCGATGGCAGCCTCTTCAACTGGGGCCTCTTCAACTGCGGTTGCAACCATTTCAGCCACCGGCACTGGCTGAACAGCTCCGACAACCGCATCGGGCTCAACCCACGAAACCAGCGAAATCTCAGCGGCATCGCCCTTTCGATGAGTCAGCTTGACGACTCTGGTGTAGCCACCATTCCACGGTACTTCGCTGCCATCAGCAAGCTGCCTGGTCTCGTACTGAGGTGCCATCTCATCAAAAAGCCTGCTGATCGCACGCTTGTTGGGAGGTGTCCAGTCGCGGTCAGCCGCTGCTGTTCTAGGGCGCTTGCCGTGCGGCAACAGCGACAGAGCCTGACGCCTGGCGTGTAGGTCGCCACGTTTTGCAAGTGTCATCAGCCGCTCAGCGAACGATTGCAGCGCTTTTGCTCGGGCGTGGGTGGTGCGCAGATAGCCCACCTCCAACAGTGATAGCGCCAAATTGCCCATTAAACTGCGCCTGTGGCTGGTGGTGACCCCCAGCTTTCGAATCTTATTCCGGTGTCTCATCGGACTCCTCGCCTTCGCCATCGCCTTTTGCGTCGGCGTCATCTGTCACATCGGCTTCGGCTGTCGCGTCGGCGTCAGCGTCAGCTGGAACTTCTTCGTCCACGTTGACGTCGCCTTCTTCTTCGCTCGGTTCTGGTGGCTGAGGGGGCGGCGGAAGGTCGGCAAGCGCTTCTATACCATCGTGCCGGATCGCTTCTACCATCTCCTCGGTCATTCCAAACCAGAGGCCCATACTGGTGAGCAACTCCGTCAGCTCCGTCAGTGATTTCCGACCAAAGTTGCGGTACTTGAGCATATCCGCTTCAGTTTTGCGAACAAGCTCCTCTACATCTTGGATGCCAGCTGCTTTTAGGCAGTTGGCCGATCTAACCGAAAGCTCCATCTCATCAATTGACATCGACAGGAGCGTTTCGCCCTTCTGCTCCTCGCCCATGTCAGCAAACTCCTCGCCAGCCAGGTCCTCGCCGGAGACTAAAAACGCCAGATGACTTCGTATGGTCTTGGCAGCAGCGACTAGTGCTTCCCTGGGTTCAACCGTCCCGTCGGTCCACAACTCAAGGCTCAACTCGTCGTAGTCGGTGCGCATACCTACGCGGGCCGGGTTGATCTGAAAGTTGACCCTTTTGATCGGCGAGTAGGTGGCATCAATTACGATCGTGCCCAGCGGCATCTCTTCTTCGACACGCTCATCCGCCAAGCTGTAGCCACGGCCTCGGGCCACCGTAAGCTCCATGTCGAGCACCGCGCCGTCTGATAGCGTAGCGATATGGTGCTCAGAGTTGACGATCTCAATGTTGCTATCAACTGCAAGATCGCCTGCGGTAATTGATCCTGGGCCAGGCTTGGTGACGCGGATCGATCGTGTTGGCTCTCCGTCGGCAAGCCGCAGCCTAACCTCCTTGAGATTCAACACGACCTCCGGCACGTCCTCGACCATTCCCTCCACCGTGGAGAACTCATGCTGGACGCCCTCCATACGGACGGTCTCAAGCGCCGCTCCCTCCATCGAAGAGAGAAGCACCCGCCTAAGAGCACTACCTAAAGTTGTTCCAAAACCTCGCTCTAGCGGTTGCAGTATGAACCGCCCGTAGGTGGGGCTTAGAGTCTCCTCGTCCGCCACCAAACCTTCCGGTATAACTAAGCGAGTTGGATCAATCACTTCTTGTACGTTCATCGGGCCTCTTTTTCTTGCCTTGTTGTCACCGAAAGGTCACAGAAACTAGCGACGAAATCCACCGGACCTCAGCATCCGATGTAAAACTGGTTCTGTCACTGGCGCGAGCAAAAAACTGGTTGGAAGCCGCTGCTGGCTGCGAACCGCCTGTTTTCTATCGTGAGTAGAGTTCGATAATCAACTGCTCTTCTACCGGCACCGGAATGTCCTCGCGCGCCGGAAGCTCCATTAGCTCACCCCTAAGCGCAGCTTTGTCCACAGACAACCACGGGACCGCTTTGCTCGCCGAGGTTCCAAGAGCTTCGTGGATCACGGCTAACTCTCGGCTGCTCTCCTGAACCTGCACCGCGTCACCAGGCGATACCTGGTATGAAGGGATTTTCACCCTGCCGCCGTTGACCGTGACGTGGCCATGGACGACAAGCTGCCTGGCTGCTGGGCGCGAAGGGGCAAACCCGAAGCGGAACACCAGATTGTCCAACCGACATTCCAGAGCACGCAGTAGGTTTTCTCCGGTCACGCCTGCCTTGCGACTGGCACCGTCGTAGTAACGACGGAATTGTTTTTCCATAACGCCGTAGTAGCGCTTCGCCTTCTGCTTTTCGCGCAGCTGCCGTCCGTACTCCTGTTGCCGTCCCCTCCGTGGGGTCGGGCCGTGTTGTCCAGGCGGATAGTTGCGCCGGTCAACACTGCATTTTTCAGAGAAACAGCGGCTGCCTTTCAGGTAGAGCTTAATGCCCTCTCGACGGCAGAGCTTACAGACCGAGTCTCGGTACCGTGCCATAAACTGGGGTTCTCCTAGTTGCCGTCAGCGATTAGACGCGACGGCGTTTGGGCGGACGACACCCGTTATGGGGGATGGGAGTCACGTCCTTGATTGCACTGATTTCTAAACCAGCCGCCTGAAGCGCGCGAACCGCCGCTTCCCTTCCGACGCCTGGACCTTTGACCCACACCTCCACACGGCGCATCCCAAGCTCCAATGCCTCTTCAGCAGCATGTTGGGCTGACAACTGGGCGGCGAAAGGTGTGCTCTTGCGCGACCCTTTGAAGGTGCCGTTGCGGCCCCCAGACGCCCAAGATACCACATCGCCGGTGGTGCTTGTGATCGTGATGATGGTGTTGTTGAACGTCGCCTTAACGTGCGCGATGCCGTTGGCTTCAACACTCTGCTTACGTCCTGCGCGTGGCGGTGCCATAGTCTCTCCTTCTGCCTCAAGCCGATACTAACAGTCCGGCAGGAAGTTTTAGCGTTTGCCCTTAGCGGACGATCCGGCAACAGTACGCCGCGGACCCTTGCGGCTACGGGCGTTGGTGTGCGTGCGCTGCCCTCTCACCGGGAGCCCGCGCCTATGGCGCAGCCCACGGTAGGAACCGATGTCCATTAGCCTCTTGATGTTGAGTTGGACCTCGGTGCGCAGTGTTCCTTCGGTTTTGAACTGGGTCTCAATGACCTGTCGCAATCTGGCGACTTCGTCTTCGGTTAAGTCGGATACTCTGGTGTCGGGACTGACCTGAGTAGCGTCCAGAATCTCCACAGCGGCTGTACGGCCAATACCGTATATGGCTGTCAGGGCTATTTCAGTCCGTCTTTCGCGGGGTAGTTCAACGCCTGCTATACGTGCCATTACGCGCTCCCGTAGCGGGACTAGCCCTGCCGCTGGTTGTGCCTCTGTTTGGCTGGGTCCGAACAGATCACCCGCACGACACCGCGCCGCCGGACGATCTTACACTTTGGACAGATTTTTTTAACGGACGATCGCACTTTCATTTCTGTACCCTCACCGTCTTCTCGTTCGCTTCAACAGATGTTAGACCTTATCTAAACCGCCGCCCTTCTATACTCACCTCAACATCACCCATATTCCTAATCTCTCGCGATAGGGTTATCGGTATCTGAACGTGATCCGTCCCCTAGTCAGGTCGTAGGGCGACAGCTCCACTTGAACTTTGTCACCTGGCTTGATGGTGATCGAGTGGAGACGCATTTTGCCCGACGTACGCGCCAGACATTCGTGCCCGTTCTCAAGCTCCACGCGGAACTGAGCGTTTGGCAGCGCCTCGCTGACTGTACCCTCTACCTGTATCGCTTCTTCTTTTGGCACTTTACTCCCTAGTTATGTACACGATCCACTCGCTCTGCCGTCTACCTCGCCACCGAACCCATCAGGACCGTCAGCCACCTATCATCTTTTCTATCTCTACCGACACTGCGTTCTGCCCGATTGAGCCGTTCACCGGCGCCAACAGACCCAGTTTTTTGTAAAACGACACGAGCGACTCAGTCTGATCATGATAGACCGCCAACCTCGACCGGATAGTCGCTGGTTTGTCGTCGTCTCTCTGCACTAATGGCCCGCCACACTCGTCGCAGATACCATCCTTCACAGGTGGATTGCTATCGATGTTGAAAACCGCGTTGCATGCCGGGCAGACTCTTCGCGATCCTAGACGCCCGACTATCTCATCATCGGTCACGTCGATCAGAACCACGTAGTCAAGCTTCTCACTTCGGTCGGCCAACAACTCGCCCAACGCTTCAGCCTGAACGACCGTTCGTGGAAACCCGTCCAACAAGAACCCTGCTGCGGCATCTGGTTCTTGTAATCTTTCTCGGATCAGGTCAATTACAATCTCATCCGATACCAAGTCGCCCCGGTCCATGATGCCGGCAACCTTTTTGCCCAACTCTGTGCCTTTTGCTCGCGACTCTCTTAGCAGGTCGCCTGTAGAAATCTGAGGAATCCCATTTCGCTCAGTTATGAGCACACCCTGGGTTCCCTTGCCGCTGCCTGGTGGTCCCAACATGATGATTCGCATGTGACCCACCTTCCGGTCCCGCTCAACTCATGCCCAAGCGAACAAGTCCAGACGCCAAACTCTATCCTCGGCGCCCCCGCACCTTGCCACGCTTGAGAAATCCGTCGTAGTGGCGGGTAAGGAGCTGCGTTTCTACTTTTTCGAGCGTGTCCAGCGCAACACCCACAACAATCAGAAGTCCGGTTCCTCCAAAGAAATCGGAGAACGCCGGGTCTACCGTGGTGTTGAAAACAAGCTGAAACATCGTGATTACGATCACCGGGAACGCTGCTATAAGAGCCAGGAAGACCGATCCTGGCAGTGTGATTTTCGTCAATATATTGTCTATATGCGCTGCGGTTCTGGCGCCAGGGCGAACGCCGGGGATAAACCCGCCGTGCTGCCGCATATTCCGAGCCAAATCCATCGGGTTAAAGACGATCGCTGTGTAGAAATATGAGAAGAATATGATCATCAAACCGTACGGAATCCAGTAGGTGAAAGTCGTTGGCTCCAAAGCAGAAGCCAACCAATCTATAAATCCAGGCTCAGCTCCTTCAGAAACTGGCAGAAATCCGACTATAGTAGTGGGCACTAACATTATCGCCTGGGCAAAGATGATAGGCATAACGCCCGATGTGTTCACCCTGAGCGGGATATGCGTGCTCTGTCCGCCGTAGACTTTGCGCCCGACAATCCTCTTGGCGTACTGCACCGGGATTTTTCTGACGCCCATCGTGATAAACACCACCGCCGCGATGGTGAGCACCATAAGCGCGAAAAGCCCAAGATTGGGTAGTAGGCCGCCCTGGTCCACCTGCCCAATGCTGCGAACCTGATTGATTATCGCGTGGGGCAGCCGAGCGACGATTCCGATGAAGATCAACAGGCTGATACCGTTGCCGACCCCATGCTCGGTGATCTGCTCGCCCATCCACATGATAAATATACACCCGGTAGTCATGGTAATCATAACCACCGCCATAAACATGAAGCTGCTGTCCACTAAGTTAACGCTCTGCTGGAGCAAGAAACCACCGACGCCGATGCTCTGCACCGCCGCCAACGCCACCGTTAGGTAGCGACTCCACTGGTTAATCTTCCGCTGACCCTCGGGGCCTTCCTGTTGCAGTTTGTGCAGCGGCGGGAAAACCGATCCCAGCAACTGGAAAATAATTGATGCCGAAATGTGGGGCATGATGCCCAAAGCGAATATGGTCGCCTGCTTGAAGTAGCCACCGGCGAAAAGGTCATATATGGCAAAAACGTCCCGACCGCGCTGGCTGAACACCTGTGCCAACGCCTCGGTATCTATCCCCGGCGTCGGGATGGCACCACCGATGCGGTATACCATCAACATGCCGAACGTGAACAACACGCGTCGACGAAGCTCAGGAACTTTAAAAACGTTGCCAAAACGCTCAATCACGCCCGCACCTCGACCCGCCCACCTGCAGCTTCAATCTTGGCTTTTGCCGACTCACTAAACGCATCCGCCGTCACTGCGACAGACTTGCTCCACTCTCCATCGCCTAAAACTTTTATGCGCCTGAGTGCGCTCTTGACAGCACCCGAACTCTGCATGGCCTCAGGTGTCACATCACCCTCAATATCGACCTCGGCCAACTTCCCTAAGTTGACCACCTGCGTCACCACACGGTTGCGGCTGGTAAATCCGCGTTTGGGAAGTCGCCGCTGCACCGGCATCTGTCCGCCCTCAAACCACGCGCGGCTCTGAGCGCCAGAACGGGCCTGCTGCCCTTTGTTTCCTTTTCCTGCGGTGTTGCCGGTTCCCGATCCGGCACCACGGCCGATCCGTTTGCGGTTGCGCTTGGCCCCAGGGGGCTGCGACAGATTTGACAGATCAATCGTCTTGTTGGCCATCTTTTTTGCGTTCCGTCCCGTACTCGCTAAATTCAAGAGTTTTCAGTCACTTCAACTAGATGCGAGATTTTGTCTATCATACCCCTAATACTGGGGACGTCTTCGTGCTCTACGGTGTGACCAATTCGCCGAAGCCCCAACCCCTCCAGAGTCCTCTTGTGCCTCGCTGGCCTACCGATGCCGCTGCGCACCTGCTTTATCTGAATCGTCATTATCGCTTCCCAGATGGCGTCAGGCCGAATCAGCCTGCCGACCCCGAATGGATTCTATCTCTTTTCGGGTTCTTAGCTGGAGCAATCCATCCAGCGTGGCCATGGCCACATTATGCTCGTTTGTCGATCCCAGCGATTTAGTGAGCACGTTCTGAATGCCAGCAGCTTGAAGTACAGCTCGCACCGCTTTGCAGGCTATGACACCGGTACCTGGGGCTGCGGGGCGAAGAAGAACTTTGCCGCCGCCAGAACGGCCAACGATCTGATGCGGGATCGTTCCCTCCTCGATAGGCACGCGAACCATGTCTCTTCGGCCGCGCTGCGCTGCTTTCCTAATCGCTTCTGGCACTTCCCGCGCCTTGCCCAAAGCAACGCCTACACGACCTTTGCGGTCGCCTACAACAACCACAGCGTTGAAGCGCCTGTCGCGTCCACCTTTGGTCACCTTGGAGACGGGCTTGATGTTTACCACATCCTCCACCATGTCCATCTCGTCCATGCCGCCGAACTGCTGATCACGGTCGCCACCACCACGGCCCCTGCCGCCACCTTGTCCGCCGCCGCGTCCACGACCACCGCCGCTGCGACCTCCGCCTACCTCAGCCATGCATTTGCCTCGCTGCTTTCGCGCTACTCGTCAAAAGATCAAACCCTCGGCCCGTGCGCCTTCGGCAAGAGCTTTGACACGTCCGTGGTAGAGATTGCCGTTGCGATCGAACACGACTTTGGCGATTCCCAAAGCTTTCGCCTTTCGAGCGATCTCGCGACCGACGGCATTTGCTATCTCTTGCTGACTGCCACCGGCTTCGAGCGACTTAGCTCTGCTCGACACGCCGCAAACCGGGCCGCCTTCGATATCGTTTACCACATGGGCCTGAATGCTTCGATGCCCACGTGAGATAACCAGTCTGGGACGCTCAGCTGTGCCTAACGCCACTCTACGTCCATGAATTCTAACCGCCATTTACATCCTCGCCTTAGACAGCCGTCTTACCGGCCTTGTATGCGACATGCTCATCAATGTACCTGATACCTTTGCCTTTGTATGGCTCAGGCGGGCGGATCGCCCTAAGGTCTGCGGCGATCTGCCCTACACGCTGCTTATCAGCCCCTCGGACCACTAGGGGGATGGTTGGCTGACTGTTGCCCTGAATTACCAAACTCCCCAACTCGCCTACCTCAAATTCTATGCCTTCGCCACCATTAACCGTCACCGGGTGAGAGAAACCAAGAAGCATCTCCAACGACTTGCCTTTGACGGTGGCGCGGTACCCGACACCGACCACCAGAAGCCTTTTTTCATAACCCTCGTTGGTACCCTGAACCGCGTTGGCCAAAAGCGCTCTGGCCAGACCCCAAGCTCCAGGGGTGTCAATTTTCTCCGGGTCCACAGTCACGGTTGCAGTTTTCTCGTCCAACGCGATGTCTACACCACGAGGAACATTGACAGTGACTTTGCCCTTGGAGCCGCTGACCGACACGTTGCGTCCGTCAATCACGACTTTTGTGCCATCGGGCAGATCTATTGGTTGTCGTCCTACACGCGACACGTTGCCTCCTCTACCAAACCTGACAAAGAACCTCGCCGCCGACACCTGCACGTCTACAGTCCTGATCGGTCATCACGCCCTTTGATGTCGAAAGGACAGCGATACCAAGCCCATCCAAAACTCTGGGCAGCTCACCGACTCCGGCATAACGCCTGCATCCAGGTTTGCTAATGCGGTCTATTCCCCTAATGACGGGGCGACCTTCGCGATCGTATCGAATCACGAGTCTCAGCGCTGGATAGCCAGCTAGAGTGGTCTCGTCCACCTGCGCCACGAACCTCTCGTCCAGCAGTATTTTGGCGATTTCGGCCTTCAGTCCCGAACGTGGGACATCCACCCATTTGTGCCCAGCGCCACATGCGTTGCGAATCCGCGTGAGCATATCGGCGACTGTGTCTGTCATAGCCATACTAGTTTAGCCCCTTGAGTACCACCACTGCTGGCGGCTTTTTCACCAACTGGCTTTTGTGATTCCCGGGATCTCCCCGGCCAACGCCAGCTCACGAAAACAGATTCTACAAAGCGCGAACTTGCGCAAGAAAGCTCTTGATCGGCCACAACGGTGACATCTGTTGTAGGCCCTGACCTTGAACTTGGGCGTTCGTTTGTGCCTGGCGATCCAACACTTCTTTGCCACGTCGGCGATCCCTGCGATTAGTGAGTTTAGTCTTCTGTCTGCGCCACCTGCTCAAACGGCATTCCCAGACCTCTAAGGAGGGCCAAGGCTTCCTCGTCGGTGTTGGCGGTAGTGACGATGACCACGTCCATCCCTCTTGTCTGGTCGATGCTGTCGAGGTCGATCTCCGGGAATATCGTCTGTTCGGTGAGACCCAACGAGTAGTTACCCCTACCGTCGAACGCTCGCGACTTGACGCCCCTGAAATCCCTTATCCTCGGTATCGCTACTGTCAGCAGTCGATCAAGGAACTCATACATCCGTTCCCTACGAAGCGTTACGGCGCACCCGACAGGAAGTCCTGCGCGCAACTTGAAATTAGAGATGGCTTTGCGGGACAGGCGAACATTGGGCTGCTGCCCGGTTATTCGCGACAGGTCGCTCATTGCGCCATCAAGAATCTTGGCATTTGTTGCCGCTTCGCCGATGCCCATGTTTACCACGATCTTGGACAGTCGTGGCAACTGCATCGGATTGATATACCCAAACTGTTCGGTCAACGAAACTATCACCTCGTTGTCGTATCTCTCCCGCAGGCGCGCTACCATTGTATCGTCGTTCCCTGTGTCAGGTGATGACTTCGCCGCAGTGAGTGCAAA
>Ga0187827_10006035_pt1 | contig 14072 bp, 14 predicted proteins | sample ETNtaG_39_FD_167969 | JGI IMG/M metagenome (GOLD analysis project Ga0187827, IMG submission 167969) | Marine microbial and viral communities from oxygen minimum zone, Eastern Pacific Ocean - ETNP2014_SV_150_PacBio MetaG (Illumina Assembly) | ecosystem: Environmental > Aquatic > Marine > Hypoxic... | reverse complement strand
TCTCCTACATAAACTGCCGACGTAAATAGGGGAGTATTTACGGCGGGAACAGGAGGGACTATGTCGCTGGCAGTCGTCTACAGCAGGGCTCAGCTCGGAATCGAATCACCCCTTGTGACCGTTGAGGTGCAACTGGGAGGCGGTCTGCCGGGGACTTCAATCGTCGGGCTGGCGGAGACTGCGGTGAAGGAGAGCAAGGATCGCGTACGGGGTGCACTCAAGAGTCTGAAGTTCCCGTATCCTCAGACGAAAGTCACGATCAACCTGGCACCTGCTGATCTCCCCAAAGAGGGTGGGCGCTTCGACCTCCCCATTGCACTCGGCATATTGGCTGCCATCGGCTCTGTCCCGCATGACTTTCTGCAGGACATGGAATTCATCGGTGAACTGGCGCTTACCGGCGATCTTCGCTCCGTGTCCGGCGTATTACCGGCGGCCATCGCGGCCCACAACGAGGGCCGAAGCATCGTGATTCCCGACCATAACAAGGAAGAAGCGGCCCTTCTCCAGAACGCCATCATTCACCCGGCCAGCAACCTTATGGCAATCTGTCATCATCTAAATGGCGACAAGTCGTTGCCACGAATCTCAACACCACTGCTCCCGGCCACGCACAGCCCCATCCTAAAACTGTCAGATATCCGCGGCCAGTTTACGGCCAAGAGAGCGCTGCAGATCTCCGCCGCGGGCGGCCACAATGTAATATTCATTGGCCCGCCCGGTACGGGCAAGACCATGCTCGCCAGCCGCCTGCCTTATCTGTTGCCGTCGATGCCGGACGAGGAAGCGATAGAGGTGGCTTCGATTCAATCGGTTTCAAAATTCACCTTTGTGCCATCCCTCTGGAGAACCCGCCCGTTCCGCACACCCCACCACACTGCTTCGCCGGTGGCCATGGTGGGGGGTGGCAATCCTCCCAAGCCAGGGGAGATTTCTCTGTCTCATCAGGGCGTTCTGTTCCTGGACGAACTACCGGAATTCACCCGCAAGGTCCTGGAGGTACTGCGGGAACCGATGGAATCCGGTGAGATCGTGATCTCCAGAGCAAAACGGCAAGTTCGTTATCCTGCCAGATTCCAGCTGGTTGCGGCCATGAATCCATGCCCTTGCGGTTATTATGGTGACGACCGCGGTCGCTGTAGCTGTACTGAAGATAATATCCTCAAGTACAGGAACCGAATTTCAGGCCCACTGCTGGATCGAATCGATCTGCATGTTGATGTTCCGGCCCTGCCAAAAGGTCTTCTGTCTGATCCCGGATCCGTGACTCGAGATGACTGCGAACACGAGCAGGCGGTAAGCAAAGTGCATTCTGCGCGGCGTCGAATGTATCAACGTAGCGCCAAGCCGAATCGCGATCTGAGTAACAAAGAAGTGGAGAGACTTTGCACGCTTACGGCAGCAGATCGTGAATTACTGGACACTGCCATGGATAAATTCGGGCTTTCTGCCCGCGCTTATTTCCGCATACTCAAAGTTGCGCGCACCATTGCGGATCTGTCAGAGTCAGACGGCATTGATACGCAGCATCTAACGGAAGCGCTGAGCTATCGGAAATTGGACCGGTATCAATTGGTACACGGTTCCTAAGTCGCATCGGGCCAAGCCACTATTCATACTAGTATGCTGTCCCGCAGTTAGGTGGTCATTACTCGATCGGCATATTTTGTTCCTGGCGAGGCGCGAGGACGCCGCGGGTTAGGCACCCTCGCCGGGCGCCCTAGCCGGGCGCCCCACAACGACGAGCAACGGGGACGCCCAGTCGAAGTCCAGGGACGAAATAGGCCACCGAATAAGGCCAGTTAATTGCGGGACAGCATATTAGTACCACAACTCTTTGTCGACGATGTTTTTGAGCTGCAGTCCATCACGAAAACGTCCTGCGTTTTCCAGAAGGATATCGAGGCGACGTTCATTGATGTCCGTGGCGTCAGCTACCGCGACGTGTGGCGTGATCAGTACATTGTCTAGACGCCACAGCCGGTGAGTCTCCGGCAATGGCTCCACTTCAAATACATCGAGACCGGCACCCGCAATCGAACCTGCCTCAATGGCGTCAGCGAGATCGTCAGATCTGGTCGTCATACCGCGGCCGATGTTGATGAAATATGCCGACGGTTTCATGAGCGCAAATCGATCGGCATTCCACATTCCCTCCGTCTCAGGCGTATGGGGCACGGTGGTGACAACAAAATCTGCCGACGGCAGCAATCTTTCGAGTTCATCCGGGGCGAACAGTTCGGCGGGAGAGTCATGCTCACCACGCGGATCAATGCCAATGACCCGCATGCCAAAGGCGGCACAAAGACGCGCAGTCTCTGCACCAATTCCGCCGACGCCGTGAATCAGCACGGTCGCACCCGTCAGGTTTGTGTAGCCATGTTGCCGAGCGCGACGGTCCCAGCGCGACTCGTTTTGAGCTCCGATCCAATAGCGCAGGCCGCGGGACAAGGCAAGCATGAACATCATGATGTGATGGCCGATGTGATCGGAATAGATGCCGCGAGGATTGCAGATGGTCACGGGATGCTCGATGAGTTCCTGGTAGTAATAGCCGCGGAAGGGACCTGCAAATGGATTCTGCAGCCAAGCCAGGTTTTTGGCAGAGTCGAGCAGTTGCGGCGGCACCCAGCCATATGCACCATCGGCGTCACGCAGTTCACTGGCGGCGACTTCTTCGGATTCCGCCAGGACGACCGACCATTCAGGTACTTCATCGGCTAAACGCTGCGCCCAGATGCTGCTCTGATCATCAAGGGGCGGCAGCATGACAAACTTCAGATCAGCCATCGACGTCTCCTGTTTCTGCATTGTGTTAGCGCCATCTCAGGCATAAACCACCAACGTGCATGAAAGGTTGGCAGTATACAAAGCGCCCATCTATATTGCGAAATCAGCAGCACGAGTTCTCTTTCGTGCCCCATGCCTGGGACACGAGTTTGAGCGAACCGTTGCGCCGCTGCGTCCCAGCAAGACGGTGCCACTCAGATCTTGTTTACCACCAGGCTAAGCTTTAACATAACGAACACGAGGCAGTTTGCCGTTCATTACTCTGCAACATACCCAGGAGGTCTTAATGATTGAGGTAGGAGCCACAGCGCCCGACTTTGAACTCGATTCCCACCTAGCCAACAAGAAATACTCGTTGACCCAATTCAAAGGTGAGAAGAATGTGATGTTGGTGTTTTATCCATTGGACTGGACACCTAACTGAAGCACCGAGATGCCGGATCTTCAATCCAATATTGAAGATTTCAAATCGGCAGATACCCAAGTCTTGGGTATTAGTGTAGACAGCAAGTTCTCCCACGATAACTGGGCCAATTCTCTGGGCGGAATTTCATTCCCCCTGCTGGCGGACTTTCATCCAAAAGGTGCAGTGGCAGGCCAGTATGGCCTTTACTTGGAGGCCAATGGCATTACGGATCGAGCCACGGTTATCATCGACAAAGAGGGCATTGTGCAATTTGCAGAATCGGCCGGGATACCCGGTTTGCGTAAAGCAGAGGATCTGCTGAGTGAATGCAGGAGAGTGAATGGCTGATCCACAGCTGGAGCTGTATTTCTATCAGCAATGTGGCTTTTCAAGGAGTGTACTCAACACCATCACCAATTTGGGAATTGCCGACAAGATCACCTTGAAAGATATTCGAGAGCAAACCGAATTTGAAAAAGAGCTGATTGCGATGTGCGGGGATTCCACGGTACCGACCCTGGTAGTGAACGGTGAAGCGATGCGCGAATCGGATGCAATCAACAGTTTTCTGGTGGATAATTTCCTCGATTGATACGTTTGGGACACATTGTTCGCGACCGTAGTTGGGGACGCGTAGTCCGGTGGCAATACCTATCGGGAACTGCGTTTCCCGGACTACACCTGCGAGCCAACTACTGCACCATCACCCCTTAGGATAATTGTTGCCTAGAATCTATCGATTACTGCGCCGCTTCCAGCCGTGCCTGGAGCGCGTCCACCTCTTCATTAAGGCTTGGGGGGATCGCATCACCGAATTGCGCATAGTGTTCGCGGATCCCAGGTAACTCCTGCAACCAAGCCTGCACATCCACTTCGAGCAGTTGCCGCATATCCTCTTCGCTGACGTCCAGTCCGGTTACATCCAGAGAGCCTTCGGTGGGCAGATTGCCGATGGCGGTCTGCCTCGCATCGGCTGTGCCGGCACAACGCTCAAAGACCCATTTCAGCACACGGCTGTTGTCACCAAATCCCGGCCACAAAAATTCGCCACTGTCGCTCTTGCGAAACCAGTTTACGCAGTAGATGTTCGGCATCACGGCACCTTCCGTTGCTCCGATCTTCAGCCAGTGCCCCCAGTAATCCGCCATGTTGTAGCCACAAAAGGGCAGCATGGCCATGGGATCATAGCGAAGCTGGCCGAGGTCCCCCGTGGCCGCCGCAGTTTTTTCACTACCCATAATCGATCCAAGGAAGGTCCCGTGCTGCCAGGAAGTCGCTTCCGTGACCAGTGGCACCTGTGTTGCCCGGCGGCCCCCAAACAGGATGGCGCTGATGGGAACCCCGTTGGGATCGTCGTATTCCTTGGCGATTACCGGACACTGGGACGCCGGTGCAGTGAATCGTGAATTGGGATGAGACGACGGTTTGTCGGAATCCGGTGTCCAGGATTCACCCAGCCAACTGGTGAGGCGAGCCGGTGATTCCGCTGTCATCTCTTCCCACCAGACGTCCTTATCCTCGGTCATGGCAACGTTGGTGAAAATACTGTTCTTCTTCAATGCTGCCATGGCGTTGGGGTTGGAGTGATCGCCGGTTCCCGGTGCAACGCCAAAAAAGCCCGCCTCCGGATTGATGGCATAGAGACGACCATCAGCACCGAATTTCATCCAGGCTATGTCGTCACCGACACATTCGACTTGCCAGCCGCGAACGGTCGGGTTCAGCATGGCGAGATTCGTCTTGCCACAAGCGCTCGGAAAGGCCGCTGCAATATAACGTTTCTCGCCTTGCGGGTTGATAAGCTTGAGAATGAGCATGTGCTCCGCCAGCCAGCCCTCCTCCCTTGCCATGGTCGATGCGATGCGCAGTGCAAAGCACTTCTTCCCCAACAGCGCATTGCCGCCATAGCCAGACCCATAGGACCAGATCTCGCGCGTCTCCGGAAAGTGGCTGATATATTTCTCTTCGTTACACGGCCAGGGAACATCCTTCTGTCCCTCCTTCAAAGGGGCACCTACACTGTGAAGACAGGGCACGAATTCACCGTCGGCACCGAGCACATCCAATACCTTGACTCCCATGCGCGTCATAATCCTCATGTTGGCTGCTGCATAAGCCGAGTCGGTGAGCTGCACGCCGATGTGGGCGATGGGTGATCCGAGTGGACCCATACTGAAAGGGACCACATAGAGGGTGCGGCCCTGCATGGCACCGGTGAATTTTTGGACCAGGATCTCTTTCATTTCCTCAGGTGCCAGCCAGTTATTTGTCGGCCCAGCGTCCTCCTCTTTGGAGGGGCACACAAAGGTCCTGTCCTCCACCCGGGCAACATCGCTGGGATCGGAGCGAATCAGGTAGCTGCCAGGTCTCTTCTCATCGTTGAGCTTGACGGCAGTCTTGTTCGCCAGCATCAGCTCAAACAGCTGGTCATACTCCTCCTGCGACCCATCGCACCAATGAATCTGGTCCGGTTGGCACATGGTGGCCATTTCGTCCACCCACTTCAGGAGCTTTTTGTGTTTGCTTGGCGTCGTCATCTGTGTAAACCCCATCCCTAAAGATTTTTGTGGTGGTAAAACGTCATGCCGTAAAATAGATCGAGTGGCAGCTAAATTCAATCATCCAATACACATATTTCGAGATGTGGGCAATTAATTTGAGCGCGATGGCCGAACTTGCTGCTCAGCACGATATTACGAACACCAGTTGCGAATGGAGTCGACGTATAGACTCCTGATTGCAGTGGATGGCCTGATGTTCGGGGCTGGCAGAATGTCGATCAAAAGCTCAGAATTGCTCTTGAGGCAATTTTGGTGTGCACGACGATTCGTGCTTGGCCCAACCGCTGGATATCGAAGAGGAATCAACCAGCAGGGACGGAGAGTGAGGAGTTCCACAATGAATAAGAACTGGCGAATGAAGGCGGCTACCTCCTTCACAACCGGGAAGAAATCCGCGGTCGGTTCGCTCGGCATGATAGTAACCAATAACCCGCTGGGTTCAGCCGCGGGGGCACAGATGTTTGCCGCCGGCGGCAATGCGATCGATGCGGCAGTCGCTTCCTTGTTTGCGCTGACGGTCGTTGAACCGATGATGGTTGGCATTTTTGGCGCCGGCATGTCCACCTTAAGACTATCCGGCGGCGACTTTGCCTTTATTAACAACTATACGGTTGCGCCGGCAGCAGCCAGTCCGGACATGTATGAAACCGTCTCCGATAGTTGGCCGGACTACCAAACAGTTGCCGATCGTGCCAACGATGTTGGGCCGTTGGCTGTCGGCGTGCCGGGAACGCTCAAGGGGTGGTGTCAAGCATTGGCATCCTACGGCACCTTGTCTCTGCAAGACGTCATGCAGCCGGCAATCGGATACGCAGAACGTGGTTACCGTGCCACCAGATACCTGTCCGGAATCATCCGGATGGCTGCGGCCGATATCGCGCGCTATCCGGAAACGGCCAAGATCTATATGCCGGGGGGCGAGCCACTGCAAAGCGGTGAAGTCGTATTGCATCCGGAATACGCAGATACTCTGAAGTTGGTCGCCAAGGAAGGTCCTGATGTTCTGTACGCAGGCGAACTCGGCGCCGCTGCTGTTGACTACCTGCAGGAAGTGGGTGGTCTAATCACACGGGACGATCTTCGCAATTACCGTACAGTGACGGCTGATGTGATTCGCGGCAGCTACCGCGGTTATGAAATTGTCGGCCCACCTCCTCCCACCGCCGGTGGCGTACATGTCGTGGAAATGTTGAACATACTTGAGGAGTATGATGTAGAGGAGATGGGGTTCGGCGGCGCCGACTCTATTCATCTGTTAGCAGAGGTCCTGAAGATCGGTTTTGAAGATCGCAATAAGTACACAGGCGATCCCGCCTTTGTGGATGTCCCAGTAGAGATGCTTATCGACAAAAAGTTCGCTGACAAACGGAGAGCGGAAATCGACTTGGCAACTGCCAGAAACGTCAATACTGCGTATACCCGGGAATCAGATCACACCACACATTTGACCGCAGCGGACGCAGCGGGAAATGTGATTGCCGCGACTCACACCATTCACAACGTATTCGGCTCAAAGGTCACCGTGCCCGGCACGGGGATGCTACTCAATAACACGATGAATATCTTTGACCCCCATCCCGGTACGGCCAATTCGATCCAGCCTGGTAAGCGGGTGACAAGCAGTATGTCACCGATCATCGTGCAGAAGGATGGAGAACCCGCATTCGCTATCGGTCTGGTTGGTGGCACGCGCATATTCCCCACAGCGCTGCAGGCCATTGTCAATCTCATCGATCACGGCATGACCGCACAAGAAGCTGTCGAGGCACCGCGCATCTGGACCCTGGGGGAAGACCTTGAGATGGAGATGGGAGTTGCTGAGAAGATCCGATCGGATCTGACAAAACGCGGGCACAATATCAAGGAGATGAAGGTAATCGGTGGTGGCATAGGTGCCATCAGCTTCGCGGATGACGAGATGACCGGCGCGTCCTGCTGGCGAGCGGATGGCACACCGATTGGCCTGGCCGGTGGCATGGCCAGACCGGCAACCAGATTCAAAGTCTAGAGTGGTACAGGAGGTCTTGGACGGCTCTCTGTTACAGCGACTACCACAAGAAACTCTGGAGCGCACCGGTTAGGCGGGGGTAACCGGACGAAACTTGTGTGATTCAGATCTGCGGCTTCACGGCGATGACTGCCATCTCGGTCGACTCCTTTTGCAGAGGAGAACCGGCAACGTCTGCGTAGAAATCACCAACATTGAAGCCGCTCGCCTCAAACTCGTGTTGCAGCGACTCCCGGCTAAAATACTGCAACCAGTTGTAAACGACTCTTTTTCCGGTCGGAGAAAAAATCGTGTACTTATCAAGCGCGACCTTTTCAGATTCATATTTGGAGGTGTTGAGGAAGCCGTAGTAGTCCTCCGCTGCCCAGAAACCACCCAGTTGGTTACGGGCATAGGATGCACTCTCTTCTATCCGGCTAAATGCGTTCAGGCTGTATACGTCGAGCAGAACTCTACCCCCCGTTTTGAGCAGCGAATAGAACTTCTCAATCATTAGGCGACGTTGTTCCGGACTCAACGCACAATAGTCACACATGATCATAATGATCAGGTCGAACCTTTCGTCTGTGTCGAACTCGAGGTAGTTCTCCTGAACATAGTGGATGTCCAGTCCCATTTCTGTTGCAGTATTGCGTGCGTATTGCACCGATCTTTCTGAAAAATCAATGCCGGTTACGCTCGCCTGATTCTCGGCGAGTCGCGTTGTGTACAGACCGGGACCGCACCCGAAGTCGGCAATGCTCGTGTTCTTATTCACCTCGAATCGTTCAACAATCCACTTTACGGACTTCTCAATAAATACCCTGTTTCTAGAAGATCGATCGATGGCTTCATCTAGGTGGGCCTCCAGCATCTTCTTCGATGTATGTTGATCAGTCCATAGATCTTCCACTGTACAGAATTGAAACGGTTCCGGTTTGGAATTGATCTCTTGCAGTTCTTCGAACACGGTTACACCTCAGCATAATGATTGTGGTAAGTTTACTGAAATCCAGCTGTTATTGCTCCCGTTCGAAAAGTCCCGTTTATAGTCAGAGATCACGATGTCCATGCCCCCTCAAGCAGTTATCTTTGATCTGTGGGAAACTCTAATCACCGCATATGATCCTGACTGGGACCCGCAACCTACTGTGGCCGATCGACTGTCGATCGACAATCAAGCATTTACCAAGCGTTGGTCAGAGTCCCGGTTGCGACGCATGACGGGAGAGATTCCGGACTATCCGACTGCTCTAAGAGAGATTGCCAGCTCGGTAGGACGGCGACCCAGCGAGACCGTCATCCAACAGCTTTTTTCCGAGCGTAAAGAGATCCTGTCGACCCCTTATCTGCACGTAACGGCTGATATCATTCAAATGCTGGCCGCCATTCAGAATAGATCGATCAAAATTGGTCTGCTCAGCAATGCTTCCGTTGAGGAGGTATCCGGCTGGGATCAAAGTGAGCTGGTTCCCTTTTTCGATCAAGTCGTGTTTTCTTACCAGGTAGGATTAGCCAAGCCCGATCCAAGTATCTACTACCTTACCTGTGACAGACTGAAAAGTCTTCCCGATAGAACTGTGTTCGTAGGGGACGGCGGGAGTGATGAATTGAAGGGTGCCAGGATTGCCGGTTTGAGGCCCTTTTGGGCAACCTGGTTTCTGGATTGCTGGCCCCTCAACATGAGGCGTGACAGAGGCTACGCGACTCAATTTAGTCGTTTGCAGCAGCCGGTGGAAGTAGTTGATATGGTAGGGAACAGCAACTGGGATGGATGACCGGGAGCGTCTTGTTTGGCGGGCTCGTTAACTTAGCATGGTACGAATCATGGAGAGTCGATATGAAACTGAAAGTAAAAGCATTTGCACTCACTTGCGGCATCTTCTGGGGTTTAGCCCTTTTCTTGCTCACCTGGTGGATCATCGCCTTGGAAGGTGTCACGGGTGAAGTGACCTTCATAAGCCGTGTCTACCTTGGCTACAGCATAAGCCCGCTGGGCAGCGTCATCGGCCTGGCCTGGGCTTTTGTGGACGGCACAGTTGCCGGGCTGGTATTTGCCTGGCTGTACAATCTTATTGCAGAACCTTCGCAACAGGTTCAACAGGATCGGCCCTAGCCAACTGCACCAATACTGGCCGACAGTTAACAGTTCTTCACTTGCGCATGTAACGCAGGATGCGCTACCATTTCTGCCAGTTGGATCGAGGGCCGGTTTGCCAATCTTGAGACCAACGCTATAAGCCTTAATACATAGGAGTTCATCATGTCTACCTCCCCCTCCACAAAGGGTGGTGCGGACTACTCGCTACCGCCTGACTGCACAACAGAAACTCTCGGTATCGCCTTCTTTGACTTGTCGCGCTTTGCCGAATGGTCCTCATCCGATGAAGACAAACCTGTTGCGGCATTTTTGCAGCAGTTTTACGAGCTTGCTGCCAAGATCCTCGAGCCAGGAGGCTGTCGTCTGGTGAAGTTTATGGGCGATGCCGGTCTGGCCGTGTTCCCAGTTGACAAGGCAGAGGATGCGATCCTGGCTCTGTGCGAGTTCTCGACTGCGGCACGACAAGCAGCGCTTGCTGTTGGTCTCGATGCCTACTGCAACACCAACATCCACGTTGGTGATGTGATCACCGGCACGTTCGGCCCGGCGGGATCGGCGCGCTTTGACGTCCTCGGCAAGGCTGTCAATGTCGCCGCGCGTTTAGGTCGGCGTGGCGTCACACTTTCGCCGCAGGCCTTCCGCACGCTGAGCGAGGAGGCGCGCCAGCGCTTCCAGAAGATCACCCGGCCAATAACGTACGCATTTCGCGGCTAAACAGGTGGAAGGATCCGTGCCATGATCGTTTTTCACGGAACTACTGCCAAGCGCGCTGCCAAGATCTGTGTGGACGGCTTCCTGCCGAAGAAGCCTTCGAAACGCGTCTGGTTCGCGGAGAGTTGGTCCTATGCGGAAGGGCGCGGCCGCACCCAGGCACGACGGTCACGGGATCGCCACGTCGTCTTGACATGTGACCTCGATCTGATTCAGCTACGGCATGCGCTGGGACAGAAGCGCGTGCTGCACCGCCGCCGCGTCATCTCCATCCAGGGAGCCGTGCCGGTGTCCGTGTTGCGTACCTGGCCTGCTGCGGTCGACACTGCTTCTTCACCAGTCGAGTTGGCTAGCTGGATCAACGGCATCCTACGCACTAAACAGCACAAAGGCGTTAGCCCGAAGCACAAGGGCGTGCAACGATTATCTCGTTGGGTCATCAACCGTCTCCGGCAGCAACCGAACAACCGCATCAGTCCCACTGAGATTCTCGACAATGCTCGAAGGTGGCTGCCGGAGTTCTTAGGCGACGTGGAGATAGATCCCGCGACTTTGCATGTTCGGCCCCGGACCAGGACCGTCGAAGTCAAGATCGAGTATCCGGATCCGGCTGGAGATGAGCGGCAGTACGAAGCACTTGAATTGCTTGAAGCTGACAAGCCCAAGCAACGCATACGCGGATTACAGCTCCTAGCCAAACTGGAAGATGCCGATCTCTTTGAGTGGTGTGCCATGCTTTTGGATGACGAGTCAGTTGAGGTGCAAGTTGCTGCGCTAAAAACGATCACCCACTACGAGGATGCTGATCCGGACACCATCGCGCCGTTCGCCGAAAGCGAGGACAAACGCATCCGGGCGGTGGCAATTGCCGCACTCGCCAAGCACTCGGGAGATGCTGCACCCCTGTGGTTTCGTCGGGGGCTCACCGACCCCTGCCCCAACGTGCGCCTCGAGATGGTGTCGCTGTTGCCGCTGCTCGATCCGGCCGAGCATAAGGAACTATTCGAACTCGCGTTGTACGATCCGAACACGCACGTTCAGCAGCGTGCCGAACGCATGACTCAAGGCAAGGGCTACGCCAAGCCTAAATGGTAGTTGTGACGGGATTTACCGCGAATGAAAGGCAACGACTACTCGAAGCGTACGTGGTAGATGTGACAGGATTTGCCGCGAATGAAAGGCAAGGACTGCACGGAGCGTACGTGGTAGCCGTGGCAGGCGAGCGAAATGCTGAGATAGGAAGCCAACATGGATGTACTGCAATGGATTGAAGAGGCCCTGGATGCGAAGACCTGCAATTCTGAGGACTTCATTTACGAAGATATGGACTCTCAGTCAGGTCGATCACTACCCATCGTGTACCAGGAATTCGATTCCCGACGCAAAGGACATTGGCAAGACAGAGGATCGCTGTTTGACTTCCTGTTCTCGGTTCGAGGCGAAAACAACAAGCTCCTCGATTTCGGCCCGGGAGATGGCTGGCCCTCGCTCATCGTTGCCCCGTTTGCTGCAGAAATCATCGGGATTGAAGGATCTGAGAAACGCGTGGCGGTTTGCAGCGAGAATGCCACACGATTGGGTGTTGCCAATGTGGAATACGTGTTTGCGCGCCCGGGCACACCCTTACCGTTTGGGGACGACACCTTCGACGGGATCATGGCTTCCTCGTCCGTTGAACAGACGCCAGATCCTCAGGCCACGTTGGCAGAGTTATTCCGTGTCCTTCGCCCGGCGGGACGTCTTCGCATTAATTACGAATCGTTGTCGGGCTACAGAAATGGACATGAACGGGATGCATTTCTATGGGGGATGGGCGCCGATCGCTGCCGGCTCATCCTATATGATCGAGACATTGAACATGAGTGTGTTCGGCAATACGGCTTGACCTACGCCGTTTCTCAGAAGAACCTAGTCAAGTTATTGGACGCAAGTGAACGCTCACTTACATTCGATTCACTCACTATACAGCGGCTTGAGGCGCTGTCCTACAGACTACTCGATGCGCGCGTCTGCAGAACCACTCATCCATCGGGGCAAACACTGGCCACTTGGCCGCTTGATATTGGCTTTAGCGAAGTGTATCCGACACATAGTGGTTCGACCTCGGCAGGAATGCTCTTCGACAGCATCCCCAAAAAGCGTCACCCGTCGGATCTGCAGGGGGTGGACGAATTAGTTCGACCTCTGGCGGAAGTCGTGTGTGCCCTGGCCTCGCCACTGGATACAGATCCCATGCTTACCGCCGTCAAGTAGATCAGAAACCAGGCCGGCGACCAGAAGTTACCACCGGCCCATCGAACCTTTCGTGATTTCATGTACCTCTATAAGCATAACCATTGCTGAATAAGCGTAACCACTGCTGAAATCCGGTTTCATGATGATCGAACTCACCGATCTGGTAAATCGTGCCAGGAAGGGCGATCAGAAAGCGCTCTCGGAGCTTGTTATCCTGTACCGTATGCCCGCCCTACGGGTTGCCCAGAATATTCTGGGCGACCGGGATGATGCTGAAGATGCCCTCCAGACCGCATGGATCCTGGCAATTCAATCCCTCGATTCGCTGCGGGAGCCATCCAGGTTCGCTGCATGGCTCTACCGCGTGGTCGCTAATGTATCGCTGCGACATAGGCAGCAGCGAAGGGCGATCGCAGATGCAAGCAGATTGCTGGAATTGGTCTCTTCGGGGAACTCATCCCCGCAGTCATCGAATGACGATCTGCTGCCTCTTGCCATGAATGCCCTCTCACACAGGGATCATCTGGTGACGATCCTGTTCTATTTCAGCGGTGTGCCTCAACAATCGATTGCATCGCTCCTCGGAATTCCCATTGGAACTGTGAAGAGCCGTCTGCACCACGGCAGACAGGTGCTACGAAAGGAGATATTGAAGATGGCGAAGAAAGACATCAAACAGACCGATTACGTTCCTCAAGATTTTCGCAAAACAATCACCGGAATGGGTGGCAAGATTCCATGGGAGAACATCTCTTCAGGAGACTTCTCCGGTTGGACCACGGACAAGCCCATTGCCCCGGATTCCAGCCCCGACCACTGGCAGAAAGTGGGCAACAATGGTCTTCTGGGAGAGATGCGCAGAAACGGAACCCGCCTGCTCTATGGCGAGAGGGAATGGCGTAACATGGAACTCTCTATGCTGATAACACCGTTGACCGGCGGAAATGCCCAGGTCGTATTCCGAGTAGATGAAAACGCCAACGGATTTTATCTGTTCGACATGCTGATGGGTTGGCAAGCAGTTGCCATCAGCAAGGTTAGCCAGGATGCCAACGGATTGGCTCACGTGGTCAAATTGAGCGTCGTCAATTACCCACTGCAACATGAACGAGATTACGCGATCAATATTGCGGCACGGGATCAGTCGATCACCACCTACATCGATGGTGCCCCGGTCAATCAAGTCACGGATGACTCCTGTGTGACGTCAGCCCATATGGCACCACCTAGCCCTGTTTGCTAAGAGACACTTCTGCTAATTTAAACCGAAGCAGAGGAGTT
>Ga0187827_10006032_pt1 | contig 14080 bp, 11 predicted proteins | sample ETNtaG_39_FD_167969 | JGI IMG/M metagenome (GOLD analysis project Ga0187827, IMG submission 167969) | Marine microbial and viral communities from oxygen minimum zone, Eastern Pacific Ocean - ETNP2014_SV_150_PacBio MetaG (Illumina Assembly) | ecosystem: Environmental > Aquatic > Marine > Hypoxic... | reverse complement strand
GGCCTGTGCTGCGTCATGAAGTATTTTTTCTCTTAATAGTATATCTTTTTGAGACACCTTCCATTGGTTTAAAAGCAGGTAAAGTAACAGAAGTGCTAAAAACAGGAAACAAAATCAGACCATCTGATAGAAACAAAACCTGGTCAGCTGGAAGAAGACTCGTGGAAAAAGGATATTTAGATAACTTAAGAACTGGTTATTACAGGATGACTCCACGTGGATATCTTTACGTAAAAGATCTCATTAAGGATATGTTGAAACATTCTACTGAATTTAAAGTTTTTCATCTGTAGAAATTAAAATAATAGAAATATTTCGTATATTTACAGAACAATAATTGATCTCACCAAGAATTTATTTTCCTGACTTAATTTACACAAAAACCATCAAAATGTTTGGATAATGTTTGGATAGAGACCAACAAAAAACCCTCTGATTACAAGTATATCAGAGGGTAGGTGATAATTTACTGTGGTACCACCCGGAATCGAACCAGGGACACACGGATTTTCAGTCCGTTGCTCTACCTACTGAGCTATGGTACCAATTCCGATAGCTATCGGAAGAGGCGGCAAAAGTACACAAATTTTCAGTTTTTCAAAAAAAATCATAAAAAGTTACACCTCTGTTATTACATAGTCTTATTTTTGTTTTTCTTTAAATTATTTTATTTGAAACTTGTTATCGACATAGGGAACTCTTTTGCTAAACTTTCAGTGTTCGATGGTGATGAAATGGTTGATTTTAAGCAGTTAGAGGATGTAACATCAGACATTCTTAAATCAACATTTCGAAATTATCCTAAAATAGTTGCTTCAATACTATCAAGTGTTGCAAAACACGATTCTAGTCTAAATGAGTTTTTAATGCAGAAGGGATTTTTTATTGAACTTGACCACCGCACACCGGTTCCATTCATTAATAGTTATGCCACTCCTGATACATTGGGGAAAGACAGAATTGCAATTGCCTCTGCCGCAACTCAAAAGTATCCTAACGAAAATGTGCTCATTATCGATACCGGAACCAGCATTACTTACGATTTAGTACTAAGCAACAGAGAGTATATAGGTGGAGCTATTAGCCCCGGTTTAAATATGAGATTCAACGCTTTACATAATTTTACACATAGATTACCGTTAATAAAACTACCGGATTCTAATACAGAAATAAATCTTGTTGGTGATTCAACCGAATCTTCTATACTAACAGGCGTTATTAATGGGTTAATCGCAGAAGTTGAAAATATTATAGTTCAATATAATACCAAGTTTTCACCATTAAAAGTAGTGATTAGTGGTGGTGATTATAAATATTTTGAAAGATTGGTAAAAAGTAACATATTTGCAGCCCCAAATATTGTAGTGTTTGGGTTAAAATGTATTCTAGATTTTAATGAAAAGGATTAAGATACTTATCTTGTTGATTACTATTGTGTTGAGCATGAATATTAACGCTCAGACAGGTATAAATTCACCATATTCTCGATATGGTCTTGGACAGCTGTACGGTGAAAATCTCAATACAATTAATATGAGTATGGGAGGCCTTTCGTTAGGAATCCATAATTCATCAGCCTTAAATCCTGCAAATCCAGCTTCATATGGTTCATTAGATTCACTAGCGTTTTTGTTCGAAATAGGGGTTGCCGGTAACACTACCACTTTAAAAACTACAACATTATCAGAAAATGGTTATGATGCTACGTTGAGTTATATTTTTGCAGGTTTTCCTATTACACGTTGGTGGAGGGCTGGTGTTGGAATAATGCCTTATAGCAAAATAGGTTATAATGTTGAAGTAACTGTTGAAGTACCCGATTTTAGTAATGTAGTACATTCGTTTACCGGCGATGGAGGATTAAATCAGGTGTTTTTTGGCAATGGATTTAATATTAATGAAAAACTGAGGTTAGGTATTGATGTATCTTATCTTTTCGGTCAATCTTCCAGATCAAGTATGGTTTATTATCCCGACTCTATTTTAATCTTTGGAACAAAGGTTGAAAGCAAAGTAAGAGGTGGTGACTTTATTTTTGACTATGGTGTTCAATACGACATTGACTTAAACAGTACAACCCAGGCTACTATAGGAATCACTTATGCAAATAAGTTTAATTTGAAAGCAAAACGTAATTACCTTTCAAAAACTCTTTCAGGTGGTTTTAATGGTGAAGTAGAGATTGTTAAAGACACAATTGAATATCTATCTGATGAGAAAGGAACAATAATACTTCCTCAAAGACTTGGTATTGGATTTGCAGTTGTAAAAGAAGGCATATGGCTAGTTGGTGCTGATTTTGAGTGGCAAAACTGGACTGAATTTGGTGCATTTAATGTTTCCGATACACTTTCAAACTCATTTCGTCTTACTGTTGGAGGTGAATTTACTCCTGTACATTCAAATATTTCATCATTATTTAAACGGATGACCTACAGAGCAGGGCTAAGGTATAATCAGTCATATCTCAACTTCGATGGAACTCATATAAATGAGTTTGGCATAAGTTTTGGATTTGGATTCCCTATGAAGAAGTCGAAAACAGAAATTGATTTAGGCTTTGAATTTGGAAGAAGAGGAACTACGGATAATAAACTGGTTCAGGAAAATTTTATTAACTTTTTTCTGGGCGTCTCAATAAAGGAACATTGGTTCCAAAAGCGTAAATACAAATAATAATTAATAATTCGCAACATTATGAACTTAAAAGCTACGATAATAGCACTTTTCATACTAACCGGCCTAATGTCATCTGGTACGGCTGCTTGCAAATTGAATCTTCATCCTGACAATGGTCCGAGATATGGAGCAGATAGTGCCGCATGTGTTATGAACCTTTCATTATACAGGGAGTTTTATAAGCAATGGAAACAGAGCAAATACAAAAACACAGGCTCCTTGAATGATGCGCTCAAATCATGGAGATGGGTTTATAGTAACTGTCCAAAAGCAACAGAAAATATTTATGTAGATGGTGTTAGAATGTTTGGCTACAAAATTAAAAAGGAAAAAGAAGCAAGCCTAAAGCAAGGCTTGATTGATACATTAATGTTGATTTACGATCAAAGAATCAAGTATTTCCCGGTACACTATAAAACTAAAAAACCACAGGTTGGCAAAATTCTTGGAAGAAAGGGCGTTGACTATTATAAACTAGATCCTGCCAAAAACTACCTGGAAACTTATGAGATACTTGACGATGCTATTGAACTTGATGCAGAAAATGCAAAAGGCCCTGTTTATATATATTATTTCCGATCGATTACAAAAATGGCACAAAAAGGTGATACAGATACAACAATGGTTGTTGATGCTTACGACATGATAAGTGATTACGTTGATGACAATTTAACCAAATATGAAATAGCAGGGAAATCAAAAGAATCTGAAGAGTGGCTCAACATTAAAGGAAATATTGAAAATACTTTTGAACCATTTGCAAACTGCACCGACTTAGTTAGAATATATCAGAAAAAATATGATGCTAATCCTGAAGACATTGAGTTATTAAAGAAAATTACTAAGTTACTTGATAAAAAGGATTGCATTGATTCAAAGCTATATTTTAATGCCACAGTTAGCCTGCACGAACTCGCACCTTCACCTGAGTCGGCATATTTAATTGGTAAAATGATGTTGATGGATCAGCAATATAATGAAGCTGTTCCTTATCTTGAGGAAGCAATTAAAATGGAAAATGAAGCAAGGGCCTATAAAGCATTGATATTCTTAGCAGAGGATTTCAGTAAGCTTAATCAAAATGTAAAAGCCAGGACTATTGCACTTAAGGCAGCAAAATTAAATCCTTCGGCTGGTAAACCTTACATAATTATCGGTGATCTCTATGCAGCAAGTGCCAACAAATGCGGAGACGATGAGCTCACAAAAAAAGTGGCTTATTGGGCAGCTGTTGACAAGTATAAAAAAGCACGTAATGTTGAGTCTGTCTTAGCAGGATCAATGGCACAAAGAATTAGCAGATATCAAAAATATTTTCCTCCAACTGAATTATTATTTTTCCATAATCTTAATGAGGGCGACAGCTATAAAGTTGGGTGTTGGATTAACGAAGTTACAAAGGTAAGAGCTGCAAAATAGTTACAAAAAGAAATATTATGTTTTCCTATTTGAAAAAAGGCATCATTATGGCAATAGCAGTAATGGTGCTTTTTTCTTGTGAGAATTCCATTTCAAAAATAGTTGAGATAACTAAGGAGGATACACTTGCAGCCGTATCAACTTATGATATAGTGTATGAAAGGTCTGACTCAGGATATGTACAAGTTAAATTGGTGAGCTCTTTAATGAAACGGTTCGGCGGAAAAGATCCTTATGACGAATTCCCAGAAGGTTTTGAAATTACTTTTTTCGATAACACCGGAAAAGAAACATCAAACATTAAAGCCAATTATGGTATTGCTTATTCAAAACGGAAATACATGAATGCGCGTAATGATGTGGTGATAAAAAATTTTGAGACCGATGAACAACTTTACACCGAAAATCTAATCTGGGACCAGAGAATGAAAATAATTAAATCAAATACATTTGTAAAATTAATTATGCCCGACAAAACAATTTTTGGAGATAGTATGTGGGCTAATGAAGCCTTTAGTGAGCATGAGATATATAATGTTAAAGGTGAATTCGATATTGAAGACGATACAGTAACCCGTTCGGAATAAACATTTTATTACTATTTTTGATTCTTTACTTTACCATGAATACTAACGGGCTGATTATAATAATTTCGCTTCTTCTTTCCGGTTTCTTCTCAGGGATGGAAATTGCATTTGTAAGCTCAAACAGGCTTATGCAAGAGCTGGATTTAAAACGAAAAGTTATTCCTGCACGTATCCTTTCCGCGTTTTATAATAACCCTTCTCGATTTATAGGAGCTTTACTTCTGGGAAACAATATAGCCCTTGTTATATATGGAATTGCCACAGTAAAATTAATGGAACCGGTAATTACTAGCCTTCTGCCAAGCTCTTTATCATCTGAATATTTAATACTACTAATTCAAACAATTGTCTCAACTCTACTGATATTAATCGTTGCTGAGTTTATTCCCAAAGTGCTATTCAGAATAAATCCGAATTCAATACTTAAATTGTTTGCCCTTCCTGTATGGATATTTTATTATGTCTTTTACCCGTTGATAATGATTTATTTGGGCATTTCAGAAATTATACTTAAAAGTATCTTTCGGGTAAAACTGGCTAGCAATTCATATTCGTTTAGCGCAATTGATCTTCAAGAATATGTAAAGGGTTCCATCTCCGATACCGAAACTACTGAAGAGATTAACCAGGAAATTCAGATGATTCAAAATGCAATTGAGTTTAAGCATGTTAAATTGCGTGATTGCATGGTTCCACGTACCGAAATCAAAGCTCTGGAGATTAATAAAGAAATTGATGAATTTAGGAAATTACTGGTTGAAACGGGTCATTCAAAAATTTTCATTTACCAAGAATCAATTGATCATATAGTAGGATATATTCATGTGTTTGACTTATTTAACCACCCAACTTCAATCAAAGATATTATTAGGAAAATTGATCCATACCCAGAAACAACCACAGCTAAAGATCTATTAAAGAACTTTATCGAAAATCATAAAAGTATTGCCGTTGTATTAGATGAATTTGGAGGTACTGCCGGTATAGTTACAATGGAGGATGTAATTGAAGAAATATTTGGTGAAATTGAAGATGAGCATGATAAGGGTGATGATGTGGAAAAGCAAATATCTGAAAAGTCTTTTCTTTTTTCAACCCGTCTCGAAATTGACTACCTAAACGAGAAATATAAATTTAATATTCCTGTACTTGATGATTATGAAACACTCGCCGGTTTTATACTATACAATCATAAAAGTATTCCAGCTATTAATCAAAAAATAATCATTAGTCAATATACATTTACAATACTGAAATCCAGTGGCAATCGCCTTAATGAAGTAAAAATGGAAGTAGAAGAGTAGTTTCTTTCATTCTCCATCGTGTTACTTCTTCTCAATAACAATAAATTTCATGCAAATCTCGATGTTTGCTATTTGATATGTATCAGAGTTTTGTAATTACTGCAATATGTTGAAATCAAATACGTTAAACCTTTTAATAATCAAATTATTACATAGCTGTAAAGCTTCTAATTTTTGGAATTATATTTGCATATATTTTTATTATATATCAGCACATAAAATCCCTTTAAAAAGGAGTGTTAAAGTTGTTAAATTGCAAACAGACTAACTGATTTGGACAAGATAGATTATAAGAAAATACAGTTAATTTTGGCAATTGCGATTAAATACTATCACTATTAAATGAACTAATAAGGATCTATAACTATCTACGATTTGGTATCTCGAACTCAAGGCATTAAATATTTATTGTAAATAAAACAATTTTGTTGACAAATAATTCTATCATTAAATTATTAGCCAGACTTTGGTTGTTATTTATTTGCCTTATTCCAATTGGGTTAAATGCCGGAACAATTCAATCTGTTTTTGAAAAAACTCCTGATACATTAATTCAAACCAAACTTGATTCACTAGCAATAATATCTGCTGACACAGTACTGTATTCCGATACTATAATAGTGGATACTATAATTACAACAAGTATATCAGGAGATACTGTAATTGATGAGGCTATCGGTCGTACAAAATTTGATTCGAAAGTTGAAAGGTATGCCATAGATTCTATTGTTCAGGATATTGCTAATAGAAAAATATTTTTGTTTGGAGAAGCTGTGATTAATTATGAAGACATTACTCTCAAAGCCAACTATATAGAAGTTGACCTAAATACAAATACCGTTTTTGCTTCAGGCATAAAAGACTCAACAGGAAAGTTAAGGGGATTGCCCGAATTTACACAGGGCGACCAAACATTTAAGTCGAATACGATGACGTATAACTTTGACTCAAAAAAAGGATTCATATCAAATGTGTTAACTGAAGACGGAAATGGATTCTTGCATGGAACTACTGTAAAAAAACTTGATGACAATACTATTAATATTCTTCATGGAGAATATACAACATGTAACCTGGAAGAGGATCCGCATTTTGGCTTTAAATTTAAAAAATCACGTGTTATACCCGACTCAAAAATAGTAACCGGACCAGCTTATATGGAAATAGAAGGAATGCCAACTCCGTTGGGTCTTCCTTTTGGTTTCTTCCCTAATAAATCAGGACAGACATCAGGTATAAGAATTCCTACTTATGGAGAATATACGAACAGAGGATTCTTTCTTGAAAATGGTGGATATTACTGGGCAATTAACGATTATATGGACTTAGACCTATTGGGCGATATATACTCAAGAGGTGGCTGGGCAATAAAACCACGGTTCAGGTATAAAAAACGATATAAGTTCAGCGGTGATTTTAACCTAGGTTATGCAGTAAACATTGTTGGAACAAAAGGTGCGCCTGATTATTCGAAAAGTACAGATTTTAAAATCAGATGGTCTCACCGACAGGATCCAAAGGCTCGTCCAAATAGCACTTTTTCAGCGGACGTTAATATAGTAAGTGGTAATTATGTAAAATATAATGTTGTATCAACACAGGCTTTTTTATCAAATGAGTTTCAATCAAGTGTTGCTTATCAAAAAAACTGGAATAGTAAATATTTTCTCACGCTTAATGCAAGTCATAGTCAAAACACTAAAACACACATTGTAAATGTTAGCCTACCAGAAATGACTTTTACGGTTAATAGGTTTTATCCCTTGAGGGGAAAAAGTAAGAAAAAGCGATTTTATGAAGATTTGAGTGTTTCTTATACTATGAACTTAAGAAATACAATTAGCACAACCGACTCGGTGTTGTTCGATAAAGTTACACTTGAGCAGAATATGCAGGCCGGTGCCAGTCATAAAATTCCAATTAGTTTACCAATTAAAGTGTTAAAGAATTTTACCCTAAGCAATTCTATAAATTTTACCGACAGAATGTACAGCAGGAGTATCCGAAAATATTGGGAAAACGACACAACAATTGTTGCTGGCGACACATTGGATCCGGGTGAAAGAATTGATACTGTTCCTGGGTTTAGAAATTCTTATAACTATAGCATATCGAGCTCATTATCAACAAAACTTTTTGGGATCGTCGCCTTTAAAAAAGGACCCCTCAGGGCAATACGACACGTGCTTACACCTAGTGTTAGTTTTTCGTACACTCCCGATTTTGGAGCTGCAAAATATGGATATTATGGAACTTATGTTGACGGTGATGGAAGAGAGATTAGTTATTCTCATTTTGAGGGAAGCCTATATGGATCACCACCCGGACAAAAATCGGGTAGGATTGGAATTTCTCTTGGAAATAATCTTGAGATAAAAGTACCTTCCAGAAAAGACACAATTACCGGATTAAGGAAAATTAAACTCATTGAAAGCTTCAGCATTTCAGGCAATTACGATCTATCAAGAGACTCTTTAAATATGTCGATGATCACAATGTCGGGAAGAACCACACTGTGGAAAAATTTAAATATTCAATATGGTTCTGTTTGGGATCCATATGCTGCCGATTCTGCTGGGAGTAGGATTAATAAGTACGAATGGGATGTAAATCGAAGGTTGCTAAGATTAGATAATACTTCCTGGCGATTGAGTTTTGGTTTCGAACTTGGTGACAAAGATTTTAATAAGGAGAAAAAACCAGAAAATGCTACTGACGATGAAATGAATGAGATTGAAAGCAACCCTGATGATTATGTAAACTGGAATATACCGTGGTCGTTAAATTTCAATTACAATTTTACATACACAAACAATCTTGATTACATCAATTATATTAAGGTTCCTACTGAAACTATTGTGCAAACTCTTTCATTTGCAGGTCAGATAAACATAACACCAAAATGGAAATTCACATTTAATTCAGGATGGGATTTTACCCAAAACAAACTATCATACACTTCCATTAATTTATACCGTGATTTGCATTGCTGGGAGATGCGTTTCAGTTGGATACCCCTTGGAGTAAGGCAAAGCTGGAATTTCTCAATAAATGTGAAAGCCTCTATACTTCAGGATTTAAAACTTAACAAGAAAAAGGATTTCAGAGATTATTAGTAATTTTACAACATCCTTTTTTAAAACAAGCAAAATGAAGAGGTTGTTATTATTGATGTTTCTAACCACATTACTAACTAGTTTTTCCATTGCCCAACACCAAAAAACTGATAGGGCAAACGCGCATCTTAATGGAAAAGTTAAGTCAATACGAGAAACAACATATTCGACATCAAACAAATCAAAAGACGCTAGTACAGGAACCATTATTTCTGACAAGTATACTTTGTTTAACGACGAAGGTAATAAACAAAAGATTTCTATATATAAAGAAGGTATTTTGTTTTCATATATAGTCAATTATTACAATCAAAATAATGTTACTACGAGTAGCACTGAATATAATGCTGACAATAGTCCCTATTTAACAATTATATACAAATGCAATGATAAGGGAATAATAACAGAGGCAATCTATAATAGAATATTACAAAAAGCCTACGATGATGAGCGGTTTTCAATAGATGTTGAATATGATAGATTTTACCAAAATCTGTTTACAAGTGTTACATTCACCACCGACTTTATTGGAAATATCTTGGAAGAAAAGTATTTCACTCAAAAAGGCAATTTATCATTTAAAATCATGAATAAATATGATTATAAATATAATAAAGTTGAAGTAAAGTATTACAATAATAGCGGTAATGTATCGTGGAGAAAAAAACTTAAATATGACTTGTGTTTGACTTCAAACCCTCTTGGACAAATTTAGCTTTTTTATTTATAGACACTTTTACTTTTTTTGATGTTGTTTCTTGACTGTTGAAATGTTGGTAACTTCTAGCGAAGCGTTAAGGAAGTTATCAATATTTCAATGGTCTGCATTTACTATTAATTTCTGTTGTTCATATAGCACCCTTCTGTGCATTAATGTTCTGTGCTTTGTCTTTGCACGTTGTTCTAATATTATCTGTTTGCGATTAAGGTAAACATCAGATGGTGTTACATTTTCCAAGGATTCATGGTAACGATGATTATTGTAATAATTAACAAATTGTTCTAGTTGCAGTTCCAGATCACCAGGGAAGTAGTAATTATTAAGCTTTACCACATTCTTCATTGTCCGGTGATATCTTTCAATCTTCCCTTGAGTTTGAGGATGATAAGCAGCTCCCCTGACATGATCGCTTAACTCACTTTCCGTAAACTCACGAAATTGTTCAGAAATAAAACAAGAACCATTATCAGATAGTAGTCTTGGACGGTCTTCTTTATCTAAGCCTGTTTTTAACAATGCAGCCCTTACAACACGTTCAGCATCGGTTGATTGCATTTGCTTGCATAGTGCCCAATGAACTATATATCTTGAATAATCATCCAGTACTGTTGCCAAATAGTACCATCCCCAGCCAATGATTTTGAAATATGTAAAATCGATCTGCCATTGTTGATGAACTTTATTAGGTTTATCCTTAAACTCATCTGCTGCACTCATTACGATGTAAGCAGGACTTGTTATTAAACCTCTTGATTTTAATATTCTGTAAACACTTGATTCGCTTATGAACCAACCTTGTTTATCGGTAATGTGGTATGCCAGTTCACGTGGAGAAAGATCCTCACGTTCCAAAGCTGTTTCAACCACTCTCTGGCGTTCATTATCAGGTATTTTGTTCCAGAATCTGTTTTGATGCCTTGGTTGTTGCTTTAATCCATCATACCCTTGTTCCAGATAACGTTTATACCACTCATAAAATGTACTCCGATTTATGCCAAGCTCTTGCAAGGTGCGTTTTACACTCAATTGAGAATCTTCTACAATTCGGATAACTTCCATTTTTTCTCCAGCACTTCGTCGCATATACTTATAGTTTACTCGGAACCATCCTGACTTTTTTTAAGCATCCGATTCTCTAAGCTGAGTTCTGCAACCAGCTGTTTTAAATCATTATTCTCAGTTTTTAAATGTTGAACTTCATTACTATTAGCTTCACGAAGGGTATCCCCATTTAATCGTCTTTTTCCTGCCTCCAGAAAGTCTTTACTCCATTTGTAGTAAACATTCGTATTAATGCCTTCTTTTCGACAAATCTCTGAAATACTCTCTTCACCGCGTAAACCTTCTAATACTATGCGGATCTTCTCTTCTGATGAATACTTCTTACGAGTACGACGCTTAATCTCTCTTACTTTTGATTTGACACTTTGTTTTTTAGTTGCCATAACTTGAATTTTTATTGGTTATAAATTTATGAATTCTGTCCATAAAGATTTAAACCAATCTGTCCAAATTAGGGTGAAGACTTACATGCCTGGGATATAAATTACTTTGGAAAAATAAGCAATAATCTATCATTTCACGTCACAAACAATTACGGATCACCTGATATACCAGGACCTCAAATGGGCCTGCTTAATTTTTTCACAAAAGCAAAATATAGTATAGCTAATTCAAAGAATTATATTAGTGCTCAATATGTTAACAGCTCTCGTAACTACTATAATGTAAATAGTGAGGGCTTTAAACTCCCCGAAATAAGACTAAAAGACCAATATGCTAATATCCTTTTTCACTCAAACACAACCAGGAAATTTAGATGGTACATGGGTCCGAGTATTGAATATTACCACTCATCAAATCCAGTGCCTAACGAAGACAAGCGAATTATATATAATATTCAGAAATATCGAATGGAATTTAAAGGTTTTTTTGGACGCCATCTCATGCTAAATGTTAAATACGGAATAGGAAAATTTAGGTATCAGGAAATTGAAGACCAGACAGATACGCGATACGATTTTCATTTTCTTGGTGATTATCATAACAATGGCTACGGAATGAGAATTTCGTACGATTACGGACCAATGGTAAACATGGGGCTTTATCAGTACGCGTTGGATGCAGGTAACAATAGTGTGAATATTTCACCTTATGCTATTAAAACATATTTAAAGGGAAGAGTAAGCCTTTCAATGTTTACAAACTATACTTACAGATTTGATCTAAAGTATGGTTCGTTGAACATAAACCCACGAATTGAAACCTATGTAGCTAAAGATTGGTATGTAATAGTTGGTGGAACTTATAATTATACTCAACAAACTTACAATGAATTCGATTCTCGGAGGTCATTCTACTATCTCGAGTTCTCAATTAAAAAGCGATGGGGTAAATCTAACTATAACAAGTGGAAGAAAGATTTGCGACGATTAAAAGTTCAGCTATTCCAGGATGAAAATGGTAATGGCAAAATGGATAATTACGAAAAAGGTATTCCGAATGTTAGAATCAGGCTTCAAATTACTAATTCAGCCAGCTTTATGCCTCGTGGTAATTTTCCAGTTGACATAACATTATTATCAAATGATAAGGGCATAGTAACATTCAACCGAATTCCAAAAGGTTTTTATAAGGCGACAATAATACCAATAAGCGACCTGAAAGAATATTTTTATTTGAATAGTAGTAATGAGCAAATCGAACTAAATAAGAATGCAGTATACTATATTCCATTTCAAAAGGCAAGTAAGATTGTTGGACAAGTTGATCTTAAACGTCAAAAATTTGTTAAGGGTTCTGATGGGATGATAGATTTGGCAAACATTAAGGTAACGGCATATAATAAATTGGGCAACAGCTACTCAACTTTTACTCAAAAGGATGGGAGTTTTACAGTTTTTGCTCCAGGCAATCATGTTTATCAAATACGTATAAAAAATGTATTTGGAAAAAACTTCAGGATACTCAGAAACGATTTACAAAAGTTGTTAGTTGACACAACTTCTGCTCCTGTAATATTTGAGATAGTTGAACGAAATCGTAAAATAAATTTCAAAAAAGCAACTCCTTTAGACAAAGGACCTGACGCTCCAGCGCTACAGAAAATAAAAGTGCTGCCAGGCAAAATTTACGAAAATACAAATCGCAAGGCAGTTGATAAAGATGCTGTTCCTGACTTTGAGATACCATATATGCCTCTTGAAGTAAACGAAATGATTGATGGAAGATATTATATAATTGCAGGGCAAATCCAAAATTTCGTTGACGCTGAAAAATTGATGAAGATTTTTCATGAGTTAGGTATCAAGAGCCAACTAGGCACAATTGATGATTCAGATTCTTATTATGTTTACTTAGCAATCTTTAATTCGAGGGCTGCTGCCAGAGAGGAACTCAACAATTACAAAAGAGTTGAAATAAAACCTCTAACCATCATTAAGTTTAATGCTAATGATGAAGACGAGGTAAGCGAATAGAATTCAAGTGTAAAATCCTAAGCCTAAAAAATACTATTTTTGCATTTCAAAATTTGGCCCCATAGTTCAAGGGATAGAATAGAAGTTTCCTAAACTTTAGATCCAGGTTCGAGTCCTGGTGGGGCTACACTTTACACTTGTAACAGGGTGTAATTTAGTCCATTACGAATTCTCTTATTTTCTTTTGGTATGTAGCTTGTAATGAGTATGTACAGTTACTTATTGGAAAAATCCATTTTATCAGAAATCAAAATCCTTCAGAAGTAATTTTACGTCTGAAAACATTACCTTCTTTAGTAATAGCAACAGCCCATCGGTATTTTTGGTAGATAAAGGCAACACCATAGCCATCAAAATCAGGCTCTTGCATTTCTGCTGCCTTAGATAGTAAAGCCCCCTGGTACCGATCTAAAATTGAAGCACTTACTTTATGAGGAAGTTGGTCAAGTGAAATATACTTGAGTGTAAACAACCAATTTGCCTTGGAGTCATATTTTGTTTGAAGACATACAGGACCGGTTACCGCAAGAGTAGAAGTTGAATTTTTCTGGCAAGTTGAGAACAAATTGGCTCAAAATCGTCCTGTCATGATAATCATCTAGACTCATATATCACAATAAATGATATTTATGAGTTCTTTTTAAATAATTATATTTTATACATTTACGCCTTATTGAATATACAATAATTTAATATTATTTTTATGTTCACCAAGGCTATTGTTAGGACACCAGGAGAAAGTTTAGTACATGGATTGAGCTCCGCAATCCTTGGG
>Ga0187827_10006031_pt1 | contig 14081 bp, 11 predicted proteins | sample ETNtaG_39_FD_167969 | JGI IMG/M metagenome (GOLD analysis project Ga0187827, IMG submission 167969) | Marine microbial and viral communities from oxygen minimum zone, Eastern Pacific Ocean - ETNP2014_SV_150_PacBio MetaG (Illumina Assembly) | ecosystem: Environmental > Aquatic > Marine > Hypoxic... | reverse complement strand
TCAACTGGTTGTATCCAAGTGGTCCGTTTCCGATACATTATTCCACCTTCGGCATCGGATATTGAAGCCATGTCATCTACGTGTATACGCAGACATTCATCGGCCCCGTTCTGATTATCAATCCTATGGTTTTCTATCCCGTGTCGTCAAACGGTATCGCATGGAAGAATTGGCCCACGCGGTTAACGCGGTGCTGGGGAGGAAGGGAAGTTAGAATCGATTACGGATTGCGGATTCAAAGGAGTAGGACATGATTATCGACACGCACACTCATTTTTATGATCCCACCCGGCCGGCCGGTGTGCCATGGCCCCGTTCTGACGATCCGTTTCTGTATCGTCGTATCATGCCGGACGATTATAAGAAAGTGGCGATACCGGAGGGGGTTACAGGGACGATCGTCGTCGAAGCCAGTGCCTGGTTGGAAGACAATCAGTGGATACTCGATATGGCGGATGAGGATCCATTTATTATCGGTCTGGTCGGTCATCTGGAACCTGCCTGGCCTGAATTCGAAGTCGCCCTCGATCGATTCGGCGCCCATCCTTGTTTTTACGGCATCCGATTGGGGCGGGCGCCGATAGATAATATAGACTACGAAAAGGCGCTGGCCCAGTTGATGGGACTTAATCTGGAGCTGGATTTACTCGTAGGTGCCGAGTGGCTTGACAATACAGCCGCCTGGGCGGAGCGTTATCCCGATCTGCGTATAGTCTTGAATCATGTGGCTTGTGTGCCGATAACCGGCGGGCAGCCCGATACCGAATGGGTGGCCGGTATCCACAAGACCGCTGCCTATTCGAACGTATTCTGCAAGGTCTCCGGCCTCGTGGAATCAGCACAGGACGATCCGGCACCGGATGATCCGGCCTATTATGCGCCAACGCTCGATGCGCTCTGGAATGCGTTTGGAGAAGACCGGCTGGTATATGGCGGCAACTGGCCCGTCTCATGGCGCTATTCGGAATACGCCCAGGTTCAAAAGCTGGCTACGACCTATTTTGAGCAGAAGGGCGTGGAGGTGCTGGAGAAGGTGATGTGGAAGAACAGTCAGACGGCGTATGGATGGGGCGAGGGGGGAGAAAGAAAATGATGAAGGTGGTTTTCCTGCCCCTCTTCCCACCTGCTGTTTTATCCCCGCTTATCCACCGGTACATACGCCCGTTCATCTTCGCCGATATAGACCTGCCGGGGGCGGGCGATTTTCTGGTCAGGGTCATCGAGCATCTCCGCCCATTGCGCCAGCCAGCCGGGCGTACGTGGGATGGCGAACAGGACCGAAAACATATCGGCCGGAAAGCCCATCGCCTGGTAGATAATCCCGGAATAGAAATCGACATTCGGGTAAAGGTTCCGATCGACGAAATACTCATCTTCCAACGCGATCCGTTCCAGTTCCACTGCGATCTCCAGTAATGGACTCTTACCTGTAACGTCCAGAACTTGCGGCGTCATTTCTTTCAAAATCCTGGCCCGCGGATCGTAATTCTTATAGACCCGATGGCCGAAGCCCATCAGGCGAAAATCCCCGTTTTTGACCTTCTTGATATAAGCCGGTACCTGATCAATATGGCCGATTTCATGAAGCATACGTAAGACCTGCTCATTGGCCCCGCCGTGGAGCGGTCCGTATAGGCCCGCAGCAGCGGCGGCGATAGAGACGTACGGGTCGGGAAAGGAACTTCCTACGCTGCGCATGGCATTGGCGCTGCAATTCTGCTCATGATCCACATGCAGGATAAACACCACGTCCAGTACCTTTTCCAGAATCGGATCGGGTTTGTAATTTCGCTCCGTCATTTTGAACATCATCCGGAGAAAATTCCCGCAATAGCTGAGATCGTTATCCGGATAGGTATACGGATATCCTTCACTATGCCGGTAAGCCAGCGCCGCAATCGTCGGCATCTTGGCGATCAGGCGGTGCATCTGTTCAAAACGAACGGCCTCATTATGGATATTTTTCGATTCCGGATAGAACGTGGATAGGGCGGCCACGGTACTGATCAGAATGCCCATCGGGTGGGCATCATATCGAAAACCGTCCATGAATTTCTTTATATTCTCATTGACGATGGAATGATGAAGGATGTCCCAGGACCACGTCTCAAGGGCGTCCGCAGTCGGCAGATCGCCATGCACAATCAGATAGGCGACCTCGAGAAAAGAACTGTTTGCCGCCAGATCCTCAATCGGATATCCGCGATACCTCAATATACCTCGCTCCCCGTCAATATGCGTAATGGCGCTCTTACAGGAAGCCGTATTATTAAAGGCCGGATCATACCCAAGTAGACCGAAGTCGTCATCGGAAACCTTGATCTTTCGAAGGTCCGAAGTGGGGATTGCGGCGCCGTAGGTGGGATAGGTGCCGTACTCAACAGGTACTTCATACCTCTTACCGGTACGATTGTCGATGATCGTCAATGTATCGGACATGCGGCTGTCCTCCTGAAATGATATCCAAAGGTGATCATTTAATAGTGTATATGGCCATTTACAAATAAACGGAGATGATACGTCGGCAGGACGTACTGCCATAAGCGTGCTAAAATATATAACCACGACGGTCAGGTCAATCTCTTATCGAACCCAGGCATCAACTTTATCTTATGTGGGATGCGAAAGATGGCAAATAGAGGGTGGCAGGGTGCAGATAGACTTACGAATCCAATCGCTGACACGTGTTTCTGCATCAACCCCTTTTGATGCCGCTGCCCTTTGGATAAAAACGCTACCTCCGGATCAAGACAGACAGGCAAATCAAGTACGGCGTCACCGTGGTAAAACTTTCCCCGTTTTCCCTTGGAAAAATCGTATTCTGATTTTATGACCGGTCTTTTGTATATTGATGCTGCTCATGTCTTGTGGCTTTCCCCGTAGAAATGATACGAACACGCCAGCCGTTTTCGGGCAGACGGCCGTAATCTCCATAGGACCGTACGACCTGTTCAGGCCAATCGCCTGCGGGGACCATCAAGGGGGGGGGGTGATGAGGGCCATGAGGGCATCTCGGTGGCGTATAGAGTGAAGCGTGTGGGCAATATAGGGTATTTGGCGTCGGGGGACAGGTCCCCTCCAATCGGCCAGTTGGACCACATCAAATGGTCTAAACAGATGTGCGTGTATCTGTAGCGTACAATTTCCTTGATTCTGGACGGACGTGATACTAATATCAATACAGATTCCTATAAAAGTGTCCAAAGCATACTAACTTTGAACAGGCTCTGCCATTTCAGGTTACATAAATAACGCCAAACACATACCTGTTGCATTTTGGTAAACGTACATCTTACTGGATTACACATTGAAAATAACCAGAAGAGAGCGGAAAAAAGGGCGGTTGACGAGATCGAATCTGGCAGAGGCGATCCGGCAGGTCCGGGAGAGTGGATTTGTGGTCCTGGAGCGGGTAATGCCGGATGAGTGGGTATCGATGATGCGGACCGCATTCGATGAAGAGACAGAGCTGTTTAAACCTCACAAGGATGGAGACAATAAGCGAGGCGGCTGCCAGGCGCCGCAGCGGATGCCGTTTCTTGACCCGCTTGCGGTTGAGAATCCATGGGGACTGCAAATCATCGAACCCATGATGGGCGAAGATATCTGGACGATTATGCCGTACCATACCAACACCTCCTGGCCGGGCGCTGATACTCAGCATATTCATCGGGATACGCAACACCTCTTTCCCGGTTATCCTGTCGCCCTGCCGCCGACCCTGATGGTCATCCATATCCCTCTGATTGATTTCACCGAGGAGAACGGCAGCACCGAAGTATGGCCCGGGACCCATCTGATCACGGATATGGCTCCGGAGGATACCAGACCGGAACAATTAGCCGAACGAGCGGCCCTGATGCCGTCGGTATGTACCCATATGCCCGCCGGGTCCGTCCTGGTGCGTGACATGCGCGTCTGGCACCGTGGGATGCCCAATCGAACCAATGACATCCGCACCATGCTCTCCATCGTCTACTTCCGCCAGTTGCATCGGCTCCCGAACCATCTGAACCATTTGTCTCCGATAACTCAGGCGGCAAAGGATATGCTGTCGGAGCGGGCACAGCGGTTGTATCGGTATAATCCGGTTGAAGAGTGAAGTGCGGAGCGCGGCGTATACGGCCTATTTGCCCACCTGCCCACTTACCTGCCTGGAGTCTTCAATGCCTGTAACCTCCATTTTTGCCAATTACTACCAGCAGTTTGATGCGGATTTCACGCTTGATGTGCCCGGTGAGGGTTATGAGGGTTGGCAGAAGACGGAGATAGAAATTGATACCGGTAGAACAGCCTTTGTGGTCATGCATGCGTGGGATGCCGGGACGCGCCAAGAATTTCCCGGTTGGCATCGCGCCGTAGAATATATCCCGAGGGCAAACGAGATCTGCCGAACCGTATTCCCACCGTTACTGTCTGCGATTCGGTCGACCCGGATGCCGTTGTTTCATGTGGTTGGCGGCGGTGATTACTACAAGGCGTATCCCGGTTATAAACAGGCGGTTGAACTGGCCGGACCACGCGACAACGACGTCTCAAAAATTGATCCTGATCCCTCGCTGGAAAAACTTCGTCAATTTCGAGCAGACCATGTCTTCACGGGACCGGAAAACGCGCCGGATGTTCAGCGTGGTTTCGCCCGGCTTGATTTCACATCCGAAGCAAAACCGGTTGGCAGCGAGGGCATTGCCGAAAACGGCCATCAACTGGCGTCGTTATGCCGTAATCATGAGGTGAATCATCTGATTTATATGGGCTTTGCCATCAACTGGTGCCTCCTGCTGTCACCAGGCGGGATGCATGACATGAGTCGCTACGGCGTCCTTTGTTCTGCAATCCGGCAGGCCGTGACGGCCGTGGAGAATAAAGAGACCGCCCGGCAGGAACTGGCGAAAGAAATCGGCCTTTGGCGTGTCGCCCTGGCGTTCGGCTTCGTGTTCGATGTAGAGGATGTTTTGGAGATGCTGAAAGCGCAAAAACGTTTGACAGGTATATGCTGATTTTATTTATTTCTGCACCGGATATTCCGCCACCAATTCGTGATATTTCCGACAGGGTTTCTGGTGTAATTGAAAGGATCTCAGAGGTCGTATTCAATCACCAATCACCAGTCACCATTATTAGAGGTTCTATGAAAAAGAAGCTTCGCGTCGGCGTAATCGGATTGGGTCTCGGGCGTCATCACCTGGCCGGGTATGTAGGCAATGACGAGGTCGACGTGGTCGGCATCGCCGATGTTAATGGGGAACTGCTCAGAACGATGGCTCAGGAATATCATGTTCCCAATACCTACACATCCTACAGGGATTTGTTGAAGAGTCAGCCGGATCTGGTCAGCATTGCCCTGCCGAATTATCTACATGCGCCGGCGACCATAGACGCGTTGAAAGCCGGTGTGCATGTCTTGTGTGAAAAACCAATGGCTATGAACGCCGCGGAAGCACAACGTATGGTGAATGCGGCGCATGGCAACAAGCGGGTTTTGATGATCGCGCTCAACAATCGATTTCGGACGGAAGCGCAGGTGCTGAAGAAACTCATTGAAGAGGATGTGCTGGGGGAGATATATTACGCAAAAACAGGGTGGATGCGGCGACGCGGCATCCCGGGTGCCGGTACCTGGTTCACCCAGAAAGCCAGGTCTGGCGGCGGCCCATTGATTGATCTGGGCGTGCATATGATTGACCTGACACGCTGGCTCATCGGCAATCCGAAACCCAAGTCTGTATTAGGCGCCACCTACGCGAAGTTCAGCGATACGGAACAGGGTGTCATCGACGTGGAAGACCTGGCCATGGCCTTTATTAAATTAGAAGGCGGCATCTCTTTGATCGCAGAGACCAGTTGGGCTTCCCATGTGCCGTCGGAAGGCGCTTACGTCAAACTGATAGGCACCAAAGGCGGTGCGGAAATTATCGGCGACAAGCTGACTATATACACGGAAATGCACGGGCAGCAAGTTGATATTACACCGGCTTATACACCCCGCGCCTGGGCGGATTGCATCGTGGCTGAAATTGTTCATCTGGTTACCTGCATACGAGATAAAAAGACGCCGATGTCCACCGGCGAGCAGGGCATGGAGATGATGAAGATTTTGGAAGGCATTTACAAGTCGGCCGACCAGGGAAAAACGATTAAGATCGGGTAGGCGCGCCGTGCGCCTGCATAGGAACTCAGAACTCAGAACTCAGAAAGGACCCCCATGTCGGAATCTCTTAAAGTAGGCATCATCGGAGTCGGTGGCATTGCAGCTACCCATGTCCCCGGATGGCAGGCATCCGGGAAGGCGGACCTGGTCGCGGGCAGTGACGTGAGTGAACCTGCCCTTCAATCTTGGGGTAAAGACCAGGGCATTACGAAGCTTGTTACGGATCCGTCGGAGCTATTTTCTGATCCGGACATCGATATCATCGATATTTGTACGCCGAATATGTATCATGCGCCGCTGGCTGTCGCCGCACTCAAGGCGGGTAAACATGTGATCTGCGAAAAACCATTGGCGCCGACACCGCAGGCCATCCGCGATATGATCGCCGCCCGGGATACATCCGGGAAATTGCTCATGACCGCGCAGCATTTCCGGTTGGCCGGCTCGTCTCGCGCCCTGAAAAACGAAATCGATAACGGGGCCCTGGGCGATGTGTATCACGCCCGCGGATGGATGTTGCGTCGTGCCGGCTTATTGACCCGGCCCGGCTTCGTGCAGAAGCAGCATGCCGGCGGGGGTGCCTGCATTGACATTGGTGTGCATATCCTGGATCTGACCCTCTGGATGATGGGCAATCCTAATCCTGTCGCCGTCAGCGGGGTTGCCCGTACCGAGCTGGCTAAGATACCGGGCGCATTCAGCAGATGGGCAGGCGCCATTCCAAAGAAATTCGATGTGGAGGAGTTTGCCGCCGGATTTATCCGGTTCGACAACGGCGCGACGCTGGTGCTGGAGGTAAGCTGGCTTTTGCACCACGACATCGAAGGGGAGGATATGCAGATGTGGCTATACGGCACCGGAGGTGGAAGCCATTGGCCATCCTGTGAGGTCTATCACACCGATTACGAGAAAAAACAGCAGTATAACACTACCCTGAAAATCACCCAGGATCGCCTCGAACCTCATGCTCAGGAATGTGTGGAGTTCGCGCGCGCCGTAGCCGACGAAGCCCCATCCCCGGTACCGGCAGAGCAGTCGCTGCAGGTCATCTCTATTCTGGACGGTATCTACCGAAGCCAGCAGGAAGGCAGAGAGGTGGAGATCAGTGTGTGAGCAGGTGGGCAAATGGGCAAGTGGGCAAAGGGTGGCGGCGCTTTACCTGCCCTCCCGCCCTCTGCTGTTTCGCAATATCATCTTATCCTTCGGTTTGAGCGCTAAGGCACGGGCATAGGCTTGCTGTGCCTCATTCGGCATAAGGGCTTGCTCATAGGCCACCCCCAGATTGTTCCAGGCAGCGGCATTATCCGGGGCATCCAGCACGGCTTGCTTCCAGATGGCGCGCGCCCTGGCCCAATCACCGCCTCGCAACGCCACGATATCCGCGTTGTCCGGTTTAATTTTTTCGTATATTTCACGGGTAACGATCACCTGATGCCAGGCAAACGTCGCAATTAATTGAGTGATGAGTTCGGTTCTGATTTTATCAGAAAGCTGAGGGCTGATTTTTTCCACGGGGATAATGCCTTCAGGCGGTATCTCGAGGCGTGTGGGAAGTACGATGTGGAGCGTATCGGATACGCGGACAAATTTTTCATTGATACTATGTCCTGAAGGCACCTGAATCGCCCGGAGCGTTGCGGTCATGGTTGCAGCTTGATCTATAAAGGGTTCATAATAAGGCCTATCAATCAAGCGATATCCGGAAGGCGTAAAGCCTTCCTGCATACGGTATTTTTTTTCTTCACCATATTGCTCTGTATAGACTTTCTCTAAGTCGCCGATCAACACCAGGTCGGCGTCGAGCGCACGGCCTGCGTCCAACACCACGGAATCTGAAATCTGCCCGGCGGCGTAAGTATAACGGGATAAAACCTGCAATATTTTCCTTGGTGCAATCACCGTGATGGTCGTATCGGCTCTGAGTCGCTGCGTTATCAGAAAGCCGGTCCGATCGTTAAGGGCAAGATCATCTCCGTTAAATCCCAGATTGGCGATGGTCCTTCCACTCGTCACCTCTAAGACCGGCGGCTGGATCGCTGTAAAGCGTACGGGGATGGATGGGGCGGCGCAACCCATACAGATGGCGGTCAACACCAATAGAAAAAATGGGAGCAGGTTCTTATGTGGTGATCCGGCCATAGTGGTTATTGGGGAAGAACAGTAACGGGCGGGGAATCAACCTTCATCTGCTTTTCTGCGCCTTTCAAGGACAGCCAGTACGGTGTCTTTCAATTCAGTCGAATCGGATGATTTAACCACACAGGCATCAGCAGACCAGGTTAAATAGTTATGCTGACAAACCGGGTAGGCGGTATTGATCACAACCGGTAGTTGCGGGGTCTGCTGTACAAGGCGCTCAAGAAGTTCTATACCGTCCTGTCCGGGCATCACAAGGTCGAGCATAGCCGGATCCCGATGGTCGTCGGCCAGAACCCTTAGTGCCTCCTGGCTATCAGCCGCTTCAGCCACATGATACCCGTCCTCCGAAAACTCGCGTGTGTAGAACTTTCGAAGATGGATATCATCTTCAAGGATCAATAATTCCGCCATGATTCCCATCCCGTAGATCTTTGTATAAACTACGTTGATTATAACAGTAATGTTTATATTTGGAGGGAAAACCGATACCGGCTGCGTCAACTGAATAAATGTCTTTTAACGTATTGCATGTCAAGCGAAATCTGGCAAGAAACGCTAGTGGTCATGGGCTACAAATAGGTTGACAATAATAGATATGATTCATAAGGTACGATCCCATGCGTAAAATGATAAAAAGATTAGCGGGCGGCATCTATGACTGGTTAGATAACCGTGTCGGAGTGTCAGTCCTGGTCGATTTTGCCCACAAACAATTGACCAAACTGGCGCCCGGGCATCTTAATTGGTTGTTTTCGTTCGGCACGGTAACCCTGGTTTTCTTTGCCTGCCAGTTTGTCTCCGGCGTGCTTCTGATGATCTACTATGAAGCTTCCGCCGACTCTGCCTATGAGAGCGTGAAATTCATCATGGAACGGGTCCGTTTCGGCTGGTTGATTCGCCAGGTTCATGCCTATGGCGCCCATTTCATGATCGCCTTCTTATGTTTGCACGCCATCCGGGTCTTCTTTCATGGGGGGTATAAAAAACCGCGGGAAATGACCTGGTTGTTCGGTTTCGCCTTGCTGGTCGTGGCCATATCCTTTGCCTTTACCGGGTATCTTTTGCCATGGGACCAGCTATCCTTCTGGGGGACAACCATTGGTACCGAGATCGCCGGGACCACGCCTGTCATAGGAAAATATCTCCTGATTGTTTTACGGGGCGGTGAAACCATATCCGATGTCACCCTCACTCGTTTTTATGCGGCCCATGTCGTCGTTTTGCCCTGGGTATTTGCCATGCTTGTCGGGATGCATCTGTTTCTGATCTACTATAAAGGGCTCTCAACGCTCGATCGGACGGATGTGCCTGAAAAGACGCCGGAGGAACTTAAAAAAACAGGCGGCAAACCTTTTTATCCCGAACATGTTTTAAAAGCAGCGATTGTGGTGCTGCTGGTCCTGGCATTCATGGTACTTATGATTATATATTCTCCTATTCCTTTATCTGAAAGAGCGGATCCTTTTAATACTCCGGGTGGGATTAAGCCGGCGTGGTATTTTCTGCCCATGTATCAGACCCTGAAATATATGCCTAAAATGATCGGTATTATCGGTCTGGGCATGGTGATTCTGGCTCTGTGGCTGTTGCCCTTCCTGGACCGGACGCCGGAAAGACAGATTTCCAGACGTCCGCTGGCCATGTCGCTGAGTATTTTGTTTATCGTGGCTAATCTTATCCTGGCATCACTGGGCAAGATCGGAGAGACGGAGCATACCATCTGGGGGACACGGTATCATATCGATACATACGGGTGGCCCCATGTTATTGCGTCGCCTGCTGACGCGTTGATCACAGAAGACGCTGATTTGGTAGATGAGAATGGGGAAGGGGAATGAGAAAGACAGAAGGCAGCACGCTATTCGTGATCATGACCGGCGCAACCTGCCTCTACAAGTGCTCGTTGTCAAGGAGACCATCATGCCCCTTAGAATAATCTTAAACAGTATTTGTTCTCTGACATGGATCTTTCTCTGTATCATCCCACAAGCCCGGGCCCAGTCTATCAAACCCGTCCCGGATGGGAAAGGCTCCGGCACGCTCGCGCAGGCGGTACTCAGATTGCCGGTCGTTGCCAGCCTCCTGCATACCGGGGCTCACCCGGATGATGAGAACAGTTCGCTGATGGCTTATGTCAGCCGGGGCTTGCATGCCCGTACAGCCTACCTGGCCCTGAACCGTGGCGAGGGCGGCCAGAACCTGATCGGCTCAGAACTGTACGATGCCATAGGGATTATACGTACCGAAGAGTTGATGGCCGCCCGCCGGTTTGACGGCGCCGATCAATATTTTACACGTGCTTTTGACTTCGGGTACTCCAAGTCAGCAGACGAGGCGATGGAATTTTGGAACCAGGATGAGATGCTGCTGGCAGACGTTGTTCGTATCATTCGGATCTTTCGACCCGATGTCGTGGTGTCCGTCTTTGCCGGATCGCCTCGTGACGGCCACGGCCAGCATCAGGCCGCCGGGTTGATGACCCGGGAAGCGTTCCGGGCAGCGGCAGATCCGAATCGTTTTCCGGAGCAGATCAGGGCGGGACTTCGTCCGTGGCAACCCGGAAAACTGTATATCAACAACACCCGGGCCTCATTCGAAAGTATTGATTCGTTGATGGTCAATACGGGGGATTACAGCCCGGTGTTGAACCGATCCTACCTGGAAATTGGTTTAGCCGGTCGCAGCATGCATCGCTCCCAGGATATGGGCACGATTCAGAGGAAAGGCCCCTCGGTTCGAATGATCAAACTGGTCGAACGTGTGGGGCTGTCTGAGCAGGCCGATGATACCCATCTGTTTGACGGGATCGACACCTCTTTTATGCGCCTGCTCAGCATGGCCGGTGCGGATGGAGGTAAAATACCGGACTTCGCCTCACGCCTTGCCCGGCTGGATGCGCTGGCGCATGAGGTCATTACATCTTACCGGTCATTTGAGCCGACTGGTGTCTTATCGCCGACCCTCGCGGGGCTTCAACTGCTTCGCGGTCTTAGAGCGGATATATCCGGTAGTGGTATTCAGCAGGCGGCCAGAGGCGATATGCTCTTCCTGCTAAATCACAAAGAGACACATTATATTGATGTGATTCAATTGGCATTAGGTCTGTCTCTTGAAGTGCTGGCAGATGATGAAGTCGTGGTCCCCGGCAGCACGTTTGGTATCAACATGGCTTTGTTAAATCGCAGTCCCCAGCTGATTACCCCTTCCCGCCTCTGGCTCGAAGTGCCTGAGGGATGGACCACGCAATCGGAATCGGCTTTGCCTTCGGCGCTCGGCTACAATGAATTTGCACGACGCGCCGTTACCGTGACGGTAGGCCCGCAAGCCCGCTTGAGCAGACCATACTGGCAGCGCCAATCGATGAGAGATACACGGGTGACCGTTGAAGATGAGACGTTGATCGGATTACCGTGGCAACCGCCGGATGTGATCGGGTACGCCCGAATTGCTATTGACGGCGTATCGATTGATATCGTCCGGCCGGTGCAATTTCGGTACGCGAACCGGGCGATCGGCGAGATACGTCGTGCATTGCGCGTAGCCCCTGCCCTGTCCGTGACCCTGGCGCCGAAGGGGACCGTCGTACCTGTTGACGGTGGCGTCCGGATTCGACAGTTTAAAATCAACGTGCGTAATAATGTCAATGGAGAGATAGCCGGGACGATGCGTCTGCGGGCGCCGTCGGGCTGGCAGGTCACCCCGACGGACATCCCCTTCGCGTTTTTACGGGAGAACCAGGAAGAGACATTTTGCTTCACCGTGTTACCGCCGGTCAACGCAGGGCCGGGCGCCTATCTCATTCAGGGTATCGCAGAGGTGGATGGAAAAACGTATACTGAAGGGTATCAGAAAATCGCGTATCCTCACATTGAGCCGAGGCACCTGTACCGGGAAGCCTCCGCAACCGTTCAAGTCCTGGATCTTAACGTCGCAGAGGGCCTTCAAGTCGGTTACATTATGGGCGTAGGAGACGACATCCCGCAGACGTTAAGAGAATTAGGCGTTCAGGTGCAGATGTTGACAGGAGAAGACCTGGCCACCTCGGATTTAAAACAGTTTGACGTGATTATTACAGGGATCCGCGCCTATGAGGTTCGAAAAGATCTGGTGGCCATGAATCAGCGGCTGATGAATTATGTACAGGAGGGCGGTACGTATATCGTTCAATATAACAAGTATGCTTTTAACAGAGCCCAATACGGCCCCTATCCGTTTCAGATTCGACGCCCTCATGATCGGGTTACCCGCGAAGAGGCGCCGGTTAAAATACTCCAACCGGATCATCCGGTGTTCAACGTGCCCAATAAAATAACGGAAGAAGATTTCAAAGGCTGGGTGCAGGAACGCGGGTTATACTTCCTGGGGGAATGGGACGATCGCTATACCCCGTTGATGTCCTCACAGGACCCGGGCGAAGCACCGAAAGCAGGCGGTCTGATAGAAACCCGTTACGGTGAGGGCAGGTACATTTATACCGGCTACGCCTGGTTCAGGCAACTGCCCGCCGGCGTCCCCGGCGCCCTCCGGTTTTTCGCCAATCTCATCAGCTTGCCCAAAACTACATTCGTGCCGTAACATTTCAGTTTTCAACACCACGTCGTCTATCACGGAAGGGCATTATGACCCCTCCATCCCGAATCATTTCTGTCCTCATCTGGACAGGCGTTCTCTGTTGTTTCATACCCGGTGGGATGCACGCCGCCGGTAGGTATGTCAACACCATCGGCGTGCAAATGCCGCCGGATGCGGCGCGTCCGGAAGATCAGGTCCTGCGCCTGTTTTTACGGGAAGGGCGGTCCATGGAGCATTTTGGTTCCGTCTATCAGGGCATGCAGGCGATGTGGGTGGTTGCCGAACCGTTGATCCGTCGGGATAAGGACTTCCAGCTTCTGCCTGCAGGGGCGGAAAGCTGGTCGGTAAGCGACGATGGGCTGGTCTGGACTTTTCATATTCAGCCGGGGTTGCAATTCAGCGACGGCAGGCCGCTCAATGCGGACGATTACGTGTATTCTTTTCGCCGGGGCGCCGACCCCGGAAACGCATACGACGGAGAATTCTATTTCCACGGCATCAAACACTGGCAGGATGTGGTCGGCCGGCGGCGGCCGATCGAAGATCTCGGCGTGTACGCGCCCGACGAACAGACGCTGAAGATCACCACCAATACCCCTATGCCGCATCTCCCGCAGTTATTGACGTTCTCTCATGTTACGCCCAGACAGGCGGTCGAAAAGTACGGCGATACGTGGTCGACCCGGGCGGAGACCTACATCTCCAGTGGTCCGTTTCTCGTGCATGCCTGGGCGAAGCGGGATCAACTCACTTTGAAGGCCAACCCCACCTATCAGGGACCGGCAAAGCCATATCTGGAGCAGGGGTGGTGTATAAACTTTTTATACCCGCCGCACCACCGCCTTATCTGGCCGCCTATCAAGCCAATGAAGTGGATTATATCCCCGTTGCCCACCAGGCGGAGTTGTCCCGTATCCAAACCGATCCGTTATTACAGCAGGAATTGCATTCCTTTCCTGAATTTACGACCTTTTATCTGTTGATGAATACGCTGGAGCCGCCGTTTGATAATCTGAAACTCCGGCAGGCGCTGAGTCATGCCATCGACCGAACGGCTCTGGTGTCGTCGGCATTGCGCGACGTGGCCGAACCGGCCTGGTCCATGCTCCCTCCGGATTTTCCTGGCGCTGATCCTGAACAGTTACGCGATATCCAGCGATACGACCCCGTGCTTGCCCGGCAACTGCTGGCAGAAGCCGGGTATCCTGGGGGTATGGGA
>Ga0187827_10006029_pt1 | contig 14082 bp, 6 predicted proteins | sample ETNtaG_39_FD_167969 | JGI IMG/M metagenome (GOLD analysis project Ga0187827, IMG submission 167969) | Marine microbial and viral communities from oxygen minimum zone, Eastern Pacific Ocean - ETNP2014_SV_150_PacBio MetaG (Illumina Assembly) | ecosystem: Environmental > Aquatic > Marine > Hypoxic... | reverse complement strand
TGCCCTGCCGCTCGAGAAACTCCCACACCGACTGCAACAGCTCTTTGTTACTCGGCGCACGAAACACGATGCGGCGTCCCTCACGGACGACATTGATCGGCGTTGAAGGAAGAGGCCCCTCCGTTTCGCGGGCAAGTCGCTCATGATGTGTCTTGCCGGCGTCCAGCAGTTCAAAGGAAAACAGCCAACCGTCGTGGTCATTTTCCTGCTCCCCGTTGATGACCGGAACAGGCGCTTGTTCCAGTTCGCTGAGGTAAACACTCAGCTCGTCCGCGCCAATCTTCATCTGCTGGGTCGGATTCTCCGGAAGGACAATAGCGTGTCGTTTGCCCTTGTTTTCGACGGGAAACCCAAAGACCTCCAGCTCCCCGATCCGCCATTGCAGGCCGCTGCCATCTTCGGCCAAAGTCAGCCGGATAAAGCGACCACGAACCGGCGTAAATCGAACGTCCGCAGTAAACGCCACATGCGGTGCCACACCTTCAGCAATAGCTGCTTCACCCACCGCCTGCATCAAACGGCGACTCTTGCCAACCAAGATTTTCAGTTTCCCGGGATAGGCAGCCACTTCATCCTCGCCTTCCCCGGCGTCGAAGGCATCGGGCAGTTCCACACCACTTGGCTGAGTCGTGCCTGACGAAGCAGCCCCGCGCCCTTCAGTAACAAAGATGCGATAAACCAGCCTCGGCTCTTTCAGCTCGATCACCAGCGAGAACGATTCCAGCGCCTCGCCTTTCACGAGCGACGCCGTGCCGGCATCATCGTCCTTCAACTTCTTCAGCCCACGGCCGGAGAAAGACTTGGCTTCCCACAGATCATGATCCAATGGCGCGCCATGCCCAAGTTGCGGGAACAGGCAGCCCAACAGAAGAGCATCTATGAGTTTCAAGATGAATGGCTCAAGAGCATTAATGCCGCGACCGCAGAACCGTCTGCAGGATGTCCGTCATCATTGTAGCTGAGGTCATCGGATGCTGCCCCAGCCGTCATATGGTCAGCCGAATGGAGACCGAATGAAGTACCGTAGCCACGGCCTGCCAGCGCTGGCAGCCCGCCAATGTGGAATCTCCGCAACCACTTCCAGGAGTGGACCTGGGATGCGTAACGATCTTTCGCTGCGCCGCTCCGGTATTGATGAGGTTCGTGTCTGACATGCTGTTCTCAATAAGCGTGAGACGCGTTTGGAGACGCCCGAGCATTGAAGGACGGCTATTCGTCTGATGAGACCACCAGTTGCACAAGTGCGCTTGTGCCCACTTTCTTATCGGACGCGACCAGGAAGACCGGCTTCCATATCCCGCCCATGCCAGCGCGATTGAAGACTCTTGTCGCTATCAGATTTTTCTTTCCAGGCTGGAGGAAACGGCGGGCGTCAAAGCTGAACGGTTTGTCCCAGGTCGCACCCGGCAGACCGCCCACCGTTTTGTGGCTGTGGTCGAAGGCTTTTTTGCCGTTGATGTAAACTTCAGCATCTTCGTCCACCGCCAGGAAGACCAGATAGTGGTGCCTCCTGCCGGAGAGATTCGCCGGCACGCGTAACGTTTGGCGATACCAGGCGTGTCCCGTGTATCCCTCGAAGCCCTGTTTCTCATAGCCACAGCCCTTATCGCTGGCGACGGCCGGCCACTTGGAGTCGTCCGTGTCAGGCGAAAGCAATTTGGGATCGGGGTCCTTGCCAGCCGCTGTCTTGAACTTCCACTGATTTTCCAGCGGCAAGATCTCCAGCGTCCCGATCTCCTTAGCCATCATGAGCTCGGCCAGTTCTGAGGAATCTCTGGCTCGTTCCTCGCCAAAAATTGGGTCCCAGGACTTCATGATGGAGTCGAAGAATCTGTCCAGGAAGTCTTGCCGGCGACACCTCCTCAATTCATCTTTTTTGAATGCGATCCAGCGGTCGCGGCTGGCGCGCAGCTCTCTGACTTCCGACCGGATGTCCTCCTTGGCCGCCTGAGTGACCTTTGCGTCTTTCGAGTTCACGACACACCGGGCGTAGCGTTCGATGATGGAGATCCAGCGTTCCAGTACTTCGCAGCTTGCATGCAGTTCCGGGTTGCCCAGACGTTTGGCGCGGGAGGTCGCTTCTTCGCATAGCTTACGAATGCGTGCCATCTCAGCGTAAGTTGCGAACTCATACCTGAGGTAAGCCCTCGACGATGCTCGATCACGGCCATTCACAAATCGAACGATGGCCTCAATCATGTCACTGACCTTGTTGTTGTGAAGGCCGCGGCTGGCGTATTCGACCATGCTGATGATGGCAGCAACTTCATTGGGGTCTTTGAAGTTCCTGCGGGTGGCCCAGGCAGTGGTGAATTCGTCTGCGGAACGGCCGGAGCTGTTCCACAGAAATTCGGCACACGCCTGCGAATTGAAGTCGTGCACGAACGGATCGGGGAACATCTGGGCCATGACGAAATCCAAATTACGATCCTCCGCTTCGCCGCAGAGCAGCCGGCAATACTGAGGGGTTTGAAAAGGGAAAAGCACATACGTCTCACTCGGGCTCGGACACGAACCCACCGTGTATCCCTGTCTCTGCATTTCCGTTGCTGATGGCGGAAGGTTGTATCGCCGAAAATCAGCCCGGTAAGTCATTTTGCCGTTATAAAAATTCAACGTGACATCTTTGGGGATGTATTCGAGCATCGCCAGATTGTGCGGATAGCTTCCCTGGGTAAGGCCCAGGATGATCCGGAAAGCGGGGTTGACCTTCTTCGCCTCAGAGTAGGCGTGCATGAGGTGCTGGGTTTCTTTCACGAATGCGTCTTTGAGGATGCCCTTGCACCGATCGCAGTGACACACACCGCGGGGGCCTTCCAGTTCTGTCATCCAGATATCTGCGAAATCGAACTGGCGTGCGATGGAAACAAGGTACTCTTCGAGCATCTGCCGCGTATCCGGATGGCTCTGGCAGAGGCTCACGATTTTCCGCTCAGGCGTCTTGGGCGTGCCGGCCACGTGGGGGAATCGCTTCTTCATCTCAGGCGGACCGAGTCGGCCCGTGATGTGTCCAGTACCCGGGAATACCTTCACAGCGTAACGCTCACCGACTTTGATGACCTCTTTGGGATAGACCCAGTACGCGTCCACCTTGCCTTCCGGAGAAAGCTTGTCGGTAAACAGGTGCCAGGCCTCTGCCATATTGAGCTTCCATTTCGAGTAGTTCCGAAGGATTCCGTCGTATTGCTCTAATGCCCTCTCGTCTTTACCGAAATGGCTGAGGACAGTCCACGAGCCGCGCAAGCGAATGTGCGGCCAATCCAAGATAGAGACGTGGGGTAACACGACTGTGTCTTCTGTCGAATGGCTCGACAGGAGTTGCTCGAAAGTCAGAAAAGCGTAATAGAGCCCGGAGGCTTTGTTTGCCGCAAGATAGACCGTCACACGCTCAGCTTCATGAACCATGGCGATTGCGTATGCCTGCTCCGCGTTTGGCCGTGTGGAAAGATACCTGACGTCAATGAGTTCCAGACCCGCAGCCTTCTGAAGCTGTGGCGTGGATTTCATTAGACCCGCAACAATGACAAGTTCGCCCGTTGATTTCAGTTCTTCGCCGAATCGCTTCTGCCATCGCGTCTTGAAATCATCCACGATCTGCCGCTCTCTTGGAGCGACGGTGTCTGACGTAGCCATCGAACAGCCGCTGATGGGCACACGATAGGCAGTCCCTTTGAAGCGACACTCCTGTGGTAGAGGATGCAGAAAGTGCCTGGAACGCGTCTCGTCCTCTTTGCCAAGGGCCGCCTGTTGCGGAGCAGTTTCCAGGCATGTCAATCCCATGCAGCACCACAGGCTTAGCGCGAACACGAAGATTCGATTCGTTCGCATGTGTTGTTCTTTCATTAAGGGAAAGTCAGATCGAGAGGATTCATCCAGGCGTGCAGGCAGACATAACTCAGATGACAGGCCTCACGTCTCATGAAGAGAATCTTTGCGGCTAAGCCAACAATTGCTGAGCGTTCTGGTATGTGATCTTGTCGAACGCCTTCTGTGGGAGTTTGGCTTTGAGCAAGAAATCCATCAGGCGAGAGTCAAAACAGTCTCGCCCAAAGAGAAGTCGGTCCTGGAATTGGATCAGAAATTTCCGGCCATACTCTCTGTTTCGCATAAGTGCTTTCAGCCCCGAGCCAGCACTCAGGTCCGCGTAGAGGTTCTTGTATTTTCTGAAGAGCTTCTGGATACGCCCACCCGGCAGGACTTTGCCTGAAGGATACGACGTTGTAAGCGCTTTATCGTCCCCTGAAATGTGCGCCCAGAACCCTGGCGCGTGCCCGATGAAGATTGTCTCCGGGCACTCCTTCAGGGCCCGCTCAAATGAATCGAGGCTACCGCCATACCAGTAGTTCGGACGGGGATAGGTGCCGCCGTGATCGAGTGGGTAGTCCAGGTGAATCGTAATCGGGAGCTTCTGCTCGCCACAGAATTGATAGAGACGAATGGCATCGGGATCGTCGAAGGTGACTCGGACCTTGAGTTCGCTGGCTACGCGGATGCCATGAATCTCAACGGCAGCCTTGAGTCTGTCAATAGCGTCAGGTCGTTTCGGGTGAGGAATGTACCCAAGGACGAATTTGTCAGGCGCTTCACGACCGACGGACAATACGTCCTCCAATGGAATCCCGAGTCCAGTCGGCGGAAGCACTCGATGATACGACGGGTTGTACTCATCCTCGGGTACTTCCCACGTGAACAGCCACATCTGATCGATGGAATGTTCTTCCATATTCTGAAGAATTCTTTCAGCATTAAACCCATGCCAGTTGGGATGATTGTGTGCGTCAATAAGCATGATGTAGCTCGGATGGAGAGGATATTGTCTGGTGGCGCAGGTTAATGGCTTACCCGAAGTCGTCAATGGTGTTCGAAAATACCTTCAGGTTCCGGCTTCGTCCGTAACCGTGTCGACGCCGTCATACCAGTAGTTCGGGCGGGGATAGCTGCCATACGAAAATCTCAGCCGTCCAATCTTGCGCGTTGATTCGGACATGGAGTGGTCTCCATAATCCGGGAACCCTGTCCGAAGCATTGTCACCATGCTGATGTAGAATCCGGCACCAAAGGTTGCGCTGATTGCTCTGTCCGCATTGGAGGGAGAATGAGGTCAGTGGGCCGGAGCTTTCGATGACCTGCGACGGCTGGGCAAAGTCCAGCTCATGACGATCTATTCTGACCGGGAGCGATTGAAAAGGATCTCGAACTGAAGCTCCTCAGTTATTCAATACCAAGAGGCGTATCTGTGTCCGAATTAACCTGCATGCTCGTAGGCGCCGGCATCCGTGGCCTGCAATACGTGGATCACGCGTCTTCCTGTGATCCTGATTTCAAACCGGTCGCGGTCGCTGAACCGGATGACCAGCGAAGGAACGATTTCGCCGATCGTTTCGGTATCCCGCCTGAGCGGCGATTCCAGACCTGGCAGGAAGCTGCTTCCCATGAGCGAATGGCCGACTGTGTCATTAATGCCACCCGCGATCATCTGCACCATGCATCGGCCGTGGCTCTGCTCCAACACGGTTACGACATGCTTCTGGAGAAGCCCATCGCTCCATGTCGAGAAGAGACTCTAGAGATTGCCGACACCGCCAGAGGGCACGGATGCAAGGTAATGATCTGCCACGTGCTTCGGTATACGCCTTTCTACAGCAAGGTGAAGGAGATCCTCGAATCCGGCCGGTTGGGGCGCATTATGGAAATACGCATGGCGGAGAATGTCTCGTGGCATCACTTTGCTACTGGCTTCGTCCGCGGCCGCTTCCGGAACATCAAAGAGGGTGCCCCGTTTATTCTGGCAAAGTGCTGTCATGACACCGATCTCATGGCCTGGTTCATGAGCGGGAATCCCCCGCGCCGTGTGAGCTCATTCGGGTCTCTTACATACTTTCGCCCCGAGAATGCACCTGAAGGCGCGGCGGATAACTGCTACGACTGCCCGCACCTGGAGACGTGCCCGTTTTCGGCTGAGCGGATCTACGTCAAGGGAAAGATCTGGCGCTTCCGTGCGCTTACCGATTTTACTGGCACATCGGACGAGGAGGCCCGGGAGGCGCTTCGCAGAGGCCCTTACAGCCGATGCGTGTGGCGCTGTGATAATGATGTGGTCGACAAGCAGACGCTCAGCGTTGAGTTTGCCGATGGCGCGATCGGCACGATGAACACCAGCGGAGTCGCTGCACGTCCTGACCGTGAAATCGCTGTTTATGGCACAAAAGGTGAACTGCGCGGATCCCTCGAGGATGGCAAACTCATCGTCCGTGAGATTGAAGGCCCGGGCGGTAAGTACTTGGAAGAACTCATCGATCCCAAGGGAGGTTCTGGCCATGAACTGGACGGCCACGGAGGCGGAGACAGCCGGCTGGTCGCAGACTTCATCGACGTTCTGCGTGGCAAAGGCACGAACCGCACATGCATCGAAGATTCGATCTACGGACATCTTATCGGCTACGCAGCCGAAGACTCCCGCGCGAAACGGGAGTGGATCACGGTCGACTGTCTCCCCACATAATGTCCATGACCCGCTTGAGGTAACTGGCGTTCATTCTTGTGCCGGTCGGGACTCCTGCCTGAAGGAAGCTGCCTCGCGTTGGGAGAAGAGATCGTTTGATGTTTCTTTGTCCATGGTCCATTGAAGCGTGAGTTCTGTTCGGTTCGGCTGGCGCCTTGATGCCATTGCTCATGAAACCTATTATGGCGTCAGGACCAGAGTTTTCGGGCGCGACATGCATTTGAAAGCCCCGATGATGGGTCCGCCAAATTGTCCGCGCCGCTGACCGAGGCAATCTGGGCTGGTCGGGAAGAAGGCGAGGGCTTATTCTCAGCTCGGTTGAAATTCTGTTCATCCAACTCAATCGATACACCACCGAACTATGCCGATAAAGTCATCGTTCCTCATTCTGCTAACTTTCCAGGCATTCGATGTCTGTGCAGAGAACTCCAGACCAATCATCCTTGGCCTTGGCACCAACGAGGCCGATAAACACAACGTCGAGTTCATGAAGTATGACCGGTGGGTGCCGCTGCTCCGCAAGAATGGAATCCGGACGGCGATGCTTGAATCGAGTGCTTTCTATCGTCGTGACTGGCCGGCCGAACGACTCTATCAGGAACTGAAGAAGTTCGAAGTCGTGCATCTGCGGACGACGAACGAGGGAGTGACGCGAGTGACTGCTGCTTACGAAAGGCGTGCGAAGCAGGCATCCGCAGTGCTCGCGCGATACGTCCGAGAAGGGGGCGGGCTGTTCATTCAGTGTCAGCCCGTCCGCTATACGAATGACGAAGACGAGAAATACTGGAATCTGTTCCTGAAACGATTCGGGCTGCAGATTCTCCATGAGGGCGTGTTCGACAAAACGCGACCGTTCGAAGGGCGCACGCTGGGCAAATTCACTTTCTGGTTCACGGGAAATGTTAGCTCGCACTCGGTGACCGAAGGTGTCCGGCATCTCTACCTACCACTTCATAGTGCCGGGAGGTACCCCGGTCTTGTCGCACTCGATTATTCGGCGGAATGGCAAGTAGTTGTCCGCGGACACAAAGAGGCGAAGAGCTATCGTTCCGGGAAGGGCGGCGAGCCAAACATCGTCAACCTGGATGCGGATGGGACTTACAAGGTCGAGCCACCGGTGGTCGCCGTTCGGCAGTTTGGTGAAGGGCGTATCGTCAGTTACCCGATTTCCGGTCTGTTTACTGGTATGAACTACGGAAAGAAACTGTGGTCGCACACGGTCGAGACGAGTGGCGATCCTGTTAGCGGCCGAGCCAGCGACAGCATGAGGCTGCAGATGAACGCGTACCTTTGGCTGGCCGAGGCGGCGCGCATGAAGGGCGGATTCGGAACTTATGAATTCAAACCCTATAGGGCCGTGCAGTTTCCCCCGACCGTTCATTACGATGGCCACAGATTCCCTGAAGCGGCGAAAACTGGGAACGGTGTTCGGGGCGTGGTCGGGTTGCACTCTGATCACTCCGACGGCGAAAGTACCGTTGCAGATTACGTGAAGGCCGCGAAGGACGCCGGGCTTTCGTTCATCGTCTTCGCGGCTCCCATGGAGCATCTGACCGCCGAGAAACTCGACAAGCTGAAACAGGATTGCGCCAAGGGGTCAGACGCGTCTTTTTATGCGTGCCCCGGTATCGAATTTACAGACGGGTCGGGAATCCGCTGGACAATGTGGGGCGAGAAGGTCGTCTTTCCCGAGGCGACGTTCAAAAACGGCAAGCACACTTACACGCAGTGGGACGGCAAGCGCATCCGGCATTTCGGCAAATTCGCCCACGACACCGGTTTCTCTCCCTGCGCAGTTCTCGACTATAAACAGCTCCGGGCAAAGGGCGCGCATCCGGAGAATCTCTGGTGGTTCTTCTATTACACGCCGCTGGTCTATGAGCGCGATAAGCTCATCGCCGACAATTTCAACGAGTATCTGTATGGCCTCCGTGATCTACGATGGTCGGCCGTGGCATCTTTCACTCGTATTCGTTCATCGAAGGACGTGGCTCTGGCCGCAAAAACTTCGTTCACCGGCTACCGAAACCTCGCCGCAGCGAAACGCTGCTTCAACACGCGAACCGCGGCGACTTTCGTGGCCTGGCACGGCGGGCAATACCTGAGCGGGGGGCCGGTCATCGCCTACTGGGGCGGAAACAACACGCAAATGGAATCCAATTGGCGCATCACCCGCGGAGCCCAGCGGATTCGCTTGAATTTCGTTGTGCGATCGGACATTGGAGTCAAAGACATAAAAGTCCTCGATGCTGACCGAGGCATCTTCCGCCGTTTTGCCGGCAACGGCGCCAAAGAGATAGCCCGTGAATTTGAGATGGTGCACGACAAGAATCACTACCTTGTTCTGGAAGTCACGGACACCGCCGGCAAGAAAGCTATCTCCCAATATGCGTTCGTCTATTCTTACAAGCAGAGCCTTTTCCGATGCGGCGATAACCTGAACATCCTTGGCGGCACCGGCTTGGTCTGGCATCCGGATCGTCACGAGATGCTGCCGATGCAGAAGCAATTCATCAATGGCGGAGACGAAGCTCTTTCGGGATACGACACCGGCTCGCAGTCTCTCGGAGTGAAGACGCCCATCGTTCGCCCGTGGTCAATGATCCGCATCAAGGGGCAGAGCGACTGGTATCCGAGTCCCTACAAAATCAAAAAGTTGATGGCCCGTTACCTGGACGTTCCTCTGGCCAGCTACAACATCCAAATCGCCCGCATGGCAATGAAGAACTTCTCTGAAATCTACGAGACGACCGAGAGACCCCAGCCTGCCATTGGCAGCGTCCTGCTCGATCAAGGCGAAATCGAGTTCTTTGAGCGCACTCACACCATGGTTGCGCCGATGCATCGTCAGGACATGTACGTCTCCTGGAACTATCGCCGCGGACGAGAGGGCCGTAAGAATTACCGCGGCGGCCTCATTTGGCACGAAGGCGAAATCCGTTTCAAGAAAGACGTCACACTGCAAGGCCGCGTGCCGATTCCTCTCGTCACAATGAGGTGCCCTTTCGACCTCGAGCACGGGTGGGGAGACACCGCCATTATCACCGATGCCGACGCCGGCACTCGCGTGTTTCTCCTGAGAGACGAAGACAAGAAACTCAGAACCGGCGGGCGCCTGAAGCCCGGAGGTTACGCCGCTCAAATGCCCACCGCAGTCGGCTACAACGGCTTCCTCGCTCCGCACGACATGAATTTCTCGTATGAATTCGTCCACAAAGGTTGGCCTGGAAGCATCTGGATTGGCTTCGGTAGGGATGGCCAGAAGGTCAAGGCCGGTACCGTCATGAAGTATCGCTACGCCATCGGCACCTTCGCCGATTCCCAAGGCGGCAACGACCTTCTCGAACATACCGTAAAGGCCATGAACATGGGTGGCGGAAGCGACGGTTACGCAGTCCAGATGAAAGCCGGCGAACTCGCAGACGGGACCTTCTTCTTCACCGCCACCGCGAAGGACAATGAAGCCTTCTTCAAGCTCGGCCCACAGAAACTCCTCATCGATCTGCCCATCAAAGTCCAGGGCCTCGAAGACAACGGCTGCGCCGCAATTTATTCCACAAAACGGAAATGGTTCCGCTTCGTACCAATCTTGAACGGCGCTGCTCATTTCCAGGAGCCTATTGATACAGCCAACGAAATGTGGGTCGGCAACATCTTCGTCACTGAAAACAAAGATCTGAAGCTCACCGCAGTCATCGATGGTCAGGCCCCCGGCAAGCCCCCTTTCGTTGAAGTCCACAACCCGACCAGCCAGCTGGTAAAGACCAATCTCTGGTCACCAGCCAACACCCCAATTTTCGGTGGCCAGAAGCGGGAGATTGAGGTCCCACCAGGCGCCAGTATCCGGCTGACCGGTCTGACGAAAAAGTAGATCTGCGGGGGAGTGGCGCCCGTCAGAATCTCCTGAGACCTCGAAGCGCCTGATGAGCCGAGAAATGAACAAAGTGGAGTTTGCAGGGGCTGTAAGGACCCGTATCGTCGTCTCAAGAAACTGCCTTCCCAGAAGTTGATCCAGTCGAGGATTCCTGTCATCGTGCCGTGCATCGAATGGCTAAGGGGTCACGTGTTGAAATGGTGAAAACGAGAAGATGCAGAGGTCATCCTCCACTCCAATGCCGCCCTCACAGACAATTCGGTAGCATCCTGATTCCTGGATGCTTCTGTCTGCCATATCATGCCCATACCCGTTTAGAAATCGTTGTATTGTATCCCTAGTTCGTCAGGGCCGGCCATGCCTCAGCTGAACCCGGCCCCCTCTGAATAACGCCGCCCAGGACTGCTTATGTTTCATGCTTCTGCTTCTCCAAAATTCTGCTCAATAGTTACCTTTGCCCTTTCCTGTGCAGCGTTCATCAGCGCTGCAGACGTTGATACTTCAACGTTCAAAACCATTCGCCACCACGAGGACGATGCAACTGCTGCCAGCGCTTTCATCCGAAACTGGGGAGCGATGTTCGGCCAGAAATTGATGGTCACGAAGGAGCCGATCGGTAAGAAAGAGATCTTCATTGGCCTTGCTGCATCCAGAGCGGCCGGCCTGATCTCGGACCAAGAGATCGCGAAGGCGACTCCCGGTGGATACGTGATTAAGTGCACTCCCGACCACATCGCCATTGCCGGACCGCACATCTATGCGACTCAATACGGTGTGCAAGGATTTTTCGAAAAGCAGGGCGCGCTGTTTTACGCACGCATCCCACGCATCCCGAAGCGGAAGCCGATCTTGCCGGCTTTCGAGCTTATTACGAAGCCGAAGATCCTCTTTAGAAATTATTCCACACGCGTCGAGTGGGCGGACTGCCGCAAGGGGCTGAATCCGGAACTTTTCGCCAAAGATTCGGATTTATGGATCGATCACTCCGCTGCTTACCTCATCCCGAAGAAGCTCTTTTACGACGAGCATCCGGAATACTTTGCGATGCTGAAGAACGGCAAACGCATCCCCGAAAAATCGTTCACGGACCACCGCACTCCGCTTTGTCTTTCCAATCCCGATGTTACTCGGATCTCCATCGAGCGTGCCATCGGATGGATAGAGAATGAAAAGAGCAAGATCTTCTTTCCCATCACCTACGGCGATACCGGAGCATGGTGCCAGTGCGAACCGTGTAAGAAACTCGATCCTGTTCCGGGCCAGTATTCCACCCGCCTGCTGAAGTGGGTAAACCCGGTGGCCAAGGCGATTGGTGAGAAGTATCCGGACAAGATCATTCTGACTTTCGCGTACGGTGGATCGGACGCGCCTCCTCCGACCGAGAGACCTGAAAAGAATGTCTGGATCTGCGGTTCCGCCGGGTACGCGTCTTTTCCTTTCTGGGATCATTCGATAGCTGCGAATCCGAAAGCCATGCAGGGCGTGCAGAAAAAAATCGGCGGCTGGCTGGCCATCGCGCCCAGGCAGACAACTGTCTGCGAGTATTTTTCAGAAAAATATTACCCGAGCTTGCCGGACTTCCTTGCCGGACGTATCCGCCACCACGCTGAGAAGGGGTTGCGCGGCGTGATGTTCACATTCGGGAGTCCCAACAATTTCAGACCGCTATGTGAGTATCTCTCGACAACTCTGATGTGGGATCCGGATCAGGATGCCATGGAGCTGACTCGGCGTTTTGCCCGCGCCCATTTCGGCAAGGCGGCCGAACCGATGATTCGTTATTTCGAATTGGCTCACCACAGATACCAGGTAACCCTGAAGGAGGGCCGCAAACTCAAAAGCCGTTATCCGGAGGGTTTCTATTCCAATGAATTTGCCCACGCCGCCCTGAAGGCTTTGCAGGACGCAATAGAAGCGGCTGACAAACGGATGAAGGTAGAGCTGAGCAAGGAGGCCCGGTCGTTCATTCTCGATTGGATGAAACATCCGATTTCAAAAGAGCTCAATCCTGAATCAAAGAAAGCTCTGGTGGCACAACTCCAGGGATTATTCGATCTGGCCGGTGATGACGAGAAGGCCCGCGTCAGCACCATGCGAGAGATTCACCGAGTGGCATTCGTGATCGATTCCGTTCAGAAAGGCGCGCTGCAGCTCATCGAGAAATGGTTGCGAGAGAAGTTTTTCCCCGAACCGTCGGGAGATCTGATTCCGGGCGGCATTCGCCTGCCTTCGAGTATCTGGATGTTCGACGGATGGGGGCCGAGGGTCTACCGGGGCCATGAATTCGCCGTTCCGCCGAGAGTAGTCGTTGCCGTTTACGTGGAAGGCAACAGCGCAAAACGCAGCCACCACATGGAGGCCCATTTCAAGCTGGACAAGCTTCCCGGCGACGGCAGTGCAAAGCTCGAGATCGAAGGAGCGGATTGCGACCACGATGTCGACACGTCTGAAATTCGCGTCGAGATTAACGGCACATCTATCTTTGAGGGTCAAGTGCTAACGGTGAAGCACAACTGGTCGCGCCAGACCTTCAAGATAAAGGCGGGTCTTCTGAGGGTAGGCAAAAACAAGGTCGAGATTATCAACGCCTGTGACCCCAAGAGCATCAAGAACTGGTACGAACGGTGGTTCATGTTGTCGGACGCGAAGATTCTTTTTACGGGGGTGTAGAGTCAGCACATATTCAAAACGGCAGCTACAGAACTCATGCCGTGTGGTGGAATCAGTTACGCACCAATGATTGTGCGCCCCGAGATCGACCTCTACTCCTGCATCACACGCCGCACGAGCGCGCCAACCGCATGGTGCCTTTTGACCATAATCACCGGTCGGGCGGCATTTCGAGCGACGTCTTCCGGGATGCTGCCAAAGAACATTTTCGTTGTGAAACCTCCGGATGCGGCCCCCAGGACGATGGCATCATATTCCTTAGACTCGTCGAGGATGCCGCCGATGATGGACTGATTGCGAATGACCTTTCCGCTCAACTCCCCATCCAACTCGATGCGCTCCGTGGCCTCTTTGAGTTGCTGTTCTGCCGACTCGAAGCTCTCATCAGCCGCATCGGGTGATACCACGGAACAGAGGGTCAGCGAGCCCCGTTGAGAATCGGCAATGGATGCGGCGTATTGTTCGGCCCGTTGAGCGTGTTCTCCGCCGGCAGTTGGAAGCAGAAGGTTCCGTATCGGCTTGGAATCGGGCAGCAATTTCACCAGTATGATGTCAGCGCGGGCGTGGGTCACTACGTCGTCGGTTACCTCGCCCAGGATGCGTCTCGCCGTCGAGGGGTGGCCCTTCCATCCCAGGACGATCAGGTCACAATCATGCTCCCGGCTGGTCTCAAGGATTGCCCTTGCCACGTGGTGTCCCACTCTGACGACGGAAGTGATGGGGACTCCATGGTCTCGTGCTCTGGCACGGGCAATCTCCAGATCCCGTCGCTCTCGCTCGACTGTTTCTTCATCGAGATAAGGCGGAATCTGTTCCGGCACCACAGCGGTTCGGAGGGCTATGATCTCCCCCTCCCGCGGACGGGCGATCGCGGATGCAATATCGATCAGCGGCCCGACATTTCCGGGATTGGCGATTGGAACCAGAATCCGATAGCGGCTTTCGGTCATCGCCGATTGTTCGAGGGCCACCCGGGAAGGTTGTCCCGGCAGCGCAACGGCCTCTGGCTGCGTTCCTTTCCAGGCCAGGAAACCAA
>Ga0187827_10006025_pt1 | contig 14093 bp, 11 predicted proteins | sample ETNtaG_39_FD_167969 | JGI IMG/M metagenome (GOLD analysis project Ga0187827, IMG submission 167969) | Marine microbial and viral communities from oxygen minimum zone, Eastern Pacific Ocean - ETNP2014_SV_150_PacBio MetaG (Illumina Assembly) | ecosystem: Environmental > Aquatic > Marine > Hypoxic... | reverse complement strand
TGCATTTAATTTGTTTCTGATTATGGTTATCTTCAATATCAATAACTGATACATTAAATTTAAACTTTACACCCTCTGCTTCATGCTTTTTTTGGAAAAAATCGGATACAACAGGACAAATGACTCTGTTCATTACTCTATCTTCCATTTCTATAATCGTTATATCGATGTTTTTTTTAACTGCGATGGATGCGATTTCAAGACCTATGTAGCCGGCACCGATAATTATTATTTTATTTTTATCCTTGAGTGCTTGTTTTATTTTGAGTGCATCTGCAATGGTTCTAAGATAATAAATATTAGTTTTCCTGCAACTGGTATTGATTTGATTAAGGATACTGCCGGTTGCCACAACTAATTTCCCATATTCAATTTGTTTCCGATCGTCCAGAAGAATATTTTTTTTATCTCGGTCAATATCTAAAACTTTTCTCTCTTTAATAACATGTATATTATGCTTTTCAAAATAAGACTGTGTTTTCAAATAAAGTCTTTCTTTGTCAATTTCACCGGCAAGGAACCCTTTTGAAAGTGGCGGTCTTTGATAGGGTAGATAAGCTTCTTCGCCTACCAGCGTGATTAATCCTTGATAGTCTTGTTGACGAAGTGAAATAGCCGTCATTCCACCGGCATGCCCTGCACCTATAATGACTACATCATTGCTCATTTCAATTGAATCATTTTCTTATGTAATATAAATATATACTAAGCAAATATTGTAAGTAAGATATAGCTACAAAGTATAAACTTAGCACAAATATATAGCGACTTATGTCCAAGGTTATAACCATTGAAGAATTTGGAGTTCAGATTAACCACTGTATCCATGATACTTAAACCATAAGGAATTAATTAATATGGTAAATAAAGGAGCTCTCATAACCATCGTAGCCTATAATTTTTTGCTTATTGCAATCGGGTTTTGGGCAAAAAAAAGAACCAGTAACCAAGACGACTTTTACCTTGGTGGAAGAGACCTAGGTCCTTTCGTTGCAGCATTAAGCGCTTCAGCCAGTTCATCGTCAGCATGGAGTCTTCTGGGAGTGAGTGGTGCAGCTTATGTTTGGGGCTTATCTGCCATTTGGCTTTTACCTGGGGTTTTAATCGGGTATTTTGTCAGCTGGACCTGGGTGGCTCCTCGGTTGATGGAAATTAGTCAAAAAACAGGTGCGGTTACTTTACCGGAGCTACTTTTTGGTGATTTCAATGAAAAGGAAAAGATAATTTTGTTGCGATTGACCACAATCATCATTACCTGTTCGTTGATCGTTTACGTTGCAGCTCAATTTCAAGGGGCTGGAGCGGCATTCTCTAGTGCCCTAGGAATTTCTCAAGAGTTGAGTATTATCATCGGGGCTATAGTGATCCTGACCTATACTTTTATTGGTGGATTCTGGGCGGCTAGTCTGACTGATACAATTCAAGCAATACTTATGCTTATTGTTGCTTTGTTGTTGCCGGCATTTCTTCTAGTTTTTATTGGTGGCTTTGATGATTTAATTTTTAGCGTTAAGGCAATTGGCACTGAAGCAGAAGGGAGTCTTACGGGCGTGCATACAGGATTGATGGGATTGGGGTTTATCATTGGCACGATAAGCATTGGATTTGGATATCCGGGACAGCCTTTTGTTGTCAACCGCTTCATGGCAGCAAGGAACATAAAAACAATAAGAAGAGGAAGAATCATAGCGATTGGATGGGCAACAGTAATTTTTGGTGGAATGATTCTTTTGGGTTTGTGCGCAAAAGTTATGTATGCAACAGTTCCAGATCCTGAAAGTGTTTTATTTTTCGTCAGTCAGAGGCTTTTTGGTCCAGTATTCGCCGGAATCATTACCGCAGCTGTTCTCTCGGCAATCATGTCAACAGCTGACAGCCAACTTTTGGCAGTTGCTTCATCAGTGGATCGCGATTGGAAGGGCGGTAGAGGCACAAATATAAGCAGTGCCAGAATAGCAATATTTGTAGTTGTTATTATTGCAGCCATCTTGTCCTTGTATGCACCAGAAACCATTTTCACTCGGGTTGTTTTTGCCTGGACTGCCTTAGGCGCAGCTTTTGTACCAATGGTTTTTTCAAAGGTATTGAGCTGGAAGGTTTCTAGTATTGGAGCAGGCCTGTCAATAGTAACAGGTTTTGTAATGACTGTTATTTTGCATCAATTGCCTGATACTCCAGGAGATATCTTGGAAAGAGTGCTGCCTATGCTTTTGGGATTCATCATCCTTAGCTGTTCAAGAAAAAGTTGGTTTTGAGTGCCGGTTTTCTAAAAATTTACAACCAGATTAGTTGCATCACAACTTAAAAATGGAAATTTGATGTTGTAACTAAATGTAACTTTTTACACTGAAACCAGTTTAATTCCTTTATAAAATGAGTAAAATGCTCCAACAGATCTAAATTAACCTGAGTGAATCAAGAAACTTGACGATCAATTTTATTAGATATTATATTAGAAACGAAGAAACGACGAGTGTAACTATCTTACCAAGATGAAGAAAGAATTATATCTAGCCCTACTATTATTTATCCTGATACCATCTGGATCAGTTAATGCCCAAATGGCTGACCTTGCATCTGCTGTTAGTTTGCTTGAAAGAGCAAGTGGACAAGAGACCTTGGAAACAGACGAAAGAGAGGAGAAGAATGAGGGAGAGGAAAAATCTGAAAAACCTAGAGAGAGGCATGTAGTTGTAGAGAAAGATTATGGTTATACAGGAGCAAAGGATTTTGCTAACACTCCACAGGAGAAATTTCTCGATGAACCTCTTCCATATTTTGGATATGATTTCTTTTTCCAACAGACTGAATCTAACGCTCAAACACTAGCAAATTTACCAACACCACTTGACTATGTGTTAGGTCCTGGCGACGATATAAAAGTACAATTATTTGGTAGCACGAATACTACGTGGGACCTGAGGGTCTCAAAGGTTGGAGACGTTTTCCTACCAGGAATTGGACCTGTTATGGTTGCAGGAGAAGTCTTTCAGGATTTCCAGACAATAATTAAAGATATTATCAACAAACAAATGGTAGGAACCTCAGTTGTTGTGACTATGGGAGAACTTAGGTCTATCGATATTTTTGTTCTTGGTGAAGTAGTCCAACCTGGAATGTTCACAATAAGCTCACTTACAACATTAACAAACGCACTTTTTGAAACTGGTGGCATAAATATAACAGGATCACTTAGGAACGTTCAATTAAAAAGAGAAGGAAAAGTAATTGCAATTCTTGATTTTTATGATTTGTTACTAAAAGGCGATACGAGTCAAGATCTTGCAATGAATCAAGGCGATGTGATATTTATCCCACCAATTACTAGAACTGCGGGAGTGGCTGGAGAAGTTGTGCGTCCTGGTATCTACGAACTTAAAGCGGGTGAAACATTAGGGGATTTGGTACGATTTGCAGGAAACTTAAAACCAAAAGCTGACATAGTTGGTGCAGAAATACGAAGAGTTTCTGACCTTGGTAATGGTTTTGAAACTCACACAGTTAATTTAAATGACCCTGATAATTTTGAATTAAAACATGGAGATGTGCTGAATGTATACCCTGTTCTTAATAATTTGACGAATGTAGTGCTTGTATCGGGTCACGCTCCGCAACCAGGGTTCTTTCCATGGAAAAAAGGCATGAGAATAGGAGATATAATGAAGTCATCGGATGGTTTTTTATCAATGACCGATCTACATTATGTGCTGCTTAAAAGAGAGGATAAAATAAGTCGTGACTATACATTTTTACAAACAGATTTAGTGGAGGTTTTTAAGAATCCAGAATCTGATGCCAACCTTGTTCTAGCTGATAGAGATCAAATAATTTTATTCCCTAGTCTGATCATCCAAGATCAAATAACTACTAGACTGATTGAAGATGAATATGAAGTTGATGAAGAAACCCAGCGAAATGTTTTAGTAGGGGAATGGAGTTCATTGACCGGCCTTAGAAAATCATTACTGGAACAACAGGTAGAACAAGCGGAGGAATTTAAACCAATAAACCCACTGACAGGTCAGACAATTGCTGATGTAGACATCAGACGCTACTACGAATACTCAATCTATGACTATTGCACTGTTCCCGAAGACTTAGCAATAGCTGTGGTTGAATCTGCTGGCTTTAACACCAAGAAGTCAATTCCAGTGGAAGATCTTAAAGACATTAGAACTGCTGAACAATTTCAGAGATTTTTAGTAGAAATAGATACAGAGAACAAGAAAACACAAATACTCTCACGAGAAGATTCACAGTTAACTTCAAACTTAACTAGACTCTGTAGGCAACAGCTCTTGGATCCAATATTAGAGATTATTAATAGGCAAACAACAATTGATAAAGACAAAGGAACGGTTTCTGTTTTTGGCAACGTCCACTTTCCTGGAGAGTATCCCTTGACAGAGAATATGCGACTTAAGGATTCTATCAGTGCCGCAGGTGGTCCTATGGATGCAACTTATAAGTCTGAGATAGAACTCAGTAGAAGGGTGAGTGAAGGAAAGCAATTCTCTTCTACAAATGAATTTATATCAATGTCTAATGCCCGAGTTATGCAGCAAACAAGATTGCAGGAGATGGATTTAGTCACTCTTAAGCAGATGGCAATAAATACCGGAACAGTAGAAATTACTGGTGAAGTATTTTTTGCTGGTGTTTATCCTATTTCAGAGAATCAAACTCTGGGTGAATTAGTAAGAAGAGCGGGCGGTATCACCAATCGTGGCTCTGTGCAGGGAGCTTATTTTGTAAGAAAATCATTACAGGAAGCAGAGTTCAAAAGGCTTGAAGATGCGAAAAGTGAACTGAGAAGACAAGTACTTTTATCAAGTCAAGCTGGGGGTTTGGGCCAGAGTGGTCTAAGTGTTGCCTCTGTCACTCAACTAACTACATTATTAGGGAATGAGGTTAATGACATTAATGTATTGGGAAGACTGGTTGTTGGTTTAGAGTCAGTTCTCAACGGTACGACAGCAGATATAGTGCTTGAGGATGGAGATCGACTACATATACCAGCTGAACAACAAACAATATCTGTAATTGGTGAAGTTTATATGGATAATTCTCATGTGTATAAGAAGAATTTTTCTGTAGATGATTATATACAATTAAGCGGTGGAGCAAATGAGTTTGCCAACGAAGACAATATTTATTTGATTAAGGTTAATGGAAGCATAGTATCCCCATCTCAGCTATCGAGTGGTGCCTTTTTCAGACGCGTTTCTTCGGGTGGGTTGCAGCCAGGTGATACCATCGTTGTCCCGCTTCAAGTTCAACCTTTTTCTGGGGCTAAAGCAGCAACTGAGCTCACACAAATTATTTACCAGATGGCGATAGCTGCCGCAGCAGTTAATAGCTTTGGTAGATAGGAAATTTGTCTAGATAATTACGGGTTCAGATTATTACTTAATGTACCTGTAGACTGACTAGCATTGCTTCATATCATAGTCAGTGTGAGAAAATTCAATTTTCAGCTTGTAGATAAAAATATGTCAATAAAAAAAAATAAAACATAGAAGCCCACTCATCCAAGAATTAATTGAAACTATTTAATTTCCTTGGTTTTAGTTCGAACAATTCACCTTTATTGTTTCCAAGGAACTACAAATGAAAAATCAAATACAGCTAAGATCTAAATGATATTAACGTCAACGATAAATTCTAAATGGGTCTTGGTTTATACGAAAGCACAAGAAGAGCAGAGGGCCAAAAGGAATCTTGAAAATCAAGGTTTTGAAATATTTTTACCGCTGATTGCTTTTGCAAAATCAAATCAAACGAAATCAATAATTTTCAAGACCATGTTTCCTCGCTACTTGTTCGTAAAAATCAATACAGAACTAGATAAGTGGAGCCGCATTAAATCAACACGAGGAGTAAGTCATTTGGTTGTATTTGGTCAAAGAGCTGCAGAAATCCCAAATCAAGTGATTGTATACCTCAAATCTAGAGCTGACGAGGATGATATTTTCAGACAAAAAATTACGAAGCAAGAATTTCAAAGCGGCGATAAATTGGTCATTGAAAAAGGGGTATTTAGAGACAAGGAAGCAACATTTTTAGCAAAAAAAAGCAAAGAAAGAGTGAGAATCTTATTAAGGTTTGTGAATCATTTAATAACCGCAGATATACCAGCATCCAATGTTGGTCAAAAAGAGATTATTGAAGCATTTAAGCTATAGCTAATTTTTCTGTTTAATAGATATTAAATATTATTTGTTCATTTAGTGAACATATGATATTGTATGGATCGTTCAATGATTGAACATCATTTAGGAAAGTTTAAACAAACAGGACTTAGCAATCAAGTCCTGCGGTAGCTATCTCAATTCAAAATGCACAAATCTGAAGCCGAATATTTAATTTTAAAAAAGTTTGCAGATAATCCACACTTAACTCAGCGTGAGCTTTCCAAGGAACTAGGGGTAAGTCTGGGAAAAACAAACTACATCATTAATGCTCTCATTGATAAGGGCTGGTTAAAACTAAAGAACTTTAAACGTTCGGATAAAAAATTAGGCTATAATTATTTACTGACCGCTCAAGGCATAGCTGAAAAAGCAATGCTTACACAAAAGTTTCTCAAGAAAAAATCAGATGAGTATAATAGACTTAAAGAGGAAATTGAAAATCTCAGAAATGAATTATGACTGATATAGAAAACACTAGGTCTAATAGTTATTTTCAAGACACACCACTCCAGCTGAAAGAACTTTTTAGCATTTTGTGGAAGGGCAAAATACTTATTATTATGATAGCTGCTGTCTCTTTTATAATTGCAGCTATTGGTGCTTTAAACTCACCAGACCTTTACAGATCAAGTGCTATTCTGAATGTAGTAGAAAGGGGTGGTGGAGGAAATATCACCAGTGCCGCAATAAGTTTTGCAGGCCTCAGCGTAGCACAGAAAGGTGTTAAAGGACCGCGGTATGTAAATACTGTTAGGTCCAGGGCATTTTTCAAACATCTGGTTGAAACTGATGAAGATTTTTTGCCAGCACTAATGGCTGCTCAACGTTATGACAAAAAATCAGAAAAACTAATATATGATTCTAGTTATGATGTAGTTAACAAAAAATGGCTTGCAGAAAAACCCCACTACTTAGAAGCTTATTATTATTACATTCAACAAATGGGAATTGTCTTCCATCGAGATCGTAACATAATTGATATATCCATTGAACATATTTCTCCTTTTGCTGCTAGGGATATGGTGGAATCAATTATTTTTAAGGCCGATACTATGTTACGCACCTTAGATCTTGAAGTCTCTTCTGAATCTTTAGCATATTTAACCAAGGCGATTCCAAACACTCAACAAATTGCTATAAGAGGCGCTATGAATGAAATGGTTATGAGTCAACTGGAAACCCAAATGATGGCTAGTATAGGCCCTACTTACATTATACAAGTAGTGGACCCGCCTTTTGTACCTTTATATAGATTTGCACCTAATAGAACTTTTAGGAGCTTAAGTGCAGGAGTGGTTGGCTTAGTATTTGGAATTGTATTCATTCTGTTGCGTCATTTTTTAAAGCCATACATAGCCAGTAATAAGAAAGATTGATAAAAACCCTAATTAATTAAAGAATACAATTAATTGGGAACATATATACCCATTTGAGCCCCTCTCAGCAAACCCCAGTACCAGCAGTGTTCCTAGACAGAGATGGCACGATTAATGAGGAATGTGGCCACATTCAAACTCCAGAGGAATTAGTTTTACTCGCAGGAGCGGCCTCGGCAATTCATCGCCTTAATGCAAGTCAATATCTCACGGTGGTAGTGACAAATCAGTCGGTGATTGCTAGAGGTAAATGTACCGAGATTGATATGAAGATGATCCATAATCGACTTCAGTCACTTATCGGAGAGTTTGGAGCCTCGATTGATAGGATTTATTATTGCCCCCATCATCCTGATCAGCTAATTCCTGGAGGAAGACAAGACTTAAAGATTGTTTGTGATTGTCGTAAACCTGAGCCGGGGCTAATACTGAGGGCGACAAAGGATATGAATATAGATCTCAAGATGTCTTGGATGGTTGGTGATATGACTAGTGATATTGAAGCTGCTAAAAGGGCTGGAATTCGTTCAATCCTATTGACAAAAAAAGATGTTTCTGACAGTCAAAAACCATTGCGTCCTGATGCCAAATGTATAGATTTGAAGGGTGCTGTAGATCTTATTCTTGATTACTAAACAGATTAAATGAAAATTCTTGTCACAGGATCTGCTGGTTTTATTGGTTCTGCGCTGTCTCTCAGATTATTGGCACGAGGAGACACTGTTATTGGTGTAGACAATCATAATGACTATTATGATCCTGCAATAAAGGAGGCTCGTATAGAAAGGTTTATAGATAACCCGAACTACACTCACATCCGTGCTGATCTTGCCGACCATCAGATCATTGAAGAAATATTTACTAATTATAAACCGAAGCGTGTTGTAAACTTAGCTGCACAGGCTGGTGTTCGTTACTCCATAGAAAATCCATTGGCCTATATTAATAGTAATATAGTTGGTTTTGCTCATATTCTTGAGGGCTGTCGTCACAACAATGTTGAACACTTAGTGTATGCAAGTACCTCCAGCGTCTATGGTGCGAATACTTCACTGCCTTTCTCAGTGCATCAAAACGTTGATCACCCACTTAGTGTTTATTCTGCAAGCAAGAAATCAAATGAACTGATGGCCCATACCTATAGCCATCTCTATGGTCTCCCCACAACTGGACTACGTTTCTTTACTGTTTATGGACCTTGGGGACGACCTGATATGGCACTTTTCCTGTTTACAAAAGCCATTCTTTCAAATAAGAAAATTCAAGTGTTTAACCATGGTAAACACAGCCGTGACTTTACATACATTGATGATATAGTCGAAGGGGTTATTCTTGCTCTAGATACTCCTGCAACTTGTAACTTAGAATGGAACAGTGATCAACCTGATCCTGGCTCAAGTAATGCTCCTTGGCGAGTCTACAACATTGGCAATAACAAGCCTATTGAACTTATGGATTATATTGCTACGTTGGAGACAGCTCTTAGTAAAAAAGCAGAAAAAGAGTTCCTGCCCCTACAGGCAGGTGATGTTCCAGGAACCTATGCTGACGTTGATGATTTAGTTGAACAATTTGACTATAAACCTTCAACCTCAGTTGAAGATGGAATCAACCATTTTGTATGTTGGTATAGGGATTACTTTAAAGTTTGAGGATAATGTATGCACCATCATGATCTTAAACTTGGAATTATTGGCCTAGGGTATGTTGGGCTTCCTCTTGCTGTTGAATTTGGCCGCAAGAGAAATGTCATTGGTTTTGACATAAAGCAAGAACGTATTGATGAACTTAAGTCTGGCCATGATTCAACCAATGAAGTGACTTCTGAAGAGTTAGGTGCTGCTGGGCACTTAACTTTTAGTACCCAAATTCAAGATTTAAATACATGCAACTGCTACATTGTTACAGTTCCTACTCCAATCGACGAGTACCAAAGACCTGATCTTGCACCACTCATTAGTGCAAGTGAGACCATCGGCAAAACCCTTAAGAAAGGTGATTTGGTAATTTATGAATCCACCGTTTATCCAGGTGCAACTGAAGAAGACTGTGTCCCTGTCTTGGAAAAATCCTCAGGTCTAAAGTTCAACCTAGATTTTTATTGTGGTTATAGCCCAGAACGGATTAACCCAGGCGACAAAGAACATAAACTTACAAAAATTAAGAAAATTACCTCAGGCTCAACTCCTGAAATTGCCGATTTAGTTGATTCTTTATATGGCGACATTATTACTGCTGGTACTTATAAAGCGAGTTGTATGAAGGTCGCTGAAGCTGCCAAAGTCATCGAAAATACTCAACGTGATCTCAATATCGCTCTGGGTAATGAATTGGCAATTATTTTTAATAAAATGGGAATCGATACTGAGGAAGTGCTCAAAGCAGCTGGAAGTAAGTGGAATTTTCTACCAATGGTTCCAGGTCTCGTGGGTGGTCATTGTTTAGGAGTCGATCCTTATTACCTTACTTATAAGGCTGAAACTATCGGATATAGTCCTGAAATTATTCTCGCTGGCAGACGTCTAAACGATAGTATGGCTAGTTATGTAGTTGCTCAGTTAATGGAGCAAATGAAAAAACGTAGTATTCAGATTCAAGGAGCTAGAATTCTCGTGATGGGTTTAACATTTAAGGAAAATTGTCCTGACTTACGCAATACCCGAATAGTCGATATTATCACCGAGCTAGGGAATAACAATTGTGATGTCGATGTGTATGATCCTTGGGCTAATATTGAAGATGCTAAAAGTTGGTTTAATATCACACTGACTCAAAGTCTAAAATTTGATACCTATGATTCTGTTATTCTCGCCACAAAACATCATCAGTTTGAGGATATGGGGGCGTCTTTTATAAGAAGCCTATGTAGACCTATCCATATAATTTATGATTTGAAATATGCTTTAAAAGCAGACGAATCAGATTTACGTTTATAAGTTATTTGATGCAAATGAAGAGAGAGTGAATGAAGAATAAAAAAAACTTTTGAATGGTTTGAGAAAATTGATATTAAGTCCTTTTATAAGTCAAACAAATACAATGTCTAAACAAATAGGTCTTTCTGAACCTTTTATATTTGGACAAGAATATAAATATATTAAGGAATGTCTGGATACAGGTTGGGTTTCTAGCGCTGGAAGATTTGTTGATTTGTTTGAAGATAAGATTGCTAACTATACCGGAGCAAAATTCGCAATAGCTTGTTCTAATGCTACATCTGCTTTGTTTATCTCTTTAAAGATACTTGGAGTGAAGTGGGATGAAGAAGTTATAGTTCCAACACTAACTTTTATTGCGCCGGTTAATACTATCAAATACTTAGGAGCTGAACCTATATTTATGGATTCTGATGAATTCTGCAATATCGATGTTGATAAGACTATTGAGTTCATAGAGTCAGAAACAAAATTCAAGAATAATATTTCTTACAATAAGAAGACAGGAAAGATTATCAGAGCCATATTACCAGTACATGTTTTAGGTAATGCGGTTGATCTAGAAAGGTTAAAAAATATCTGTGATGAAAGGAATATTGTGATCTTGGAAGATGCTAGTGAAAGTTTGGGAACTATATACAACGAGACTGAATTAAAAGGTAAGCACACCGGCTTGGTTGGGCAAATGGGCTGTATTTCTTTTAATGGAAATAAAATTTTAACCAGCGGTGGAGGTGGAATGATCATTTGTGATGATGAAGTATACTCTGCAAAGGCTTCTTATTTAACAAAACAAGCCAAAGATGACCCGGTAAATTTTATCCATAATGAAATTGGTTACAATTTAAGATTAACCAATATTCAAGCTGCCCTAGGACTAGCTCAGATGGAGAACATAGAAAGAGCTCTGAAGATTAAGAAGAAAATTAATAATTTTTATAAGGAAAATTTGAATTTAACAAACGGTCTTACTTTAATGGATTCCCCAGACTATGCAGAAAATAACAATTGGCTTTCAGCTTTAAGAGTTGAAGAAAAAATATATGGTGAGTCCTCTTCTTCCCTGATAGATAGATTGAGAAATGAATCTATTGAAGTTAGGCCTATTTGGAAACTTAATCATTTACAGAAACCTTATTTAAACAATCAAACCTATAAGATAGAAAAAGCCAAAGAACTAGTAAGTAACACTGTTTGTTTGCCCTCAGGTATTTCATTAACCTCTGAGCAATTGGAAAAAATAATAAAGGTCATAAATGGATAAGAAATCTTTTGAAACTTTTCAGAAAAACCAAAGAATGAATAAACAAATCTTGATTTCTGAAAACTCATCTCTAAAAGTGGCTCTAGAGAGGATGGGCAAATTAGGAAAAAAATGTCTTATTATTGCTAATGATGGAAAATTTGTGGGCACTCTAAGTGATGGGGATGTAAGAAAAGCTCTTCTTTCGGGTAAAGGCATAGACTCTCCAGTAAAAGGCATATTCAATGAAAATGCTTTTTCTGTCTTTGAGGGCGAGTTCAAAAAAGTAGATTTTAAAAAAGTTTTTCTTGAACAGAAATATGGCTTAATTCCAGTTCTTGATAAGAAGAATATAGTAAGAGATATAGTGGAGTGGGGAGATTTTTTTCAACCTCAATCACCTTCTCCTAAAAGAGATATGCCCGTTGTAATTATGGCAGGTGGAGAGGGCACAAGACTAAAACCTTTTACCAATATTCTTCCTAAACCATTAATACCATTAAATGACAAAACAGTTATAGAAAAAATACTAGATTCTTTTACTGACAAGGGCTTTTATAACTTTTTTCTTACTGTAAATTTTAAGGGGAAATTATTAAAAGCTTTTTTTGAAGAACTGGAACCAGACTATTCGATAAACTTTATTGAAGAAAAAATTCCCTTAGGAACTGCAGGATCGCTACGCATGTTAAAAGAAGAACTCACATCTTCCTTTTTGTTAACCAACTGTGATGTAATCCTGGACTTAGACCACGGAGATCTAATAGATTTTCACAATAAAAATAATTGTGAGATAACTTTAGTTGCGTCTGCGAAAAAACTAACAATCCCTTATGGAGCTTGTGAAATTGATGAGCAGGGTTTTTTAAACAAGATTATGGAAAAACCTTCTTTGGATTATTTAATTAATGCAGGATTATATGTCGTTGAGCCTTCGGCTCTGCATGAAATACCTGAAGGTGAGCTCTTTCACATTACTGACTTGATAGAAAAAATTAAATCTAAGGGAATGAGAATAGGTGTTTTTCCGATAGAAGACGGTGCTTGGATTGATATAGGGCAATGGGAAGAGTATAAATCAGCATTAAGGAAACTTAGTTGATAAATAAGGCTTTAATTATAGGCTTTGGACCCATAGACAGAAGAATGCCCAGATTTAAAGTAACTTTTTGTTAAATAGTCTTGTTGGGGGAAAAGTTTGATAAAAGGAGGTAAATTACTGGCACTCATAACCGCTCGTGGTGCAAGCAAAAGATTACCTAAAAAAAATATTCTAAAACTTGCCAATAAACCTCTGATAGCATGGACGATAGAGGCAAGCTTAAAATCCCATTATATTGATGAAGTGATAGTCTCAACAGACGATGTTGAGATAGCAGAGATTAGCAGAAGTTATGGTGCAGATGTTCCCTTCATTAGACCTCCGGAGTTAGCTACTGATAACGCATCATCTATAGATGTGTTGAAACATGCTGTTCTTACTTTAAATAATTTAGATCGTCACTTTGATTACTTGATTTTGCTCCAGCCTACCTCACCTTTAAGAAAAGCAACGCATATTAATGAGGCAATTAAGATGTATGTCGACAAAAAAGCGATGGTAGTAATTAGTGTTTGTGAAGTTTCTCATCCGATTGAGTGGACAGGCCTGCTTCCAGATGATTTGTCAATAGGTGATTTTTTTTCACAAGAGTCGCAAGGGAAACGCAGCCAAGATCTGCCACAAAGGTATAGAATTAATGGTGCTATTTATATTATTAATATCCATGAATTCCTAAAACATAATTCAATAATATTAAAAGAAGGGAGTTATGGATTTATTATGGACAGAGAAGACAGTGTTGACATTGACAACCATATTGATTTCAAGTTTGCTGAATTTCTAATTCACAATAATAGAAATTAAATTTGATGAAGAATAAAAGAGTTATCCCTAGACTGAATATAAAAGGACATAATCTGGGAATAGTTTCACAGAGATAATAAATAAAACAAATTTTATTTAGATAGAGAAGGATGAGGATAGTTTTTTTTCTATGGGATTTCGGTCAAGCAGGAACTGAGACCGTAGTGCTTCATTTATCCAATTATTTAAGTGATAAAGGTCATGAAGTACGCATCCTTACTATCAATAGTAAGGATCAGTTATCTCAGAGATTAAATACAGAAGTAAGATTCACCACTTTTAACAAAAAAAGAATTATTAGTTCCCTGATTCCTTTAATTAAGCTCATAAGAACAGAGAACATAGATTGTTTTGTTGCTAATGTGTGGCCCCTTACAGTTGTATCAACCATTGCTGGCTTTTTTTGCTCTGGATTTCATCAAAAGTTGTTTCTAATAG
>Ga0187827_10006024_pt1 | contig 14093 bp, 21 predicted proteins | sample ETNtaG_39_FD_167969 | JGI IMG/M metagenome (GOLD analysis project Ga0187827, IMG submission 167969) | Marine microbial and viral communities from oxygen minimum zone, Eastern Pacific Ocean - ETNP2014_SV_150_PacBio MetaG (Illumina Assembly) | ecosystem: Environmental > Aquatic > Marine > Hypoxic... | reverse complement strand
TCAATGAATTGCTGCATCTCCTGCTCGGTCTGAAATATCGGGCGAAAGACGCTCTTGTTCTGAATAAAATATTCCGCCACGGCCGGATCAATTCTTCCAAGATCACTGCCGTACGATGATCTTGCCTGTAGAATCGCCGCCGATCTCTCCGCCGCTGACTTGTCAAGAAGATCACCGAATGTCTGCATGAACTTTTCAGACTGGCGTTGCGCGTTCTGCAGCACGTCGGATTGAATCTCATCGGCGAACGTCACGCGAACCTGGGCTCCCTTCACAGCTTCTTTCATCTGATTCAGCTTGAATGTGTCGGCCGCTAGTTTATCTTCAAACTGTTTTATTTGTCTAAAAAGGGGTGCGTCCAAAGCTTCCAGATCAAAAGTAAATTGATTAACAATATCTTTAATTTCCCCTTTGCTTAATTGATCTATAGGTTGCAGATCTATTTCTCCTTTTCTGAATAATTTACTGTAGGCTGACGCGTAGAGTCCGTCCACCTGATTTCCAACCTTCTTCACATTGCTTGCAATGGTCTTCATCTCTTTCGGATCGATGGCGGAAACAATTCCCTTTTCAACGGGAAGCTTCGCCACACGGTCGGATAGTCGCGACCAACCGATCACGTATCGATCAGGAAAACCGTGAGTAGATCCAAACTCAGTCGGCAGTTTTCCAGGATCCAGGGGAATATCCTTTGAATCCAAATAAAGGACAGATTCACGGTATGTATTGGGGATGTATCCTTCTTCCATATTGCCGTCGGCATATTTCGCCGTGTCGCCTGTCTCTCCCAAGTAGCCATAATTCTTGGTTCTGATCTTACGCAGCGGAGACTGGCGAATAATGTCCAGCATCTCCTCCTTAATCAGTGGTGTTTCATTCTTCTTGGCACTGGCGATGTAACGCGCTAGAATATTATCCTCCAATTCAGCCCTGGATATGCCTCGCTTGTTCAAGAACTTATAAAAATCATCTACTGAAGCGAAACTCTCCGGCGTATTGGGATCCATCATTTTAGCCTCGACGCTGGAATAAAAAGCGCTCTCAGCATCTTCCGGTGAATCCGAAATCGTTTTCACCGCTTTCTTCATCACCACTTCCTGACCGCCCGCCGGGGTGTCAATGATGTCAATGTCCTCCACGACATCCTCCACTTTCTTGCCCTTCTCTGTTTTTAAGCCCAGCTTTTCCGTAATGGACCTGAGAATATTTTTTTCATTCTTCGAGAGGTTTTGAAGAAGCATCTTGGCTTTATCAACGCCTCCCACGGCCCAGATGGGAACTTTTCCAAACAATTCTTTTCCTAATCCTGCCACCTGCACCTCTTCATATCCTTCTTTTTTCGCTTCTTCAAAAATATCCAAATCCTCAACTCCTTCAAAAGGACTAAGATCTAAATCCAATTCTTGTAAATTAAAATAAGGATCATCGCCCGCGATTCCTGGCCCTATTTCTCCTTCTTCAGGACTGCCATAGGCACGATGAATAATACCGCCGTCCTTCTTGCCCTGCAGCATCTCATCACGATCAACGGAGCCCGCATTCAATTCCTCTAATAGTATCTTTAATTCCTGTTCTCGCTGTTTATTTTGTTCGGCTTCTGCTTTTATTTTATTCCTTGCTTCTTCGCTGTCAGCCGCTAACTGTCCTTCATAGGAACCATGACCTCCCCAGTCTTCCCCCATCTCACTGGGAGTTAATATTCCGAATAAACTGCCAGCTCTTCCAATTTTAAAAACATTATTAGCAACTTTTTTTAATACTTTCTTCGTAGGGACTGTTCCCTTAAACATATTATGAATCTTTCCCCACCAGCCAGGTGTGCTCGGCAAAGCGTTCGCTGCAACATGAAACTGGCCCACGCTGAACGGATACATCTTAGTTAATTTTCTATACAAGGGTTTATTGGTTTTCTTAATCTTATTCAAGACAGCTATCGTCGCCGCGCCCGTACCAATTCCTCCCATAAGCATTCCAGTGAGTTCAGCGGGTTTGTTCTGCGCCTGTTCCATATCGCTCAAAAAATACATTGCGTCTTCAAGACCTGGAATATTAGGAATCGTATCCTCCATTAAAGGCTGTCCTTGTATAAGATTAGAGCCCGCTTGAAAAACACCTAAAGGAAGATCCACCAAAAGATCCTTTGGTGTGTCCAATCCTTTTACAAAACCTTTTCCAAAAGAAGACGCTCTATTGCTTGATTGCTCTTCTTCAAAAATGTCTACATATTCCTTATCAGCCATGATTATATCCTATCACTTCTTCAATGGAAACTAAACCCCCATCTTTAAAACCCGTTTTAGGATCTATGGTTTCCGCCACATAGCCATATACCCTGTCATCTCCTTGAATGGGATCTGAAATTCTTGTTGTAATTTTAGCATCTATCATTTGTTGCTCTAGATCCTGTAAATACTTAATGTTTCTTTTTTCTATAGGTTTTTGTAATTCTTTAAATATCTTCCCTTCCAATAAAGGCTGTAGGTGGATATTTTTCTTCTTTGAAAGAAGATGTAAATTAACGCCCTCCGCCCCGCTAAAAGGCACCGGATCCGACATGTGTATATTAGGGGAGGCAAAGTTACCCTGTATTTTTTGCACAGGCACCAAATCATCCAGTAACCTAGTTTCAAAAAAAGGATCAGGAACTACGGTGTGTAATTTATGAGACAGTTGTGTCCCCTTGGGGAGCGTTTTCTGATATTCTCTGAATTTTTTATATGCCGAAAAATCAGGATCCATTGTTCTATAGAAGTTTTCCGAACGAGGATTGAAATAACCTACATCATCTAAAAAATGAAAAAACATATCAACGTCCTGAATGGTGTTGTGTGTTCTAAACTCCGCGGGACGGGATCTCCACACATCAAAGATAAATTGATTATCAATAGTTGTATTGTCCTCCGGAGCGTACATGCTTCTAAACCTGTTTGTTAAATATTCAGTCTGGAAGTGTTTTTTACTTTTGAAGTGTTTTGGTAGCATTACTTTGGAACGAACATATCGCACCCAATTCCTTTTATCTTTTTTATTTAAATTCATGTTTGCAAATATTTCAGGAAACTGTGCCTTTAGTTTTGGCAGCATTTGTTCATAGCGAAAAGGCCTTCCCTCGCTAAAATCAAAAACTTCAACCATTTTTTTTGTTCTGGGATCGAATCTTTTTACTGTAGAAGCGTTCTTTATCATGGCATCCGCTACGATTTTTGTCGCTTCCACCATCTCAGGCCCCTTATTATTCATAAACCATGATCTAGCAATATTTTTCTGGGCCGAGGCGCTGTGGTCTATACTGAAAGCCCCTTGAGCTTTTTTGGTATCTTCCCTGGTTAATTTCTTCAGTTTTTTTGTCTTCCTTACAATTTTCTCAAACTGGCTCTTCCCGGAAGTCTGTTTCAAGTCCTGGAACGACTTAAGGTCTTTTTTCTTGATTAAATCCTTATAAACCGCCCCAAAAGAATCGAAAAAGTCATCATACTTGTCCCCAAGATATTTGGCCCACTTGTCCCCTGCCCCTTTGGGTTTATTTTTAATTATATTTTTTAAAGCATCCAGGCCGTATTTTGCTCCTTCTTCTGCTGCGTATTTTAAAACACCCATAATTAATAATACTGCCTCGGTTCAATGTACATCGGTTCATCCTTATAGTCGGATTCGAGTTGAACAAAATTTCCCTGACGGAAGCGCAGGAGAGCCTGCGTGGTTGAATCCACTAAATCATCATGCTCACCATAAGGGAAAGCGGCGCATTCTTCAATCACTTCCTCCGCCCACCTCTCGTCCGGACACCAGATGTGCCCCGCCTCAAAGAGGGGCGCGACTGAGTTGACGCGGACGTGCTTGTCCTGCCCCTTGCTCGGCGTGTACGTCACGACGGGTATGCCCACCTGGCGCAGCTCGTGCGTCAACGGCAGTCCGCTGGCCTTCGCCTCAATCAAGATCGTCTCGGGCTCCCAGTACTTGTACTGCTCAAGCGCGATCCTTTTCAGCTCGGGAAAATCCCACCGTCCCTTGCGCATCGCGACAAGAATCAGGTGAGGCGGTCCGTGCTCCACGGGCCTGAAGACGCCCCACGTGGTAATGGCGGAAAAATCCGCCGTCTCCTTCTTTGAATAGGCCGTGTCCAGACTTTGAATGACGTGCACCAGGTCAGGAATCTTCTCCCTTGTCCACATCTTCCACCATTCACGCTTGATGATCGATCCCTCCTCGGACGTCGGATTCTGCTGCCACTGGGCCTGCCATTTTTGTTCCGACAATGACGCCTTCACACCGTCCAGCTCCTTCAAGTTCCAGTACTCAGGCCACATCGGCTTGTCGTTCAGGACGGCCGGAAACTCCACAATCTCCCACTGATCAGCCTTCGGCTCGCTCTGGGCCTTGATGAGCATTCCCGTCAAGTCCTTCATGCTCCACCTGGTCATGACGATCACGATGGCTCCGCCCGGCTGAAGCCTCTGCCTCGGCCCTGAGGTGTACCATTCATAGGCGTTGTCAAGCGCCGTCTCACTGAGGGCGTCCTGCTCGGAGTGGGGATCGTCAATGACAAGAAGATCGGCGCCACGACCGGTGATCGCGCCCCCCGTGCCTGAAGCGAAGTACTCCCCGCCCTTGTTCGTCTCCCAACGGCCCGCGGCTTTTGAATCCGGTGACAGAGTCACATCAGGAAAGACATCCTTAAAGTCCTGTTGATCAAAAAGATTACGCACTTTTCTGCCAAATCTATAAGAAAGCTCCGCGGTGTGGGTTGTTTGAATAATTTTTAATTTAGGGTTAAGCCCCATCATCCAGCCAGGAAACAAATTAGAGGCAAACTCTGATTTTGTATGTCTGGGAGGCATATTAACAATTAAGCGTTTAATCTCTCCACGTGAAACCGCTTCAAGTTTTTTTGCAATAATACGATGATGTGAACCTACAATAAATTCAGGCCATACTTTTTTTACAAAAGTTAGGAAGGAGGAACGGGACTCCTTGGCCACTTTTATTTGAAGATTCCTTAATTCGTATTTTAATAAGTCAGTTGGAATTGTTTTTGGAATCATAAAAAAGTTATAACATAATCTTTGTTTGTGTAAAACTCTCGACTAAAGGGAACTCTCGAACGACGAGGCACATTTAGGGGGTGTAGGGGTGTAGTTGTACCAGATTTGGTGTTTGAAGTCCATTGTAAGTACCTAAAGCTACTCCGAAGGCAGCATGCACCTGTTCTTCAGGCATAAAAAAAGGGCGGATAATTCCGCCCTTCGCCAGTCCAGTACTGGAAACTTTAGTTAGAGTTATGTACGAACTCGTATGATTTGATCCAACAAATAGATAGGACTATCAATACTACATCATTTAATAGTGAGTATTTCATTATGTTATAGTCAGTTAATAGATATACAATCATTATAGAGCAAACCATTAACATTATGATCTTAATATGTTTATTCATCTGTTTTGAAACTCCCTCATTTTTCTTTGACCATTAGCTATTAAACTCTCTGCCCAAGCTTTAACCTCTGGACTAGCATTAGGGTTAAGTATTAGTTCCTCAACCTCTGACTCTAGCCATTTATAGAGTGCTTTCCAATTCAAGTTAATAGTAATACTCTCTGGAGTATCTACTTGAGCATTAGTAGGATTAGTTGGTTGGGTGTTTTCTCTCAAACCTATTGTTTGATTTAAAACAGTTAGTCTGTTGTGTAAGTCATTATTGTTATCTGGCATTTATGACCTCTCTTTCTATCTACCTTATTAATCCCATTACATTAGATAGTCAAATTCTTTTTTCTTTTTATTTTTACCCTTGACAAGAACACTCGGACGCCGTGCGGGGAACTTTACTATACTATAGTACTCCAAGTTTCTTGGTCGGCAATGCAATGGAGGGAGGAAGTGTCGCCAGCTGCGGGGTAACAACACTACTATAAGCCACGAAATCTCCTGGTTTTGTAATGGAATGGAAGAACACCAGGGCCATGTTCCACTCGCCCCGGGGATGCCGTAACTATACTATACCAGAGCTGCCGCTCCGAGTTCGACAATGCAATGGACATAAAAAAAGGGCGAATGTTACTTCGCCCTTTTTCACCAGAATTATTTTATTAGACAGCTAATTGAAAATCAGCAATAGTTTGAATTGAAGTAGAGCTATCAACTTCCACTTGATTGTCATTGAGTGGCATAGCTTGAATAGTTTTGTATTGTGTTGGAACTTTGCACCTTTGGTATTCCAACTCCCCAAGTTTATCTTTCACTAAAGCAGTATCAATCTTTGCACCAATCTTTTGAGAGATATGCAAGGAGTAATCTTTGCCGTGTAAGAGGTTGGCGTTTTCGCTGATACCCATATCAATTAATAATTGACGATTTACTTTTATGAAGTCAGCGATTATCTTTTGCATTACTAAAGCTCTGCCATAAGCATCAGCAATTTGCATCTTAGCTTTTTTACTCATATTCTTACCTTGATGAGCTTTCTCTAAGACATTTAATATATTAACAGCTTTTGTCATTTTATATCCTTTCGACTTTCTATTAATTAATTAAGTGTCTACCATATCCCATTTCATTTGTCAATAAAATAATTTATTTATTTTTGCCAACCGAGTCCAGCATCTCCCGCCGCGGGGCCATCCTTAATACTATACTAGAGCCGAGAGACTCGCTCGATGGGCAATGCAATGCAGCTACGGCGACCAGGGAACCGTAGTCCAATCCACCAGGTTCATGAGCCCGGCGGCCAGCATCACAGTGAATGCCAGGACCGCCTGCGGGAAACAGAGAAATGCACCAATGTAAACGAGCAAAAATATCAGGAGGTAATGTATCAATTGCAGTCCACCATGTCTGCCAGATGACTCCACGCATCCGAGTGCTTCTCCGGATCCAGCGTCACCTTGGCGCCGTCATACCAATCCAGGTACCAGTACTCAATGCGATGGACGCTCTTGTCAGGGTTCACGTAGATCCTGAACTCGTCCCCCGGTCCTCCCCAACTGAGCTGCCAACGCCAATATCCCTCCAGCTGGTCGGTGAATGTCTCTGGTTCCACGTAATCAAAGCAAAGCCCCTCCACTGTATGGAGCTCTTTCAACCTGTCTTCAAATTCTCCTTGAACCAGCTGCGCGCAGCTTCTTTCTCTTTGTGCTTGTGTCATCTTTCTTCCTTCCTGTTTTAATGCGCCCTTTTCACGGTATATATAAACGGTTTCTAGAAGCGGACGCAGTCTCCTGAGATCTACGCCTGCCTCCTTTTTTCTTTTATCAGGTCTTTGGCTAGCCAAGGAGCTAGATCCTGTTACTTATATAGTCCCACTTTATCCATTAGTCAATAGCTGAAGGAAGATAAATTGGGATCAGGAGGCAAACCCCGGGGAAGCCCCTGGTGCGTTAATTACTGGTAACAGGCCGTGAACCGCGGGGAATGGGCAATGGAATGGAAATTTTCATCTCTAAATTGAACGCACAGCTGCTTGAAGCAGGTGGCTGGTGTGATTATACCCTTGAAATCCGAGGAAAAAGGGAGAAAGGTATGATGGAGGTGAGTCAACCCCCGGGTGGCGTCCAGGTCCTAATACTATACTAGGGCGCCGCCTCGTGGCGAACAATGGACAATGGACAATAAAAAAGGCGAGGGGTTGAGTCCTCGCCTTGTTGAGCAATATGAAAAAATATTTTAGTTTTCGATATATCCTCCCCCGTTTTGAAGTTCAACCTCCCGACCAATTCGGTTAGACCTGTCTGCACCTTCCTTCATAGGAGGAACAACAGAATTGTAATGACCAAGAATTTTCTCTAATGTAGAATTGTTTCTATCAAGAGCTTCCGTTATGCTTGTAATCGCGTTGCATAAGGTGGTCATAGTTTCATCTGATACTACCATATCTTTCTCCATTTCTAATTGTTAGATTCCTTTATACTCCCACTTTATCCCATAGTCAAGTAAAAAGAAATTCTTTTTCCCAACCACATTTCCTGACTGAAGTGCCGGTCCTGCCGAGGTCCATCCCTACTATACTTGTAGGTGGGACAACGGATCGTGGGCAATGGGCAATGGAGACTCCTGCCTGGCCGCACCATGCTGCGCCCGGGGATCCGGTAATGTCCTTGAAGATGGCTGAAAACAGCCGATGCAAACGAATGGAACGGCCCCCATTCACCTGTTCGCGGGACGCCCCGGAAGGTAACAACAATAAACGGGGGGAAAGGGCGACAATGGAGCAATGAAGAATGGAGAACTTCCCGTGCGGCAGCGCTGCCTGGAAGCCGGACTCAGGTAATACTACCAGAGTTCTTGGCGCTTTTCCGCCAATGGACAATGGAGAACATCTCCCGACGCAGGGTGAGCCCGGGGATGCGTCCCACTTTATTACTGACTACTGCTTGGCTGGGGGAATGGGCAATGGAGAATGGAGGAAGATCTCCGCCAGATGCTTCCCGGGCCAGGGATCCTGGGGGAATGTCCAACTGGGCGCGGCCAATGCGCCTTCTTCGGCAATGGAATGGACAATGGCCCCTGGAAAGATGGAGAGTAACCTCTGAGGGAGGGTCTGGGCCAAGATAAAACTTCTGCCACCACGCAAACTATACTTATAGTTCCACATTATCTGATGAGGCCGTAAATTAATCTTGTTACTTGTAATTACTTTTAGTTCCACCCAAAACGGAATTCCGTCTGTTATTCCTAGAACATCAGGAACACCTGGCGTTGCCCAATTCTCAAAACGAGTAAAAAAAATATCTGGCATATTATCCTTCATCAGCTGCCATAACTTTGACTCTGGCTTCACTAAAATAACCAAGCAATAAAAAACATAATTGCACCAATGACAAAAATAAACTTAAGACCTGTCATTAATAAAATACCTAAAATTAACTCCCACCAATAGCCATCCATATCGGCTGTTGGGTGTCTAGCTTCTTCAACCTCAATTGATTTTCTACTTTTCATGAGATTTTACCTCCAATCTGTTTTGTAAGTTCATATAACTTTCCCCTCCACATAGATCTATAAGCTCTGTGCTTTTTTCCTTTAAGACTGCTAATCATTTTCTTTAGATTGCTAGTTCTTCTCCAGAAAAGCTGCTCCATAGGAGTATAGGGAATGCTACCGTTTTTTTGCAAGACCATAACCTCCCCATTCATAGTTTTCATCCCAGCGAGTATGTTCTTCTTTAAAAGGCGCAACCTTTATTTTCTTAATTCCGTAGCCTTCCTTGTAGGTTTCAAAGTCAAATCCCCTCGCATACTTGGTAAAGTGAACCATATACATTGTCCAATTTGTAGCTGGTGTTTGCTTCTTTACAAAAGATTGGCCCTGGCTGGTACAACCCCAGGAATCACAATTAAAACTCATGCCAGGTGTTAAACAACTTACACTCATAAAGACCTCCAGCCATAGACTGAATTATCTTTTGCATAGTCAAGATATAAAGGAAGGTGTTTTCCTAAATATTTATAGGATTGTTTTGGAATTATACTACCCCAATGAGAAAGTAATTTATTGTAAGCTGCTCTTGGTGTTGAAGCTTTTACATCTATCCTAAAACCGTCCTTGAGTAAAAAACTAAATGTTTTCATTCTTTTTTCCTTCCTACAATTTCCTGTGCTTTGGCTAAAGCGTCATTCCAGCCCTTATTATATTCACTTGTTTTTTGCTCATCCACCATTTTATCAAGTTCGTCTAGCACATTTTGATATTCCTCCTCTGGTGTATAATCAGCGTGTGCCCAATTAACCCGAGTATTGGTTTCAAGCATCTCTCTTATTTTTTCAATTATTTCTTTATCCGTCATAGCTTTCTCCTTTTTTAATGGTGCCTGGCAACTCGGTGGTTTATCAACCCCCACAATTATTCGCCTGTCGTAAGAGCCCTGAGCTAAAATCGATTCGGGATTCTAGGTCGATTGTGGCTAACGTTATGCCAGGCACCTGTTTTGGAGAAGGGAACTAGCTCTCCAACTAGCTGTGCGTGTAAGGCGCCTCAAATACCTACTGTCTTTTTTTATATGTGCTACAGCTACACATAATCAGTATATAATCCCACTCTATTAGATAGTCAACCCTTTTTTTCCACTTTCTTCATCTCCTTTAAAACCTCAAAATCAGCGTCAATACTGTACTGTTCCTTGAGTTCTTGCAACTTCGCCTCAACATCATCCCGGCTCATAGAATCAATAGATCCTGTGAGAATTTCCTTTTTATCCACATACAACCCTGCGATCTGACCACGCCGAGTCTCCGCCGTCACCGCAGCGTTCCAGTTCCCTGACGTACTGGCCTGATCCCTGATTCTTGCCAATGTAGAAAGTGACCTTTCCTGCGTGCACTTGTACCGTTCAACAATGGCCCTTCTCTCAGATTCAATCGCTTTTGCAACCAATGGAAACTTCTGAGGATTCTGCAGCTCCGACGCACGAACCACGGCGGATCCTTTTGCGTATCCAGCCTCAATGGCACAATGCATGGCAGTTTTTAACCCCTCAGAATGGACTAATAATATAATAAATTTTCTTTGTTTCCCTGTAATCTTGGGATCAAACAAAGAATCCGACAACCCAGAGGGAATGGTTACTTCTTTTGTTTCTGTTTGTTTCTGTTGTTCCATAAAGGCCTATTTATATAGGTGTTTTTTACCAGACATTTGCATTAAATGCAAAAACTCAAGCTTTCTGTCATGGGTTTGCTATAAAGGATACTTTTGGATACCTCTAATAATTACTAGAAGTAACCTTTTTTTGGTAGCTGATAAGGGATGACACCTGGATACCTCAGATACCTCTATTTCTGATAAAAAATAAAAAAATATTTTTCTTTCAGTAAAAACAGCTATAGGAAAGCCCCTTTATGAAAAGAATACGGGATTTTCCCTTACATTCTGTAATATTCTATCCAAAGCCGCCCTACCTTCTATGATTATTCTTTCCCACTCGCTTTTAGTATAGGCGCGGTCGTAGTTGGGGTTGTAAAATCTGATGGATATGGTGCCACACTTGGTGCAGCTAAATATTTTTCTTACCGGGCTGTTTGGCAGGGATAGTGACATTTAATCTTCTCACCTTATGCAATGGAAATGGAATGACGTTGTCAGGCAAATTTTTACTGAAATATACGGTATCCATTAGTTTAAGAGTTTGTTCTCGTTCTCGGTCCGAGATCCGCGACGCGAGCATCGTGTCCAGCAATTGCCGCTGGGCAAGAATCTCTTTTTCGCTTCTCATAAGCGCCTCCTTTTAAAACCGCCCCCGTATGATTCTTCATCTTAACAGGGGCAGTCGTTTACTATGCGCTCGCGAGTATAGCCTAAATCCTATTTTATTTCAATAGTTCTGGGCTTTTTTCCCTCGGGAAGTATTTTTTCCAAGGAAACCTTTAATAATCCGTCCTTTAGTTCGGCACCTTTGACCTCCACGTCATCGTTGATGGTGAAGGATTTTGTGAAATAACGCTGGGAAATACCCCTGTGAAGGATATGTTCCGTTTCGGACTTGTCCTTTTTCACGCACTTGATGGTCAGCACGTTCTGTGCGTAATCCACGGCAATGTCCTTCTTTCCGTACCCCGCAATCGCGATCTCAATGTCATAGAGCTCGTCCGTCTTCTTGACGATGTTGTAGGGTGGATAGGTCGTGTCATTGAAATAGTTGCCTTCAAACATGCTCTCAAACTGGTCGAACATGCTGTCAAACCCTATGGTGACTGGCCGCAGCTGGTTTAAAATTGATAATGCTTTATTCATGATAATCTCCTTTTCTAAAGCAAGATTGATGGGACCCGTTATGGCGTCCCTTTATGTAATATAGTTCATTTTTCATAAAAATCAACCGTACAGGCCTCCGCGCTTGCAGGGATCGCAGAACCTGTCAAAGCGTCCGTGCATATTGAATTTCTTGGAGCAGAGGTTGCAGGGTCTTGTCCCAATAATGGGTCCCTTGTAGGTTCGCGTTATGTTGTTCTTCCGGGTCTGGGGAGCGTGTCCGTTCTTGATGCGAAGCCTGTGCATTTTTCCAACCACCGCGTTCTTGGAGACGGCCATTTGTTCGGCGATCTCCCCGGCAGCGAGTCCCTTGCTCATCATATGTTTCAGATCCTCCGTCTGCTCCTGGGTCCAATACGCTCTCATACGACGATCGTCAGGTCAGTGAAAAGCTCGGCGTCGAGCAGCGGGCCGACATAGTTGGCTGTCGACTCCTTTCCCTTTCCGTCCTTTTGCGTGTAGGTTTGATGCACGAACTTGTCTTCAGGGATCTCCCCCTCTGAATGACAGGCCTTGCACTGCACCACCTGTTCCACGGATTCCCAGGAATGCTTCGTGAATCCATTACCGTCGCAGTTGGGACATATTTTCTTATTCATACATTGACGATGAAGTGCCTGTTCTCGGGAACGATGGTCCACATGATGGAATTGTAGTCGGTGTTATTACAAAACGTTTCCAATGAGATCTTCGTTCCTATCTTATATTTCTGCATATGCTTGAAGCGCGCCTTGGCGACGTCCTCGCCGTTCGTTGGTTCGGGGAACGCGAGCCCGTCAATTTTAATGATGGTCATCCAGTCTTTCCCATCAATCATCCAGGAGATCTTTCCCGCGCTCACGCGGCTCTCCTCTTCTGCCTCTTGTCTTCTTTTTCCACCAGATGCGTGATTTGCATGCCAGTGGAACGGTTGTCTTTATTGGCCAGTTTCTTAAGTACCTTGTACGTCTCAATGCGGACAGCCACCGATTTAAATTTTTGAATGTTCAATTCATCCTGCCTTTCTGACGTCGAACTCGTTTTTATCGGGTTCGTTGTCGATTAATCTTTCCGGATCCCCGAAATCCAATACGGGTTGCTCAGGCTCTAATGCCACCTCTGGGCAAAATTTCCTTCCAGCATTGTGAGCGAGATCACTCCACTGCTTAGCAGCTCCTACATAGAACTCAGACATTTGCGTGTCTCCGAGTTGCCTTGCGTCAGCCGCTTGCGCATATAAGATTTTAGCCCGCACCATACGCTGGCCGAGCCTGAAACCTTCCTTGAAGGTGCTCTCAAAATCTTTCTTCAGAATCATTTCTTTCTCCTTTTTAACGGTTTCTTTAATGCTTTAGCTAAACGGTTTTTTCCTTGATTTTTTAACCTTGTTACAGGTCTTAAAATTTCTTCTGTTTGCTTTTTTCTCCGTCCCATTAAAGTACCCATACTTTCTCCTTTTTTATTAAGTGAGCAGGGGGAGTCTTTGACTACCCCCAACCTTTTCGCGACAAATCAACCATAGATTGTTTACGCTACTTCAGTACCACCCTCTGGACTCTCAGCCATATGGCCATACTTTCCAGAAAATGTGCCTTACAACTTTGTGATTGTTGTTCAGCCATACTCTGCTACTATGCATAGTAGCTATTTAAATGGGAATCTATATGACTAAGCTGGCGTTGTCAAGTGAAAAATAGTGGGATAAGTCCTATACAAGTATGTAATGGTGTCCTTGATTTTATAGGCGTAGAACGGATCAATGGCGTATGTGCGGAGGGCGTCGACCCGAGCGTCAATGTCCATTTCCCCCGCAATGAACTGCTTTAGCCGTATCTCTCGAAGCTCTTCAAAAAGAGCATGTTGATTAAGCAATGTGATGTAATCCGCCACGCTTTCGCATTTTCGTCCATAGGATCTGAGATGAATGGTCGGATCGCCAAGGGCCGTTATGTGAGGCTTTTCGAGATTTGTTTCAACAACACCATAGAAGTTATTGCCCAGTTCAGCAAAGCGTGACTTACCCCAATCGGATTCCAATGCAGCTTGCGCCATGCTAATGACAACCACCACACGCTGTTGCGGTGGAATGACCGCGTTAAATGCCTGCGTGCAGTTAATAATGCCTTTAACAAATTCATCCTGATTGTCATATTCAAAGTCAAAATTACTGACAACAGTCTGGCAAAGCACCAGCAATGTCGCACAAAATCCTGAAATAATATTCATACTTTACAAATTTACACTTCTTTAACGACAAAGTATAACACCCTTTACCGCGTAGATGGTATATTTTTATTGTATTCTTGTTAAGGTGTAAATACTGTAAAAATATGAAAACAGGAATTGAGATACTAGCGGATATGACAAGAAGGGAT
>Ga0187827_10006021_pt1 | contig 14100 bp, 13 predicted proteins | sample ETNtaG_39_FD_167969 | JGI IMG/M metagenome (GOLD analysis project Ga0187827, IMG submission 167969) | Marine microbial and viral communities from oxygen minimum zone, Eastern Pacific Ocean - ETNP2014_SV_150_PacBio MetaG (Illumina Assembly) | ecosystem: Environmental > Aquatic > Marine > Hypoxic... | reverse complement strand
GTTCCATCTGGTCTGGTTGCTTCGCTCGAAAACAAGAGCCAGGTAATCCCTGTACCGCTGGATAAGAATTGTTTTCAGAAGAATACCGCAAGTGACCGTTTCAAGGTGGTCTGGAATCATCGCTGGGAATGGGACAAAGGCTTAAAGGAACTAAAGGCTATCGTTCACAGCCTGGTCGAGAGTCAGTTGGATTTTGAATTCCATCTCATCGGCCAACAATTCGAGAATACAGCTTCAGAAATGACGGAGACTGCTGAATTACTGAAGGGAAAGGGACATTTGGGCAGGGTCGGGTTTGTTGAGAGCAGGCAGGACTATCTTGAGCTGTTGGCGAGATCCCACTGCGTTCTATCGACCGCTCATCATGAATTTCAAGGGCTAGCTATCATGGAGGCAATGGCATCGGGTTGTGTCCCAGTCGTACCAGACCGACTGGTCTATCCTGAATTTATCGACCAAAAACTGAGGTATGATTGCGTTGAAGAGGCAGTCGAAATATTGTTGATATTGGCGGAATCTCCAGGTGCTCCTGCCGACCTTTCCATCGAGACCTATTCATGGCAGAGTCAAAGGCAGAACTGGCTTCACCTGATAGCAAGTGTTGGCTAATTTGTTGAGCAATTAGAGAAATGAAAATAGATGGCAAGATACTTTAAGTTCGATTATGCGATTCGAAATGATGACAATGAAATTGTGGACTCTTCAGATGGCGCTGAACCCTTAAGTTTTGTTGAAGGGGACGGCACGACGATTCCAGGTCTTGAGAACGCTCTCAAGGGACGGTCAGTTGGAGATGAATTTAGTGTAACAATCCCACCTGATGAAGCATACGGCTGGCCTCAGCGATCCCTGATCCGCGAGCTTCCCCTCAAGATGTTCGATGCGGATGTTGATGATATTAATGTTGGTATGGTATTCCAGGTTGGTTCAGGAGACGAAACAGAGGTCGTCAAAGTCGTTGCGATGAATTCCGAAGAAATCACAATCGATGGGAACCATCCTCTGGCTGGTGTTACTTTTCATTTCGACATTCAAGTACTAGAATCAAGAGAAGCAACACCCGGTCAGGATTAGCAGCCCAGGAAGAAACAACCCTCTTTGATGCACAATTTTGACTTCCTTAAGGCTCTATTCAACCAGGCTCTAGCACAGCCGTAGCGTATTCAGTCGAGATAGGTCTGCAAAGCGGCCAGCACCACCTCAGGCCCCGATCGCCGTTGGTAATTTTCAGCCTGGTCTATCCACAAAACCTTACCATCACTGCTCACCAACAAGGTTGTCGGTACCGGCAACGCTTCAACATCATCACCGGGCGGCCCTGAGTGAACCAGTTGATTCCGCAGACCAAAAGCATCGGTCACAGCCAAGTCTCGATCAGACAACATCCGTGCCTTTAGACGGTGTGCCCCCCTCTTCTTATGGATCACTTCTGGTTTATCCGTGCTGATTGTGAGCACCTGCACATCTCGCTTATCGAACTCTCGCTGAAGTTCTGCCAATCGCCGTAACTCGGCGACACAATAGGGTCACCAATGACCGCGGAAAAATTTGATTAGGGCTGGAGAGCCGTCCAGATCGCCCGACCTAAAACGATCACCCGTATCGTCCAGCGCGGTGAAGACAGGGATCGTGTCACCTACGCGGATGGGATTCTCAGCGACCTGCTGCGGGCTAATTGCGACCGTGAAAGGCAGAAACAGGCCTACCGCGATTGCCAAGATTGCAGGAATACCACCAAACCAGCGGGTGCCAATTGCAAACGCTGCAACGCCAAGACCGGTAGCCGCCAGGAAAGCCGCGACAAAGAGTGTTCGATCCTCAGGTATCGCCACCTGATTGATCTGGTGACTCCAAAGTATCCCCGTTAGTATGGCGACTGCCAGGGAAACAAATCCCAAAGTCGTACCCATTTTTTTTCTGTTGGCTATCATCTTTTTCATGCTTCTCCCATCAAAGCCAGGCTTCCAGTTTCAGCCGATTAATTTTCGCTGAGGAGGAAATGGCAACAATAAAACCTCTTATTCAACCAAATCAAAATTGCATCGTGGCTATATCACTCACTTTTGAGAATAGTGTTATCTTCCAGGAAAATGAATCCGCCCCCGAGTATGCTGCGGAACGCTTGAGCAGTTTGGATCAATGTTTGTCCGGCTCTGATCGACCAATTTCAGACAAAATAGGTACCAGAAACAAACTACAATCTAAGCATCTGGAGCACCCGGATCTTCTTCCATCGATGCCCGGTGTTCCTCGATAACTTTCCATAGAGGGGCCTCTACCCAAGTGTCATCGAGATAAAATTTTTCGGGCTCTTCTTCTTTTGGGTCTACGATTAGATTGTAGATTGATGGATAGGCAATCTTCTTGACCGAATAGTCATCATCGAGTTCCTTGAGCAGGATTTTCCAGTTGCGCCATTTAGCACCAAACAGCTCACTGGTGAGGTAGATAACCATGGACTCTCGCGCTGACTTCTTCGCCTTACCCATAAAGAAATCAGATTGGTCTACACCGTCAATTGTGCGATCTTGCGGGATATCGCTGCCGACAAAATTCGCCAGTGTTGGAAATAAGTCTATTGTATGCACTACGTCGTTTGACATTTGTTTGGTGGGGATTTTCCCAGGCCAGCGAATCAGAAAAGGTACGCGCAAGGATCCTTCATAGGGAGAAAACATTGTTCCCCGCCAGATTCCGGTGGATCCGAATGATCTTTTAATGCCTTCGCGTCCATTGTCAGAGGTAAAGATAAAAATAGTGTTGTTCTTGAGCCCCAGCTGATCGATTGTGTCTAAGAGCTCACCCACATAGACGTCGGTTTGCGCCAGTACATCAGCAAAACTACCGTTTCCGGTTTTGCCCTTAAAGTCTGGATGGGCGTCGACCGGTTCATGTGTTTGCGTATAGGGGAGATAGGCGAAAAAAGGTTTCTTTGCTTCGGCTGCGCGCCTGATGAAATCGAGTGCGTGATCAGTAATTTCCCGATCGATCGTGGCGCGTTTGGCGCGGCCATAAACTTCTTGTTTTTCGGGGGTCTCGCCGCGCTTCGACGTCGTGATGTAAGCGAACTCGACACCAGCGTCCTTCTGAAAACTATCGCTATCGGGCCAGAAGGCTCGATCCGATGAATTGGGAATGCCATACCACTCATCGAAGCCCTGGTCTGTGGGATAGCGTCCCTCGGTATCACCCAAATGCCATTTACCGAACATGCCCGTTGCATAACCGGAATCCGATAGCATCTCCGCCAGTGTAATCTCCCACTTGCTGATGCCGTACCATAGACTTCTTGGCGGGCCCTCTGGACGCAGTCGCGTACGAGCCCCATAGCGGCCAGTCATCAAAGCAGCACGGGATGGTGTGCACTCCGCCTCGACGTTGTAATTGGTCAATTGAAAACCCTCGGCGGCGATAGAATCGATGCGGGGTGTAGGCGCGCCGCGGGTAACACCACCGCCGTACGCGCCAATTTCGCCATAGCCGAAGTTATCCATCAGGACTAAGACGATATTGGGCTTGTTCTCGTCGGCTGGTTCTGCGAGGGCCAGGGGCACCACAACAACCAGCGCCAGCAGGCAGGCAGGGAATCTTAGATTTCGCTCGTACTTTGACATAGTTGTCTCAATCAATCCTTTTTACGACTATGGCATTCTATGAGATCAGCAGAGCTTTGTCAGAGAATAGAGCAGCACCTGGTATTTAGGAAAGTTAATGACCGATACCTCGAGAGCATAGGGGAGTGACAGATGACAGTGTATCAAATTCTTGAAGCGACACTTGCCCAGAACACCTATTGTTGCAGACAAGATAAGAATAATTACCCATCAGTATGATCTAGGCAAACCCAGATCATGCTGCGCCACATAGTTCAGCACCATTTCATTGTTGATGGGCGCTATTCTTAGGGTTCTAAGCAGCTTCCATATAACGATGACATCAGTATCCTCGTCCATTCCACTGCCACCGTGAAATTGAATCGCAGCATCGCAGGTTTCACAGCCGTAGGTTGATGCAAGATACTTTGCAGAGTTAGCATAAGATCCCGCTTCACCACCCGTATCATATATCTTTGTACCCTGGTACAACATCAGCCTGGCCGCATCAAGGTGAATTCTATTATTTGCCAGAGGATGCTGAATCGCCTGGTAAGACCCTGTCGGTTTACCAAAGGGCGCTCTTTGTTTTACATAATCGAGTGTTTTGTTCAGTACAAATTCCGAGAAACCAAGAGCCAATGCTGCGACGAGAAAACGCTCTGGATTCAGCGCGTCAAACATAACTGCCATGCCCTTTCCTTCAGAACCAACAAGTGCATCATGGGGCAACTCAACATCATCAAAGAATACATGCCACTGCGTATCTTCTGACCGGCCAAGACTAATGTTCAGTTTTTGTCTTTCAATACCTTTGCTCTTCATGTCCAAAACGAAGAGGGAGATACCAGCAGTACGTTTGTCACCACCTTGACTCTCTTCTGTACGAGTAATAACCAGACCATAGTCAGCAGTATCTGCCTGAGTAATAAATGTTTTTTGGCCATTCAGTAGCCAGACGTCTCCCTCTTTCTTAGCTCGGCTTGTAATTGCAAATGTATTGGTACCCGCATCTGGTTCAGTAGCCATAATACAAAAAGATTTTTGGCCTGTTATTGTCGGCACTACATAGGATTGTATTTGCTCCTCCGTTCCATGCATCAAAATGGCATGTCGGCTAAATGCACTCAAAATCTGTGATAGTGACGCCAGGCCTTTTTGCCCAAGTAAATCAGACAATAGTACCGCTGCTGTCACGCCTCCACCCATCCCGCCATACTGCTCAGGTATACCCAATCCCAACAGGCCATTGTCAGCCATAGCTTGATAAAGTTCCCTGTAATCGCGTTTTCCCAATTCACACTGTTTTACATATTCACGGTCGAAATGAGTTGTAAGCCCATCAACGGCATCGACTACGCCCAGCAAAAGATCACACTGGTCTGAATCAGAATAGATTTGTTTGATCAGGTTGCGCATTAGGAGGACCTTTCGCTGTTTCGTAGTGACACAGGATATTAGACACTTTGTGTTTTGTCACTCTCAACACCAACCAGACTCAAGGAGTATGGGCGGGATAAAGACACTTTTTCGAAAACTGACCTGAAGGGGCAAACAGGCAGCCAAGAAGATTTCACCGACCACGCCCGGCATTTTGTTTCTATCTGACCAAGAGAGAAGCGCGGGCCTGGAAACAATCTGGAACCCATTACCTGCAAGGTAATAGGATTATTATCCGGCAGGTTCTAGAATGATGCCTTGCTTCTTTAGGGACATACACTATGTCGAGTCTCGCGCTCAACCCAACGCCGGTTTTCTCTGACCTTTTGAGAAGCTGGCCGCCAACCCCTACAATAGCGAGGTAAAGGAACTATTGGATGAAGTACGAACTTACCCTGACATTCCGGAATCATAGGTTCATAGCTTGAAGGAATCAAAGCCAATACTGCCGCTGATTTTGAAGAAGGACGATCTCGAACTGCAGTTCTTTAGCATGATATCAACATTTAGAACTCCCCTTGACGTGACTCTGCAGGAAATTCGAATTGAGACTTTCTTCCCTGCTAACAATGATACAGATGTCTATGTTAGAAACTTGGGTAGAAACACTGGATGACCTATTCACCTGGCATTTGATCAGATCTTTATCTAGTGTCCCGCTAGCTATTAAGCCTGCAAATAAATCTATCATCTCCCTGGTAATTGTTTAAGCAACCAATGAGTCATGGAGTGCATCCTTCACTGACATGCATCAGCAGAGGATTCATTTATGAAAAATATCTATCTAGCCTCAGCAATCCTTGGGGCAATCACTCCCTGGATCTTTTTTGGTCATTTTGTACTGAATGAAGGGGTCGAGCTTGTCACATTTATCGAGATGTCATTCACCAATAGTGCGGCCAGCGGCATTGGGGCTGATCTTCTTATCAGCTCATTTGTCTTTTGGAGCTACCTCATCATGAAGAAAGAGAGTGGCATCTGGCTTTATGTGCTGGTTAATCTAAGTATTGGGCTTTTCTGCACGTGCCCTGTTATCTCTATATAAAAGCAAGAGAATCCGAAAGGAAAGGTGATCTATCGACGGACCAGCTGGTCTAACGAGAGGGTAAAGATCCACTGGTCACGAAGAACTATTCAAGAACAATTTCATAACTCCCGAGCAGGTCCTGATAGAAGGCTTCGGTTACAACCTCGCGTCTGTGTTGTAAATAGTCGGCATATACCCTTTTTTCAATATAGGCGAGCGGCGTTGTTTCCGTAGGTATTAGCCTCTCAAGCCTGACGAGATGAAGGCCGAAGCTGCTTTTTATCGGCCCAACCCACTTCCCCTGAACAAGTGAATGCAGGTAGCCAACGAAGGGGCGCCCGAATATCGCAGTTATTTCCTTTTCACTGCGTGACGCATAGCTGCTGTTTAGCATGGAGGTTTCGGATAAACCTCGCCAGTCATCACCCTGCTCAAGTTTTGTCTGAAGTTCAACGAGTCGTGATCCATCGGTGAAGAATATCTGTGAAAATGAATAGCGGACGGGCAGTGAGTAGTCGGCTGTATTCACTTGATAGTATTCTTGCACTGCCTGAGCCTGGTCGCCCTCTTCCTCTACCTCCTCAATCAGGAACCCAAGCTTCTGTACCAGGCGCCTGCGGACAATGGAGTCATCTCGATCAAGCCCCATCCTCAAGGCTTCACGATAGAATACTTCTTCCCTGATCCAGTTCTGAACCAGGGATTCCAGCTCCTTCGGCGTTGCAGAATTACCTGTTTGTACCTGCCAGAGCTTGTCGAGCCGAGATCGCACACCCTCATCCACCACAACCCTCCCGGGCTGCCGGGAAAAATAGTCATCAGTTGCAAAAAGAACAATGCCGACAGCAAAAAACCAAACGAGGGGTTCTCTCAGCAGCTTCATTGTTCCGGCGGGCTTATCCATATGGGGGATGACCAGGCTCGTTCCTGAATAGTTGCGTGCAAATCTTCTCTGGGAGAAACGCCGCTGCGGATAGCATCCCAGGTAGACCAGCGACAGATCGGGTTCTCCAGTACACGCATATAGTACAAGGCATGCTCAGAAGGGTCGTAATCCGGATCCCGCCAGATTGTCCTTAGTTCTGCAGATCCCACATCATCACTAATAGTGCAATCTTCAAGATTCACCTTCGCACCATTGTCAGGACATCGGTGGGTCGCCTTGTCAACCTCGCCTCCGCCTGAGCAGGCGACATCAAATACATGCTCAACTGATTTCCCATCCCTTACGGAAGCTTTTATTATCTGCAATCGTTGCAGCGGTGCACTATTGGCATCCCTGGATGCCCACACCAGGAACTCCGGCTCCCGGTCTTTATCAGCTATCAAGTCTCCACCCATGGGGACACCAATACTGTACGCCCGTGAAATGAGGTCCTTAGTTTCAATCTTTGGCAAACCATACCCGGCAAAAAATCGCACCCTGATCCTCGGCCCTGATGTCGCAAATGTCTCTTTGCGCCGAAATGCGTCATAAATTGAACCGCGGGTATTTTCATCGGCCCATACGCCCGCCAGACCCGCCGCACTCCAGGTCCGATAATAAGAATCAGCATAGAGTTCACCCCCTTTCCGTGGCTCAGGCAGGGGAATGGAACCACGCTCAACAGGTTCATCGTCCAGCAGGCCAACCTTGCTCCAGTAGTTATCCTCATCGCCTGCATAGGTTCCGTTGTGCGTATCGCTCGAACCAATAGCGCCAAACTTGAACGGATTAAAACCCTTTTTCTGCATCAGCTCAATGCCGTTCATCAGTGCTTCTCTGACATAACTTCCAGGCACGGTACTATCTAATTTTGTCGCTATTCGATAGGGCATGATTTCGAAGTCTGCCCATTCATCCGTGGGAGAAAGGGCTGGATGTGTATCCGATGTCCCTTTTACCTGGGTGATTTCAACGAGGGGCTCATTACGCATGCGCTGATCTGCATAGGCGCTATTCAATCGATTGCCGGTGAAGTCCAGCAGTTTGAACATCTCTCCATTGGAACCGTTTGAATTGTGGGGAATGGCAAGTGCTTCCAGACCTTTTTCGCGCTGTTCGTCCATCCATTCCCACAGGCGTTCGGGGTTGGACGAGTCAATCCGTGAAAACGGCAGCTCGGGTGCAGTATCGCCGCGGAAAATTACATTTCTGTGCAGGTTTTCCATCTGATCACCGGACGCCGTATATTCATAGCCGATAAGTGCAGTGAATTTACCAGGATCGTTATGCCGATTAGCCGCAGCAACTATGTCATCCCAGGCTTCCTTGTACACCTGTTGGTCAAGTAGCTCGCTGCTACGCTCGGTTCGCAAAAACGCGATGACTTTCTGGAAATGTCCATACCTGTTCGCGGCATCAGACAACTCGCTCATGCCCTCAGCTATTTCGTGCTTTGACAGGTCCGTAGATGGATCTGCCATGGCACGCAGGGAACCCAGATAAAAAGCATGATCAGTAACGGCGTAAAAATCCAGGGGAACATCCAACTGCATATCAAACCCGCCTGGGTGCGTTACAACACCACCCTTGGCAAAGCCATAGGCATCATCAGGCGAAGCAGTTGTGCCAAATATAAAGGCATCAAAGGAATACATGGTGTGCACATGCAGATCACCAAAGTAAGCATTCCTTCCTGCATTGAAGTCCGGAGTTGAAACCTGGGGTTCAACAACGGTATCGGCAAGTTTTTTACCATCGCCTACGTCTTCCTTTTCACTACAGGCCTGCAGGCAAAACGAGAGCACAGCAACCATGACTGCTGATCGCATCATGGCTATCCAGCAACCTCGACTCCCACTGTGCGATGCCCTCATCACGACGACAAGAGGCTCCGACAGTTCGTGAGTTCCATTGTTGCGGGTGCCTGTTTCTCGCACATGGACTGGACTCTGGCATGGAAAGTTTCTATCAGTGTATTTTCCAGCTTCCCATCCTGCCACTCTGACAGCTGCCGGCTCAGGGAACGCAATACTCTGAAATTGCGCCCGGAAAATACTGACTGTCCATCCTTTAGTTCGGCAAAGAGATCAATTGATGTCTTAACAATCAAGTCGTTGTTTTCCGGGGCCAAGCGAATAATTGTCTTGATATAGCTCGCGCCCCACTGGAATCGAGTTGCGGCACCCGTTGACGCCTCGTAGGCCTTGCGGCTCCATTCCACGGCTTCCGCCGTCTTTTCCTGTTCTTCAGCCAGTGATGAAAGACTGCTCATAAAATAGTAGGGAGACTCAGACCGATCCAGTTCCGCCAATAACAGGGCATGGGCCTCATCATAGAGCCTGGCACTCTGGTATATATGATTGATCCGATTAACCACGCTCTGGCGTGCGAACGAATTACTTTCCTTTTCATCGGCTCGGGTCAGGTCATCCTTCAAATCAGTAATAATTGAATCTTCTAAAGGTGCCTCCCCATTCTCCATGAAATGGAAGGTCAGCAGGGGTAGCCAACCCGCAACTTGCTCGGCCGTTGATAAAGACGGCTGATGACGCATGGCAACTAATTGCGCCTGCCATTTACCCCTCAATTTGACCAGTTCCTCATCACTGAAAACCGTCAAGGCAGCAATTTCTTCAGCGTAGTAGGCAAGTGAATCCCAGCAGGCTAAAGTGAGTTTGGGAGAATCAAGAATGGCAGCAACCCGCTCAAAGGCGCCGGTTGATATCCCTGCTTCCCGGTCAAGGGTCAATTCAGAATCATTCGGTTCCAACTCACGACTGAGTGCCACCAGGTATTCCATATACAACCTGGCGCTCGCTTCCTCGTCGCTGCTTTTATCCGACAGGTCAGAAAAAAGTGTTGCCGGTGCGCCTTCAGGCAAGCTATTGGAATCCTGACCCCAGGAATAGTAGGCCAGTTGCACAAAATCGCTCGGCTGCAGTTTATCGGGGTTATTTATAGCCAGGTCCACCAGCATGGTCGTCGGCCGCATCTGCGCCAGGCTCAATGCCAGCACACTGTTGTACCGGGATAGCTCAATGCCACCTGGTATGCGGGTGACTTCTTCACCATCGGGATTAAAAACAATCATGGTGGGGTATCCCTTCACACCAAATTTATCACCCCAGGTCTGGGCGTGGTCCATATCCCCATCCAGGTAAATGGGTACGAATGGCTCAGTCTGTGTGATGAATTGCTTGCTCTTGAAAACAGTATTCTTTATTTCCTGGCAGGGCGGGCACCAGACGGCACCCCAGTATAGATAAACAGGCTTGTTCTCGGCTTTGGCAAATTCAAAACCCTGTTCAACTGATCCGTCAAACCAGTGAATCTTTGCAGCAGACAGAATTGGCTCCTGGACTTTATCTGCCGAGCTATCTGCCGAAATGTCCGCTGCGTTGTCTGCCGAGTCACATGCCGCGAGAAATAACAGAAACAGGACAGCCAGGGAACGTGAGGTGTTCATGTCAAAATATCATATAGAAGAATGGCGGATTGTACTCCACCCACTGAAAAAGGCGAAACTAGGGTTCCCTTATCACCAGCAACCGAGTTTCGGTCATGTCTTCAATCGCAAAACGAATACCTTCCCGGCCCAACCCACTTTCTTTTACTCCGCCGTAGGGCATATGGTCGACTCGCCAGGAGGGCACATCCCCAATCACGACACCTCCGACCTCCAGCGTATCCCAGGCCTTCTGAATCTTGTATATATCACGGGTAAAAATGCCTGCCTGCAAACCAAACTGGCTATCATTGACCATGTTAAGTGCCTCTTCATAATCAGAGAAGGGAGCGAGCACGGCCGCCGGCCCGAAGGCCTCCTCAGCATTGACAGCACATGTTAGCGGCACTGATTCCAGCAGGGTAGCTTCAAGCATAACGCCTTCAAGGCCGCCACCACATAATAAGGTAGCACCCGCTTCCAACGCCTCGTCAATCCATCCCTTGAGCCTGCCCGCCTCCTTTTCTGAGATCATCGGGCCAATAAATGTCTCTCGTTCCTTTGGATCGCCCATCTTCAATGACTTGGTCTTGCTGACTAACGCCTCCCTAAAGGTGTCATATATTTTTTCGTGGACAAATATTCTCTGTACGCCGATGCAGGATTGTCCAGACTGATAAAAGGCACCAAATACTATTCTCGCAACAGCATCATCGATGTTGGAGTCCTCATCGACAACGACCGCAGCATTACCGCCAAGTTCGAGCACAACGGGCTTTTTACCAGCCTTTGACTTCAGATCCCATCCCACCTCTGGTGAGCCGGTAAAACTTAGCAGTTTCAGCCTTTCATCAATGGTGAAAAGCTCAGCACCGTCCCGTCGGCACGGCAGTACTGAAAATGCACCCCTTGGCAGATCTGTCTCTGCCAGGGTTTCAGCAATGATAAGTGCACCAATCGGCGTCAGGCTTGCAGGCTTTAAAACGAAAGGACAACCAGCAGCCAGAGCAGGTGCTACCTTATGGGCAGTGAGGTTCAATGGGAAATTGAATGGGCTGATAAAGGAACAGGGTCCGATTGGTATCTTCTTCCACATTCCCCGGTAACCCTTCGCCCGGGGACTGATATCCAGCGGCATTACCTCACCATAAATTCGAGTCGACTCCTGCGCCGCAATCTTGAAAGTGTCAATGAGCCTGGTAACTTCACCTTCGGAATCATTGATGGGTTTGCCCGCCTCAATACAAAGCGCTTCCGCAAGCTCAGCGAACCGTTCCCTGAACCTCGATACACAATGTTCAAGAACAGCCTGCCGCTCGTAGGCGGGCATGTCCGCACAGGCCTGCTGCGCCTCAACTGCCGCTCCGATTCCCGCATCGATAACCTCGTGACCCGCCATGGCAACCCTGGTGGCGGGTTCCCCGGTATATTTGTCATATACCACCAAATCTTCATTGGCATAGATGGGCTCATTTGCAAGGTAGTAGGGGTAGGTTTCCTTTAGCATATCGCTCCCTCGTAATATTGTTGGCGTATTTTCCAGCTCCTCGACAGTGCTACAGTCGAGTATTCTTCATCATTTCATATGTAGACCCGCGTTTACCACAGGCCAGCACACACCATAAGCCAGCAGATTGGCAAATTAAATACCAATCAGGCCCACCCGCCTGCAAAACCTGCAACCTGCCAAAATCTGACACTTTTCGGCCAGGATCAAGCTAAAAAACGACCAACCGGCACCACAAGAGGTAGAATATGGCAATATCCCACAATCTGCTGCTGAATCGAGAACTGCCATACGAATGTTAACGATCTGCACAACTGCCTTTCTCCTTTTGCAACCATTGATGACATTTGCAGACGATGAAGCAGATGATCCAGGGGGGAACACAAATAGTCATCGATACTGATAGTTATATTGAAAGTGATGTTCTCACAGAAATTGTCGAGAGGGTAGAGTCACAGATAAGCAATAACAATGCCGATGTCCGTTTTTTTATTACGGCGGAAGAAGCGCTCGATATGGCGGAACAATATGCCAATCCAACTCGAAAGCGTGGCCATAAGAAAGTCCGTGTAGTCAAAACGGGAAGTAAGCATGAAGGGCATAGTGAGTGCACCTTTGGTGCCGGCCACCACCGATCAATGAGTGAGGGTGCCGCGAAATGCGTATTGAAGAATATCGAAAAAATTAGCAGTAATGCGGCGGCGCACCCGGTCATGGAAGCTTGTGGAGCCTTGAACGAAGCTGACGAGTAAAAGCTCCGCAACCTTGCTCAGGTTGCGACGGTCACCTCAAGTCAGAATAACCTTGCCGACCACCTTTCGATCTACTAACAACTGGTAAGCCTCAATGACATCGTCCATGTCCAGCACATGAGAAACGAAGGGGCTGATCCGGCCACTGCCAAGCCACCCCATTACAATACTCGAATTCTGTGCATATTTTGATGGTCTGTGTTGCCGCAGTCCCCCCGTCGTGTAACCAATAACGGTGGCGTCCTTCACCAGCAGGTGATTTGTTTTCGCGAGAGCAGGGCGACCACTGGTAAAGCCAACGATTAATATCCGACCAAATGGGGCAATGCAGCGTATGGATTCATCAAACACATCACCGCCTACGGGATCATAAATCACATCAGCACCATGCCCTCCGGTTAACTCCTTCACCTGATCACGAAACCCATCGTTGTAATTGATGGTGTGATCAGCGCCAATTTTCTCCACCACCGCAAGCTTTTCATCTGAGCTCGCCGCACCTATGACCGTCGCCCCATAAAGTTTGCCGATATCGACCGCTGCCAACCCAACACCACCGGCGGCACCATGCACCAACAGTATCTCACCCGCCTGCAAATTTGCTCTCTGCAGTCCATCGTAGGCAGTTTCATAATTATTACGAAAGGATGCGGCTATTTTGAAATCTACGCCATCTGGAATTTTTGTAATGGACTTATCCCTGACAATGACCTCTTCTACGCAGCCGCCAGGTGTTATTACCCGATCACCGACGACGACATTGTCTACGCCAGCACCTATTTCAGTTACCAGTCCCGCCGCCTCGCCGCCAACTACAAAAGGAAAATCCCTCTTTACCTGGTAATTGCCGGACATCTGCACCAGATCGCTAAACTGTATTCCCCGCGCCTGAATATCAACCTTGACCTGACCTTCACCAGGCTCACCAGGTGCCTCAATCTCCCGCACCTCCAGGTCCTCATGACTACCGGACTTCACACAGTAAACAACCTTCATAGAAATATTCCGTTTCCATAGTAGAGACGGTACTTACGATAGCATTCATTAACCTCAAGGACAGCTACAGCCACATGTTTACCCGAATATATGCACTCGCCGTCTGCTTTGCGTCAATTCTCTGCATTGCCATCTCAACAGGTATTGGCCTATATGACATCGTACAGATCAACTTCCCAAAACTGACGATGGATTCGTACCGCTACCAGAACCTGCAGTCAAATGAAGCCTATCGACGATCACACCCTTACCCGGGAATGATGCCTGCCTATCCCGTGACGGTTAACCCACAAGCTGGCACTACGTCTCGTTTGGCACCCGTAGCCAAGGCCGCACAGAATGAAGCCCCTCCGTCTGATGAGGAGATAAGCAAACTCAGGGAACAGCAGTTGGCAATTGCCCTCGACAATGTCAG
>Ga0187827_10006016_pt1 | contig 14109 bp, 12 predicted proteins | sample ETNtaG_39_FD_167969 | JGI IMG/M metagenome (GOLD analysis project Ga0187827, IMG submission 167969) | Marine microbial and viral communities from oxygen minimum zone, Eastern Pacific Ocean - ETNP2014_SV_150_PacBio MetaG (Illumina Assembly) | ecosystem: Environmental > Aquatic > Marine > Hypoxic... | reverse complement strand
TATCTGAATTAATTTCAACAAAACCAACATTGGCACCGCAGGCATTTAAGGCCATAACTATTTCTTTATTTTCAATTGTGGGATAAAGCCAATCAGACGAAAAAGAAATTACACAAAACTTAGATTTTGTATTTTTAAATGCTAAAGATAAATTGCCATTAAATTGTTTTTCCAGATCAAAATAATCCATAGCTCTAGTAATGTATAAGTAACTGTTAGCATCGAATCTATCTACAAACTTTGTTCCTTGATGACGCAGGTAACTTTCTATCTGAAAATCTGCATCAAAGCTAAATTTTAGACTTCCTGCATCCTGCAGCTTTCTTCCAAATTTTTCTTGTAAACTTTTTTTTGAAAGATAAGTAATATGAGCAGCCATTCTTGCTACTGCCAAACCCTTATCTGGAGACAAATTTGTTTTAAAATAATTTCCATTATTCCAGGTAGGGTCAGCCATGATTGCCTGTCTCCCCAATTCATTCAATGCAATATTTTGCGCTGAATGACTTGCGCTACAAGCTATCGGAATAGCAGAGTATGCTTTATTGGGATATAGTGAAGCAAATTGTAAAACCTGCATACCCCCCATTGACCCACCAGTGATTGAGAGTAGTTTATCAATACCCAAATATTCTAGTAAGTAAATTTGGGCCCTGACCATATCTCTGATTGTAATAACAGGAAACGTGGTTCCGAATAATTCATTAGTGTCAGGATTTATTTCTTTTGGCCCAAAACTACCCATACATCCACCCAAAACATTTATACAAATAACAAAATATTTATTTGTATCGATTGCTTTTCCAGGTCCCACTGCGGTTATCCACCATCCTTCTTGTTTGGTAATTGGATTAATGTTCGTGACAAATTGATCTCCGCTCAAAGCATGGAATACCAATATTGCATTATTCTTACTTTTATTCAGAACTCCATATGTTTCATAAGCTATAGGAAAATTTTTAATTATCTTTCCACAGTCAAGTTCGAGTGATTGATTAACAATCAATTTTTTTATATTTTTTATTTCTTTATTCATTTTTTGTTTCAAACAAAAAAAAAGCCCAGCTAAACCGGGCAAAAAAACCTTTTTTAGCTGTTTTTTTCTAAGCGCTCGCAATTCAGTTAAATCAGCGCTACCCTTTTGTACTAAAAAGTACCATCTTTGTCAATTTAGGTCCTATTTATTTTGCTACGTAGCTGCGTATATAGTATCTACCGATAAAAATTATATTAATTTTAATTATGAGTTTGCCAAAACCAAGAAAAATTCAGTTTGAAAGATATACAGAAGGATTGTCTCAATTTAAAAAAATTGACAATCCAATTAAATTATCAGCAAATGAGTCTGCTTTGGGACCAAGTCCAAGAGCAATCGAAGCATTTGAAAGAGAAAAGAATAAAATTTTTAAATATCCAGAATCCGACTCTTTCTCACTGCGAGATGTTATTTCTAAAAAATTTAATATTGATTCCGAAAGAATTATTTGTGGAGCGGGCTCGGATCAGATATTTGATTTAATTTGTCAATTATTTATAGAGCCCGGCGATGAAGTTGTGGTTACAGAGTATGGATTTATTATGTACAGGATTTATGCATCACTTTATGGGGCCAAGGTATTGTTAGCTAAAGAGAAAAACTTTAAAGCATTAGCTGATGAAATAATAAATAAGATTACTGATAAAACCAAAATCGTATTTATTGCGAATCCTAATAATCCGACTGGTACTTATTTATCTAAGAGTGAAATGCTCAATTTAAGGCAAAAACTAAGAAGCGATATTCTTCTTGTTGTTGATGACGCATACTTTGAATTTTTAGATAAAGATGATTTTACTTCCGGCTTAGATCTTTTTAAAGATGAGGCGAACGTTTTAATTACCAGAACTTTTTCTAAAATTTATGGTCTCGCAGGCTTAAGATTGGGCTGGGGCTATTCTTCGAAAGAAATTATTGATATAATGTATCAAATTAAACCTCCTTTTAATGTAAATGGAGCGGCACTTTGTTCGGGTATTGAGGCTATTAAAGACAATGACTGGATAAAGAAAGCTATTGAACATAATACATTATGGTCAAAAAAAATATATTCTGTTTTACAGGAATGTAAAATTCGAACGAACGAACCAACAACGAATTTTTTTTTAATGAATTTTAATGAAACAAAAGTTAACTCTGATGAAGTTTTTGAAAAATTAGCTAATGATCGTCTCCTTTTAAGAAAGATGAGACAATATAATATACCCAATGCTTTACGACTAACCATTGGAAATAAAGAATCAAACGAACTCTTTGTTGAATGTATTAGGAGTATTTTCAAATAATGTTTAAAAAAATTTGTATAATTGGATGTGGTCTAATTGGATCATCTTTGGCAAGAGCAATAAAAAAATACAATCTTTCTGAAAAGATAGTTTCTTCTAATAGATCGGATATCGTAAATAAAAAAGTACTTGAACTAAAAATGGTAAACGATTCAAGCTCAGATACCCAGAAAATGGCTAAAGATTCTGATTTAATTATAATTGCTACTCCGTTGAGTAGCTATGAAAATGTAATTTTGAAAATCAAAAATTCTTTAAAAAATGGAATGATATTAACCGATGTAGGATCAGTTAAAGAAAGAGTGATTAGTTTGGTAGAAAAAGCTATTCCCAAAGATGTTTCATGGATTCCATCACACCCGATTGCTGGTACGGAAGAAAGTGGTCCTGAAGCTGGATTTTCGGAACTTTTCAAAAATAGATGGTGTATTCTTACCCCAAGCAAAAAAGCAAAAGAGAAAGATATTGATACACTTAAATCATTTTGGCAAAAAATAGGGAGTAAAGTAGATATTATGGATGCAAAACAACATGACTATATTTTATCAATTACGAGTCACATTCCACACTTAGTGGCATATAATATAGTAAATACATCAATTAATATTCAGGATGAAAAAAAATCTGCTATTGTAAAATATAGTGCTGGCGGTTTAAGAGATTTTACAAGAATTGCAGCATCTAATCCAATAATGTGGAGAGATATTTTTATCCAAAATAAAATCAATACATCAAAAATGATAGAAAAATTTATTACACATCTTGAGGATTTAAAAAGGGCAATAGAAAATGAAGATGGTAAAAAATTAGAAGAAATTTTTATAAAAACTAAAAAAATTAGAAAAGAAATTATTGAAGCTGGGCAAGATGTAAGTGAACCTGACTTTGGAAGATAGATTATTTTTCTAATATACTAAACAAAGGCAAAAGTTCATTTTCGTATTTTTGCCACGATTTTACTGAATTTTTATAAATAGGTTTTCTTACTTGTGCAAAACTAGCTGTGATAATGCCTCTTTTATTTTTATAGAAATGAAGACAATTTTTATCCCAATCTAAACCACAAAAATCTAATAACTTTTTTGATTCTGATTCTTGATTATTTACTAAATTTTCGTAAGAAATATCATAAATAAAATCTGGAAGAAGTTGTTTCCAAAATTCCATAAGATTTTTATATAGTTTATAATATTTGCCCACTTCTTCTAGATTATAAGAAAAATTAAGCTGGCCTTCAAAAATATTTTTAAATAAAGATAAACAATTATCTTTCGGATCTCTTGTACAATGAATGATTTTAGATTTAGGAAGAATTAATTTTATTAAACCAATCCATCTAAAATTTAATGGAGCTTTATCCGTGATATAATTTTGATTTGCATTATATCTATCTAAATTTTCTATATATTTTGACCCCATATTATTAAAAAAGTCATGATCTTTAATATTAAATTTATTGGGAAATTTTATTTTATCTTTAACAGAGAAATTTTCTCTAATGATTTCTGTTAAGTCTTTTAGTTCACCTGCGCCATACACATTTTTGTGATTTGCGATTATTTGTTCTATCATAGTAGTTCCCGATCTAGGCATTCCTAGAATAAAAATCATTTTGTTGCTTTTATTACCAATGTTATCAAGATTTTGAAAATTAATGTTTGAAAAAGAACTTTTTATGTTTTCAAATAATGCAATATCATCATTTATTTGATATTTTATAACGCCTCTTTTTGTTTTGTTACCCGATTTATAATTTTCAAATGATTTCTTATAATTCTTAATATCTTCATAAGCTTTACCAAGAGCAAAATATAATTCTATTTTTTGAAAATTATTTAATGACTTATTTTTTATTTTGTTTTCCATGCTTTTCAGATGAGAATTATTGATATCATATTTTAATGACATGCTTAAACTTCTATCAGCTCGAGTAAATATTGGATTAATTTTTAAAGTTGTTTCAAAATGTTTTTTTGACTCGTCAAACTTTCCAAGAGCCTGATATGCCATTCCCAAGTTGTGATGCACTATATGGAGTTTGTCATCAATGCTTAGGGCAAGTTTATAGTATTTGATTGCTTCATCAAAATTATTTAAATCTTTTTTTACATTTCCTAAATTACATATTGCAAATGTAAGTTTAGGGTTTCTTTCTATGGCTTTTTCAAAAGAAGATTGGGCATTTTTCAAATCACCCATAGCATGATATGTATTGCCCAAGTTGTTTATAGCAATAGAAAAATTAGGATTCATTTGAATAGCAATTTTGTAGTATTTTATAGCTTCAGAAAATTTTTTTTGTAACTGTAAACACAAACCAAGCGCATTGTACATTGCCACGTAATCAGGAAATTTTTTAATTAGTTTTTTTGCTTTTACTTCAGCAGATTTATAATCACCAGTCTTAAAGTAATTTAACATTATTTGTGCTTGTTTTTCAGCTTCTGCTTTTAAATTGTTCATAATTAATCTGTTCTTCTTATACCGATTATTTTTAAATTTGCAGTTTTTTCAATTCTTTCAATAGTGTGATTTATGTTCATAATTAAAACTTTTTTTAATGGTCCATAAGCATGTATTAATTTGTTTTTAGACAAGATAATAGCAACATGACCTTGCCAAAAAATTAGATCATTTTTCATAATATTTTGTAATTTAATTTTTTTTTTAAAATGATTTAATTGATCCTTCGCATCTCTTGGACAAAATTTGTTGTTGAAGTTAAAAAATAATTGAACTAAAGCAGAACAATCCACTCCATTAAAATTTTTTCCTCCCCACTTATATTTTTTTCCTTTAAACAAATGAATTTTTGAAAAGATATTTTCATTTTTATAATTTATAGGTTTAAGATCTTTTGCTCTTATCCATTGATTTTCAAATTTGATAAAAGAACCACATTTTTTTCTTGCATAAATTTTTGAAGAAAAAGTTAATTTTTTTCTCTTTTTAGCTTTATTAGAAGGTTTTCCATAGATATTTGCTGCTAAAACTGAAACTTTGTGTGTTGGCATAGATGGTTTAGCAAATTTTTTTCTTATTATAAAACCAATATAATTGTCATTATGTAATTTGATCTTATACCAATTTCCTAACTTTCTTAAGATAGTAAAATTTTCACCGTACAACATTTGCGTAACTATTTTGGAAGAAATACTCTTTTTTTTATAGAGATTTATAATGGGATAATTGCTAGAAAATTTATTTCGCACTGAGTTTTAACTTGTTTTTTATTAACCACAAACAAATTAAAGATGGAACCACCATAATAGTAGTAATTACAAAAAATGTTCCCCAATCACCATTTAACCAATCAACAAGTTCCCCTGAGGAGGCTGCTAAAGTAGTTCGGCCAAGTGTTCCTATTGAAGCAAGTAATGCATATTGAGTTGCTGTATAAGTTCTATCTACCAGTAATGAAATGAAGGCAACAAAAGCGACTGTTGCGAAAGCTGCTGTAATATCGTCTAACAATACGGCAACAGCAAAAAGCCACTCAGATTTTCCTGTCCAGGCAAGAGCTGCAAACAGAAGATTCGTAGCTGCCATTAATATTCCCGAGACAAACATTGCTTTAACCACTCCAGAACGTATTGCAAAAAGGCCTCCTAAAAGGGTAAATACGACTGTGGTAATCCAACCTATACCCTTGGAATAAAGAGCAATATCACCTTTTGAAAATCCCATTTCTTTGTAGAAGACAATGGACATGCGTCCAAGAAAAGCCTCGCCAATTTTAAAAAGAAATACAAATCCGAGAATTCCTAAAGCGATGGCTAGACCATTACGTTTAAAAAAGCTTATTATGGGACCAGCAATTGTTCCACCGATCCACGCAATTGATTTTGCAATAATTCCAGAAGATCCCAACTTTTCTTCTATCATCTGATCGGTTTGTTTTTGAGCCATTTGTCTTTCGGTAGGTTGTGGCTCATGAACAAACATTAAACCGATGTTGCAAGCAATCACAATTATTCCAAGAACCAAAAAAGTAGTTTGCCAATAATTTTCAATTCCAGCCTGCTGAAAATATTCCGCGGCATTTAGTGCAACAACGCCACCCAATTTGTAACCAGTCCACCACCCAACGACTGCCATAGCCGCGCCTGCTTGCATAGAAGTTCCTTCTGTTTCTCCAATTTGTTCAATTCTTAAAGCATCTATAGTTATATCTTGAGTTGCTGAAGCAATAGCAATAACTAAGCCAATTGCAATTACTGCCCAGAGATTTGCTGTTGGATCAATTGTACTCCAACAAACTAAGCTAACCAATATAAGAAACTGCATGGTTACTATCCAGCCACGACGATGACCAATTTTATTGGTTAACCATGGAATGCGAATTCTATCAATTATTGGAGCCCAAAGATAATTGATCGCATAAACACCAAATATTAATCCAGCCCAACCGATTGTACTACGGCTAAGACCGTCTTCTTTAAGCCAGAGACTAAGGCTACTTCCAATTAGGACCCAAGGAAAACCGCTAATGATTCCAAGTAAAAGAATTCTGATCATCCGTCTATCAAAATAAACGGAAAACGTTTCTGATAATGTTTGTTTTTTAACTATCTCCATAAAATACTAAAAAAAATTTAGCTTTTCCAAAAACCTGGAAATAACAATACTAACAAAGTAAATATCTCTAGTCTACCCAATAACATTGCAAAACTCAAAGTCCATTTTGCAAAATTGGATAGTTCTCTAAAATTTCCGCTAGGTCCTATCATTTCGCCAAGTCCAGGACCAACATTTGAAATTGCTGTTGCTGCACCAGAAAAAGAAGTAATAAAGTCTAATCCTGTAAAAGACAATAACATTGCAACTAGGAAAAAAATTAAAAAATATAAAAAAATAAAAGATATGATCGAGGACATAAAACGTTTGCTGATTTTTTCTTTATTGTAAGATAAGGGAAAAACACCTCTTGGATAAATTGATTTTTTTATTTCGTTAATAATGAATAACCACAAAATTTGTATTCTGAAAATTTTAATTCCACAAGTCGTCGATCCAGCACACCCTCCAATAAACATTAACAGTAAAAAAAATACCAACGAAAAGTTACCCCAAAGATTAAAGTCAGTGGTTACGTAACCTGTGCCAGATAAAATTGAAACTACGTTAAAAGCTGAAATTCTTAAATTGGAAAAAAAATTTCCTTGTTCTTTTATAAACAAGTTGAGCGCTATTATAATTGTAGATATCAAACAAATATAGATTAAACCTTTAATTTGAATATCTTGAAAAAAAATTTTTTTGTTTCCACTAAGATATTTTAGATAAGCTATGAATGGTATACTTCCCAATATTATAAAAATAATCGATACAATTTCTATTTTTGGATTTTGAAAATAACCTATTGATTCACTGTAAGTTGAAAATCCTCCTGTTGCGATAGTGGTCATTGCATGAGCGATGCTGTCAAAAACATTCATTCCAGCAAAAAAATAAAAAACTGCACAAACTGAGCTGAGAAAAAAATAGATAGAAATAATTTTAAAAGCTATTTCCCTAGTTTTAGGTAGAATTTTCTCAGTTGTATCGCCACTTTCCAATTTAAATAGTTGCATTCCACCAACATTCAATAAAGGTAACACTGTAATTGCCATTACAACAATACCTATTCCACCTAGCCATTGTAGCGTTGATCTCCATATAAGAATTGCCTTTGGAGCATTATTTAAATCTCCTATAACGGTAGATCCTGTGGTTGTTATTCCAGACATGCTTTCAAAAAAAGCATCACTAAATGTCAATTCAAGACTTGAAAAAATAAATGGCAAAGATCCAAAAGTAGCAATACCAATCCAGGATAGAGAGGTTAATAAAAAAGCTTGCTGCAAATTTAATTTTTTATCTTGATCCAAATTTGAAAGCAAAAAAAGGATACCTATAAATATGGTTACTATAAAGGAATAAATAAAAGTTCCATCAAATTCATCATCATAAATTACCTGAACTACTATTGGGACAGTCATAAAAAATCCCAAAATAATTAATAAAATTCCAAGTACGAAAAAAACTGTTTTATAATTAGTCATTTTGATGAAAACAATATTTTATGGTGTATAAATTTCAACACAATAAGGAATAAATTTATCTATATTTTTTAATGTAAATTTTATAAATCTGTTAGTTGTGATCGATAATTCTATAATTGAAAAAACCACTTCATGGCCCTTTGTTGAAGCTCGTAAATTGGTTAAAGATAGAGAAGGTAATTTAAAAAAGAAAGGAAAAATTACTTTACAAACCGGTTATGGCCCAAGTGGACTTCCACATATAGGAACTTTTGCAGAAGTTGTGAGAACTACCATGATAGTTAATGCAATTTCTCATATAACGGATATTCCAACAGAAATAATTATTTTTTCCGACGATATGGATGGACTAAGAAAAGTTCCAGATAATATACCTAATTCAGAAATATTAAAAAATAATTTAAATAAGCCTTTAACTAATATTCCAGATCCTTTTAAAAAATATTCAAGTTTTGGTGAACACAATAATGAAATGTTAAAAAGTTTTTTAAACAAATTTAATTTCAATTATAATTTTAAAAGTTCATCTCAATTATACAAATCAGGTCAATTTAACGATGTTTTAGTATTGGTACTAAATAAATATCAAGAAATTATGAATATAATTATTCCTACTCTTGGAAAAGAAAGGCAAAAAACTTATAGCCCTTTTCTTCCCATTTGTTCCAAAACAGGAAAGGTGTTGGAGATTCCGATGCTGGAAATTATCAAAGATAAAAATAAGATTGTATTTGATAATAAAGGAGAAAAAATTGAATCAAGTATTTTAGATGGCAATTGCAAGCTTCAATGGAAAGTTGATTGGGGAATGAGATGGTATGCTTTAGATGTCGATTATGAAATGTATGGAAAAGATTTAATTGAGAGTGCAATTATATCTAATAAAATTTGTAAAGTTCTTGGAAAAAAAAGTCCAAATGGTTTTCCATACGAATTATTTTTAGACGAAAAAGGTGAAAAGATTTCTAAATCTAAAGGTAATGGTATTACAATCGAAGATTGGCTTAAATATGCATCACCTGAGAGTTTATCGTTATTTATGTATCAAAATCCTAAAAGAGCAAAAAAACTTTATTCTGATATTGTTCCAAAAGCTGTTGATGAATATTTAGGTTTTATCGAAAAATATAAAACACAAGATACACCCCAGAGACTTTTAAATCCCATTTGGCATGTTCATAACGGCAAACCTCCAAGTGAAAATTTTATTATGCCTTTTTCAGTGTTATTAAATCTTGTAGGTACAAGTAATGCTTCTAGTAAAGAAGTATTGTGGAAATTTGTAAAAAAATATAAAAAAAATATAAATGTAAGTAGTTACCCAATTTTTGATAAGCTAGTTGAATATGCAATTAGATATTATAATGATATTGTAAAAACCAAGAAACAATTTAAAAAACCTAATGAACAAGAAAAAATTGCACTAAAAGAACTGACAAATAATCTAAGAGATTGTAGGGAAGACATGGATCCTGAGGCTATACAAACCATTGTTTATTCAGTAGGGAAAAAAACAGGTTATAAAGATAATCTGAGAGAATGGTTTAAGCTAATATACGAAGTAATTTTTGGAGATAAAGAAGGACCAAGAATGGGTTTTTTCATCAGCTTTTTTGGTGTTAAGGAAACGATTGATTTAATTAATAGGAAGTTAAAATAAATAACAATGTTTTCATTTATCAAGCCTTTATTATTTAAACTTGATCCTGAGACTGCTCATAATTTAGCAATTAAAACCTTAAAGTTGAATTATTTGCCTAGTACTTTTTTTCAAATAGACAACGAAGATATGTTAAAAATAAATTTATTCGGCAAAACTTTTTCTAATCCCATAGGCTTAGCAGCTGGTTTTGATAAAAGTGCAGAAGCATATAATTCAATATTTAAATTTGGATTTGGTTTTGTTGAGGTTGGAACAGTTACACCTCTTAAACAATATGGAAATCCTAAACCTAGAATATTTAGATTAGAAGGAGATAATGCACTAATTAATAGATTAGGATTTAATAATGATGGATCGGAAATTATACATAATAGAATTTTGTTAAATCCACCAACAGGTATTTTAGGAATCAATATTGGACCTAATAAAGATACTCAAAGTCAAAAAAATGATTTCTTATTAGGTCTTAAAAAGTTTTTTGATATTGCTGATTATATTACAATTAATATTTCTTCACCTAATACAGAAAATTTGAGAAATTTTCATGAGGATCAAAAATTAAAATCTCTAATTCAATCAATTAATTTGGAAAAAAGTAATCTTAAATCTCAAATACCAATTATGCTAAAAATCTCACCAGATATAAATGAAAATTTAATAGACATAATTTCAGAAATAGTTAGCAAAAATTCTATTAGTGCTTTAATTCTTACAAATACTTCGGATGTAAATCGAGAAAACTTAAATGATTCTCAAAAAGATGAACTGGGAGGGCTTTCAGGAAAGCCAATAGAAGAAATTTCTAACAATTTGATAAATAAATTTTATAAAATTTTGAAAGGAAAAGTGCCTATTATTGGGGTTGGTGGCGTAGACTCAGGAAAATCTGCGTATGAAAAAATTTTAGCAGGCGCTTCTCTTATTCAACTTTATACAGGCATGATATATAAAGGCCCAAAAATTGTAAAAAATATTAAAAAAGAACTTATTGATCGATTAAAAAGGGATGGAATAAAGAATTTTACTGAAATAATTGGTCAGAATTCATCATCCAATTTTTGAGAAAAAAGGAAATATTTCTAAAATATAGAATCCTATAGATTGAAGTTGATTTGTAACAATTAATACTCCTGTTATCAGTAGTATTACTCCCCCCAACTTAGAGACATAAGGTATATAATTTCTTAATTTTTTAGATAAAGTGATAAATCTTTGTATTGTATAACCTGAAACTATAAAAGGAATAGCTAGGCCCAGGGAATAAAAACTTAAAAGTAGAATGCTATCCTTTAGATTATTTTCCAATGATGCCAAAGCTAAAATTGACCCTAAAATTGGACCAATACACGGAGTCCAACCAAAACCAAATGCTGCCCCAACAATAATTGGAAAAATTAAATTATTACTATAACTTTGTGTAGAAAATCTTGCTTCTGAGTTTAATATTTTTAAATTAACCAATCCAATCAGCTGTAAAGAAAATAAGATTATTATTAAACCAGCTATAATTCTTAATTGATTTGAATAATTAATCAAAAACTTTCCAATGAAGGAAACTGTTATCCCAAAAGAAACAAAGACAATTGAAAATCCTACCGAAAAAAAAATTGTTTTTAGTAAAACTGATTTTTTGTCCTCAATAATTTCATCTAATGTTTGACCTGAAATGTAAGAAATATAGCCTGGTATTAAAGGCAGAACACAAGGTGATAAAAAACTTACAAATCCTCCTGAAAAAGCTATTAATAAATTTAAAATCACCAAGCTGCTTTTTTGGATGAATGTTTTTTCTTGTAAATACTTACAGATCTTCTAAAGATGGAAGCAAAAATTCCCAGTCCAATTGCAAGAAAAATACAAAACAAACCATAAGAAGCTGGAAAAGTATTTGATAGTTCTATTAATGATTCATAAATTTGATTTATTTCTACTGGGCTTAAACTATTATTATTTAATATATTTTTTTCATGATCTCTAAAAAAAGTATCATAAGCAATAGCAATACCAACTGACAGAAAAAGAATTGCCATTAAAGTCTTTAACTCTGAGGCATCTAAATATTCACCAACTTTAATTCCTAGTTGGATACCAATAATAGAGCCTAATATTAATATAATTACTAAAATTAAATCAATAGATTGATAATTAAAAGCATGTAAAATTGTTACAAAAGCGGTAATAAATATTGTTACAAAGAGAGATGTACCAGGAACCAACTTTGTTGGCATTCCGATAACATAGATTAGTGCAGGTACTAGCAAAAACGCACCACCTACACCCATAATTGATGCGATAAATCCTACAAGCAAACCTAATACAATAGGCGCTAATGCGCTTTCGTAAAGTTGAGATTTTTTAAATCTCATTCTAAATGGTAATCCATGTATCCAATAATGAGAATGTAATTTTTTTTTCAAAAAAATCTTTTTTCTTGCCCTATCTATTGCGGCAACTCCCTCGATCAACATTAAGGTTCCAATTGTTGCCAGAACGTACATATAAGCTAGAGAGATAATTAAATTTATTTTTCCAATTTCTTTAAAATAACTAAAAGTAAATATTCCTATAATTGTTCCAACTATTCCACCCAAAACTATCATAAAACCCATCTTATAATCTAAAGTATTTTTAAACCAATGTGTTAATGAACCCGAGGTAGAAGAAGCTAATATGTTATTAGCTTCATTCGCTACAGCATAGGTAGGAGGAATCCCTAAAAAAATTAAAAAAGGAGTCATTAAAAAACCACCTCCAACACCAAAGAGTCCTGATAAAAAACCTACAATGAAACTTAAAAATAATATTATATATATATTTACAGAGACTTCAGCTATTGGTAAATAAATTTCCATTACATTATTATTTTTTGATAAATAATCCTGTAAAATATTGATGTCAATATTAATTTATAAACTTGACGTTAATGAAAACAGCATTTATACCGTCATTCAAAAGCATAGAGTTATGTCAAGAAAATGTGAATTAACCGGAAAATCTCCCCTAAAAGGTCATAAAGTGAGTCATGCCAACAATAAAACTAAAAGAAAATTTTTACCAAATTTAAAAAAAGTCACTTTTGTAAGCGATATATTAAAAAAGAATATTAAGTTAAAGGTAACAAACTCGGCTTTGAGATCTGTAGATAAAAAAGGTAGTATAGATTTATTCTTAATAAGTGCAAAAATTGTTAATCTTTCCCCAAAAGCAAAAAAAATAAAAAAATTATTAATAGCAAAAAACTAATATAAAGAACACAAATGAACAAACTGTTCTTGGCGTTATCTTTTTTTATGGGAACCGTAGTACTGGTCTCGAACTATTTAGTTCAATTTCCAGTTAAATATTATGGTTTAGAGAAAATTTTAACTTATGGAGCCTTTAGTTATCCAGTAGCTTTTTTAATTACAGATTTAGCAAACAGAAGATATGGCAAATTGATTGCAAAAAAAATTGTTTATTTTGGTTTTTTCTTGGGAGTTCTTTTAACACTTTATTTTTCGACAAATTTTTTAGATTTAATTTCAATAAGAATTGCAATCGGATCTGGAGCAGCTTTTATAACCGCACAACTTAGTGATGTACAAATTTTTGATAAACTTAGACAAAAAAAATGGTTTATTGCTCCCCTGGTATCATCCTTAGTAGGCTCGACAATTGATACATTTATATTTTTTTCAATTTCTTTTTATGGAACAGGAATAAATTGGATAAGCTTGTCTTTTGGCGACTTGGCAGTTAAAATTTTCGTAGCTTTCATAATGCTAATACCTTTTAGAATTTTGATGGCTTCTATTGTAGATTTTTCTTCTATTAAGCAAAAGTCTTGAAAAAACTTGTGTTAGTAGCTTGATTTTTTTCCCAATCATCACACAATTTATCTTAAAAACCGTTTAATATTTTGGATTTTAACTCAATCAATTAGCTTGACATATCTTATTAAATCAATTTAAAGGGGTTGTTGTAAGTTTTGCAACAACTAAGTTAAACAAAAATAAGGAAAAGTAACAATGAGTCTAAAAGGTAAAGTAAAATGGTTCAATGGAACGAAAGGTTATGGTTTCATTGAAAGAGAAGACAAAG
>Ga0187827_10006015_pt1 | contig 14109 bp, 11 predicted proteins | sample ETNtaG_39_FD_167969 | JGI IMG/M metagenome (GOLD analysis project Ga0187827, IMG submission 167969) | Marine microbial and viral communities from oxygen minimum zone, Eastern Pacific Ocean - ETNP2014_SV_150_PacBio MetaG (Illumina Assembly) | ecosystem: Environmental > Aquatic > Marine > Hypoxic... | reverse complement strand
GTTAGAAGAATGCTATATACTAGAAAAAAATACTTCATTAATTTGAGCTTTTATCTTTTAATAATAAACAAAAGAACAAAAAAAATAGAAAAGCAATTTCTAATATGCAATAACCTTATTGGTCACTAATTTATTAAGGTTTGCGGTTCACTCCTATCCCTTAACAATAGAATGCCTTAAATTCTTATATTTGCTATTCCAAAAAATCACATTAGTAAAGTACGATGGAAGAAACGAACGTAACGAATCAAGCAGACGATAAAGAAATTATCGAAACAAGTACACCTGAAGAAACAACTGAAAACGTTGTTGAAATTGATATGGCAACTTACGCATCGCTTGATACGGAGGACTTAATAGCAGCTGTAGAGTCTCTAGTAGATACGGCTCCTATTCAATCAATTAAAGCTCAAATTGATGAGGCTAAGAAAATTTTCTACGACAGAAGTAACCTCGCTTACAAAGAAGCCTTAGAGAAATTCAAGGTCGAAAAAGGCGAATCTGAAGGTGAAGAGCAAGAAGAATTCGAATATAATTACCCCCATACAAATGCTTTTAAAGCTGTATTAAAGTCCTACAAAACTCGTAGAGATGCCTTTTATGGAAATCAAGAAAAGCAGATGGCTGCGAATCTCAAAATTAAGCTCGACTTAATTGAGGAGTTAAAAGGTCTATTGAATGCTGAAGAGAAAATGAAAGAAACCTTCGAGCATTTTAAAGATATTCAAGAACGTTGGAAGTCGGCTGGACAAGTACCAAAAGCTGATTTAAATAACTTATGGCAAACTTACCACCACCACGTGGAAAATTTCTTTGACTACTTAAGAATCAATAATGATTTAAGAGACATAGAATTCAAAAGAAATTTAGAACAAAAAACTGCTCTTTGTGAAAAAGCAGAAGCAATAAACTCTGAAGATAACTTAGATATAGCTTTCGCTGTACTACAAGAGCTTCACGAAGGATGGAAAGAAGTAGGTCCAGTTGGTAGAGATCATAGAGAATCTGTGTGGGAGCGTTTTCAAACTGCAACTAAAATCATCCACAAAAAACGTAATGACTATTACGAAAAGCGTAAAGAGTCTTACGAGGATAATTTTAAAATAAAACTGGCAATTTGTGAACAAGTTGAAGCAATTGACTACACTGAATTAAGTCATCATAATAAATGGCAAAAACAGTCTGACTTTATCAATAAATTAAGAGAAGACTGGAAAAAAGTTGGCCCTATTAGTCGCGAGCAAAACAACGAGTCATGGACACGCTTTATGACTTCTATTAAAATCTTTAATGCTAAGAAAAATGATTTCTATAAAGAGTTGAAGAAAGGTCAAAAAAATAATTTAGAAATAAAACAAGGTATTGTAGCAAAAGCTGAAGCCTTAGCAGAAAGCACTGACTGGCAAGAGACAGCTAATATTCTTAAAAAACTTCAGAGCGATTGGAAGAAATCTGGAATGGCTCCAAAAAAAGAGGCTGATGCACTTTGGAAAAGATTGAGAACTGCTTGCAATACCTTCTTTGATCATTTAAAGAAACAACACGAAGTTCAAGATAAAGAATTTGAAGCGAATCTTGAGATAAAGCAAAACTTCCTTAAAGAAGTTGAAGCCTTCAAAAACTCTGGAGATTCAAAACAAGATATTGAAACCATTAAAGGATTCATCAACGCTTGGAAAGAGATGGGAAGAGTACCCCGTAAGAGTGTAAAAGCTATTGAAAGCACTTTCCGTGGTTTAATTGATTCATACTTTGAGCAATTAGATATGGATAAAGCTGAAAAAAGAGACATCCAATTTAAAACACGTATTGAAGCTATAGTTGCGGAAAATGACCAAGCTAAATTGAGTGAAGAACTATACAAGCTTCAACAAAACTCTAAAAAGTGTAAAGACGAATTGACGCTCCTTGAAAACAATATCAGCTTCTTTAAAAATGCTAAGGATGATAATCCACTTCTAAAAGAGGTGAGAAAGAACATAGAAAGACAAAAAGAAAAGTTTGAAGAGATAAAATCTCGAATGACTTATATAAGAAGTTTATAATCTATAAAAGGCATTCCATTAGGGATGCCTTTTTCATTTTTCTTACTATGAATTTCGAACTTGTTTCAGAGTTTCAACCTACGGGTGATCAACCACAAGCTATTAAGCAAATTGTTGATGGTTTAAATCAAGGACTTCCTTACCAAACTTTACAAGGAGTTACGGGTTCTGGGAAAACATTTACAATGGCCAATGTGGTTAAAGAAGTAAATCGTCCAACCCTCGTTTTATGCCACAATAAAACTTTAGCTGCCCAATTGTATGGGGAATTCAAGCAATTCTTTCCAAACAATTCAGTTGAGTATTTTGTCTCGTACTACGACTACTACCAACCGGAGGCATATATGCCGAGTACGGGATTGTATATAGAAAAAGATCTATCGGTAAACGAAGAGATAGAAAAACTTCGATTGAGCACCTCTTCTGCCCTCCTTTCAGGACGTAGAGATGTAATTGTGATATCTTCAGTTTCCTGTATTTATGGTATTGGAAATCCCGAAGAATTTAGTAAGAATGTTGTTGAGTTACATCAAGGACAAAACATAAATCGTCAAGAACTTCTTTTATCCTTAGTTGGTTCTTTATATTCAAGAACTGAAACTCAATTAGAACGAGGACAATTTAGGGTAAAGGGTGATTGTGTTGATATATTCCCAGGCTACTCTGATTTTGGTTTACGAATTTTATTTTGGGATAATGAAATTGAGTCCCTAGAATCGTTTGATCCTATAAGCGGACAAAGGATTGATAAATTTGATGACTTACGCATTTACCCTGCCAATATATTTGTCACCTCTAAGGATCGTTTAGATGTTGCTAAACACAATATCCGAACTGACCTTATTAAGCAGGTTGACTATTTTAAGGAAATAGGAAAACACTTAGAAGCAAAACGATTAGAGGAACGTGTAAACTTTGACTTGGAGATGATTCAAGAATTGGGCTATTGTTCTGGTATTGAGAACTACTCTCGTTATTTGGATGGTCGTAATGAAGGTTCAAGACCTTTCTGTTTGATTGATTATTTTCCAGACGACTTTATGTTATTTGTAGATGAGAGTCATGTCACTCTTTCGCAGGTAAAAGCTATGTATGGTGGAGATAGAGCCCGTAAAGAAAATTTGGTGGAATATGGTTTCCGTTTACCTTCTGCCATGGATAACCGACCTCTTAAATTCGATGAATTTGAGACCGTAGTTCCTCAAGCAGTATTTGTGAGTGCTACCCCTGCAGATTACGAACTCGAGCGCTCAGAAGGAATTATTGTAGAACAAATTATACGTCCTACTGGATTGCTTGACCCAATTATTGAAATCCGTCCTTCGCAAAATCAGATTGATGATTTATTGGAGGAAATCACAAAAAGAGTTGAAGAAGACGAGCGTATCTTGGTGACTACGCTAACCAAAAGAATGGCCGAAGAATTGACTATATACTTAACAAAATATGCAGTTCGTTGTCGTTATATCCACTCGGATGTAGATACCTTAGAGCGCGTAGAAATTATGCGTGATTTACGTTTAGGAATGTTCGATGTATTGATAGGAGTAAACCTTTTACGTGAAGGTTTAGATTTACCCGAAGTGTCTTTAGTTGCTATTTTAGATGCCGATAAAGAAGGATTCTTACGCTCGCAACGCTCACTTACACAAACCGTAGGTAGAGCCGCGAGACACATAAATGGACGCGCAATATTTTACGCTGATAAAATCACGAATTCTATGCAGTTGACCATGGACGATAATGATCGTAAAAGAGCAATCCAAATGAAGTATAACGAAACACATAATATTACTCCTTATGCGCATAAAAAATCTAAAGCAAGTATTTTAGAACAAAGCTCTGTAATAGGTAAAAGCTATGATCAAGTAGCAGAACCAGATCCAAGCTTAGAAGTTTCTGAAGAAGAAATTAAATATCTTACTGAAGAAAATAAACGGAAGAAAATAAACGAATTACGTAGAGCGATGGAAAAAGCTGCCAAAGACCTTGATTTCATAGAAGCTGCAAGATTACGCGACGTGATAAAGAAGTTTAATGTGTAGCACCTTAGGCTATCTGGCAGCATTACCAACAATACATTGTACTTGGCTCTTGGTACTACAATACTACTCATAAAGACAAGGCAATAACTCCATAATTCTCAACTTCAACTTATTACCAACACCCTAATACGTCTTCACATTAAAGCGATTTTCCGTATTATTGTATTTCTAAATAAATTCATACTATGAAACAATTTTTAAAATTCACACTCGCCTCTGCTACAGGCTTAGTCCTTGGAATCTTATTACTTATTTTTATTTTTGGTGTAATAGCTGCTGGAAGTAGTGAGTCTAATGAAGTGAAACTCAAAAAACCTCATATTTTAAAACTAGAACTCAATGGTTCTATTCAAGATAGAGTTGAAAAGTCTCCTTTTGATGTCTATGGTGAATTGTTTGGCAGTAATATAAGTGCTATAGGTTTGAATGATCTTTTAGCGAATATCAAAAAAGCGAAAGAAGACGAGAACATCAAGGGTATTTACATAGAAATGGGCTACCTGAGTGCTGGTTTTGCAACAATAGAGGAAATTAGAAATGCATTAATTGATTTTAAAGCATCTGGAAAATTTATCTCTACATATTCTGAGGTATATACACAAAGAGCTTATTACTTAGCTTCTGTTGCCAATAATATCTGTATTTACCCTGAAGGTGCTATGGAGCTAAAAGGTTTAAATAGTACAATTACATTCTATACCGATGCATTGAAGAAAATTGGTGTAGAACCACAAATCATTCGTCATGGGAAGTTTAAGTCTGCTGTAGAGCCATTTATGCTCACAGAAATGAGTGATGCTAACCGCGAACAAGTAGAAACTTTTATGGGATCGCTATGGGAGCAATTTTTGATAAATGTTTCAAAAGACCGAAATATTCCTAAAAATAAATTAATCGATATCGTTGATAACTTTGAGATTAGAACTCCTAGCGATGCCGTTAAACTAGGACTTGCTGATAGTTTATTCTACCGAGATCAAATTCAAGATCATTTAACTCGCTTAATGGAAAAGGATACTTATAAGGATGTTGAATTTATCAGTTTAAAAAAATACAATCGCGTAAAAAACGAAAATGCTCGCGAGAAATTTAAGAAAGAGAAAATTGCAGTTATTTATGCCCAAGGCGAGATTAGGTCTGGAGAAGGAAGCGAAACTGTAATCGGATCAGAGCGTATTTCTGTTGCTATTCGTAAAGCTCGTTTAGACGATAAAGTAAAAGCTATTGTATTGCGTGTCAATTCACCTGGTGGAAGCGCATTGGCTTCGGATGTAATCTGGCGCGAAATGTCTTTAGCTAAAGCAGAAAAACCTATCGTCGTTTCTATGGGAGATGTTGCTGCATCTGGAGGTTATTATATTGCCTGCGATGCCGATAAAATATATGCATCTCCAAATACTATTACCGGCTCTATTGGAGTATTCGGTATCCTTATGAGTTTTGAAGAGTTGTACACCGAAAAACTAGGAATCACTTTCGATCAGGTTAAAACTAATAAGTTTGCCGATTTAGGAACCACAACTCGCCCACTTACAGAAGATGAATATAATATTATTCACCAAGGTGTAGTTGATATTTACCACACCTTTACTTCTAAGGTTGCTTCGGGTCGTAACATGAGTCAAGAAAATGTTGACGCAATAGGACAAGGAAGAGTTTGGAGTGGTACTAATGCTATGGAAATCAACTTAATTGATGAATACGGTGGTCTTGAAGATGCCATTAATGGCGCTGCCGAACTAGCGGAATTAGAAGACTATCGTGTGTATGAATTACCAGAACAAAAAGATCCACTCCAAGAGATTCTAAAAGGACTTGAAGAGGACATGCAAACTTCTTGGACGAAGCATCAATTAGGGAATCAGTATAAACACTATAAGACTTTACAAGAATTACAACATCTAAAAGGAATACAAGCTAGAATGCCATATCAGTTTGTAATTGACTAGTACGGAGATCATTAGACGGAAGACGTAAATGGTAAAGGTGAATAGTTAATTTTCTACTACCTCCAAAGGGAGGTGTCACGCAATGTGGAAGGGCTTGAAAAAAAGTCTACCTCTACTTAGCTGCAATATTTATTGCGACTTTAATGGTTTGTAAATTGATCGAAAATAAGTTCATTGAAGTCGATTTGGGCTTAAACATTTATTCTTTCTGCTGTTATTTTCTCTCTGTTAATAGATACCACATTAACTATTTCCCAGTTCATTATTGACGCATAAATCTTTAAAATGCTATGTACTTTTATAGATACACCACTACTTTTGAGCTCAACTTCATATATTAGAAATAAGCTTGTACTTCAGTTTGGAGAAGAAATAAAAGAGGACTAGATTTTATATCTTTGGAACAATTATAAAGGCTACTATATAGTGTAGTGCTTTCTCAAATAACTATAAAACACACACAATATGTCTGATGAAATGAAACCATGTCCAGTTTGTGAATCCCCTTACGGATACTCTTCAGGAAGAGAATTATTTGCTTGTCCAGAGTGTAGTCATGAATGGAATCCAGAGGAAGTGAAGAGAGAAGCTGAGGAAGCTGATGGTTTAAAAGTATTGGATAGTAACAATAACCCATTACAAAACGGTGATACGGTTATAGTTATTAAAAATTTACCCGTAAAAGGAGCCCCAGGTCCAATAAAAGCAGGAACAAAAGTTAAGAACATACGCTTAACGGATGGTGACCATAATATCAATTGTAGAATTGATGGTTTTGGTTCTATGAAATTGAAGTCAGAGTTTGTGAGGAAATCCTAAACTTCTTCAATTCATCAGAGAGTAATATATAGGGAGCAGTTTCTGTCATACAATTATTAAATTCAGATTATATGGATTGTTTTAACTTGTAAAATAACAACTTAAAGTGGTTTGTGGTTTAAGTGAAATGTAATTTCTGATTGTGGTTATTGAAAGTTTGTGCCACACAGAGTTTATTTTGGCATTGTGGATATTAAATATAAATTTGAACATTAAACCCTATAGCGATAATCGACAATAATATGGAAGTAAAGCAAAACAAAATTATTTCAATACCAACATACGTTTACAGGCTTATACTTGCTGTATTAATGGTAGTTTTCACCATTTACAATTATTGGGTTTACACCTCCTCTGGCCAAAATACAATACCTGTAATGAGCGATCAGGCTATAGATGGTGAGATTCTATGGCAAAAAAGTAATTGTACTTCCTGTCACCAATTGTATGGTTTAGGAGGTTACATGGGGCCAGATCTTACCAATATTATTTCCAGACCCAACAAGGGGCCTATTTATACCAAAGCTTTTTTAAACAGTGGTGTAAAAGCGATGCCGAAGTTCAATTTTTCTGAGATAGAGAAAGACAATATAATTGCCTTTTTAACCCACATAGACCGTACAGGATATTTCCCAAATAAACATTCTCAACTAGAAAAGACGGGATGGGTAAATCTGAAATACAAAACTTCTAAAAACATAGAAAATGAATAAACAGATACCTATTGGATTCATTATATTAGCCTTATTCGCTCTACTTTTCGGTTCTCTCATTGGATTATTATCAGGTATGCAGTACCTATCCCCTACTTTTTTAAAAGAAATATTACCCTTTAATCAACTACGGGAAATTCATGTAACAAGTATGGTTTCGTGGATAGTTCTTAGTGCTACAGGTGGTGTTTACTATTATGTTACAGTTGAGCTTGGTAACAAGCTATATTCAAATAAGCTAGCAGCATTTCATCTCATCCTATTTGCAGTAACAGGATTAGGTATATATATATCGCTCTTTACAGGGAAAATGGGAGGAAGAGAATATCTTACCTTTCTTCCTTTACTTATCGTTCCTATCCTGTTGGGCTGGGTGTTATTAGGTATTAATTATTTTAAAACACTTTATGCACAAGTTATAGGTTGGCCCGTTTATATGTGGATGTGGGGGACTGGGATAGTGTTTATAGCATTTCATCTCAGTGAATCATATTTTTGGGTTTTCGACTATTTCCGAGAAGACTATATCCGCGACCTTTCTGTGCAATGGAAATCATATGGTTCATTTACTGGGAGTTGGAATTTGCTTGTATATGGTACAGCAATTTTTCTCATGACAAGAATCAAAGGAGATGCTAATATAGCGCGGAGTAAAACGGCTTTCTTTTTCTATTTCCTAGGATTGGCAAACCTTATGTTCGGATGGGCTCATCATATCTATCCTGTTCCAAGTATGTCTTGGATACGATTATTAGGGTATGCTACAAGTATGTCAGAATGGTTAGTACTTGCTTATTTGCTTACTCAATGGATATTGTCCTTAAACAAAACGGAAAAGAAAAGCCATCCATTGGCATATCGAATGCTGATGATAACAGATATTTGGGTATTAATAAATGTTCTTGTAGCATTGTTAATATCTATCCCAGCCATTAATCACTTCACACATGGTAGTCATATTACAGTTGCCCATTCAATGGGTACAACAATAGGTATTAACACCACTATATTACTTGCCTCTGTGATATTTCTTTTGTCAAGGATAATTAAAAAAGAAATCCTACAAAATAGTTCAAAAACTATTTTTGCGGGAATGATACTATTTAATATTTCCTTGGTTGTATTTTTAACCAGCTTGATTATAGCAGGAATAATAAAAGGGCAGTGGATGTACAGTGAAGATGCAAATATCTATTCGATTCTGATGGAGAAGATTATGCCTTACCTCTATATATTTATGATTAGTGGGTTTGGTTTATTCGTTAGCTTGACATTGATTGTTACACCATTATTAAGACTGTTGTTAAGGCGCTTTATAGAATTAAGCAAATCAAGTTAATCCGAGATCCTTAATAGGGCATTTCTGATTACATTTTTTATGTGTGTTTAGCAATAATTCCTTTGATTTGGTTGAAAATGCTATAAAATGAATAAGTAATAAATTGATGTTTTTTTAACTATAGTTACAGCAAAAAGGTTTATAAAAGTTAACCGAAAAGTGCTTGGATAGATACAAATTCCTTTGATTCCATTACCGTATAGTAGATATCTTGTAAACACATGATTAACAAAAAAATACTAGCAACAAAAGCTGAAAATAATTGCCAGCCAAAGGGATGGCAACGCTTTTCAGCAGGATCGTTATACCTACTTAAAATTTGGGCTTATAAATAATTGAATCTACTCATTCCATGTTATCAGAAAAAAAACAACAAGAAAAGTCAAGGTTACATTCTCGAAACAAAAACAGAGAACGATACGATTTAGGTGCACTCATAATCGCTATTCCTGAATTGAAGACTTATGTAAAACCAAATAAATTTGGCGATGATTCAGTAGATTTTTCAAATCCACAGGCAGTAAAATATTTAAATAAAGCTATCTTAAACCACTATTACGGAATTGAGAACTGGGACTTCCCAGATAAGAATTTATGCCCTCCTATTCCTGGAAGAGCAGACTACATCCATCACATTGCGGATTTATTAAGCGGGAATAATTTTGGTAGGATTCCTTTAGGTGATAAAATCACCTGTCTAGATATTGGTACTGGAGCGAGTTGCATATACCCTATTATCGGTGTAACCGAATACCAGTGGAAATTTATTGGAACGGATATAAATGCTGAATCTATTGCTTCTGCAAAGGATATTGTCAATTCTAATTCACAGCTGAAAGAGAAGGTTGAATGCAAGTTACAGAAAAGACCAAAAAATATTTTCCGAGGTATATTATCAAAAGAAGATAAAGTAGATTTAACCATCTGTAATCCTCCTTTTCATTCTTCAGTTGAAGAGGCTGAAAAAGGAACTCGAAGAAAAATAAAGAATCTATCAGGGGAAACAGTAAAAACTCCAGAGCTCAATTTTGCTGGTATTAGCGATGAACTTATATGTGAGGGAGGAGAAATACAATTTCTTGAGAATATGATTCGAGAAAGTAAACTAAAGCCTAACAGCTGTTTTTGGTTCTCAACTTTAGTTTCAAAAAAATCTAATCTTAAAAAAGTTTCTAAGTTTTTAGAAGAAGCAAAAGCAGTTCAGGTAAAAACTATTCCAATGGGAACTGGAAATAAGTCGAGTCGAATTGTAGCCTGGACATTCCTCTCTACAATAGAACAAACAGAGTGGAGAGAGACGAGGTGGAAATAATGTGTAAATTGATTGAGCAACAAATATTTACTAATTTAACAAAAATGAAAAACACACTTACGCTACTTTTCATCTGTTTAAACATCGCTTGTGGAACAAAAACAAAACAAGTAAAAGAGGCGGTGAATACTCAGGTAGTAATTGTTGAGAATGCGTCCTTTAACATAGAGTTTCAAATTGAATAAAAAGAAACTGGAGTATATAGCTTAGCGACTATTCTTGAACTAGACAGTGGTTCGTACGTTATATCTCCTTTTTCAGAAGATGACTTTTATGGTCCTTTTCAGATTTCTATTATAGACAGCACACACCTGTTTGTAGATGAATCCCTTATAGAAATTCCGCAATCAGTAGAAGAAAACGATCCTTATATAAATGTCCCTGTGCGGTTTGTTCGTGAGAACACCGTATACAAACAAAATATAAAACTGCTAAGCGAAGAAGACTTTGAAGTATCTGGATTAATTGAATTTTTACTTGAACCTATCTGTAAACCCTATTCGGTAGAATTCATGCTCACTTATAATGCTGGCACTATGCGTGTCGAGAAAATAAAGACTGCTGTGGACTATAAAATATATCAGTAATTCTCTAATCGATAAAATGTAAATTATTGAAGCAGAACTACAAGAATGTTAAAAATCTAAAGTTAGTTCCTTGCCAATTATATGTTGATTTGCATCACCAGAAAACTTAAGAACATAAGCTTGGTGTTTTCGCATATTCAATACTTGACCACCTTCAAAGAGTAGGTATTGCCCTTTAATTCCTACTAAGCGCCCTTCAATTACAGGCGTTTTATCAAAGCTTAAACTCTTTACTTTTGTGGGATACTCATTAACAGGAAATTCGATATTCAATATTTCTTCATCCTTAAGTACATACTCTTGACATTCTTCAGGAATCAATTTTACAATTTCATCACGCTTAGCAGCCAAATCTACATGAGCTATTTCATTCTTCAACATTCGTTGCCAAGCTGTACGATCTGAAAGGTATTCCTTTAAAGAAACTTCAATGACACCACATAAATACCGATTTGGCGTTTTAGCTATTGGCACAGCATAACTTGCCCCTTGATCAATCCAACGCGTAGGCACTTGTGTGTCGCGAGTAATTCCAACCTTTACCCCACTGGAAACTGCCAAATATACATAGTGATCTTGAAGGTGATGTTCGCGCTCCCATTCCATGTCTCTACCTTCGCCTAAATGTGCTCTACACAATTCCGGTTTAATGATACATTCTGCAGACATAGGGCTACTCTTAAAACAAGGGTAACAGAAACCTTGATTAAAAGACTTATTCGTCTTTACGCCACAGTCTAAACAAAAAATATCGCCATTAAAGCTAAACTTAATATGCTTTCCAATCCATTGGTTCATATCAAGCCGCTGTTCTCCCATAGGCAAATGGTATTGTACAGGACTTCTAAGTTCTGTTGTCATCTTTAAAATTCTACCCTGCATCAGCATATTCAAACGATTTTTTGTAGTTTCGATATAAAGTAAAAATAATCTCTTAAGATATCATCATTAATGAAAATATATAATTCCATTGTCAGTTGGATCATCAAAAAACGAATCCATCATATAGAATTATTCATCAACTATCCTCACGAGGTGCAGGAAGAGTTGAGATTATCCTTAATTGATACAGCCAAAAATACCGAATTTGGGAGAGCTTACGATTTTAATTCCATAAAGAATTCCAAAGATTTTTCAGAATGCATTCCCATTCACACCTATGAAGATCTTGAACCTTATATTACACGAATGCGCTCAGGAGAAGAAAACATTCTATGGTCATCAGAAATTAAATGGTTTGCAAAGTCATCGGGAACAACTAACAATAAAAGCAAATTTATTCCGGTTAGTGAAGAAGCAATAGAAGATTGTCATTACAAGGGTGGAAAAGATTTACTTTCCCTTTACTGCAACAACTATCCTGTAAAAAATGTGTTCGAAGGTAAAACATTGATGCTAGGCGGAAGCCACGATATCTCACCACTTTCAAACAGTATGCACGAAGGTGATCTCTCAGCAATTATCGTAGAAAATTTACCTTTTTGGGTGCAATACCAACAGTCTCCAGACAAGGAGATAGCCTTGATGAGTGAATGGGAGAAGAAAATAGATTTGATGGCTGAACAAGCTATTAGCGAAGATATAAGCTCACTTTCGGGCGTTCCATCATGGACTTTAGTCTTTGCAAACAGAGTTTTAGAAATAACGGGGAAGGCTAATCTACAGGAAGTATGGCCCAACTTAGAGTTGTATATGCACGGAGGAATCAACTTTGAACCTTATCGCAAGAGTTTTCAGAAACTATTCCCGAAAGGTGTAAACTATCTAGAAACATATAATGCCTCTGAAGGTTTTTTTGGGGTGCAAGATCATCCTAACAAAAAAGACATGCTCTTAATGTTGGATTACGGAATCTATTACGAATTCCTACCCTTTGCAAAGGAGTTTGACAAAAATGCTAAAACGCTTTCACTTTCAGAAGTTGAATTACACGTTGATTATGCTCTCATTATTAGTACAAACGCTGGGTTATGGCGCTACTCCATTGGCGACACAATACAGTTCACTCAAATAGAACCTTTCCGTTTTATTATTAGTGGAAGAACGAAACATCATATAAATGCTTTTGGTGAAGAGTTGATGATTCATAATGCCGAAAGAGCTCTTCAACAAGCTTGTAAATTGTGTAATACTGAAGTAATAGAATACACTGCAGCACCAATGCATTTAGCCGATGGACAGAAGGCATATCACGAATGGATTATAGAATTCGAAGAAGCACCAAAAGACCTCAATAATTTTATTTATCATTTTGACAATGCCTTAAAATCGCTTAATTCTGACTACGAGGCTAAGCGTTATAAAAACATGATTCTTGAAGAACCTAAGCTTCACGTAGCTGCTAAAGGCTTGTTTTTTAGATGGATGAAACAAAAAGGCAAATTAGGAGGGCAAAACAAAGTTCCACGACTTTCTAATAGCCGAGAATATGTTGATGAACTCATAATGATGAACTCGTAATTCCCTTTTGTACATAACATCAAAAATTGTATTTTTAAACCTTAATTTGAAATTCTAAAAGATGCATATAGCCGTTGCTGGAAATATAGGTGTTGGTAAAACAACTTTAACAACATTATTAGCTAAAAACTTTAATTGGGAACCTCATTTTGAGTCGGTTGACAACAATCCATATTTGGATGATTTCTATACAGATATGCAACGCTGGGCATTTAATCTTCAAGTTTATTTTTTAAATAGCCGCTTTGGTCAGCTGAAAGAGATTCAAGCTAGCGGAAAAAATATCATACAAGATCGTACTATATATGAAGATGCGCATATTTTCGCACCCAATCTTCATGCTATGGGTTTAATGACGTCTCGAGACTTTGATAATTATGCTACCCTTTTCAACTTAATGGCATCTTTCGTGCAACCGCCAGATTTATTAATCTACTTACGAGCTTCAGTACCTACTTTAGTAAAGCAAATTCAAGCGCGTGGTAGAGAATATGAATCGAGTATTCGAATAGATTACCTTACGCGTCTAAACGAGCGTTACGAAGCATGGATTTCTGAATATACTCAAGGTAAATTACTAATTATCGATACTGATGATTTAGACTTCACCCAAAACCCAGAACATTTAGGTTTTATCATTGATAAGGTTAATGCTGAGCTAAATGGTCTATTTTAGATCAACACACTCCATCTGATTACCAAAAATGGAAGCAAGAGAACTTTTCATAAAATACCAAGGGCAAACAACGCCTTTTCCATCTTGTATTGAAGTAGCCTCTGCTAAAGGAATGTATATTACCGATAAATTAGGTAAAACATACCTCGATTTAGTCGCGGGCG
>Ga0187827_10006013_pt1 | contig 14114 bp, 14 predicted proteins | sample ETNtaG_39_FD_167969 | JGI IMG/M metagenome (GOLD analysis project Ga0187827, IMG submission 167969) | Marine microbial and viral communities from oxygen minimum zone, Eastern Pacific Ocean - ETNP2014_SV_150_PacBio MetaG (Illumina Assembly) | ecosystem: Environmental > Aquatic > Marine > Hypoxic... | reverse complement strand
GAATACAAATTAGATCTTGCTCGTATTGCTTTTGTAGGGAACGATACCAATGATTTAAAATGCATGCAACTTGTAAGCTGGCCTATAGCTCCGGAGGATGCACACCCGGAAATAAAGCGTATCTCAAGAATAGTATTAAAAACTAAAGGTGGAGCTGGCGTTGTCCGTGAAATAGCCGACCTTTGTAAAGAAAAAGGCACAATCTTGTTGGAAGACTGCGCCCACTCACATGGCGCGTCCTGGAATGGTAAAAAAGCTAATCAATTTTATTATCTTCATGTTAATTAATTTAAGTCTGTTCAATAGAGTTGCTTAGAATGCAAAAGTTGTTCTAAGAAATTTAAGAATATTTTGATTGCTTTAGCAACATCGTCTGTCTGTTTTAAGGAACGTGATCTAGAAAGATTGTGTGATTATGCCCTTCTAAATAGTATTAACCATATTGAATTAAGTGGTAATCTTGATACTATTTCTGATTCACAATTAATAAAAATTATAAAAGGATATCAGGCTAATGTTAATTTTTTTATTCATAATTATTTCCCCTCACCAACCAAATCTTTCGTTCTTAATCTGGCACATCCTAAAACAGTTTCCAGGTCTATCAGACATTGCAAGAAGGTTTTAGACCTCTGTGCGGTGCTAGGCATTGATCAATATTCCATTCACGCCGGAATGGCTTTTAACCCATCACCTGAGAACTTGGGCAAACCACAGGCCCATTTTCCAGCCATAAGTTTTAGAGATTCCAGAGATTTGCTTGTTTCGTCATGTAGAAAAATAGCGGATTATGGCAGACTCCATGGAGTCGACATCCTGATAGAAAATAATGTTATTGCAACATTTAATTTGGTAAAAAAAACTAACGAACGTTATCACTTTGCGGACTTACTGGAGTCTGAATTGCTATTCCACCTTTTTGACCATCCGAATATAGGAATATTATTGGATGTTGGTCACCTTAAGGTCACTTCAAGGGTTATGAATTTCGATCCTTTAATTTTTATTAATCGATTTAAAGATAAAATTCGGGTAGTGCATTTAAATGATAATAATGGCGAAGAAGATCAAAATATGCCTGTTTCAAAGGATTCCTGGTTTTGGCCTCATATTCCATGGGAACAGTTAGAATATGTATCCTTGGAGATTTCACCTCAGCCCGTTTCATTCTTAAAAGAACAGATTCAACTGATTGGGGAAGAAATAAAGGAGTAATCAACGTAATGAAGACTGTGAATGGAGAATTACTAAGATTTCGTTTTTTAACCGAAGTAAGATTTGGGATCGGGATCAGAAAAAAGATAGACTCTTATCTTTCGGAAATTGGTGGCAAAAAGGTAATTGTCATAGCTGATGAAAAAGCTTCAAAGAATCCGCCGGTCAAGGAAGTCTTGAAAATCATTAAGGCATGCACGGAAACATTAATTCTGCCTGGCCCAAAAGGTGAGCCTGAAATTACTGCTTTGGAGGTCCTTCGCGAAAAGGCCAATACATTTGGACCCGACGTCATAATTGGCGTTGGCGGTGGCTCTACCATGGACATGGCTAAAGGACTAGCAGCAGTTTTACCAAATTCTAGGGCAGCATCAGAATATCAGGGTTTTGACAAATTGGAGAACCCTGCCCTGCCCTGTGTCATGCTCCCAACTCTCTTTGGAGCTGGTACAGAGGTAACATCCTCAGCGGTGATGATCAATAGAGAAAAAAAGATGAAGGGAGGAATAAACGGCCGTTATGTATTTCCACGTATGGCGGCAATTGATCCAGAAATGGGACTCGGAGCCCCACCTGAAGTTTTAGGAGCTACCGGGCTTGACGCATTTGTTCACTGTGTAGAAGGTTATGTCGCCAAATGCTCAACACCGATTTCAAGAATGTATTCAATGCAGGCAGCAAGAATTATTTTACCTGCTTTGTTTAAGCTGGCATATAGGAATTCTTCTATACAGGCATTGGAAGACCTCGCCTATGGTTCTCTTTTAGCGGTGATGGGTCTTATGCATAGTGAGTCAGGAGTTTGTGGTTCTATCAGTTATCCTTTAGGTGTGCAATTTGGGGTACCTCATGGACTTGCTGGGGGTCTTTGTATGCCAGGAGCGATTACATTTAATTCAGAAAACGGTTGTGAATTGTATGCAAACCTCTTAGAAGGAAACTATTCCCCGTCTTCAGCTGCTGAAAAGATTTCAAATGATATTAAGGAACTAATATCCTTGTTTAAATTACCTTCTTTGTCGCAATTTGGTATTAATGAAAAGAAGATTCCAGCTTTAGGAGAGCAAATTTATAAATTTAAAGCTATTCTAGATATGAATCCAATTAAAATTGATACTCCGGAAATAATTTCAGGTATCATTAAATCAGCTCTCTAAGTATAGACTAAATGAAGCAAATATCACTAAGGAACCGTATCATTGGTGAATGTCAGCCAGTATTTATTATTGCTGAAGCAGGGATTAATCATAATGGTGATATTAATATTGCGCATCGCCTGATTGATGCAGCAGTTCGAGCTGGCTCTGATGCGGTTAAATTTCAAACTTTTATTACTGAAGAAAACATTTCTCCTCAAACTCCTTTGGCTAGACATCATCTTTATAATGTTGGTGAACAACTATCTCATTTTGAGTTGATCAAGAAATTAGAATTACCGTTTGAAAGTTTTAAGGAATTGAAGTCTCATTGCGAAGAAAAAGGAGTTGTCTTTTTATCTACTCCGTATGACATGCTTTCCGCAAAGTACTTGATTGAACTAGGATGTGACATCATTAAGATCGCAAGTAGCGAAATGACAAACTACCCTTTGTTAGATGTGGTAGGAAAATCAAATATTCCTGTTCTCCTCTCTACTGGAATGAGTCGATGGCACGAAATTGTGGATTCTGTTAATTTTTTAGAGAAATATCACTCTTGTGTCTGCATTTTAAAGTGTACTTCTAATTACCCCGCTTCTATTGAGAGCATTAATTTGCGAGGTGTTCTTAAATTAAAAGAGGCTTTTCACAACTACTTGATTGGATTTTCTGACCATTCTGAAGGTAACTATGCATCTTTGACAGCTCTTGGGTTTGGAATATCGTTGATTGAGAGACACTTTACTCTTAATAAGAATTCGTGGGGGCCTGATCATAAAGCTTCTATGACACCGGATGAATTTAAAGATTTTGTTAAAGCCATCAGAAAATCAGAGAAAGCTCTTGGTGAAAAAGACTGGGAAGTTCAGGAAGAAGAATTGCAGCTGAGAGAGACCATGCAAAAAGGTGTTTATGCAAGGCGTGATATAATGCAAGGTGAGCAAATAAGCCTTGAGGACGTGATTTTTTTGAGACCTTTAAGGGCAATTACTCCAAAAGGTTTTTTTCAAAAATACATTAATAAAACTGTCACGTTTAATATTACTAAAGGAGATGAAATTACGCTAGATCATTTCGCATCAAACAAGCGACACGGGTATGATTGAATGAAACAGGTGATACTTATAGGCGCAGGGAAACACGCTATTCTGTTGGCTGAAAAAATTTTTGAGGATCCACATCTTGAACTTCTCGGTTTTATTGACAATGAAACTGTTAAATTGCCGGAGTTTATTCTTAAAAAAGGGTACAAAGTGCTTGGAGACGATAATTCGTTGGTCAAATACAGAGGCGACTTTTATTTTCATCTGGCACTAGGCGGAGAGCTTATTGAAGCTAGGAAGCGATTGATAGGTAAAATAGATCACGTCAACTTGAAAATGATATCCGTAATTCACCAAACTGCCTATATTTCCCCTACAGCGATTCTGGGTCGTGGTGTAACGGTATTAATCAATTCGATAGTACATACCAATGCTAAGATAGGTGATTTTTCATGCATTAACAATGGAGCCATTGTTGAACATGACTGTACCCTCGGAAACAATGTATTCATTCAGCCCTATGGAATCCTTGCGGGAAGCGTAAAAGTTGGCTGCAATACAGTTGTCGGAATGGGGTCTTCTGTTAAGGAGGGAATTATCATAGGGGCTAATTGTCTGATAGGGGCTTGCTCCTTTGTTAATAAAGATCTTCCCGACAATTCTGTCGCTTATGGAGTCCCAGCAAGAATTGTACACAAAAGAGATATTTAATGTTTACATGAGTAGGGACAGTGGATACTAAATCTCAGATAGAGGTCAATTGGAGTGGTGTAGGTGCAGTTTACACTGAAGAAGAGGTAGCCTTAGTCGCTGAAGTAATGCGAAATACAAGAGATACCTTTACACAGGGCAAATACCAGCAAAAATTTGAACAGGAGTTTTGCAAGTACAATGGGAACGAGTCAGCTTTCGCCGTGTCAAGTTGTACTGCAGCACTCGAATTGTCCGCAATTCTATCGAGAATCGGTTCAGGCGATGAGGTGATAATTCCTGCGCACACCTTCTGTGCAACAGCGATTTCTTTTGCCAGGACCGGTGCTAGGATCGTATGGGCTGATGTAGATCCAGGAACTCTTGTTGTTACCGAGGATATCCTTGTACAGCTAATAACTTCCAGAACTAGGGTTATTGTGGTAGTACACCTTTATGGGCTTGCTGCTGACATCGAGCCGATAATGGAGCTTGCACGTAAGCATAATATTATTGTAGTTGAGGACTGTGCACAGGCACTGGGCGCGGAAAGCAGAGCTAAAAAAGTCGGAACATGGGGGGACTTTGGGTGTTTTTCATTCCACACACATAAGAATATTACGACACTGGGAGAGGGAGGAGTCTTGACGGTTAAAGATCCTGATATGGCAAGGTTAGTTCCAGGTTTGCGACATAATGGTATCAAAGCATATGACGAGCCAAGGGAGCGGTACTGGGTGCCAGCCATGGGAAATGTAGACTTTGACTGGGACAATGTGTGGCCTTACAATTTCTGTATTGGTGAAATCCAATGCGCCCTTGGGACGGCCTTACTGAAAAGAGTAGATTTATTAGGTGAAAAAAGGTGCAGAAGAGCGAATAAATTTATTGATGCCGTAAAAGATTATCCTGAACTTGTTTTTCAGGCTATACCCAATCATAATACAACAACAAGACACTTGCTTCCTGCAAAGTATGACAGTCACGAATTGGGAAAGACAAATCATGATTTTATTGAGATAATGTACAGAAAATATAGTGTTAAGATGGCTGTACAATATTATCCATTATACAGGTATCCCATGTTCAAAAAGGCTGGTTTCGGAGAGGCTGATTGTCCGAATACAGACCATTTTTTTGATAACATGGTTTCATTTCCGTTTCACAGCTGGATGTCTGAAGAACAGTTTAATTACATGATAGAATCCACTATTAAGACGTTAAATGAATTAAAGAGCTATCCCTCGTAACTAAAAAGCGAGGGTTCTAATTAAGAAATGATCTTAAAACTTTAAGAGGGAGAAATAACTATGAAAGTTATAATCATTGGGGCTGGATCGACTGCTATGATCGTTGCTGATATTATTAGCGAGAGTCATAATTTTAGTCTGGCAGGCTTCGTTGGCACGCCGGAGGAGGCAGATAAACTGCGTCGTTCAAGAGTCTATAACAATGTGCAGCTCCTCGGAGACCATTCTATCTTGCCAAAACTAAAGGTAGACGGCATCAACGGCTTTATCGCAGCGATCGGTGATAATCAGATCAGGGAAGAAGTCTTTTACAAGGCCCTGAATGCGGGTCTTCATCCTATAAACGCAATTTCAAATAAGGCCATAATCGATTCATCAGTTTCTATAGGAAGGGGCATTGTGATATCACCCGGGGTCGTCCTTTCACACGGGGTAATACTTGAGGACAATATAATAATGGACCCTTCCGTAATTTTGGACGTTGATACATATGTTGCTTCGAACTGTTATTTTTATCTCGGTTGCATAGTGTGTGGAGGTAGCAGGATAGAGAAGAATGTCACTTTTGGTGCTGGTTCCATAGTTGAGCCCGGGATAGAGATAGGAAAAAATAATAATATTGTAGCGGGAACGGTCGTCAGGGAGAATATGGAACGTCATTATAGAAAGGAGCCTAACTTATAATAGTGGAGAATAAGCCAATTATTTTAATTACCGGCGGTGCCGGTTATGTTGGCTCAAATCTGATACGGGATGCTTTGGCATCTGGTTATAGTGTCCGCTGTCTGGACATTTTGGTTTACGGTGGTAGATCGGTAGTCGGCCTTGTTAATCATCCGGACTTTGAGTTGATAAAAGGGGATGTAAGGAAAAAAGATGACATAGAACTGGCACTGGAAGGAGTTGATGCCGTTGTTCATCTGGCTGCAATAGTCGGTGATCTTCAATGTCAAGCTGCGCCAAAATCCTCTTATCAAATAAACTATCAGGGAACACAACTACTTGCTGAAGCAGCTAAAAAAAGGGGGATCAAACGGTTTGTTTTTGCATCGACATGTTCAAATTACGGCATAGCTGATACAAACGTTCATGCAGATGAAAAAAGGGAGTTGAACCCTGTCTCTTTATATGCTGAATTGAAGATCGATTGTGAAAACTATCTGTTGTCGCTCAAGGATGACTCTTTTCACCCAACAATGCTCAGGTATGGAACGGCTTTCGGGGTTTCCTTCAGAACTCGTTTCGACTTGCTCGTTAATTCATTTGTTTTCGAAGCTTTGAATACAAATGAAATCGTTGTCTTCAGCGCAAATATGTGGAGGCCTTACGTCCATGTTGCCGACATGTCCCTGATAGCGCTAAAGATTATCGAAGCACCTCTTGAATACGTTTCAGGAGAAATATTCAACGCAGGTTTCAATTCGCAGAATTACACCAAGGAAGAGATAGTGAAAATGATAGTAGAGGCCATGCCGGACATCAAAGTGAGCTATGTGAGTGATATCGACGATAAGAGAAATTACAGGGTGGATTTTACGAAGCTTGAACAGAAGATTGGTTTAACGCCATCGAGAATGGTCAAGGATGGGATCAATGAGCTGATATTTTGTTTTAAGAACAGTATACTTACGGAGTCTGATTATGAATCAAACAATCTTAATTATCTAAAAAAGTTTTACGGAGAACAGGAGTCAAGATTAACCAGGTGAAAAATAGAATACAAGAAATACCGTGGTCTCAGCCTGAAATAGGTGATGAAGAGTTAAAACAGATCATAGATACCTTTGAATCGACGTGGTTGTCCATGGGACCAAGGGTTAATAGATTTGAAAGAGCGATGGCAGAGTATTTACAGGTTCCTCATGCGATAGCGGTATCAAACGGTACAGTTGCGCTGGATATTTCTTTAAAGATTCTTGGGATTGGACCGGGCGACGAGCTCATTGTACCCGCTATGACATATTTCGCTACAGCCGCTTCGGTGTCCTACCAGCATGCCGTGCCTGTTTTTGTGGACATTGAGGATGACTCGTTTAATATCGATCCGGACAGTATTGAGAAGGCGTTAAGCCCGAAAACGAAGGGGATTATTTTTATTGATTATGGTGGTAACCCAGCAGATATCGGCAGGATACAAAGGATCGCAAAAAAGCATGGTCTGATTTTATTACATGATGCAGCTCAATCACTTGGAGGGGTTTATAATGGAGCACCCTTAGGCGCTCAAACATTGATCTCGACCATGAGTTTCCATATGGCGAAGATGATGACTACAGTTGAGGGAGGAATGATTTTTACCCATGATGTCAAAATAGCTGAGGAGGCAAGGATCAGACGCAACCAGGGGGAGTCGGGCAAGTATATTCACTCACATCTGGGAACGAACGCCAGGATGATGGACATATTAGCTGCTATAGGTCTTGCCCAGATAGAAAAATTACCTTGGCTACTAAGGGAGCGGGAAAGAGTGGCCGCACGATATGATTCTTTTTTTGAAAGTCATCTTGGTGTCGAGAGAGTGAGATGCCGACGTCGGGACTCTAAGAACGGTTACTTCTTTTACCCGATCCTGGTGGCAAATAGGGATGCCGTAGCTGAGAGACTCAGAGAAAAAAATATTGACACCCGTATAGCCTATCCAATGCCTCTGTATAAGCAAGAATTATATAGCAGTGGGCGTGCCTTGAGCAGAAGAACACCATGTCCTATTACAGAGAGATTTACGTCTAGGGTCTTAAATCTGCCGATCTATCCTTCATTGACAGATGAGCAGGTTGAAATTATTGCCAAAGAAGTAATTGGAGCTGTTGAACGATGAATATAATGGGTTTTATTCCTGCACGGAGTGGTTCCAAAGGTATACCAAAAAAAAATATTTATTCATTGAACGACAAGCCTCTTATAGCATACACCATTGAAGAGGCCCTTAAGAGCAGGATTAACCGTTTAATTGTATCCACAGATTCATTGGAGATTGCCGAAACAGCCAAGCGATATGGAGCCGAAGTCCCCCTCATGAGACCATTAGAGTTGGCACAAGATAACTCAATTATAGAAGATGCACTTATTGATGTTATAGAGAAGCTAAAGAAATCTGAAAAATATAAAGTGGATGTAATTGTAATACTTCAACCTACATCACCTTTAAGGACATATAAACATATTAATGAGAGTATAGAAATACTATTTGAGAAACAAGCGGAGTCAGTTGTATCAGTTTCCATTCCAATGGAGCATCCAGCTGATATGGTCTATTGGGACTCTTTAGGGAAGATGCATTTCCTTTTAAAAGATTTTGCAATAAATAACCGTACTCAACGCCAGGGTTATCCTGAATGTTATTTTGTTAATGGTGCCATTTACACTTTTAGATACCAGTTTCTGATAAAGACAGGATGCAAATATTCTGAAAATGCAGTGCCTTATTTTATGGATCAAATTGACTCTATTGATATAGATAGTATGGATGATATGATGGTTGTGGAGGCTCTTGTTAGAAGGAGAGAAGGTTAAAAATTGTACCTCGTAAGGCCTTCTGAAAAAGTGTTGGTTCCAGTTGATTGCACCACAGCATAAGAGTAAGTTATGAATCAGTGGTTTTTGGAGACAGCTTTATGCTGCCTTGGCTATTTTGCATAACTCAAATCACGTGTCAAGTCACTCCTCAATTCTATGTCATTGTCAAAGCCATTAAGGTTCAGTTACTGATACTTCATGGTTAGCTGCCTGGCAGAGTTATTAAACTGCAGGATTTAGTAGATAAGATCTACAACAAAGGGTTTCAAGAGTTTAATGAACTCAAAAATAGAGATTCTGTTTTACAGTGAAAAACTGAGTATGTACTAACACAAAATTTAGTTGGAGTCAATTAAGTGAAAGTATTTTTATTATATCCTTTAATAGATTTATGTGGTAATGACGAAGATCCATTTTCTAGTAGATTAACAAAAGAATTAAGAGAAATTGCATATCGTTTAAAATATGATAATATTGAATAAATAAGTTTGTTTGGTGCGATTAATGAATCCAATTTTGATTATAATATTTTAAGAATGTTTAAGGGGTGGTTAGCAATAATGCATGGTTTACTGAATATATTCCTTATGGGAAACACATATTATCGTGAAAAATATGTGGATAAGAACATAAAATCCTTTTTGCAAAGTGAGAAATATATATGAGTAATAAGAGAATTTCATCGAGCAACAAAATAGTACATATATTACATTGTGTTGATACAGAAGGGCCCTTATACGAGTCATTGGAAGCTACTTTTGACCGTTTGTATGAGTTGTATAATATTAAACTTGAACCTGATGAGGAGAAACTTAAAAAGATTCAAAATGGATTAATAGACTTTGGTGATAATACGGCTACCATTGCTGAGACGTTTAACAAGCATAATTTAAAATATAATGATAGTTGGGAGAAAATAGACAAAATGCTTGTTGAAATCATGGCCCCTGCTTTTAGGAATAAATTGCTTGATTCTTTTGGAAACGGATGGGTATACAATTGGTTTTGTGTAGATCATGTTGGTTTTAAGAATAATCCAAGAAGACGAACTTTAGGTTTTCATAAAATTTTCGATCATTATAAAAATATATTGGGAAAAACTAATATTTATCAAGACGAGATTCAATGGCATTTCCATCCCATGTCTATATATCAAGATGCCCATCGATCTGGCGTCAGTTATTTAACTACTCCTTATATTTATGAGATTTTGTGTAAAAGAATAATCGAAAGGAAGTGGTTCCCTTCGGTTTTTAGAGCCGGATTTCATACTGAACGTCCTGACAGTAATTGGTTTTTGGAACAATGGATTCCATTTGATGCAAGCAATTGGTCTTATAATGAAGAAAGAGGCTCCTTTTCTCATCAAAATGATATGATCGGTGGCAGATTCAAGGATTGGCGTTTAGCACCGGATGACTGGTCTATATATCACCCAAGTCATGATAATTACCAGATTTTAGGTAATTGCAGGCGTTGGATATGCAGGGCTCTGGATTTACGTATAAGAAACAAAATATTACCTCAGAGAGAGGTGGATAAGGCTTTTGCCAGGGCTAATGAAGGCGAGCCGACAATTATGGGGATTACAAATCACGATGAAAGAGATATGTTACCGGAGGTTGAGGAGATTAGAGAAAAAATTATTCTATCAAGCAAGAAATACCCTGATGTGAAATTTAAGTTTTGTGGTGCTAAAGAAGCTTTTTTATCTGCAATTTATGGTAACGAAATGATTGACAAACCGGTTGACCTTACTGTAACTCTTGATGGAAATAGAAAACGCTTGTTTTTATATGTAGAAACAAAAGAGGGCAAAGTTTTTGGACCACAACCCTTTCTATCAGTTAAAACAAAATCAGGTAGGTTTATACATGATAATTTTGATTTTGACACTTCATTAACAAAGTGGAGCTATACATTTGATCATGAATCAATACATGCAGACGATGTAGCTATTATTGGTGTTGCATGTAATGATAGACACGGTAATACATTTGTTAAGGTTATAAACGTTGATTAAAGCTGGTAAAATGAAAGACTGTATTGAGCTTAAGATATTCATAACAGGAGTCTATCGTTCAGGTACAACTCTTCTTAGCAGAATACTTAATAATCATCCCAAGCTGTGGGTTACTTATGATTCGATACATTTTATGCGATTCTGCTATGGAAAGTATAATCCTATTCAGTCTGTTAGGAATGCAGAATCCTTAGTGAAAGACTTACATGTCCGCATACTGAGAAGATGGGATATGAGTTTTAATATCAATACAGTTATATCTAATCTTCATGATCTTAAAACCGTTACCTATAGAGATTGTTATGAATTTATTATGAGGGAATTAGTCTTACAAGGGAAAAAGAATGCCGTAGGTTGGGGTGAGAAAACAAATGTATGTTGGGGGCAGATCCCCAATTTCTTAAGTATGTTTCCAGAAGATGGAAAAGTTCTTCACATAGTCAGAGATCCGCGCGATGTATTGTGTTCGTACAGAGAACACACTTATGAACGTGCCTTTGCTTATTTAGATTCAGTTTTTTGTTCATTGCATTCACTCACTAAAGCATATGAGTATAGTGCGATGATTGATAAAAATAAATACTATTGTTTGCGTTATGAAGATCTATTGGGAAATCCTCAGCAGGAGGTTGAGAAGATTTGTAATTTTCTGGGTGTAAGTTTTGAGCTTAACATGCTTGATGTTACAAAATTTACCAATAAAAAGGGAAAGCGGTGGGGTGGGAATTCGGCTTTTGTGGGAAAAAGTACTGCCATTTCTACTGAACCAATTGGAAGATGGAGAAAAAGTTCAAACGCTATGGAGGTTTTTTTAGTGGAGTCTATTAATAAAGAATATATGCTAAAATTTAATTATAAAATTTCGAATGTAAAACTTGATGAATTTGAAATGAATAAATTGTTTGATATTTTAAGAGGTGATAAATTGTTACATGCCAGACATGAATATTGGTTAAAAACAGGACAGGGAGTTGAAGGTTACCCGTCGGACCCAACAAAAAAGTAGTATGATATGCAAATTATAGTGATGATAGTTTAAGTAAATACCATTATGAATATCATTTTCTTTACAACTTATCCTTTCAATAGAGAATACGCTTTCAAATATGGCTTTGATGTTTTAGAAAGAAAGGGATTTAATGTTATTGTTGTAAATGTATTAAATGTTTATTATGCAGAAAAAGCAAACAATCTGGCACAACATTATAGTTTATTGAAGCCGGTAATAGGGGTAGATCAAATTTCAATAGAGTCAGAGAATGACTTGAGAGAATATCTTAATAATCTACATGGCAGGGGAATAGCTATACTACTAATGGGTTTTAATATAAGGTTGTTGAGAATTCTTAAATATGCCAATGTAAATTATATAATTCTTAATCTTGGTCCCCATCCAATTCCCAAGCAAGAGGCATTTTTAAACCGGTTGAAGCGTTTTCTGAAAGATAAACCTGCCAATGTTTTTTATAAAATAATAAATAAAAGTAAGGTTTATTTTGCATGTAAATTTCCACTTCTTTTTGGTATTAATTACACAAATTATGTTGTTACCTCACAGATTAAAAATAGATTAACTTTCCCAGAAACTTCTAAAACTAAAATAATATATACTCATTCATTGGATTTTGATAGATACTTAAGAAGCAAAAACAAGCCTAAGCCTGTTAGTATTCATAATGAAAAATATTTTGTTCACATTGCCAATAGTCCGTGGTTTGACAGGGATTATGTGTTTAGTGGTTATAATGCAAAAATAAGTAGGTCACAATATATGAATATTATAAACAAGTTTTTTGGTTTTATTGAGGAACTCATGGGTATTCGGGTTGTAATAGCGGCACATCCAAAATATACTGAAGAAGATAATGTATATAGCGGACGTTCTTTTCTAAAGGATACTGAACAGCTAATAAAATATTCAAGTGGAGTATTTTTGCATTTTTCAACTGCATTAAGCTTTGCAGTTATTCATAAGAAGCCAGTGTGTTTTATTTCAGCCGATGAAATTAAGCAGGATATGCACTTCCATGGTCTTATTTCGGCTTTTGCAGAAGAGCTAAAATCAAGAATATATTATATTGATAGGAAAGAAGACTTAAGGTGTATGAAGGATAATGGAATATTTTCTTATAATCAAAACGCCTATAATTACTATTCAAGAAAATATATAAAACCTTTTAATACATCAGGCCGGTCATTGTGGAATATTATAGCAGATACAGTCCTGAATGAGTCCCTATAATGCGTATAGATTTAAAGTGTATTTTTATTACCTTACCTCAAAGAGACCGGCCTAGTGAGGTACCTCCCTTTGTCGCTATGGCTGTTATTAATTCTCTACGCAAGGCGGGATACAAGGATACTTTCTTATACAATATTGATATCTTAAGGCCATCAAGAGAAGATGCTGTTGACTATATAGTTAATTATAATCCTGAAATATTGTGTATCAGTGCTCCTGTGTCTACAGGTTACGCAGGCCAGCTTTCAAAAGAGTGGATAGAGAATTACAACAATGACTATCCTCACTCCTCCTTAAACTACTCGACTCCATCTGAATTTGAGAAAGAACACTTACTGATTACTAACAAATATTAACCTTGCTTAATGTGGGGCACTACAATCTTATGAAAGCTTGTTTTGTTATTGGCCCGGGAAAATTGGGAACAACTCTAATGATTTCCCTGCTAGACAGCCATCCTGAACTTTCAGTTGTACCTTTGGAAATCAAATTTTATGCCCATTTTTTTGAACGATTCAACACTAATGTGTCTTATGCAAAACTAAACGACTTTATGTTAAATCAATCCAAAATTAGGGTGCTTAAGGAGCATAGTATCAGTACTCTTGATCCTCTTAACTCAGGTTTTGTAAATTTTAAGAATGTTGATAATCAGATTATTGAGGAAGAAATGCAAAGAAACATTATGAAATATAGTAATAATCTGGGGTTGTCAATGGTTGGTAACTATATATGTGATTTTCACGTATCATATAATAAGGCGCTAGGATTGTCAGTGAAAAATGGGTTTGCTGTGAAAGAAGGGAACCACGGGCTTCCTTATATTAATGAAATTAGAAGTGATTTTAAGAATGCAAGGTTTGTTGTAATGGTGCGAGATCCTCGAGATATGTATTCTTCATTTAAAAGAATAGCTCGCATGATACAGGCAGGTGAGAAATATACTTCTTTTACTGATTCAATAAGTGTGATGGAGTATCTCTTTTCATATCACAA
>Ga0187827_10006012_pt1 | contig 14119 bp, 16 predicted proteins | sample ETNtaG_39_FD_167969 | JGI IMG/M metagenome (GOLD analysis project Ga0187827, IMG submission 167969) | Marine microbial and viral communities from oxygen minimum zone, Eastern Pacific Ocean - ETNP2014_SV_150_PacBio MetaG (Illumina Assembly) | ecosystem: Environmental > Aquatic > Marine > Hypoxic... | reverse complement strand
CGCACTCTGAGCGAGGCCCGGCGGGCGGCCACGTCGTACCGGCGAGGCAGGTGATGCGAGGACTCACGCCAGCGGAGAAGGCGGCCTATGACGAAGAGGGCTTCGTCATCCTCGAGGCATTGCTGACGCTCGCTGAGTGTGGAGACTTCGTGAAGCACATGGTCGATCTGCACGCCGGGCACACACGGCTGGACGGTTTTGAGCTGCGTCAACCCGGCGGCGCCAATGAGTGGGGACGCACGCACAACCAGCACGTCTACGATCAACTGGCATTGGACTACCTTCTGCTGCCGCAGCTGCGTCAGCCCCTGTTCGACTGCATGGGAGACGAGCCGGAGGGCATCCAGACGATGTATTTCTGGAAGGGCTCGGAGCAGCGTCAGCACCAGGATGCATATTACCTGCCAGGCTGCATGTCGGCCTGGCTTGCCTTTGTTGATGTCAGCCGGGACAACGGCACGATCTGGGTGCAACCGGGTTCCCACAGGCGTCGTCTTCTTCCACGGCGCGTTAATCCATCGGGGCGGTGAGATTCTGCAGCCCGAGTCTGACCGCCACGTGCTGGCCAATCACTACATCCCGTATGGCTTCGACGACTGGCCGCACACCTCCTGGACACGACACGGCTTTGACGGCGCTGGGCGCCGGCATCCGGAACCTGCATGACCAAAGGAGAACAAGATGGCCGATGACGCGCTCCTCATCGTCAGTACCCTGACCGACGACGAGGGCATCTTCGTGTACCGTATCGCCGATGGCGATGGCCGGCTGGAGCTGGTCCGACAGACGGCACAATCGATCAGCAACCCCTTCTTCATCGATCTGCATCCACAGCTCGACGTGCTCTACAGCATCACAGATCCGGGGGGAGAGCGCCTGGTATCGGCCCTGTCACTGGATCGCGCCGGCGGCGAGCTGTCGCTGATCAATCAACAGCCCACGCACGGTGGCTATCCCTGCTACGTGGCGGCGGATCCCTCGGGCAGGGCGGTCGTGGTGGCCAACTACGACGGTGGCAGCGTCGCCTCGTATCCGCTGGCGGCGGATGGTTCGCTGCAGCCGGCCGGGTCGTTCATTCAGCACGTGGGATCGAGCATCGACGAGAACCGGCAGCAGGAGCCCCACGCTCACTGCTTCTGGATCGCCGCCGACGGCCGCTTCGCTTTCGCCAACGACCTGGGCACCGACCAGGTCATGATCTATGCTCTCGATGTGGAAAAGGGTACCCTCGCACCCGCAGAGCAGCCCTTTGCGCGAGTGCGCGCCGGTGGCGGGCCCCGCCACTTCACCATCGCTCCCGACAACCGTCACGCCTACGCCATCAACGAACTGGGTAACACCATCACCGCTTTCGACTACGACGCCGAGCGTGGTTTGTTGCTCGAGCAGGGCATGGTGCCGACCCTGCCGGAAGGCTACGACGGGGTGACACACACGGCCGATCTGGCGGTGACGCCAGATGGGCGGTTTCTCTATGGTACCAACCGCGGCCACGACAGCGTCGCCATGTTCACCCGTGACACCGACAGCGGGGAACTGACGCCGAACGGTATCGAGCCGAGTCGCGGCGGCATGCCGCAGAACCTGACGATCACGCCGGAGGGAAACCTGCTGTTCCTGTGCAACACGAAGGGCGACAAGGTAGTGGCCTTCCGCATCGACGGGGACAACGGCAGGCTGGAGTTCAGCTGCGAGACGGCCATGCCGGCGCCCGTGTGCGCGGTGCTCGGATAGTGTCCTGTCGCAGAGATTTATCGATATTCGTCCGCCGAGCCATCCCGGCTCGCGGCGTTGCGCTCGCTCTGTGTATCCCACCGATACGCATCGATCGCGCGCCTTGCGACCCGGGCGTCTCGACGACCGAATCTCATCAACCTATCTCTGCGACAGGACACCGTATCATGGCCAAGATCTTCAACCCCGAAAGGATGGCCAGGCTCGAGGCCCCGGAGCGTGCCGCCTGGCAGAAGCCTGATGAGATCGTCTCCCGTCTGGATTTGCAGGAAGGGGCTGTCGTAGCCGAGATCGGCCCCGGGACGGGGTACTTTACTGTGCGCCTGGCTGCGGCGGTGGGCCCCAAAGGCAGGATTCACGCTCTCGACCTGCAGGCGGAGATGCGAGCTGCTCTCAAGGAGCGGTTGACAGCTGCGGGGATCGACCACGTGGATGTGGGTGGGTGCGGTCCGGTGGAGACGGGGTTGGAGGACGCTTCGGTGGACCTGGTCTTCCTGGCCAATCTGACCCACGAATACGATGACCTGACCGCCGGACTGCGGGAGTGTGCTCGCATCACACGGCCGGGCGGCCGCATCGTCGTGGTGGACTGGAAGGCGGAGGAGATGGACACCGGTCCGCCCCTCGATCACCGTGTGTCGGAGGAGACTGTCATCGGAATCGCGGAAGGTCTCGGGTTGTCACTGTCGGCAAGTGAGACGATCCTGCCCTACCACTACTTTCTGCTGTTTGGTGTGTGAGAACAGGAACGTCTCTTGCGAATCACCGATTTCAGCCACATCGTGCCGGTGTCGAAGATCGACATCACGGTAGGCACCCGTGCACCAAAGGTGGCGGAGGTGGACCGGACGACGACGGTGCCGAGGACGGCCGACATCCGGCCGCGGGGGATGGGCCTGGCTGTTGAACCCCCGCGCGAGGGCCCGTTCCCGTCGGTTGCCCCACATCTTGGATTTCGCCTCGACGTCTTCGCCTGAGGTGCCGCAGTCTACACCATCTGCTTGAGGAATCGTCCGGTGTGACTCGCCTTGCAGCGGGCCACATCCTTCGGTGTGCCTTCCACCAGGACTCTCCCGCCCCCGCGCCCACCCTCCGGCCCCAGGTCGATGACGTGGTCGGCTGTCTTGATGACATCGAGATGGTGCTCGATGACGATCACCGTGTGACCGGCAGCGACCAGCCGATGGAGGCAGTCCAGCAACCTTGATATGTCGGCCAGGTGCAGACCTGTCGTCGGTTCGTCGAGGATGTAGAGCACATGACCACGCCGCTGCAGCTTGCTCAGTTCCGTGGCCAGCTTGATGCGCTGGGCCTCACCACCCGACAACGTCGTCGCAGACTGACCGAGAGTGAGGTACCCCAGCCCGAGGTCATCGAGGATGGCGACCTTGGGGCCGATGGCTTTCTCCCCGGAGAAGAACTCGGCGCCTTCCTCGATGGACATGTCGAGGATATCAGCGATGGTACGGTCGTTCCACATCACCTGCAGCGTGTCGGCATTGTAGCGCTTGCCTTTACAGGCGGCGCACAGCACCTCGACATCGGGCATGAAGTACATCTTGGTGCGGATCGAGCCCTCGCCCTGGCACTCCTCGCAGCGCCCGCCCTTCACGTTGAAGCTGAAGCGGCCTGGTTTGTAACCGCGTGACTGAGCCGCGTCGGTGGCGGCGAAGAGGGAGCGGATGTTGTCGTAGAAGCCGATGTAGGTCGCCGGGTTGGAGCGGGAGTTGCGGCCGATGGGGGACTGGTCAATGGCGATGACGCGGGTGACGTGATCGATACCATCGACGGCGTCATGGTCGCCGGCCAGCGTACGGGTGTCGACGAGCTCCTTCCACAGTCGTTTGTAGAGGATGTCGCTGACCAGGGTCGACTTGCCCGAGCCGGAGGCGCCGGTGACAGCGATGAAGCTGCCGAGAGGGAACTCGACGGTGAGATCCTGCAGGTTGTTCTCACGGGCGCCGTGCACGATGAGAGCCTTGCCGTTGTCGTGTCCGTTCGTCCGCGGCGCGGCGGCAACTCGATCGTTCGTCGACCCGACAGGTACTGCCCTGTGGGGGACTCCTTGCATTTGAGGATCTGGCTGAGCGTACCCTGTGCAACCACCTCGCCCCCGTGGATCCCGGGCCCCGGCCCCATCTCGATGACGTGATCGGCGGCGCGGATCGTCGACTCGTCGTGCTCGACGACGACGACGGTGTTGCCGAGATCGCGCAGTGACTTCAGGGTGGCGATCATCTTGGCGTTGTCCTTGGGATGCAGCCCGATGGAGGGCTCGCCGAGGACGTAGAGCATACCCATCAGGCCGGAGCCGATCTGCGTCGACAGGCGGATGCGCTGGGCTTCGCCGCCCGAGAGAGTGCCCGATGCCCGGTTGAATGTGAGGTAATCGAGGCCGATGCCGAGCAGCAGCCTGAGTCGGCTCCGGATCTCGTTGAGGACCTGCCTGCCGGCGTCGGCCCCTTTCCCCCTGGGCTTGAGTTTGTCCATGAACTCGGCGAGTTCGTCGAAATGCAGGTCACCAAAGTCATGTACGGTGCGTCCCTCCACCTTGAACAGCAGCCGCGTGTGACGCAGCCGGGAGCCGTGGCAGTCCTGGCAGGGGGAGTCCACCATGACGCTGTTGAGCCAGCGCTCCATGCCCGAGTTGGCCACGTCTCTCTGACGGTACCGGCGGTAGTTGCGCTCGATGTTGTTGCAGATGCCACGAAACTGTGCCTTGTGCCGCAACCAGCGTTCCTTTTTCTCCTTGGCATCCGGCGGCATCATCAGCTTGAAAGGCTTGTCCAGTCCGAAGAGGATCGTGTTGCGGACCTTCTGTGGCAGGTTCTCCCAGGGCTCGTCGAGGTCGAATTTCAGCCGCTGCGACAAGGTGTAGATGACGTGACCCCACCAGTTGTCGGGCCTGTAGGTGAAGGCCTCGCGGATGAAGCAGCCGCCGCGGATGCTGCGTCTGGTATCGGGCACCAGCAGGTCGGGGTGGGTCTTCTTGTCCATGCCGATACCGCCGCACGTGCGGCAGGCGCTCTCGGGGTTGTTGAACATGAAGAACTCGGGTGAGATGTCCCCGTAGACGAAGTGGTGGGTCCGGCTGCCGAAGTTCTTGTGGAATCTGGCTTGCGTGGTTTTGCCGACGCCGTCGAGGATGTGCACGGCCAGCAGACCGTCGCCGACGAGCAGAGCGTGCTGGATCCCCGCCTTCAGCTGCTTGTCGACGTCCGGACCGATGACGAAGCGGTCGACGAGGACGTCCATCTCACCGACAGAGGACTCGTCCAGATCCACTTCGTCGGACAGGTCGACGACCTTGCCATCCACAAGGACACGGCGGCAGCCCTGCTTGCGGATGTCGTTGAAGAGGGTCTCGAGCTCTTCATCGTAGTAGGGGAACACAGGGGCGCGCAGCTCGACGGTGGCGCCCTTGGGCAAGGCCATCACGGCATCGAGGATGCGCCCCGTGGTGACCACCGGCGTGGGCTCGCCCGTGCGTGGGCACTCGGCCTCGGCAACGGTGGCGAACAGCAGGTTGAGATACCCGGCGATGTCGGTGAGGGTGCCGACGGTGGAGCGCGGGTTGCGACCCACCGTCTTCTGCTCGATGGAGATCACCGGTGACAGACCGTGGACGAAGTCGACGTCGGGCTTTTCCACCTGGGCGATGAAGCGTTTGGCGTAGGTGGACAGAGACTCCATGTAGCGCCGTTGGCCTTCGGCATAGAGAGTGTCGAAAGCCAGGGACGACTTGCCGGAGCCGGACAGGCCGGTGACGACGACGAGTTGGTCTCGCGGCACCTCGAGGGAGACGTTCTTCAGATTGTGCACGCGGGCGCCGTGGATGGCGACAGTGGCGCGGCGTTCGGTCCCGGGGCGCGCCTTCGTCCTGGCCATGGTCAGTCCTCGTTGTAGAAGAAGGCGAGCTCGTCGACGTCGATCTGGCTGCGAGTGGTCAGTCGTACAGGTGTAGAGACCTTATCGATGAGGCCGATGTCGGCAAGGTACTCGCAGCCTGCCACGACCTGGTTGACGTCGTGGGTGCGATCGAAGTGGTGGTCGATCGCCGTGGCCGAGCAGGCATCCCCCGCGGCTCGGAGATACTCGAAGACCGGCTTGAACAGCCGTTTCGCCTTGCGTTCCAGGTAGGCGTCGGCCGTGTCCAGCGCCTGGCCAACCGCCTTCTTTGTCTTCTTCCTGTTCAGCAGATCGGTGTAGATGACCTCGAACAGTTCCGGGTTGAGGCGCTGTCCCTGGGGAAGGACCTCACGGCCGATAATCTCGCCGGCAAGACCGGCCTCGATCTGAGCGAGAAATTCTGCTGCACGGATGAGCCAGATCGCAGTCAGCTCGAGATCGCCGCGGGTGACGAGCCACTTGCGCGCCTTGTAGAGGTTGTAGGCGGCGCCAGCGCCGGAGCGCAGCAGCTGGAAATCGGTATCGCGCGAGCCGATGTGGTGCAGCTGGTCGAACAGGGACTCGATGGTGGGGTCCTTGGTGAACAGCAGCTTGCTCTTGGCGTACGTCGAGTGGGAGAAGGAGTTCGTCGACGCCCCCTCGATGCTCTTCTTGAAGCTGTCCCTGGGGGTGACGGAGGTGTGGATATTGATGTCGTCCACGACCAGCGACACCCCATGGCCTTTGGTCTTCTTGTCGTCGGTGCAGATGAGGACGAGATCGATGTCGGACTTGTCGTAGACCTCGTCGTGAGAGAGGCTGCCGCAGAGAATGGCGGCGAGGATGTGCCGGTCCTGCTGGACCTGTTCGATCAGCTGGTCGAGGGCCGCTTCGAAGCGCTGGCGGGCGTTGGGGGGTCTTCTCACCATGCCGTCACGGTATGGTGTGGATCGAACACGGGCAAGACTGCTGTCGGGTCACCGTCCAGGTCCCGCGGGCGCGGGGCCTGGACTGAATGATCAGCCTGTCGGGACCCGCTCCGGCAGAGATGACGTGGCCAGTTCTCGGCCAGCGGCAAGGGCCGCCAGATTGAGGTCGGCCGTTCCCGGCGGCACAAGCTCCCGCACGGACTGCTCCAGGCTCTGGCGTCGCACGATGTCGGTACGTCCAACGCCATAGCCGAGGGCTACCATATTGGCGACGATGGCCCGTTCGAAGCGATCCTGGGCGATCTGTGTGAAGGGTTCACCACAAGCCCGGTCCCGCAGGGCGACAGGCACATCGGGTACCAGTTCGCTCTCGGTGATGAGCTGACCCTCAGGGGTCAAGTCGCCGCCGTACTTATGGCATGCCAGCTGCGACATCACCACCATGAGGTCCGGCTGCGTGACCTCCGTGTAGAGGATGGGCACGTCGGCAAAGATGACCTCTGCCCGCGCGCCGCCCCCACGTGCCTCGGCGCCATAGGACTGGTTCTGCACAACCTGTCTGCCGTCGAGCATGCCGGCTCGGGCCAGCACAATACCGGCGAGCACCACCCCTTGGCCGCCGAAACCGGCGATCCGGATCTCCTGACGTCCCTGTTCCATGACGCTATCGCTCCCCCCCGGTGGTGGCGCCCACGAGTTCGCCAACAACCCACTTGTCCTGGAGTTGCCCGGGTGAAAGGCTGGCCGCCTGGCGCAAGGGCACGGACTGGTCCTGCATGATCTCGTGCATGCGTACGGCGGAGCCCTCGCCTGAGAGCTTGCCGAAATGGACCGGGCACTGGCTCATGACTTCGATGAAGGCAAAGCCCTCGTGAGTCAGGGCTCGCTTGACGGAACGCGTAATGAAGCGCGGCTGCGCCGTCGTCCAGCGCGACACGTAGGTCGCTCCCGCCGCCTCCACAAGCCGACACAGATCAAAGGGGCGGCCCTCCGCGCCGTAGGGCGTCGTCACCGTCCCCACACCTTCCGGTGTCGTCGGCGCCACCTGGCCGCCCGTCATGCCGTAGATGCGGTTGTTGACGCAGATCACCGTGAGATCGAGATCGCGCCGCGCCGCGTGGATGAGGTGATTGCCGCCGATGGCTGAGAGATCGCCATCGCCGCTGATGACGATGACACCCGCCTGCGGCCTGGCCAGCTTGACGCCGGTAGCGAAGGCCAGGGGCCGGCCGTGTGTCGTATGCAAGGTGTCGGCGTGGAAGTAGGGGCTGGGGATCCAGCCGGCGCAGCCGATGCCGCAGACGAAGACGAAGTCGTCCATGTCGGCGCCGTCGTCATCAATAGCACGCAGGACACTGTGGGCGATGACGCCATCGCCGCAACCGGGGCAGAAGGTGGTGGCCTCGGCGCCTGGTCGCAGGTACTTCCCCATGGGGTGTTGAGTTGATGTCGTCATGCCGCCACCGCCTGCAGTACGTCCTCGGGACGATGCAGCGTGCCGAGAATCCGAGGGGGCAGGCCATCGACCTCCGACCGGCGTCCCACGGCTGCCTGCACATAGGGCAGCATCTGCCCGAGGTTGTTCTCCAGGACCAGCACACGTTTGGCATCCTGGCAGAGCGCTGCCAGTTCGGTGTCGGCGAAAGGCCACACGGTGATAGGGCGGATCCAGCCGACGGCCTGACCCGCCTCCCGGGCACGGGTGGCGATGGCCTGAGCGGCGCGTCCCACACCTCCCCAGCCGATGAGGATGACCTCAGCATCCTCAGTATCGCCTGAGCGGACGTCCATCAGATCGTCCCGGGCGTGGCGGATCTTGCCGCTCAGCCGGCGCACATAGTGATCGAGGGCCTCGGCGTCGACGACATTGCGCATGCCGGCCTCGTCGTGACAGGACCCGGTGACGTGTGCCTTGAGGCCATGACCGAACAGTGGCATGGGCGCCACCTGCTCATCGAGGAAGCGGGGCGCGCCGTTGCCGTCGGCAGTGGCGACGCGGCGCGGCGTACACACCACCGTTGCCGGGATCTCGACGATCTCCCGCATGTGCCCCACGGCGGCATCGGCGAGCAGGAGCACGGGGGTGCGCAGGCGTTCGGCCAGATCGAAGGCACGCACCGTCAGATCGAACATCTCCTGCGCTGACGAAGGCGCCAGGGCGACGATCTCATAGTCGCCGTGTGAGCCGCGGGCGGCCTGCACCATGTCGCTCTGCGACGGAACGGCAGGGATTCCCGTAGACGGCCCCCCACGCTGCACGTCGACGACGACGCAGGGAGTTTCCGTGCTCACGGCATAGCCGATGTTCTCCTGCATGAGGCTCATGCCTGGACCGGACGTGGCTGTCATGGCCATGGCGCCCGCCCAGGAGGCACCGATGACGGCACCCATGGAGGCGATCTCGTCCTCCATCTGGATGAAGACACCGTCCCGAGGCGGCAGCTCCCGGGCCAGATGTTCGGCGATTTCCGTCGCCGGCGTGATGGGATAGCCGGCAAAGAACCGGCAGCCGGCGGCCAGAGCGCCCTCGGCACAGGCAGCATTGCCCTGCAGCAGGCGGGTTTCGGCGGTCATGACAGTCTCCTCCAGTTGGCAGTCTCTGCTCAAGCTGCGGCAGCGATCTGCTCGAGCCAGATCGCCAGGTCGGGGCAGTGCAGGACACACAGTGTGCAGCCGTTGCACTGCTGGCTGGCAGACGCTTCGACGGGATGTACGCCACGCTGGTTCATGCTGTCGGCGATGCGCAGCACGTCCTGGTCACAGACGGCCAGACACAGACCGCAGCCCTCGGTGCCCTTGCACATGGCACCGTCAACATGCACGTGATACTGCTTCTTTGGGGCCACCTTCGTACTCCTTTCAGGTCGGAGACGACATCAGGCTCTGCACCGCCTCGACGACGCAGCCCGGAGATCTGGCCACCTGCACGCCGGCCGTCTCGAAGGCATTGATCTTATCCGTCACGGTGCCGCTGCCCTCGCGCACAAGGGCGCCGGCATGGCCCATGGGCACGCCGGTGACGGCACACTGACCGGCAACATACGCAACGAGGGGCGTGTGCATCTCATGGGCAGCGAAACGAGCGGCACGCTCCTCCTGGTTGCCGCCGACCTCGCCAACGAGGACGACCGCCTCGGTCTCGGTGTCGGCATCGAACAGCCGCAGCAGATCGACGACATCGGTACCGACCACCGCGTCAGCGCCGAGACCGACCACGGTGCTCTGACCGAGTCCGGCGGCCGACAACTGGGCACTGACCTCGTAGCTCAACGTCCCCGAACGGGAGACGACACCTATGGGGCCCGATTGAAAGAAGCGGGCCGGCATGATGCCTACTTTGCACCCCTCGGGTGTGATAACACCGGGTGTGGCCGGCCCGATGAGACGGGCCCCGGCGGCTTCGACACGGGCGCGAATGCGCATTGTCGTGTGTACGGGGATGCCTTCGGTGATCAATACGAGCAGGCGCAGGCCGGCTTCGATGGCTTCGGTCGCGGCGGCTTCAGCGACAGCTGGAGGTACGAAGAGCAGGGACATGTCGGCGTCAACATCGGCCATGGCGTCGGCCACATGATCGAAGACCGGAACCCCCTGTTCGAGGGTCCCGCCCTTGCCGGGGGTTACGCCGGCAACGATCTGCGTGCCCTCGGCGAGCATGTACTGCGTCTGGACTCGGCCCACGCGGCCGGTGATACCCTGCACCAGGACCCGGGTATCGCCGTCGACGAGAATACTCACGCGGTACGCTCCCGCATCTGGCTGAGCAGCACGGCAACGGCGGCTTCGGTGGCAACGTCGCGGACCACCGTCACGCCGGCGGCTTCCAAGACCTCCCAGGTCTCTTCCTGGTGGTTACCCAGAGCCTTGGCGACGACGGGCACCCCGACGCCAGTGGCCATCACATCGGCGACCCCGAGGGCCCCCTTGTGGATCGGGTTGATGCCACCATAGACGTTGATGAGCACACCCTTCACGCCATGACAGGCGAGTACCCGGCGCATGGCACGGGACATCAGCTCGCGACTGATGCCGCCTCCGGTCTCGAGAAAGTTGGCCGGCCTGGCGTGTTCCGAGATCAGGTCCATACTCGCCATACCCAGTCCGGCGCCAGAGCAGATCAGCCCCACATCCCCACCGAGTTCGACGAACGTCATGCCGCCGGACCGCTCGCGACGGACGCTGCCGCCGTCGTCGCGCAGTGGCAACCCGGCCATCTCGCGTGCCGCGTCGTCGAGTTCGATGACGGCATCGGCGGCGATCACACCACCATCGGCGACCACGGCGAGAGGGTTGATTTCGACGGTCAGCGCCTGCCGCGAGATGAACACGTTCCACAGTTGACGCAGGACATTGGTGATCCCCTCGGCAGGTTCGGCACCGGCCGTGCGTACCAGCTCAGCGATGTCTCCCGTCGACGGCCCGGTGAGGGGATCGACGACGAGGCGTGCGGGCAAGTTGCCGGTCCGGGCCTGATCCTCGACGTCGACGCCACCCAGCCCCAGCAGCAGCAGCGGACGGCCGCGCTCCATATCGATGGTGACGGCAGCATACAGTTCGGTAGCGATCTCGAGACGCTGCTCGATGAGCAGCTCCATGGGTATCTGACCGCGGCACGGACGCTGCAACATCCCGGCGGCGGCGGCCGACGCCCGTTCAGGGCCGGCGACGATCTCGATGCCTCCGTCGCGTCCCCGGCCGCCAGCCAGCACCTGCGCCTTGACCACCACGGTGTCGCCCAGCCGCTGCATCGCCGCCGGCACGGCCTGGGCGGCGGCGACAACCGCACCTGCCGGTACGTCGATCCCGGCCTGCCGCAGAATTGCCTTGCCTTCGTACTCGTGCAGTCGCACGTCGTTCTCCTCTTCCGGAGGGGCAGCAACCCCTGTGCCCGCGGCAATCGCCCGGTTTCTCCTCCCGGTGGACGGCGGAAAGGCGGACCCGACGATCTGCCGACAACTCCAGGTGGGACCTGGGTGTCCCATTAGATGCCGACGGATTCAGTCGCTATGCTATGCCCATGTTGAGGTCCACACCAGGTACTGACGAATTCAGGGAGGGGGGGGAAGCAATGGCAGACCCGAGAGAGTGGATTCAGTTCGAGGGAGGCAAGGGCTCCGGAACGAAGCGACACATCGTTCTGGTGAGTGGCGATGAGGAATACCGCTCGGAGGAGACCATGCCCATGCTGGCGAAGCTACTGGCGACCCATCACGGCTTTGACTGCACGGTGCTGTTCGCCATCGATCCGGGCAGCGGCGAGATCGATCCCCAGTGTCAGACGAACATACCCGGGCTGCATCATCTGGTTGACGCTGATCTCATGATCATATCGACGCGCTTCCGCGAACTGCCCGATGACCAGATGAAGCACATCGTCGACTACACCAACTCCGGTCGGCCCGTCATGGGTCTGCGTACGGCCACGCATGCCTTCAAGTACACCCGCAACCCCGACAGCCCCTACGCCAGGTACGACTGCAACAGCGACGTCTTCGAGGGGGGGTATGGCCGCCAGGTGCTCGGGGAGACGTGGATCAGCCATCACGGACATCACGGTCACGAGAGTACACGCGGTGTGATCAATCCGGACTGCGCCGACCATCCGGTCCTGCAGGGCGTTGAGGATGTGTGGGGTACTACGGATGTCTACACCGTGGGACAGCTGACAGGCAGTGCCGAGATCCTTCTCGAGGGTCAGGTCCTCACCGGGATGGACCCCACCGATGGGCCGAAGCCTGACACGCCGACAATGCCGATCGCCTGGACCAGGCAATACACTGGCGACGAGAACAAGGCCTGCCGGGTCTTCTGCACAACCATGGGAGCTGCTTCCGACCTGACGTGCGTCGACCTTCGTCGGCTGCTGGTGAATGCCGTCCACTGGTGCCTGGAAGAATCGATCGACGGGACCGCCTGCGTCGATCCCGTCGGGGCCTTCGATCCCACGTATTTCGGTGTCGGCAAGCACAAGAAGGGACTGCGTCCCTCAGACTATCTGATGTGACCACACGAACGATCAAATAGCGGAGACATAGCATGTTCAAGAGCGCCATCCTGGGCTGTCGTGGCCGGGCACGGGCACACGCCAAAGCCTACGAAAGCATCGAGCGCGGCACGGCGGCAGCGATCTGTGACATGAATGAGGAGGCCCTGCAGGAGTTCGGTGACTCCTTCGGTATCGATCAACGCTACACCGACATCGATCAGATGCTGGAGAAGGAGAAACCGGACCTGCTCCATATCGTCACCGCACCTGTGCTGCGCGGCACGGCTGAGCCGATCCGTTATCCGCTGATGAACATCGCCTCCGAGCACAAGGTGCCGGCGGTCATCATCGAGAAGCCGATTGCGGTCATGGGGGAGGACTGGCGCCAGATCCGTGATCTGTCGGAGCAGAGCGAGACGAAGTTTGCGGTCAATACTCAGCTCCATTTCCACCCGCAGAACCTGGCACTCAAGAAGGATGTGGCGGAGGGAAAGATCGGCGAGATCAAGCTGATCGAGGCCAGTTCGCGCAACCCGCCCGTCGATCAGGCACCGCACGTGTTGCAGCTCATCTCCTCGTATATCAACAATTCACGCCCAGTGAAGGTGATGGGGCAGATCGCCGGCAAGAACCAGCTCGCCTCCGACCAGCCCTCACCGGACAACGCGACGGCACGGATCGCCTATGAGAACGGCGTGCGCGCCTCCGTGACCTTCGGGCCCGAGATGGCGATCCGTGTTCTTCCGGACACCGGCAACCATCGTCACAAGCGTGTCTGCGTCTTCGGCAGTGAGGGCTTCGTCCACTGGCGTTTCGAAAGCTGGGAGAAGTACACGCCCGAGAGCGGCTACCAGGGCGGCGACCTGGACTATGGCGAGCAGGACGCCGTGGCCCAGATCGGGCTCACCGAGGCCATGCTCGACTGGCTCGAGGACGAGAGCAAGGTGCATCCGACCAACCTGAAGCAGTCTCTGGCGGAGTTCAATCTGCTGCTTGGCATCTATCAGAGTGGATCGATACGGGAGCCCATCGATCTGCCCTTCGATCCGCCCGACAAGTTCATCGAGCACATGCAGAGCATCCTGTAAAGGAGCTGAAACCCACGTGATTGTCAGTCGAACGACCAGAGCCGAGATCCTGGCCAAGCTGCAGCGCAAGATCCAGGTGCGGAAACCGATCTTTATTGCCAGCGCCGGCAGCGGACTGGTGGCCAGCCTGCTGGAGAAGGCAGGAGCAGATTGTGTGAACACCTTCTCCGGAGCGCGCCTGCGCAGCAACGGCATGGGTACCATGTCGATGTTGTGGCCGATCCTGGATTCCAACAAGCAGACCCTCGACTACACGGAGCAGGACATTATGCCGGCCATCACCGGCGATGCCTTCATCTGTGCCTGCATCAATGCCAACGATCCTCTGAAGGACATGACGACCGTGCTCCATCGCCTGAAGGGGATGGGTGTGATGTCGGTGTCCAACATCGGACCGTCGATCAGCTACTACGACAAGGACAGCCATATCTACCAGGTCCTGACCAAGAGTGGTATCACCTTCGAGCACGAGGTGGCGATGCTGAAGCTGGCCA
>Ga0187827_10006010_pt1 | contig 14120 bp, 12 predicted proteins | sample ETNtaG_39_FD_167969 | JGI IMG/M metagenome (GOLD analysis project Ga0187827, IMG submission 167969) | Marine microbial and viral communities from oxygen minimum zone, Eastern Pacific Ocean - ETNP2014_SV_150_PacBio MetaG (Illumina Assembly) | ecosystem: Environmental > Aquatic > Marine > Hypoxic... | reverse complement strand
AAATAGTCCGTATTGGGTTCAAGGCCTATGTGCACGAGGAGCCCATCTGCTTCCAGGGTGCTTTTTTGTTCTGTCTGGACTTCCAGAAGATCAAGCTCTTTGACCGCGTCATCACCACGAATAGCTTCAATCTTATAACCACACCTCGCTGTAATCTTTGGGTTGGTAAAGGCTCTTTCCTGTAGGGACTTATTTGCCGTAGCATAAGGCAGCAATTCGAACACAACAACTTTGGATACGAATCTAGTAAGGAACAGGGCTTCAGTTAATCCCGAATCCCCGGACCCGGCTACGGCCACCGTTTTCCCGGCAAAACGAGGCCCATCACATGTGGCGCAGTAGAACACTCCATTATCGATGAATTCCTCCTCACCGGGTATTCCCAGCTTCTTGGGATGAGCACCGCTGGCAAGAATCACTGCCTTAGCCCGATAGTGGCCTTCGGCAGTTTTCACCACTTTATAGACCCCATCAACTTCGATTCCTTCAACTTCACTGACCTTGATCTCTGCGCCGTGATTCATTGCCTGTGTCATCATGTTTGAGCCTAGCTCCGGTCCCATAATACCGTCGGGGTAACCGGGGTAATTCTCTATTTGGTCTCTGTTCATGAGCTCGCCACCTATAGCTTCCCGCTCGATGATTACGGTATTCAGCTTAGTCCTGCTCGTATACAATGCGGCTGTTAGTCCCGCCGCTCCGCCTCCGACAATGACGACATCATATGTGGCGTCCATGCTGACTCCTCAAACAATTTTATAGATGATCAAGCTCGTACTGGCGCCAACGGGTTAGCGTGACCAGTAGTCTGTCATAGCTATATTAGCCAATCTAATCTAGTCTGTCAACGCGCGGTTGTATTTCAACGTATGACAATCTGGTGCTTGTCAAAGGGAGAGGAAAGAGTAAGTTTATCTTGGTAGCCATGACAGAGAATGAGGGCGAGGGTACAGAACGTGGCATAAGATTAACCTCAAGATTATGCGCGGTTCAATCCCGGTTATAGACTGTCGAGCTAGTAAAGGATCACTTTTCCCAGGAATATCGATTCTGGCGACCTCTTTAGTTATTAAGCTCAGCGAAATCTCGTATTGACGATCAGTAAGGCCAGGTATTACAATCACAAAGGACTAACTTTGTTTAGCCAGCGTAGGTTAGCGAGGTGAAAGATAATGGAATTAGAGATCGACCATATAGGAATCGCCGTCAGAAATGTGGAAGATATGGTACAAACGTATTGTAAAGTGCTCGGTATTAAACCTGAGGATATCGAAAGAGAAACTGTCGAGGAACATAGGGTAAAGACAGCTTTAATTCCTTTAGGGCAGAGCCGAATTGAGTTACTAGAACCAATTGACTCGAAAGGAGCCATTGCTAAGTTTATTGACCAAAGAGGGGAGGGAATCCATCACTTAGCGATAGGAGTTAGGGACATTAAGGCTGTGCTTGGGGCATTAAAAGAAAAAAGTGTCCCTCTTATTGATGCGGAGCCGAGAATTGGTGTTGGCGGAACCAAGGTGGCTTTCATGCATCCCAAGGTAACAAAAGCATTATTAGAAATAGTGGAAAAATAGAATTGTTGCAGGAAACCAGATAAACTAATTGGTACACGACCACTGAGTTTTGATGGATAGAACTACTTAAGATTAGTTATTGCGCCGGATATAGTAAATTGCCATTAATAAGACCATAATACGGTCTTTTCAACTATTTTGCTTTCTTTATTGTCTTTCTTCTAGTGCATCAATTATTCCTCGAGCACAGATCATCCCGGTCTCTTTTAAAGCCTCATAAGTATATCCACCCATGTGAGGGGTTAAAATCACGTTATCGAGTCTAAACAAAAGGCTTTCTCTCAGCGGCTCATCAGCAAATACATCCAAGGCAGCCCCTCCAATTACCCCTTCCTGTAAGGCTCTATAAAGGGCTTCTTCGTCAACGATATCACCACGTGAGATGTTAACTAGAAAAGCTCCCTTTTTCATAAGTCGTAATTCCTTTTCGCCAATCAATCGGTGGGTCGATGGGCCGAGAGGAATATGAATGGAGATAAAATCAGACTCAGTAAGTAGCTCGTCTAAAGACAAATAATTAATTCCCCACTTCTGGGCAAAAGCCTTATCTTTCATAATATCGAAGGCAAGAATTTTTATGTCAAAGCATGAAGCTCGTTTGACCACTTTTTTACCTATTTGCCCTAGACCGATTATCCCTAAGATTTTCTCATTGAATTGAGTTCCTACCACCCGAGGCCATGAACCCTCTCTAATAGAACGATCAGCAAAAGGTATACTCCTGGCTAAAGACAGAAAGAGACCGATGGTGAGATCAGCCACGGCATCACTGTTGGCACCAGCCGCATTGATAACCGCTATTCCTCTGCCGGAAGTTGCTTCTACGTCAATGTTATCGACCCCAGCTCCGTGCTTAGCGATGATTTTCAGGTTTTTCGAAGCCTCTATAACCAGTTCGCTGATCTTTTCCACTCCGACAATTAAGGCATCGGCTTCTCTGGCTTTCTCGATAATTTCCTCTTCGGACAATTTCTTCCCTTGGGGAACAAGTTCTACCTCACAACCGTGATTTTTCAGATACTCCACCGGTTCGGGAGCATAATACCCAAACGAAGGTGAAGTAGAAAGGATTTTATAAGTCATAAATACTCCTTTTCGAGTTTTCCCATGGTTAAGATCAAATTGGAAAACCGGTCCGGTTTTGTGAGACCTTGCCTATTGCACTGAACACTTTAGTCCCGACGGGCTGGCTTTCTCTTCAATCCTGTCTGGCCCGAATTTATATCCGTCATGTTTCTCCTTCGTTAATCTGTTATTAATGCATTTCTTCCATCTCCACGTCTGCTATTAAACGGTCTTTGTCATGGCACGTTCGAAAAGGCCTACGAAATCCTCTTCTGTGGGTTCTCTAAGAGTTGTTCGGCTCGCACCACATGCTAGGGCTATCTTGGCCATCTGAGGAATATCTTCTAGTTTGGCCCCAATTTGTTGAGGAGTCGGTATGTTAATATCCCTCATTAACTGTCTCACTGCTTCTACCGACTTTATTGAGGCTTCTTTCGTTGATAATCCCGTAACGGTCTCTCCCATTGCCAAGGCAATATCGGTGAACTTCTTTGGATTTACAAGCATATTAAATTCCATTACGTATGGTAAAAATATAGCAACTGAGATACCATGAGGTGTGTCATAAAGGTTGCTTACTGCTAGACCCATGCTGTGCACGGCACCAATACTCGAGTTAGCAAAGGCGATTCCCGCCATGGTGCCGGCTAGCATGGTGGCAGCCCTGGCCTCTAAATCATTTCCATCAACATATGCCCGGGACAAGTTGCACGCCATTAATTCGATGCTTTTCAGTGCCAAAGCATAAGTTAACGGTGATCCTTTCGGGGACGTATAAGCTTCAATGGCAGTCGTCAAACCATCCATGGCTATTGAGGCAGTCAACGCTGGTGGTAGGCTTACAGTCAGTGACGGATCTGCCAGTAGTACACGAGGGTAAAGTAATCGGCTGCCAATGGATACTTTTTCATAAGGCACCGTCGAGGTATCATCTACATTCGTCCAAAGTGATACCTCGCTACCTGTTCCTGCAGTTGTCGGTACCACAACCACGGGTAGAGGAAGGCTCTTTACTTTATCTCTTCCACGGTAATCCATTATTGAGCCGCCATTGGTAACGAGCATGGCAATCGCCTTGGCGGTGTCCATTGAGGCCCCTCCCCCAACAGCTACGACTGCACTAACCTTCTCCCGACGCGCAAGCACTGTTCCTTTCTTGATGGTTTGATCTCTCGGGTTTGGCCCCACCTCGTCGAAAATAAGAAACTCGACTCCGCTGGCTTGTAGAAACTCGCCAACTTTACCAACTATACCAGCCTTAACTACACCTTTATCGCTAACGAGCAAAATCTTTTTTGCCGCTAATTTTTTGATCTCTTCCCCGACGCTTTCGGCAACGCCTACTCCGAACTTTACCAGCGTCGGCATATCAAACATAAACTCTAGTGTGGCCACCTTGTTCCTCCTGTTTCATTTCCCCAAAATATTAACGCGTACCAGATGCCTACTAAATTGTAGGTTCTTTTCAGATATCCCCAAGGCAAGCCCGACCAGTTGCGGTAAGTGTAGTACCGGTATAGTCCGCCTTATCCCTACCTTGCCTAGAGCCTGCTTCTGAAACATATCAAGGGCTACGTGACACAGAGGACAGGGCGTTACGATACAATCAGCATCAGCTTTTAGCGCCTCTTCAAGGCGGTGGGCTATCATGCCCGAAGCGGCAGCTTCATTTGGCATCAGGACATAGAAACCGCAACACTTTGTCCTGCCAGGGTATTCTACAGGGTGAGCATGTAAAGTCCTGACGAGAGCTTCCAGTGATTCCGTTTTTGCCACATCAAAACCCAGGTCTTTCACCGGTCTCACAATATGGCAGCCATAGAAAGGAGCAACCTTCAATCCTGTAAGAGGAGTTTTTACACTTTGTTTCAGCCGGTCGAGACCCAAATCCGTTAAAAGCACATGAAGCAGATGCTTGACGTTGGTACTACCGTCATAGCTGAGCCCGATTTTCGAAAGCGATTTGTTTACCTTTTGTAAGGTTTCAGGTTCTGCTTTTAACTGGTTATTTGCTTGGTTTAGGTTAAGCAGGCATGTATTACAAATGGTGAGAATATCCAGCCCCAATCCTTGAGCTAGGGATAAGATCCTGGCATTAAGGTTTAGATCTAGCCGGCGGCTGACGACCCTAATCTCCTTGGCACCGCAGCACCCGGAATTTTGAAGCTCCAGTAGCTCTATCCCCAGTGTTTGCGCAACCAGTCTGGTAGTAAAATCAGCTTCAGGAGTACTCCCTTTTGCCGCACAGCCGGGGTAATAAGCGTATTTCATTTTTCTTGCTCTGTCGGTCCGATAATTGTCCTGATATCTTCGATGTCGGGGATGGGTTTTCCGAATGGGGATACAAATTTTCCCCTAGCAATCAGTCGTATTCCCTGCGGAGCTTTCATTATAGCACGCAGGTATCCTTGGCTCCTGAGCAGTATACCTGATGCGTTTACCTTGCCCTTTGCCTGAAGAGCATCGTAGAAAGCCTTGATGTACCTGCCACCGCGACCAATCCCATGTTCATAAGTCTTATTTCGTAAAGCCGTGATTACCTTTTCGGAGATATTAATTTCATGTGGGCAAACTTCCTCGCAAGCATGGCAACACGCACAGTCGAATAAATTTGATTCTTCGCTCTCTTGGACTCTATCCACTGTGTCTCTATCATCAATGGCAAATCCGGCTATTTGTATCAGTTTAGGTGGAAGAAAAAGATCTGCCGTCAATACTTCGGTAGCCGGGCAAACAGCAACACAGGCCAGACACTGGACGCATTGCCTGGGCACTCGTAATCCAAGAATTACCTCGTGAGCTATCGGTTCCGGAAGCCTAACCGGAGATTTTTGTCGAGTCAGTGGAGGTACCGAGTATATTTTATCCAATAACGATTTTCTATCTACCACTAAGTCTCTCACTATGGGCAGAAAGGGTAGCGGTTCAAGAGTCATACTTGGCTCAGCCTGTTCGCGACATATCAAGCCTGGTTTTCCGTTAATCAAAATCGTACAACCACCACATAGCCGCATGCGACATTCCCAGCGGTACGCCAAGCTCCCGTCGAGATTTTCATGAATATACTCCAACACATCCCCTACCAGCATCCGTTCTTTACTAGGTACAGAATATGTCTGGTATGAAGGGTGTTTATCCGACTCCGGGTCATATCTAAAGATGGACACGGTTATTTCTTTAACCATCAGGTCCTGCATCCTCTGGAATCATTTTCGACGTATTCAACGGTTCTTTACTTAATTGTACGGTGCCGTTTTGGTTCAGTGTCATGCTCTCATAGAGCCCGTTAGCGTTGTCAGTTTCCGAAAAGTCGCTTCGGTAATGGGCACCACGGCTTTCCTGGCGCATCAATGCGCACCTCGACATTATTTCCGCAACGGTAATCATGTTATCCACCTCCATCGCCTCCACCCATTCATAGTTGTATCTCTTACTCGCCGATGAAAGGTATAGGGTAGGCATTTTATCTTGCCTGATTCCTTCCAATTCACGTATGGCGGCGATAAGCCCTTCGCCGTTTCGTACGATACCCACCTTGTTCCACATAATGTCCTGAATTTCTTTTTTTAATTGTATTGGCTTGAAACCTGATCTGCCATCGAAAGCACTTCTTGACTGCTCATACTCATGGTTAATCAGCTCTACCGGATCGGGCGTGGGCGTGGTTACACCGGCGGCATAATCTGCCGCGTAGTAGCCAGCCCGGGTGCCGAAAACCTGTGTCTCGATAACTGAGTTCCCAGCCAATCTGTTGGCGCCATGTAGATTAGCCTCAGCCTCACCCGCGGCGTAGAGGCCGGGCACAGATGTTTCGCAGCGTTTATTTATTTTGATACCTCCTAGGCAATACAGTGCGGTGGGTGTCGCCTCAAGGAGGTCCTTCATATTTGCGGTGTCACCACCTAGGCAATCCCGAATTATCCGGTAATAAGATACGTTCCGAACGGGACCATTCTCGCTTTCTTCAAGGTTGTTCATGCTATTATCAATGATTATCCCACCCGACGGTGTACCTCTACCCTCCATAATTTCAAGGTAACTGGCCCTCGAGGAGATATCCCTTGTCGACTTTTCCATTGTCTCGGGAGCGTATTTTTGCATGAACCTTTCGCCTAACACATTCAAGGCTTTTGTATTTTCCCCAAAGCTCGATAATTCACCCAATACTACACCTTTCATGAATTCAGGGTATATGAATCCCAGCGGTAAAAAGAGCATGAATTCCATATTAACCAGCTTCGCTCCACACCGATAAGCCATGGCAAAACCGTCGCCTGTTGCACTCCGGGTATTTGCGGTTATCTTGAAGAGTCTGCCACAAGGCCCATTGGCCAATATCGTAGACCGTGCTTTAAAGAACATGAAATTCCCAGTAACGATGTCAATAGCGGTAGCACCAATCACGGCTCCATCCTGATTTCTAAGCAGATCAGTTGCCATGACCTGCTCATACATTCTAGCTCCGTACCCTGTCGCCGTCTTATACAGGACCCGTAATACATCGTCACATCTCCCGCCCACCATAACGCTTCTGGGTACCGTGAAACCTCCCCCCATGGTTTGCGCGTAGCGGTCAGGAGTTGTCCGAGAAAAAAGGACCCCGAATTCTTCTAAATCAAATATTCTTTGTGCCGCTTCTTCAACGAGAATCTCGACTAGGGACTGGTCACAGAGGTATTTACTGGAAAGAACCGTATCCCGGAAATGGTTTTCCTTAGTGTCCCCCGCCACCCAGCCGAAGCTGGCCTGCATATTTCCACCCGATATATTTGATGACCCACTGGGGAAAGAGGCCTTGTTCAGTATTATTACTTTAACCCCTTTTCTACCAGCTTCGACAGCAGCTCTCAAACCCGCTGCTCCAGCTCCAATAATGAGCACATCAGTAGTAATAGTAGTATAATCTCGACGCATAATTATCCTACGAAGAGGTATAAATCAGCACCTATGAATAGGCACCCGGTACTCTCCGACAAACATTCTCCTGCAGTCAAGAGATGCTGCAAAAAGAGACTTGCGGTGTCCGTCGTGGGGCCAGTCTATACCACTTATCGGCCACTGATTGGCACCTCCCAACCCTAGTATTTTTCTAATAAGCCTTTCCAGTATTTGGGTAGACTTATAGGCTTCATCACAAAATAAGCGCGACCCCAACCCCAAGTACTTATGTAAGCAAGCATAGCTGGCCCAGGACCCCCAGTGACGATAATCTTCAGGCTTTCTGGTCCAAAAAGTAACGGGGTAAAAGCTTGAGGATTTGCCTTGCATTTTTCCACGATCCGTTCAGGTATCTGTATTTGCACCCCTGCTTCTGTCGATGGTTCCTTGTCTTCAAAAAACTCGGAGCAAGGTAACTGAATCGCCTCATACAGTGCCTTTTGGATATCCTCTCTCGAACGTCTTTCTAGACGAATAGGCTCAAAGGCGGTAGGGGTTAAAAGTACCATATTGTCCAGCCCGAAATTAGCAGCAAATCGGTCATATTTGACTTTCCCTTGCAAGCTTATTAACTCAAGGGTCTTATCAACTGTAGCTATCACTGAAGGAATATGGTCTGGTTGCCAAGAAATTGCTGGCATTGCACTAATCGTAGGTTGAGCGTAGTCGAAACCCTCGGCGACGCGAATAGGTTCCCAAGCACCCCCGTAGGCACTCTCGTTCTCTGCTAGGAGCATAACATATTTTAAGGGACTCCCAAGTGTTGTCATATCATTTCTTCCTGGCCAGACATTCCCAATGTTAGACATGATCAATTGTATAGCTCGACCAATTGTAGCGTTAGCTTTCCATCCTGGTCCGATGGCGCTAAAACCATCATTGATGTTTAATTGTTCAATAAGCTCCCCACCACTGATTACTAAAAGAGGTGATACCGAACACGATGTGCCCTGGATTCCCCTCAGATCAAACCTAGGATCTGTGACACACTCTACGGCAGCTATCAAGACTGGCATATATTGAGGAAGACATCCTGCCATAACTGCATTAATAGCAATACTCTCTATAGTTGCTGCTGCGCCTTCTGGCTCAACCAAACCCACTACGTGATCGCGGGGGAGTTCTGTCCCTTCGAGCATCCTATTCACAGCTTCTTGAGTCGGTGGTACCAATGGAAATCCATCACTCCAATGGTGCTGCAGGAAATACTTCTCCATATTATCTAAAGCTGTACTGTAGCTATCACCGCTAAATTGCAACACCCTTTCTGTGGTTTCTTCATCAACCTCCTTCGGTCCGGCTGATGGCACAGATTCACGGCAAAATGTTTCTATAACGGCATCTGCGGTTTGTTTCCCAAGTTGATTTAATTCCTCGACTTCGGTCTTTAATGGTACCGCCGCCATCGGTAAAACTACCTGCTTTAGCTCTTCTAGCCCTGCGGCCCGGGCATTAAACTTGGCGTTGGTTTCCAATCCCTTGGTCGTTATAAGCACTACCGGCTTACCGAGTTCCTCTATACGAACTGCGTCACGCGCAGTTTTCGCGGAGCAGGAGCCTCAGCCTGCCATTGACGCAATAACTGCATCGCTAAATTCGGTAAGTTCTCTTATTTGAGGTTCTTTGCGCTCTGAAGGATATCTATGGGGAACTATCCAGCTACGTAATTCGATATTCGGGATGCGCTTTTTCAGAGCCTCTTCAATATAAGGCCAAAGCACCTCTCCTCCAGGGAAGGTATTGTTCAGTATCCCTATCTTCTTTCCGTTCAAATCATTAAGGCGACGCGAAGGGGCTTTTCGTGTGACTTTTTGAAGGAGCTTTCCTCCTGGGTTTAATACCTGCAAATTCTCTCTACCTATTTGATTTCACCTCCCTGTTGTTAGCATACATTGAAGCAATCAAAAATCGTTTCACTCTATATCCGATATTCCAGCCACGTCATGGCGAATCTTCTCGACTGGTTTACGGCTGGTGGTGCACCTAGGTTCTTATTCCAGAAAGAAAGCTCATTTTATCTTGCCTCCACAACGCTTGCTTGGATAAACTTACTAATCTCCGCAATAGCTGTACCCGGTCCGAATACCGCAGCCATACCGAACTCTTTCAACTTGGGAATATCTTTTTGTGGTATGATACCACCACATATGAACAAATAATGTTTACTACTTATCTCTTTAATAATCTTAATCGTCTTCGGAAACAGGCTCATATGAGCTCCAGATAAACTACTTAAACCCACCACGTCAGTATCTTCTTGTAGTACTGCTTGCGCAATTTGTTCTGGGGTTAATCGTAACCCAAGATATATCACTTCCATTCCGGCATCCCTCAATCCTTGGGCCAATACTTTCACCCCTCGGTCATGCCCGTCCAGACCGGGTTTTGCTATCAAGATGCGTATCTTTTTACTTGCCATGCCTAATGTCTCCAGATATAACGCCCCGTAAATACCAACCGGTAGAGAGCCTGGAATTCTGTCCTCCAAGTCTATTAGGCTATACTTGGTTCCCTGTATTCGCCAAACACATCCCGTAACGCGTCACTTATTTCCCCAACTGTGGCGTAAGTTTTAACTACTTCAATCAATGCTGGCATAATATTATCATTACTTCTTGCTACTTGGCTAACCTTATTCAAAGCGTGACCGACTTTCTCATTATCACGACCTCGCTTCAATTTTTTTAGTCTTTCTATTTGTTTTTCCTCCACATTTTCACCAATCTCATGTAGTTGGATTTTAAGGTCTTCTTCGATAGTAAAATTATTGATCCCAACCACTACTTGCTCACCAAAATCTACCGCTTTTTGATAATCATAAGCTGAGCGTTGAATTTCCCTTTGTATGTATCCTTTTTTCACTGCTTCCATAGCGCCACCCATCTCATCAATGGTAGAGATATACTTGTTAATTCCATCCTCTATCTCATTGGTCAACCACTCTATAAAGTACGAGCCTCCAAGTGGGTCGGTAACATCGGCGACACCGCTCTCATAGGCAATAATCTGCTGAGTTCTCAGTGCTATTCGTGCTGCCTCCTCACTGGGTAGAGCGAGCGCCTCGTCATAGGAGGTCGTAGCCAGAGATTGACAACCACCCATAACACAGGCCAATGCAGATATTGTGGTCCTGATGATATTATTAAGCGGTTGCTGTGCGGTTGAGGTAAACCCGTCATTCTGGACATGGAAGCGGAACATCATGGATCTTGGGTCTTGAGCATCGAATCTTTCTTTCATTATTTTGGCCCAAGCCCGGCGCATCGCTCTAAGCTTAGCTACTTCCTCAAGAAAATTGATATTACAAGCCACAATAAAGGTGAACCGTGGGGCAAAAGAATCTACGGCCATTCCTCTATTTTTCATTGCTTGTACATAGGTAATCCCGTTGGCAAGGGCAAAAGCAGCTTCTTGAATTGCTGTAGCACCAGCATCACGCATGTGATAGCCACAAATGCTTATTGAATTCCACTTGGGCAAATTCTGGGCACAGTACTGGCAAACATCCGTTGTTAACCGCATTGATGTTTCTGGGTCAAAGATGTATGTGTTTCTGGCGATATATTCCTTCAACACGTCATTTTGTACCGTACCTGCAAGCTGGCTTTGCTTTGCACCCTGGTTTTCTGCTGCAGCAATATACATGGCCAATATGATTGGGGCAGTAGCGTTAATAGTTAGTGAGGTGCTTATCTCGGCTAATGAGATGCCATCCCAAAGTTCCTCCATGTCTTGAAGAGAGTCTATAGCAACGCCGCATCTGCCTACTTCCCCAGCCGACATGGGATGGGTAGAATCGTATCCAATCTGGGTGGGTAGGTGTAATGCGACACTAAAGCCCGTGTTTCCTTGCTTATACAGATATTTATACCGCGCATTCGTCTCTTGAACGGTCGCAAATCCAGCATACTGGCGCATGGTCCATAACCTACTTCGGTAGCCATTCGACCTTATATGCCTTGTAAATGGATATTCTCCAGGAAGGCTAACGTCTTGTTCGTTTCCTTTTAAATCGTCGGGCGTGTATACGTTCTTGACTACAATTCCATCAACGGTAGTCCTAAACTCCTTCTTTCTTTCAGATACCTCTTCCATCACTCTTCCCTTTTGACTATCTTTATTAAGTGCATGTCAGCGTACTCTTCAGGTAACACACACTCATTAGTGGCTCGCCTACTTTTTCTGCAGTAAGTTTTTAATCCAGAACATCTTTCAAAATACCCTTAAATTCATCATCGGAAACAACGCCTTTCTTCTCTGTTCCCATCAGTTTGACTTTGGTAAGAAGTTCGGATATTTTTTCGTCAGTTGTCTGAATGCCAAGCTCCTCAAGTTTCAGTTTGATTGATGGCCGACCGCTCTTTTTACCAAGTACTGTTTCAAATTTTCTGCCTACTAGTTCTGGATGGGTAGCAAAAGCAATCAGCGGTTCTTGCTTTATCATGTCAATCCCCAAACCGCTTTCCCGTTTGAAGGCCAGACTACCTGTCAGCGGTTTGCTACCCGCAAGTTTAACCCCGGAAAGTTTTTCGGCAAGATGAGAGAGCTCGTATAGTTTATCGTATCTGATTCTGTCCATATTTATCCCTAATAGGGTTTTGAGGCAAACAACCATTTCATCAAGTGCCGTATTGCCGCATCTCTCCCCAAGCCCGTTAACACATACATGAACGACTTCCGCTCCAGCCTCTACCGCTGCTAAAGAGTTAGCTACTGAGAGTCCGAGGTCATTATGAGTATGGATCTCTACGGGCAGATTGGAGATTTTCTTAATCTCCCCAATCAGGACCTTGATACCCTCGGGCAGGGCACATCCCGTCGTGTCTACAATAGCTAGAGAATCTGGCTTGGATTTCCTCGTTACTTCCTTCAAGAGGGTTTTTAAAGCGGGTAACTCTGCACGAGTCGTATCATAGGGAAAATAGGAGACATACAAGCCTTTTTCCTTTGCGTAATTGATTGCTTGCACGCTTTTTTCCACAACTTGCTCTACGCTCCAGCTAAACTGGTACTTCAAGCGTGGTAGACCAATAGGAACTTCCAAAACGATTCCCCATACGCCACACTCCACTGCGTTGTCAATATCAGCAGGTAATGCCCTGGAAAACACCATAACTTTAGCCTTAAGCTTCAGTTTAGCAATTTCTCTGACAGCTTCTTTATCCTCTTCAGTAACGGCCGGCATTCCGGCTTCGATTCGGTCTACACCAATTGAATCTAGAGCTTTGGCTAGAGCTAGCTTCTCATCTTTTCTAAATACCACACCTGCAGTCTGTTCCCCATCTCTAAGCGTGGCGTCATGAATAACGACCTTATCGGGAATAGAAAAAGCTTTCCTTGTTTTCTCAAGAAAATTTACTTCGCTCGTCCACCAACCACCCTTATGAAGCCATAGCTTGTCAGTTTCCATAAGTGCCTCCTTTTTGTTTTTGTGGGAAGATGATAGTTGGTAACTAAAGCCGTTGTAATGCTATTTTCAGGGAGGTTCCCAAGTGCCGCTGTAAAGTCCTCTCAGCTCGGCGCGCATTCCGTTCGCGTACCGTCTCCAGTACTTGACCATGCTGCTTTATTTGGACTTCCCGTTCCCTAGAGGTATACATGCGGTTTAACCGCTGATCGAAAAATTGCCGTCTATTTATATGGATTAACGACAGTAGCTGCTTGTTTCCGCAAGCAGCGTATAATGCTTCGTGGAAGGCCCTGTGCAACTTAACATGCTGGTCAGTGGCGTGACTGTGCATCATCTCAATGCTGTGAGTATGGTATTCTTCCGCTTTCCGTATTTGCTGATCTGTAATGTGCCGACAACTCAACTTCACAGCCATGCACTCCAGTAAACTTTGTATCTGCATATTTGAATGGTCGGTAACTACCAGCCCACCACCTGGAAGTGCGCTTGTATATCCTGTCAACAACAGCTGCCTAAGAGCTTCACGTACAGGGGTTCTACTAATCTCCAATCTCCTAGCAATTTCCGACTCAATCAGTCGCTGGTTAGGCCGTAGTTCGCTGCTAACGATAGACTGCTGCAAAATCTCGAAGACTTGCTCGGAAAGGATAAGCTTGTTAATGACGCTAGAACGCTCCATAGTACCAGATTGTATACTGTCTTGTCTTACAGTTTTCATACTAGTTCTCTTACGCCTAATATAATATTCAAGTAGAACAATTGTCAATGCTTCTTCAAACGTGTTTTAAAAATGTGGCAAACGCTTCAGGAAATTATTGACAAAGATGTTTTTTACCTTTATACTAGACCGGTGCTTGAGCTTTGGGGATGAGATTTTCGCATTTATGGCAGGTGTAATTATCTTACGAGAATGTTTCAAGTTTACAGTCTTTAATGAGGAGGTGATGGCTTCAAATTTAAAAATGTTTAGGTAGAATTAAGAATCAATTAGGAATTACCAAGGAGGTAATAAGTGAAAAAGAAGTTTCTATTTATCGTTGTTCCACTAATGGCAGCAATTGCTTTGCTAGTTGCGTGTGCTGCACCGGCACCGGCACCGGCACCGGCACCGGCACCGGCACCGAAACCAGCAC
>Ga0187827_10006004_pt1 | contig 14131 bp, 10 predicted proteins | sample ETNtaG_39_FD_167969 | JGI IMG/M metagenome (GOLD analysis project Ga0187827, IMG submission 167969) | Marine microbial and viral communities from oxygen minimum zone, Eastern Pacific Ocean - ETNP2014_SV_150_PacBio MetaG (Illumina Assembly) | ecosystem: Environmental > Aquatic > Marine > Hypoxic... | reverse complement strand
GGATCTCGACCTATCCCGCCATCAAGAAAATTATCCCCTGGCAATTTGTTGCGATGGCTCCCTACATTATCACCCTGCTGGTAGTGGCCGGAGCTATCGGGCGGGTTCGCTTTCCGAAGGGGCTTGGCGTCCCTTACCTGCGGGAGTGAGCGGTGCGATGACAGATCAGATGGGAATCTCACCACCACCCACCGCCCGGAGTGAAATCCTTCTTGAGGCCCGGGGCATCTCCAAAGGTTTTCCCGGTGTCTGGGAGCATCTCATTCTCGAACACATCGACTTCGACGTCCGCGCTGGGGAAGTTCATACACTGCTGGGTGAAAACGGTGCCGGCAAGACGGTTATCGCCAATATTCTTTCAGGATACTATGGAAAAACCGATGGGGAGATCCTGGTAAAGGGTCAACCAGTAACACTGGAATCACCGCGCGATGGACTTGCTCACGGCATTGCCATGGTGCACCAGGAGCTGATGCTGGTCCCTGCCTTTACGGTGGCGGAAAATGTAATGGTGGGACTCAACGCACCGGGTCTCTCTTTCCGCAAACAAGCTGTGGAGCAGCAACTGGATGATCTGGTCGCACACTATGGCCTGCAGGTCGATCCCCGGGTGCGGGTAGAGGATCTTTCCGCTGGGGAGCAACAACGCGTGGAGATTCTGAAAGTGCTTTTCCATCAACCAGAGGTGCTGCTGCTGGACGAACCCACTTCATTGCTCACCCCCCAGGAAGCTGATCAACTTTTCAAGGTGCTGCGTGCAATGACTGATGAGGGTAAGGGCATCGTGTTTATTTCGCACAAAATGCATGAAGTCTTTGCCGTATCCGACCGGGTGACGGTACTGAAATTGGGTAAGGCCAGAGGGACAATGCCTATCTCCCAAACCAACGAAGACGATCTCACACGCAAAACGTTTGGCGAAACCGTGCCTGATTACATGGAGCGCCCAGCGGTTGAATTCACTGAGAATGCAATTGAAGTCGACCGCTTGATCCCAAAGGGCCTCGAGAAAAAAGCACCCGCCTCAGGACTCTCATTTGCCCTGCACAAGGGTGAGATTCTGGGTCTCGCGGGTGTCGCCGGTAACGGACAGAGCGAGCTGATCGCAAGCATCACAGGCCTGAGCGGGGTATCAAGTGGGACCGTCACCATCCTGGGTGAGGAGATGACCAATCGAACACCTCGCGCATTTATTGAAAAAGGCGTTGCCCATATCCCCGAGCGCCGGCGTGAGATGGGTATTATCGAGCAGATGTTCGTCGCCGAAAATGTGGCGCTCAAAGATTACCGGAAAACCCCATTTTCTCGTCACACCGTTCTGAATCGTGGGGAAATCACCCGTCACGCCGAAGAGATTGTGTCGCGCTTCAATGCCCTGGTCCCTGACTTGTGGGAGACTGAGTGCCGGATCCTCTCTGGAGGCAATATCCAGCGCCTGATCCTGGGGCGTGAGACCTGGCGCGAGCCCCCCGTCATCATCGCTTCTCACCCCACCGAAGGACTGGATGCCAAGGCCATCCGTCATACCTGGGAGCTGTTTCTTGCTTTACGCGCAAAAGGTTCCGCGATATTGCTCATCTCTGAAGATCTGGATGAGGTGATGAGCCTGTCGGATCGCATCGGTGTGATTTTTGAAGGAGGTATAGTCGGTGTGGTCGAGGGCGAGAATGCCAATCGTGAACAGTTGGGACACTGGATGGCTGGCGGCAAAATCTCCGCGGCAGCCTGATCCAATAACGGTATCGATAACAAAGGGGAGAGGGTAAAGTACCTGAAGAAGTAGTCAGAACCCCTTTAAGACCAGGAGAGTGCATTGGCCGAAGATCCTTACCTTGAACTATTGAAAAAGGCGATGGAGCGAGCTTATGCGCCCTACTCAGGATTTCCGGTGGGGGCGGTAGTAAAGAGCAACTCCGGAAAGCTCTACTCCGGCACCAATATGGAAAATGCCGCCTACCCCCAGGGATGGTGTGCTGAAACCAGTGCCATTGCGGCTATGGTGATGGCAGGCGAACAGCAACTGGTAGAGGTCGCTGTGATGGCTGAGGGAGAAAAACCCTGCCCACCCTGTGGTGGATGCAGACAAAAGCTCTGGGAGTTCGCCCTGCCAGGGACCCGGGTTCTTGTCTACTCACCACAAGGTTTAAAGGCCAGCTGGCTGCTCGAAAACCTGCTGCCCCACGCCTTTGGAGGAGATCACCTCAAATGAGTGAACATATCCGTGCCGCCAAAATACTAAAGGAAGCGGCTGGAGGAAGACCCCCGGAAGTGGGAATGCTCCTCGGGAGCGGACTCGGTGAAATCGCTGACCGAATCAACAACCCGGTCACCCTCTCATATGCCGATCTGCCGGGATTTCCTGCCCCGACAGTACATGGGCACTCAGGCCAACTGCTTATTGGTGACTGGAACGGTCGTCGCATCGCCTGCATGCAGGGGCGCTTCCACCTCTATGAGGGCCATAAACCGCCCACGGTTGCCATCCCTATAAGAGCCCTCAAGGCAGCAGGATGTCACTCTCTTGTGCTTACCTGTGCAGCCGGAAGCCTCAACCCAGAAGTGGGCCCCGGCAGCCTGGTTGCCCTCAATGACCACATCAATTGGTCGGGGATCAGCCCACTCATCGGCCCCAACGATGAGACCATTGGCCCTCGTTTCTTTGATCTCAGCAACACCTATGACACCGTGCTCAGAGGGGCTCTCCATGAGAGTGCCAAAGAGCTGGGCCAGCCCCTCCATGAGGGGGTCTACCTCTGGGCCCTGGGGCCCAATTTTGAGACCCCGGCGGAGATCGAAGCCTTCCGTCGCCTGGGAGCCGACCTGGTGGGGATGTCCACCGTCCCGGAAGCACTGGCCGCCGTTCACTGTGGATTGCGGGTTGCCGCCATTGCCGTAGTTACCAATCTGGCTGCCGGCATCCAGACAACTGCCCTCAGCCATGAGGAGACCCTAAGCGCAGGGACCCAGGCGGCCCCCCACCTGGGTGAACTGCTCGATCGCCTCTTTGGCCGGCTTCACCACTATCCGCCACAAGGCTAGGCGATCCGATGTCTATCATTTCCTTTGCCCGAGAGCATCGACAGGAGGTCAGCAACCCTGGCATCCCGCTCGACCTTGAGTGGATCCACCGGCTGCGCGTCAACCGCAGTGCCGTGGATCGCCGCTGTTCGACCCTCCCCGGTCGGCGGAGCGTAAAAAAAGAGTGGCAGACAGCATGGCTTCTAAGAGCCCTCACCTGCATTGACCTGACGACCCTGGACGGGGCCGACACCCCGGGAAATGTCCACCGCCTCTGTGCCAAGGCTCGAAACCCACTGCGTCAGGATATTGTCGAGAGGCTGGAGATGGCTGATATTACTGTGGGCGCGGTCTGCGTCTATCCCGCTCTGGTTGAGAGGGCTGTTAAGGCGCTTGAAGGGAGCCGAATCCCGGTTGCTTCAGTGGCCGCCGGTTTTCCTGATGGGCTCACTCCCATGGCCACCCGAGTCGATGAGGTTCGCCGGGCGTTAGAAGCAGGGGCGGCAGAAATTGATATTGTCGTTCGCCGGGAGTGGATCCTGACCGCCAACTGGGAAGCACTCCATGAGGAGATTCAGGCCTTCCGTGAAGCAGCGGGTTCGGCCCATCTCAAGGTGATTCTCGGCACCGGCAACCTGGGAACTCTGACCCATGTCGCCCGGGCAAGCCTGGTGGCGATGATGGCCGGTGCCGACTTTATCAAGACCTCTACCGGCAAGGAGTCGGTCAATGCCACCCTCCCGGTCAGTCTGGTAATGGTCAGAACACTGCGTGACTACTGCCGGCAGACCGGCAATGTGGTGGGCTTCAAACCTGCCGGGGGAATCCGCAAAGCAAAGGACTCCCTTGCCTATCTCTCACTGATCCGGGAAGAGCTGGGCTGCCGCTGGGTTCATAACCACTGTTTTCGCTTTGGGGCCTCTGGTCTGCTTGGGGACCTCTGTCGCCAGATCGAACACTCCCTCACCGGCCGTTACGCCTCAGGCCGTCGTCACCCCATGAGTTAGATACTATGACTGATCTCGAACAGCTTTTTACCACCATGGAATACGGCCCCGCCCCTGAAGAGAAGAGTACCGCCGCAGCGTGGCTCGCCTCACATCAAAACGCCTTTGGCCACTTTATCAATGGTCAATGGTCTGATCCCAGAGCTGACTTTTCGACCACCAACCCTGCCACCGGTGAGCAGCTCGCCACACTCAGCCAGGGGAGTAAAGAGGAGATCGACAGCGCGGTCAGTGCCGCCCGTAAGGGGGGTGAACAGTGGCGTGCTCTCAGCGGTCACCAGCGGGGCCGCCACCTCTATGCCCTCGCCCGCCATATACAGAAGTTCTCCCGAATCCTCGCGATCATCGAGACCATGGACAATGGAAAACCCATTCGCGAGAGTCGTGACATCGACATTCCTCTCGTGGCTCGCCACTTCTACCACCATGCTGGCTGGGCCCCTCTGATAGAGAGTGAGCTCCCCCACTCCACCCCCCACGGCGTTGTAGGACAGGTGATCCCCTGGAATTTTCCCCTGTTAATGCTTGCCTGGAAGGTGGCCCCTGCACTGGCAGCTGGCAACAGCGTGGTCCTCAAGCCCGCCGAATACACCAGCCTCAGCGCTCTCCTGTTCGCCGAGATTGCCCACCGAGCCGGGCTACCCCCCGGAACTCTCAATATAGTCACCGGTGACGGAGCCACTGGCCGCCATCTGGTCAACCACAGTGAGATTAGTAAAGTCGCCTTCACCGGCTCCACCGCAGTAGGGCGGGAGATCCGCAAAAGCATTGCCGGCAGTGGCAAGGCGCTCACTCTTGAGTTGGGCGGCAAATCACCCTTTATCGTCTTTGCCGATGCCGATATCGACAGTGCCGTAGAGGGGGTGGTCGATGCCATCTGGTTCAACCAGGGCCAGGTCTGCTGTGCCGGTTCGAGGCTGTTACTCCAGGAGGGTATCGCTGAGCCCTTTATTGATCGGCTGAAGGAACGGATGTCTCACATCAGAGTGGGTGACCCCCTGGATAAGGCGATCGATATGGGTGCCATTGTCGATCCGGTTCAGCGTCAACAGATCGCCGACTATGTAGAGACAGGAAAAGCGGAGGGGGCCTCCTGCTGGCAGGCAGAGTGTCCGCTTCCGGAGTCGGGTTGCTTCTACCCCCCGACCCTGTTTACCGGGGTTGAGCCAGCCCATACCATCGCCCAGGAGGAGATCTTTGGCCCGGTGTTGGCCACCCTCACTTTCAGGACTCATGATGAGGCCGTTGCCCTCGCCAACAATTCACGCTACGGCCTTGCGGCCAGCGTCTGGAGTGAAAATATCAATATGGCCCTTGATGTTGCATCACGACTTGAGGCGGGTGTTGTCTGGGTCAACGCAACCAACCTCTTTGATGCGGGATGCGGTTTTGGGGGCTATCACGAATCAGGCTACGGCCGTGAAGGGGGGATTGAGGGGCTCTGGGCCTACCGCCGGAGCCATGCCGACCTGCCTGCCGATTTGGCGACGACAGTGGAAGAAAGGCCTGAAAAACCCCCTCTCGACTCTCTCCCTAGCGAGAGACTCGACCGCACCGCCAAGCTCTATATCGGGGGCGTCCAGACCCGGCCTGATGGCGGCCATGTCCGACGTCTGGTCGATAGCGGGGGACAACCTCTGGGTGAGGTGGGTGAAGGAAATCGAAAAGATATCCGCAATGCGGTTGAGGCGGCACGAAATGGCACAAAATGGAGCCTGATGAGCCCCCACCAGCGGGCTCAGGTCCTCTACTTTATAGCGGAGAATCTGGAGATCCGAACTGATGAGTTTGCAAAACGGCTTGAGGAACAGGGGAGCGCTGCTGCTGGTGAGGGTGCGATAGAGGTGCACGCGGCCATTGACCGCCTCTTCACTCAGGCCGCCTGGTGTGACAAATTTGAGGGCCCCATTCACCACTCCACCGCGGGACGGATTGTCTTTGCCCTCCCGGAGCCGATTGGAGTGATGGCTATTCTCTGCCCTGACCGCAATCCCCTTCTCTCCATGCTCTCACTCCTCGGGCCAGCCCTGGCCATGGGTAACCGGGTGGTGCTCATCCCCTCAGAACGCTACCCTCTGGTTGCCACTGACCTCTACCAGGTATTTGAAACCTCAGACCTTCCCGCTGGATCAGTCAATGTCATCACTGGCTCCCAGCCGACCCTCAATAGGGTTCTCAGTAGCCATGACGATGTTGATGCAATCTGGTGTGTGGGTAACCGGTCACTGGCCAAGGAGTGTGAACAGCTCTCAGTGGGCAATCTAAAACAGACCTGGACCACAGCAGGAGAGCGGGATTGGTTTGATCCTGAACTGGGGAGTGGGCGAGAGTTTCTCCGCCGGGCCACCCAGGTCAAAAACCTCTGGATCCCCTTTGGTGAATAATTCAGACACCTTCCTCCCTCAGGAGGTGATTCGCCGCAAACGAGATGGTGCTGAACTGTCGCCGGAGGAGATTGAAGCCTTCGTTGGCGCAATCACCAGTGGCCAGGCGAGTGAGGGACAACTGGCCGCCCTGGCGATGGCGATCTTTTTCCGGGGGATGAATCCAGCAGAGTGCGGAACTCTCACCCTGGCGATGCGGGATTCGGGAGAGGTGATCAACTGGGACCGCCACCGATTGCACGGCCCAGTGGTCGACAAACACTCCACCGGTGGTGTGGGTGACTGTGTCAGCCTTATACTTGCCCCCCTGTTGGCCGCCTGCGGTACCCATGTACCCATGATCTCCGGTCGTGGGCTGGGTCATACAGGCGGCACTCTGGACAAACTCGCAAGCATCCCTGGCTACAATGCCCGGCCCGACCCAGAACGCTTTCAACAGGTGGTCAAAAACGTGGGGTGTGCCATCATCGGCCAGACCGGCACCCTTGCCCCGGCAGATGGACGCCTCTACGGCGTGCGTGATGTTACCGCAACCGTTGAGTCCGTCCCCCTGATCACCGCCTCCATCCTCTCCAAGAAGCTTGCCTCAGGACTCGATGCCCTGGTGATGGATATCAAAACCGGCAATGGCGCCTTTGCCGCCAGTGAGGAGATGGCCCTTGAGCTGGCCAACAGTATTGTCTCCGTCGCCAATGGTGTCGGGGTGCCCACTGTTGCCGTGATCACCGACATGAATCAACCCCTCGCCCCGGTGGCGGGTAACGCATTAGAGGTCTGGGAGGCGGTCGACTATCTCACCGGGGAACGAAGGGACCCCCTCCTCCACCAGGTGACCCTGCGCCTGGGAGGTGAGTTGCTGGTCGCCGCTGGTCGCTACAACTCACTGCAGGAGGCCGAGAGAGCACTGCAACAGGCCCTTACAAGCGGTGCCGCTGCAGAGCGATTTGCCGCCATGGTCTCCGCCCTTGGTGGGCCGGATGACCTGCTGGAACGCCCGGGAGACCATCTTGAGAGAGCACCGGTCGAGCGGAGTGTAACCACGAGTACCGACGGGAGGGTGGCCGCCATCGACACCCGCGCCCTGGGGATGGCAGTAGTCCGCATGGGAGGAGGTCGGAGGAAGGCGGATGATGAGATCGATCCCAGGGTCGGCATCAGCGGTCTTCCCCGGGTGGGTGACACTCTTCAGCTGGGAGAGCACCTGGGGAGGATCCATGCCCGGAGTAAGGAGCAGGCCCGGGAGGCTGAGAAGGCGTTGAGAAGTGCCATCACCCTGGACAGGGGAGAGCACCCCTCCCCCTCCCTGATCAAGCGAGTGGTTTATCACTGAGATGGCGCGGGCGATCATCCTCATGCTCGACTCTCTCGGAATCGGCGCCAGTGACGATGCCGAACATTTTGGGGATGTGGGGGCTGACACCTTTGGCCATATTGCCAAAGCGCGGGGCCCTTCCTTTACCATTCCCCACCTCCAGCAGATGGGCCTAGCGGCCGCAGCCGAAGCGAGCCGTGGCCAGTGGCCGGGTGAACTGCCGCCCATCTCCCCAACAGGGGCCTGGGGGTATGCCGCCGAGAGGAGCGCAGGAAAGGATACCCCGAGCGGTCACTGGGAGCTGGCGGGACAACCCGTCGACTTCGACTGGGGCTACTTCCCAGATCAGAATCCCACTTTCCCGACCGAACTGGTGGAGGGGCTTATCCAGGCCGGAGGGCTCACAGGGGTGCTCGGCAACTGTCACGCTTCCGGAACCACCATTATTGACCAGCTCGGTGAGGAGCACATCAAAAGTGGCCAGCCCATCATCTACACCTCTGCTGATTCTGTCTTCCAGATTGCCGCCCACGAAGCGTATTTTGGTCTTGACCGTCTCTACCGACTCTGCGAGGAGGCCCGGCACCTCTGTGACCGGTGGAGTGTGGGCCGAGTGATCGCACGCCCCTTTATCGGTGAAACCCGGGGAGCGTTCAGACGGACCTCCCACCGCCGGGACTACACCACCCCGCCCCCCTCACCCACCCTCCTCGATCACCTGGTCGAGAGTGGAGGGAGGGTGATATCGGTCGGCAAGGTGGCTGACATCTATGCCCATCGGGGGATCAGTGAGATCTTAAAAGGAGATGACAACCAGGCCCTCTTTGAGGCCACCCTGGAGGCGCTTGATCAAGCAGGACCCAAGAACCTGGTCTTCACCAACTTTGTCGACTTCGATACGCACTTTGGGCACAGGCGTGATGTGATGGGGTATGCCCAGGCGCTTGAGAAGCTGGACTTGAATCTGCCAGCCCTCTTCCGGCAACTCCAGCCGGGGGATTTGGTGGTGGCTACCGCCGACCATGGCTGTGACCCCACCTGGCCGGGCAGCGACCACACCCGAGAACATGTACCGGTACTGGTCTCGGGGCCGGGTGTTGCCCCGGTTGCACTCGGCAGGCGCTCCACCTTTGCTGATATCGGCCAGACCCTGGCCGACCATTTCAACCTCGATCCCCTGCCCCACGGCGCTTCCTTCTACCACCAGCTCTTTGCCGGCAAGAGAGATCACTCGTGACTCTCCCCCGCTTTATCTTCGACCGCAACCCCCTCTGTGAGGAGGTCAAGAGGGGCTGTGCCCCTGAACCCCGGTTTGAGGCCTTTACCTTCGCCCACGGTGCCCTTCATAAAGGGGAGTCCCAATGACCCCACCCCTGCCCAAGGCTGAGCTCCACTGTCACCTGGAGGGCACTACTTCCCCCTCACTGGTAAGGCGGCTGGCCCGGCGAAACAGAATCCCCCTGCCAGAGAACCTGCTCGATGACGGTGATAACTTTATCTGGAGTGATGTAGAGAGCTTTCTGAAGACCTACGACCAGGCAAGCAGTGTTATCCGCACCGCCGAGGACTACCGTGATCTCACCTATGACTACCTCGCCTCCTCTGCCAAAGAGGGGGCCCTCTATGTGGAGGTCATGTCCTCACCCGACCATGCCGCTGCAGCTGGCATCGACTATGAGGGCCATCTCGAGGGGATCGTGGAAGGGATTGAGAGTGCAGAACGTGACCACGGCATCATAGGGCGGATTATTGTCACCTGTGTCCGCCACTTCGGCCCCGAACAGGCGATGAGAGTAGCCGAAGCTGTTGTCCACTCTCCCCACCCCTATGTGGTGGGCTTTGGGATGGGGGGTAATGAACTTCTCTACACGCTCAGGGAATTTGCTCCCGCTTTTTCCCTGATCGACACGGCCGGGCTACCCACTACAGTCCATGCCGGAGAGTGGGCGGGGGCAGAGAGTGTGGCCGATGCCCTTGATGCACTACCGGTATCACGCATTGGCCACGGAGTCCGATCAGTAGAAGACCCTGCACTGGTTGAGCGCCTTGTACGAGAGGGGATCCACCTGGAGGTTTGCCTCTCAAGCAATATCGCAACCCGGGTCTATGATGACTTTGCCTCCCACCCGTTCAATCAATTGCGGGAGGCGGGCCTCTCACTCTCCCTCAACTCCGATGACCCCCCCTACTTCGCCACTTCCATTGGCCGGGAATATTTGATCGGAAGTAAATTTTTTGGGCTTGATGTTGAGGCACTAAAACTAATCACAATCGAGGCTCTAAAATATTCCTTTGCAAACCATCAAACCAAAAAGGAGCTTATCACAAGGGTCGCCTGAGCACTGCTGTATGAAGACCAGAGCGCAATAAGGTTGGATCGTTGCACTCCTACACTAATCACCTCTTAAGCAAATCTGCATTTTTCAGTAGAATCCTGAAATGATAGATTATTATACTTTGCACACGGTCCCTTATAAGTGCAGAAAATCGACTTATTTTTAATGTTCAAAAAAGCGAAACTTACAATATTTGGGAATGGGCTCTCTCTGCTCGGATCACTTCTGTTTATTGTTATTATTTCTATAGGACCAGACCAAAAAGAGAGGATTAACTCATGGGGTGATTACTGGATTGGTAGCTACCTCTCTCCTCACCAGGCTGTTTTTGACAACCTTATAGAAGGGGCTGATGAAGGTGATTTTGAAGCCATAAAAGTCCATTTAGAAAAGAACTGGGATCAGGTCTATAAGAGAGACAGGATATATCCGTTTAAACGAAAATTACTTTTCACTCTTGTTGAAGAGTTGCTTAGTCAAAATAATACTGAAGAAGCATTTTATTGGATAGACAGATGGAAGAATCTTGATGAGCGAGACATTGATGCAAGAGCTTTCTTCGCACAAGCTCTCTTTCTCTCTCCTGATAATAGCAATGAAGGCTTTAAACTATTAGAGGAAGGATGGTCACGCTTCCCACATAGCCCTTCCTATACCCGCCTCTACTATGCCGCATTGGTAAAAAAAGAACTCAATGAAGAGGCTCGAAAATTAAAGATATCCTTTGTAAAAAATCACGCTCTTGGATACAGCGATTTTTATCTCCAGGGCAAGTGGAGAGCCTATACCCTTTCATTGCTTACCAAGAAATGGGAAAAAGAGGTTAGTGTTAATTATCCCGCTACAATTGATGCTGATAACTGGGCCGTGTTTGTTGTAAACATATCACCCGATACAAAATCAATTAGATTAAACCTCCCCCCTAAATCACGAGCACTAATTAGTGAAGTTGAAATAACAACCAATACAGGGACCTTCCAAGTCCCCCTTAATGAAATTCAATTAAGAAATATGCAAAGATCAGACATCGGACTCACCACAAGTAACCATAAACGCCCATACTTTTTTTTCAAGATCAATCAACTGATCAATACTTCAAATCAAGACAAGTACGTTTCTGTCAGAATAAAAATAGATGTTGAAACTCCGCTTGGTTATCTTCCACTCGCCTCTTTCACCGAACATATAAAATGAAGCGTCTGATTAAAACAATATTGCTCTGGTCTTGGACACTTACGCTTCCCTTATCCATTGCCGGTGGCTATCTCCTCTACCAAACATTAGACCGCTATTACACATTTGCTGTTCGTTACCACGGAGGTCTCGCTTTTCCTCTTTTTGACACCCTGGTTTACGAAAGACAGCAGTTGTTTCATAAAATCAAGACGGAAACTCTTGGCCTTGTTACCAGCCCACAAAGTTCACTCCCAACAATCAACATTTTTGTCCCTCAATCCGGGCTCTCAATGCTCAATTCCCACCTGCCTCAATCAGGTTTTAATTACCAAGATGCAAGACTATTAATAGATGGGAAACTTAAAAATGCAAAGGTAAGGTACAGGGGAGATTTCTTTAGCCATTGGGCGTGGGACAAAAAGTCATTACGTGTAAAAACGAGCAAAGAAACCCTCTACAAGGGCATGCGCCGATTCAACCTCCTTGCCCCGAAACGCCACCCACAATTAAACAATTTTCTTTCACTTAAACTTGCACAATCACTCGGTCTGTTAACTCCGCATATAGAGATGGTATGGCTCTCTTTAAATGGTAAAAACAAAGGGGTCTACCTTCTGACTGAACAACCCAGCGAGTCTACTTTACGACGATCTAAATTAATGCCTGGTGATATCTACAGCGGAGAAATTATTGCCAAAGACCGTTTTACTGGGATAGGCAAAGTCTGGACAGGACTCTTTGATTCCCCTTCATTATGGAAGAAGATAGCTTTTAACAACCACTATGCAGACTCAACAAAAGCACCTTTGGCGAAGTTGATCACGCTCCTAAATAGAGAGTGGACAGACAAAACAGAGGAAGAACTAGCCCAACTCATCGACATGGACGCTTTTGGCCGTTTCAGTGCTTTTGAAGCACTTGCCAACACCAAGCACTTCAACTGGGATCACAACTGGAGACTCTATTACGACCCCTGGAGGAACAAGTTCCTGCCACTTATTTGGGATCCTGTGGGATGGGATCCAAAACGACCTACATCGGCTTTTGCTGTGATTAATACAAAGCTTCTAAAAAAACTCTTCCAGAGTGGCTACTTTCTAAGAGCACGCGATCGAGCTTTTCATGAGTTTTATAACTCAGAGAAAGATAAGATTTTTCTGAGGTTTGCTGAATCTACAATCAAGATAATACGCAATGAAGTCAAGTCAGACCCTTTGCTAAGACCGGGAGACGTCGTTCTGGTATCTCAGGCGATGGACAAATTCATATTGAAGATAAATGAAACTTTTATTCAAGTAAAAAATAAGTGGCTTAATGAAAAATCCACATTTTCCCGATATTTTTTCAACGAGAATACGCTTGGACTAATGATCACCGGGTATCGACCTACCTTACGAATTCGCCTCACTTTTACGCAAACATTAACCCAACCACCCCACAAAGATGTCATTATATTTGGTCATGATACACATCAAAAAAGTGATCTCTCTCATCTTGCTGAGGTTAACAACAACCAGCTTTCGCTTCCTATTTCATTAATCGCCAATCACGTAGTTGAGAATCACCCCAATGCTCCAGGAAAAAAACCCCTTTATATGCTTAAGACAGAACCTGGGTTTTATCGCTTTAGATTAAACCCCTCAAATAAAAACAATAAATTAATAACTGTTGAAGCTGACTTCGGCAGCGGTTGGGAATTAATTAAGAATGACAATTCGCTAACCCCTAAATTCTTTAGCCAATTAAAATCCCCGGCTCTATTTAAAAAACCTCATTCCCCTATCATCTGGTCTGGAACTATAGAAGTACACGAAACACAGACAATCAACCGACCCCTAACAATAGAACCAGGAACGATTGTACGGTTTCATCCCAATGCCTCATTAATCTTGACTAACAAAGTCACAATTGCCGGCACTCCAAAAAAACCAATAGAGTTTCTTCCCAAATTTCCCTCTTCCCCACCCTGGGGCGCCGTTGTGCTGAAGGGAGAGGGGGCCAACGGCTCTGTTTTCTCACACTGCCAGATGGGCGGTGGGAGTGGTCTGAAAGGAGAGCTCTTTGAGTACTCTGGCATGCTCTCAATTCATGACGTCAAAGGGCTCTCTATCAGCAACTGCCGCTTTTATGACAACCACCGAGTTGATGATATGGTTCACACCGTCTACTCAGAGCTCAGCTTTGACAACGTCACCTTTGAAAATGCCGTATCCGACGCCCTTGACCTTGATGTATCATCGGCAACCATCAATAACAGTCGCTTTATCAATAGCGGCAATGACGCCGTTGATCTTATGACCACTCAGGCCACTATCTTAAACACTCTATTTGCTCAAAATGGTGACAAGGGAATCTCTGTCGGCGAGGGGAGTCACCTCGTGGGGATCAACAACCAGCTCAGCAACAACGAAATTGGTGTCCAGTCTAAAGATCGTTCCACCGCTCTGTTGTTCAACCACACCTTTATGGATAATCAAATCGCCCTTCATGCCTACCGCAAGAACTGGCGTTACGGTGGGGGCGGCACTATCTTCCTCTCAAAATCTCTTATCAGAAAGAACAACAAACCCTCTTCGGCTGAGAAACAGTCTTCACTTTATCTCTTCGACAGCGCGATTGAAGGAGAGCTGCCAAGCGGGAAAAGGGTTGAGCTTGAGGCCATAGAGAACGACAACAAGGTAAAGGCTACAGAGAGCAATTACTTTCCAGACGGTAATAAACTCAATGGTGAGGTCCAGAGACTTCTGCTGCAGATACCGCAAGAGGTTGCCCAACAGATCAATAGCAAGACCAGGGGCGCCAATGGAGGTGTGGATTGAACCCACAAACAACCAAACCCACCTCTCCCCTTCACTTCGCTCGCTTTGAGTTCAAGTACCTTCTCTCTTCAACCCAAAG
>Ga0187827_10006003_pt1 | contig 14133 bp, 23 predicted proteins | sample ETNtaG_39_FD_167969 | JGI IMG/M metagenome (GOLD analysis project Ga0187827, IMG submission 167969) | Marine microbial and viral communities from oxygen minimum zone, Eastern Pacific Ocean - ETNP2014_SV_150_PacBio MetaG (Illumina Assembly) | ecosystem: Environmental > Aquatic > Marine > Hypoxic... | reverse complement strand
TGATAAACACATTCCTAAAGAATGGATATAATGAGACAATTAATTGAAAGTTTGATAGACGTAGGTTCAGGATTCGTCCTAGCCATCATCATACAGTTGACCATTTTTCCGCTCTTTGATTTACGACCAAGCATACTTGATAGCGTTTGGATAGCTTTAATTTTTACAGTTGTATCTATCACTAGGTCTTGGTTATGGAGATTAGTGTTTAAAAAATATAGCAAAAGACAAAATTTAGAAAGTAGAGAAACCTCATCTAAAGAATGGATTAGAGGTTATAAAGAATGGAAAAACAATGAGCTTAAATAAATCAAGATATTTGGAAGACCAAAAGATAGCAGAATATTATTCTGATTCTAAAGACAAATATATTAATGTAGATGATATGTCTGAAACACATTGTCGTAGACTTATTAAAAAATTAATTAGAGAACAAGGAATGAGAGTTGATTATTTGGTTGATTATCATACTCGTTTAAGAATGATGATGGAAGTAGTGACAACTGAAAAAAATCTTAAAGACATATTTGATATTGTAGATGAAGCTCAAAGAAGATTGAGAAAAGAAGATGAACAACGTAAGATTAGAAACTAAATATATTGTCATACACTCTTCTGAAACTAATCCAACACAGAATTTTGACGTAAAGGATATTGACATACAGCACAGAAAAGAAGGTTTGTTCTCTTGTGCATTTCACAAAGTCATTACTAGAAAAGGTGAAGTGCAAGATGGAAGAGAAATACAAATCGCAGGTGCTCACGTTGATAGCTCTGTTAAATTGTCAAATAAAAATTCTATTGGTATCTGTCTAATCGGTGGACAGACAATAGATGGTAAGCCCGATTGTAATTTTACTTTTAAACAATATGGAGCTCTTATAGAGTTAATCCGTGATTTAAAAAAAGATTACAAAGAGGTTCAGATAGTTGGTCATAGAGATATGGCTGACTCCTTATCTCCGCATTTTAACGTAAGTGAATTGCTGAGATAGTTTGTTTGTGCCCCTTGAGAGAGTAAATAATACTCAACGGAAAATCTTAAATGATTGGAATTGTGAGGCTAAAGCTCTCAAGGGGAATAATTAGGGATATATGTAAGACCTAACGCAGTTATAGAGGACAGACCTCTTTAAAAAACGTGTGGTACTGCTCTCATATATCCCCAAATATTTAACAGGAAAATTTTTATGGAAAATCAGGAAAGCAACTTTTTATATCACACGCCCTGCAATAATTGCGGTTCGTCAGACGCTAATTCAGTTTATGATGATGGACACTCTTATTGTTTTTCGTGTAACACTACAACAAGAGGAAATGATTTGGAACAACCAGTAAAAGAAAAAACAAGTAAAGAATTTATAAGTGGAGAACTTACTCCTTTAATAAAAAGAAAAATAGATTTAAACACAGTAAGAAAATTTAATTATCAAACTGGTTCTTACTTTGGAAGACCAGTACAAATTGCTAACTACTATGATAAAGATAAAAAGTTAGTGGCACAAAAATTAAGAAACCCTGATAAGACCTTTCAATGGCTAGGGGACGCAAGACAATCAGGTTTGTTTGGTCAGCATCTTTGGCGGGACAAAGGTAAAATGATTATCGTAGTTGAAGGAGAAATTGACTGTCTTAGCGTATCAAAAATTAATTCAAATAAATTTCCAGTAGTAAGTGTAAAGAGTGGTGCTCAAGGAGCTAAGAGAGATATTCAAAAAGAGTTAGAGTGGCTTGAAGGATTTGACTCAGTAGTCCTAATGTTTGACCAAGATGAACAAGGTAAACAAGGAGCTATAGAATGTGCAAAATTATTCTCACCTAATAAAGCTAAGATATGTAGTCTACCTTTAAAGGACGCTAATGAAATGTTATTAGCTAATAAGACTAGAGAATTAGTAGATTGTATATGGTCTAGTAAATCATATAGACCTGATGGAATAGTTTTAGGTGCAGATTTATGGAATGAAATTAAAAAAGAAGATACTTATGTAAGTGTTAATTACCCATTTGAATGTTTAAATACAAAAACACACGGGTTAAGAAAAGGTGAACTGGTTACGATTACCGCAGGTACAGGTATAGGTAAGAGTTCATTTTGTAGACACGTTGCATTACATCTATTAAAAAAAGAATTTAGTGTAGGTTATATAGCTTTAGAAGAGAGCGTTAAGCGTAGTGCATTGGGCATTATGGGTGTAGCTCTTAAAAAACCTTTACATCTAACTAGAGAAGGAACAAATGAAGGCGAACTTAAAAATGTTTTTAAGACAACGATTGGTAACGGGAAATTTTATCTCTACAATCATTTTGGTAGCACTCTTGCTGATAATTTATTATCTAAAATAAGATACTTAGCAAAAGCGTGTGGCGTAGATTTTGTAATCCTTGACCATTTACATATGGCATTGTCAGCATTAGGTGATGCACATACAAGTGACGAAAGAAAGTTAATTGATTATACTGTTCAAAAATTAAGAACGCTAGTAGAAGAAACTGGTATTGGTTTAATATTAGTTTCACATCTTAGACGTTCAGAAGGAGATAAAGGTTTTGAAGATGGAAAGAATGTTGGTTTAAATGCGTTACGAGGTAGTCAAAGTATTGCTCAACTATCCGATATAATTATTTCAATGAATAGAAATTTACAAGCCAAAAATAATCTTGCTCAAGTAAATATTTTAAAGAATAGATTTTCAGGTGAAACAGGACACGCTTGTAATCTTTATTATGATTTAAGTACAGGTTGTTTAAGTGAAGTTAAAGGAGATGTGTCTGATGAATTTTAAACCACTTTTTAAAAAGACTGAAGCGATGGAGTGGACTGCTTATGTTTTAGAAGCTGTAGGTAAAGCAAAAAAATATCAGAAAAAAGTTTTTTTAGATGTTGCTAAAGAAAACACCGCACATATGATGGAAGATGCTCTTTTAAATATGGCTATGAATGGAGAGATGGCGGCTTGGAGAGTAGAAGTGAGATTACATACATTACAATGAAAAATTTTCCTTTTGATAAAATGCTGTTTATGATGTTTGTTTTTATCACACTTTATTTACTTATGGAGATTATATTTTAAATGCAAAAGAAACCAAGTGAACCTCTTATAGTTGGTAAGAAAAGATATTATAAATATAAAATTATATGGGAAGATATTGTTGGTGATTCAACTTTAGCTACTGAAAATGAATTTATTAAAATGAGGTGTGCTGATGTGCATACTGAGTGTTGGATATTTAATAAAGATGCTGATTATGTATATTCTTTTGCAAGTTATTTTATAGAAGAAGGAGAAATAGAATTTGGTGACAGAAATATTTATCCCCGTAGTGTAATAAAGAAAATGATAAGGATATAAAGAAATGAGTGATGATAGAGGAGATTTAGATTTAACCAAGCAGATAGAAGTATTAACTCAGAAGGTTAAAGAATTAGAAAAAGAGAATGGTGATTTAAGAACTTCAATAGGTCATAGGATAGAACGAGTAGAGGAATTAAATGCTATCACTAGAAAACATCAAACGATGAATGGAAAGATGCATAGTGAAATTGAAATTTTGAAAAAAGAGTTGAAGACAGAAAAGCTAGATAGAGAATATGACAAATCAGTACACACACAAGAAATAGAAGATTTAACAAGAGGTAAGTTAAAAAAATGAAATATGTTTTTGATATAGAGACAGATGGTTTTTTAAATCAATGCACTAAAATACATTGTATAGTATTAAAAGATATTGATACTAATGAAATTTTAAAATTAGAGAATAATAAAGCAATAGAAGAATTAGAAAAATCAGATTTAATTATTGGACACAATATTATTAAATTTGATATTCCAGTCCTAGAAAAGTTTTATAACTTTAAACCTAAAGGAAAGGTTTTTGATACAATAGTAGCTACTCGTTTACTTTATCCTGATGTAAAGGAACGAGACTTTAAAAGACAGGGCTTCCCTACTAATTGTATAGGACGACACAGCTTAAAAGCGTGGGGATATAGGGTGGGTGAGTACAAGGAAGCCTTTGAGACTGACTGGAAAGAATATAGTCCTGAGATGTTGGATTATTGTATTCAAGATGTTGAAGTGACTGATGCTTTATATAAAACTATAGAACGTAGCGGTTATTCTTGTCAGGCGATGGAGTTAGAACACGAAGTAGCAACTCTAATATTTAAACAAGAGCGTTATGGTTTTATGTTTAATAAAGAGGAAGCAGTTAAATTATATTCTAAATTAAATGCTAGACGTTTAGAACTAGAAGATGATTTACAAAAATTGTTTCTACCTAAATTAGAACGCACACCATTTATACCTAAAGTTAATAACAAAGCTAGAGGATATGTTAAAGGTGAAACTTTTTATAAAGAAAAAACAATTACTTTTAATCCTAGTTCAAGACATCACATAGCGGATAGATTAATTGAAAGACATAAATGGAAACCTCAAGAATATACAAATGATGGTAAACCTAAATTAGATGAAACTGTTTTAGCAAGTCTTCCATATCCTGAAGCAAAAGTTTTATGTGAACATTTTTTATTAGATAAAAGAATAGGACAGTTAGCAACAGGAGCTCAAGCGTGGTTAAAGAATGAATTTAATGGTAGAATACACGGAACTTGTAATACTAATTCAACAGTCACAGCTCGTGCAAGTCATTCACACCCAAACTTAGGACAAGTACCTAGTGTTGGTGTCCCTTATGGAAAAGAATGTAGAAGTTTATTTACTGTTCCTGAAAGAAAAAAATTAGTTGGTATAGATATATCAGGATTAGAAGTTAGATTATTAGCACACTTTATGTCTAAGTTTGATGAAGGTGAGTATGCTAAAGTAGTTTTAAATGGTGATATACATACTGAAACAAAAGAATTAGCAGGGTTAGATTCAAGAGACCTTGCAAAAAGATTTTACTACTGCTTCCTTTATGGTGGTGGTGTAAAAAAGATTGCGTTAGTAACAGGCAAGACAATGAAAGAAGCTAAGAAGATACGAGAAAGATTTTTAAATAATCTTCCTGCTTTGAGTAAGTTATTAGAGCAAGTACAACAAGCGGCTGAGAGAGGATATTTAGTTGGTCTTGATAAAAGACAAATTAAAATTCGTTCAATACACGCCGCACTTAATTCACTTTTACAAAGTTCAGGAGCTATAATTTGTAAGCAGTGGTTGGTTGAGTTTAACAAAGCTGTTAAAGAATACACTGATGTTCAACAAGTTGTTTGGGTACACGATGAAATACAAGTTGAATGTCTTGAAGAAGACGCAGATAAAATCGGAAAGTTAGCTGTAGAATCTATTGAGCGTACTGGAAAGCACTTCAATTTAAGATTACCTTTAACTGGACAATATAAAATAGGCAATAATTGGAGTGAAACACATTAATGAAAAATATAAATAAAGGTTACGATTATATAGCACCGAAGAATAGTTTTCTCACTGATTTACCCTTTGGGGAAAAATATGAGAGAGAATCTAAATCAATACTAGAAGGTAAAGATGTTAAAGTAGAAGTTAAGGCTGATAGGTTATGTCAGAAGACAGGTAATATATATGTAGAAACAGAAAGTAGAGGGAAAGACTCAGGTATTATAACTACTGACGCTGATGTTTGGGCGTTTTGTTTATGGAAAGAAAATCGTGAATTACAAACTTATGTTTATATCTCAGTAAAAATACTGAAAAAATTAATGACGAAGTACCCTAAAAAAGTAGGGGGAGATAATTATACTTCTAAAGGACACATCATACCAAAAGAAGATTTATTAAATCAAATAATATGAGGAAAGGATATATGAAAAAAAAGGTACTGTTAATAGATGGCGACATATTAATATATAAGATAGCCACAGCGAATGAAGTGAATACACATTGGGGTGATGGTTTATGGACACTACATTGTGATGAAAAGAAATGTAAGTTTGAAGTAGATTCTCACATAGATGAGTTGGGTTCTACCTTTGAAGCTGACAATTATGTTTGTGCTTTAACTGATAAGAATAATTTTCGTAAAGATATTCTTCCAAGTTATAAAGATAATCGTAAACAAAGACGTAAGCCGATGGTTTTAAATGTTCTGCGTGAATACATTATGAAAAAACATAATGGAGCTATGTGGAAAAATTTAGAAGCTGACGATGTTATGGGTATAATGGCAACTGAACCACACCCTACAGAAGATAGGATTATTGTTTCTATTGATAAAGATATGAGACAAATTCCTGCTAAGGTTAGTAGAGATGGTGAAACAGTTGAAAATATACCTCAAAGATTAGCTGACTATTGGTTTATGATACAAACCTTAGCGGGAGATAGTACCGATGGGTACTCAGGACTACCAAATGTGGGAGTTAAAACTGCTGAGAAAATGATTAAGAGTTACACTAATGTACCCCTTTTAGAGCTATGGAAAATCGTTGTTGGAGCTTATAAGGCTAAAGGTTATACTAAAAAAGAAGCCCTACAACAAGCTAGAGTTGCACATATTCTTAGACATAAAGAATATAATAAGAAAACTGGGAAGGTGAAATTATGGCGGATATAATAAAACACCCACCCCATTACTTCAGGTTTAAGATAGAACCTATTACTTTTATTATGCAGAATGAAATTCCGTATGCTGAAGGTAATGCTATTAAATATATATGTAGATGGAGACATAAACACAAAACTAAAGAAGAACAGTTAGGTGATTTAAAAAAAGCTAAACAATATATTAATTTATTAATAGAGCAAGAGACTCAGGGAAAAGGTGAAATAAAATTAAAACTTACTGGTCAAACTGCTGAAGAAAAAGCTGAAGAAATGCAAAAAGGTTTGTATAAAAATGGTTAAACATAATCATTTAATTATCAGAGCTGATATTAAAAAACCACCTAAAGATATTCGTTTCATAAGAAAGTGGTTAAGAAAATTAGTATCAGCAATAGGTATGAAAAGATTAGGGCAACCCGTTGCTCATTATGTAGATGTAAAAGGTGCTAGTGGACTAACAGGTTTTGTTTTATTACAGACTTCTCATATTTCGTTACATTGTTGGGACGAAGTTGTCCCTACATTATTACAATTAGACGTTTACAGTTGTAAAGATTTTGATAAGACTATTGTCTTTGATTTTTTAAAACAATTTGAACCTGAAGGAAAAATAAAATATGTTACGATGGACAGGGAAACAGATATTAAAATACACAATCCTATTTAGTTTACTAAGTGGGTGTAGTGAATTTGCATTATTATCTAGTGGTTCTAGTTTAGCAATAAGTCATAACAGTTATGCGAAAGCATATAGTGGTATTGATTTTGCTACCACAATCACTACAAAAAAAGATATTAAAACTCACGCATATCATTATGTAACAAAAGCTAAAAAACTTAAAAAATTAGTTCTTGAAAACATTGCTCACGACTTTGATGGTATGTCAGCCAGTTTAGTTGAAACAAATGAAGTTATAATGTGGGAATTGTATCAGCCTGATAATGGTTTTTATCGTGTTAAAAATAAAGAAGAGATAGAGTGGGAAATAGAAGCTGAAGGTTGGCGTAAAATGTATGGCGGATAATAAGTGGGAGAAAAGATATAAAGGTAAGAACCTTGATATGTTTGGTAATCCCATTCATAAACCAACTAAAAAATATAAAGAAGGTTGGGATAGAATATTTGGAAAGAAGAAAATGAAAAAAGAAACTAAACACTATATTACACATGGTTATGAAGGTGTAGAAATTCTTGTTCCAGTAACAGAATCAGAAAAATTACAAAATGAATTAGAACCTATAGATAAAGAAACAGAAAAGTTTTTTGATGATATAGCAAACAACACACCCAACTCAGGACAATTTAAAGATAAAAAATAATGAATTACGAAAGAGACAATTTATTAACAGACTTTGGCAAGACTACTTTAAAGGATAGATATTTATTACCTGATGAGCAGTCCCCACAAGATGCTTTTATGAGAGCGGCAAAAGCCTTTTCAGATAATGAAGAGATGGCTGAACGTATTTATGAATATGCTTCTAACCTTTGGTTTATGTTTTCTACTCCTATACTAAGTAATGCAGGAACAAAAAGAGGTATGCCTATCTCCTGTTTTTTAAATTATGTTGGTGATAGTAGACAAGGACTAACAAGGCACTACACAGAAAACGCATGGTTGGCTTCTGTAGGTGGTGGAATTGGTGGCTACTGGGGACACGTTAGGTCTGATGGTACAATGACTTCAGGTGGGAGTCAGAGTTCAGGGTCTATTCCTTTTTTACATGTAGTTGATTCTGAAATCATGGCGTTCTCTCAAGGAAAAACTAGAAGAGGAAGTTATGCCGCTTACATGGATATAAGTCACCCTGAAATAATAGAATTTTTAGAAATGAGAAAACCTAGTGGTGGTGATATACATAGGAAATGTTTAAACTTACATCATGGTATAAATATTTCTAATCAATTTATGGAGTTGATTGACAACTGTATAAAAGAACCTACTTATGATGATAGTTGGGATTTAGTAGACCCACATACAAAAGAAAAAGTCCGCACTCTTTCAGCGAGAGATTTGTGGCAAAAAATTTTAGAGACTAGAGTAGCAACTGGTGAACCTTATATCTGTTTCATTGATACAGTAAATGAAGCTCTCCCTGAACAACAAAAGAAATTAGGATTATATGTTAATCATTCTAATCTTTGCTCGGAAATAACCCTACCTACAAATGAACAACGGACAGCCGTTTGTTGTTTATCTTCCCTTAACTTAGAAAAATATGAGGAATGGAAAAAGGATACTTTATTTATTCCTGATATAGTACGTTTCTTAGACAATGTACTACAATACTTTATAGATTATGCACCCGAAGAATTATTTAGAGCAAGATTTAGTGCTAATAATGAGCGTAGTATAGGACTAGGAGCTATGGGTTTTCATGCCTATCTTCAACAACAAAAAATTCCCTTCCAATCTGCTCTAGCAAAAACAAAAAATTTACAAATGTTTAAAAAAATAAAAGAAGAAGCTGTAGCTGAATCAAAAAGATTAGCTGTTAAGAGAGGTGAAGCTCCTGACATGGAAGGCACAGGATTACGTCATGCACACTTATTAGCTATTGCACCCAACGCTTCATCTTCAATAATTTGTGGGACTACTTCTCCCTCAATAGAACCTTATAGAGCAAATGCTTATGTTCAAAAAACAATGTCAGGTTCTTTTTTAGTTAAGAATAAATATTTAGAAAAACTTTTAGAAAAGAAGGGTATTAATACGGATAAAATTTGGACATCTATTATAGCTAATAGAGGTTCAGTCTTACATTTAAAAGAATTGTCTGAGTATGAGAAAGATATTTTTAAAACTGCTATTGAAATAAATCAACAGTGGATAATAGAACATGCCGCAGACAGGCAGAAGTATATATGTCAAGGACAAAGCGTAAATGTTTTTGTTCCTGCTGATGTAGATATAAAAGAGTTACATGATATACACATGTTAGCTTGGAAACGTAAATTAAAAACTCTTTACTATTGTAGGTCTGAAGCAATAAAAAGAGCGGAGTTAGTATCTCAAAAGATAGAACGTACTATTATTCCTGAAGCAGAGTGTTTATCATGCGAAGCATAAGAAAGAAAAAAGAAAGACAAACAGTTTTATGGACTGTCTATCACGCAGTCTTAGTAATAGAACTAGCTATATTAATTATAATAGAAGGGATTGAATTAGTTTTAAGATGAGTTTATTTAAAGAAAGAGTTTATTATAAGCCATTTGATTATGAATGGGCTTTTGAAGCATACGATACACAACAAAAAATGCACTGGCTTCCTAGTGAAGTACCATTGCATGAAGATATTAGAGACTGGAATGAAAAATTAACTCCTGAAGAAAAGAACTTAATTAATCAAATATTAAAATTCTTTACTCAAGGTGATGTAGATGTCGCTAAAGCGTATGTAGATACCTACCTTCCTAAATTTAAAGCACCTGAAATAAGAATGATGCTAACAACTATTGCCTCTAATGAGGCTATTCATGCTCATGCTTATTCATTATTAAATGATACTATTGGAACGCCTGAGCTTACAAATTATCAAGCCTTTCAAGAATATAAAGAAATGGCAGATAAACACAATTATTTATTTAAAGATAAAGGTAAAGGACTAGAAGGACTGGCTAGAGATATAGCTTGTTTTTCTGCTTTTGGCGAAGGCTTACAGTTATTTGCTTCCTTTGTCATGCTATTAAATTTTCAAAGATATGGTAGAATGAAAGGTATGTGTCAGATAGTAACTTGGAGTATTAGAGATGAGACACACCACGTTGAGAGTATGATAAAATTATTTAAAACATTAATTAAAGAGAACCCTAAAATATGGAAAGATAAATTTAAGAAAACTATCTATCAAACAGCTAGAGATATGGTGGAATTAGAAGATAAATTCATTGATTTAGCTTTTGAAATGGGTGGTATAAGAGGACTTACTTCTGATGAAGTTAAGAAATATATAAGATATATAGCGGATAGAAGACTGCTTCAGTTATCATTAAAGCCTAATTATGGAGTTAAACATAACCCTTTAGGGTGGTTAGATTGGGTATTAAATGGCGTTGAACACGCTAACTTCTTTGAGAACAGAGCAACTGAATATAACAAAGGAGCTATAACGGGCAATTTATGGGATTAAAGTGCCCTTTTTAGAAGAATAATATATGGATAAAGATTTAGTTTTACCACAAAAAGTTGATGACTTGATTAAACTTTTGAATGAATTGTACCCTGAAAAATCACCTGAAGTAAAAGATGATATGAAGACAGTTTATTTTAAAGCAGGTCAAAGAGATGTGGTAAGATTTATTAACACGTTAAAAGAGAGGATAGAAAAATAAAACTATGTGTATGTCAGCACCGAAAGTACAAGCTCCACCTGTTCAAAGAGCTATTGCCCCAGTGACTTCTCAAGTAGTGGAGCAAGAGGAAAGACCTATTGAATTAGTAACTGCCGATAAAGATGTAAAGAAGAAAAAGAAATTAGCTTCTAAAAGAGGCAAAACGTCTCTTACTACTGGATTACAACTGAATACTGCTTCGTCAGATTCAGGTGCAAATTACTCAGCTTAATAATTAAGGATATAAATGGCAACTAAAAAGAGCAACGATACGATAATGCAGGTTAATCCTACAGCAAAAGAACGATATTTAAAATTAAAAGAAAACAGAGAAAAATTTGTAGATAGAGCACAAGAATGTAGCGAATTAACTATCTCTTCTTTAGTCACACCTGAAGGTTTTTCAAATTCCAGTAAATTATACAATCCCTTTCAATCAGTAGGAGCTAGAGGCGTAAATAACTTAGCCTCAAAATTACTTCTTTTATTGCTCCCACCTAATTCCCCCTTTTTTAGACTATCAGTTAGCGGAAAAACAAAAGAGGAATTAAATCAACAAAAAGAATTAAAAACTGAAATAGAAAAATCATTAGCTAGTATTGAAAGAGAAGTATCTAAAAAGATTGAACAGTTAGCTTTAAGAGTGAGCGTATTTGAAGCTCTTAAACATCTAATTGTAGCAGGAAATGTTTTAACTTATCTTCCTAAAGATGGAACAATGAGAATATTTCCTATTACTCAATATGTATGTAATAGAGATGCTTCAGGAAATATATTAGAAATTGTTATTAAAGAAGTTGTAAGTCCATTAAGTTTAGATGAAGTTACAAGAGGTAAAATTATAGTTGATGCAGACTATAAAAAAGATGAAGATATAGAATTATACACACACCTTTATAAATTAGAAAATGATAAATATTATATTTGTCAAGAAGTAAATGGAATTAAAATTCCTGAATCAATAGGAAATTTCACTAAAGAGTTACTTCCTTATCAAGCTCTAAGAATGGTTAGAGTTGATTCTGAAGACTACGGCAGAGGATATGTAGAAGAATTTTTGGGAGATTTAAAATCATTAGAAGGATTGTCTCAAGCACTTGTTGAAAGTGCGGCGGCTTCTTCTAAAATTGTATTTATGGTCAGACCTAATGCTGTAACAAAGAAAAGAGATTTATCACTTACTAGAAATGGTGACATTATTACTGGTAGTGCTGAAGATGTTACTGTATTACAAGCCCAAAAACAATATGATTTACAAGTAGTAGAAAGAAGTATTGCTAAATTAGAAGAGCGTATGTCTTATGCCTTCTTATTACACACAGCAATTCAAAGAGATGCTGAAAGAGTGACAGCTCAAGAAATTAGATATATGGCTGAGCAATTAGAAACAAGTATGGGTGGTGTTTATTCATTACTATCCCAAGAGTTTCAACTTCCATTGGTTAAAATACTAATGAAACGTATGCAAGAAGCTAAAGAAATTCCACCATTACCTAAAGATGCAGTTCAACCTACTATTATTACGGGAATTGAAGCATTGGGTAGAGGAAATGATTTACAAAAATTAAGAGAATTTGTGGCTGAGATAGGAAATTTAGCTCAGATAAATCCACAAGTAGTTCAATCGTTAAATCCTTCTGATTTAATTAAACGTATCGCTACAAGTTTAGGAATAGAGATGGAAGGTTTGATTAAGACTGAGGAAGAATTAGTGGCTGAACAAGAAGCCATGCAACAACAGCAACAACAACAACAAATGATGCAGATGGCTGAGAAAGCAGTTGCCCCTGTTGCGGGTAATGTAAGTAAAGCTATGACAACCTAATAAGTAAAGGAAATAAATTATGGTAGAAAAAGTAGAAGTACAAAGTGCTGAAACTACTACGGATAAACCAGTGGAAGAGATAAAGCCTACACAAAGTAAACCTGAAGGTTTGCCTGAAAAATTCAACTCAGTTGATGAATTGGTCAAATCATATTCAGAATTAGAAAAAAAACTTGGTGAGCAATCTCAACCTACTGAAAAATCAGTAGACCCAGTTTCTAAGGCAGAACTAAAAGGACAACCTAAATCTGATTTAGATATAGCTACAAAGGCTGTAGATAGTGCAGGTTTAAATATGGATTCTTTAGCTGAAGAGTATGCTAAAGATGGTAAACTTGCTGATGGTTCTTATGAATCATTACAAAAAGCAGGAATACCAAAAGATTATGTGGACAGATTTATTGCAGGACAACAAGCAATAGCTGACCAACAATCCTCAAGCGTTAAAGAGATGGTCGGTGGAACACAGGCGTATGATACTATGTCTGAGTGGGCAGGTCAAAATCTAAGCGAAACTGAGAAGACAGCATATAATAGTGCTGTAAATAGTAAAGATTTAGAAGCTGTTAAGTTAGCAGTGGTAGGTCTTAAAGCTAGATACTCACAAGCAACAGGTAATGAACCTAAGTTGGTTGAAGGTAAGTCTAGTGCTAGTGGTGAACAAGGTTTTCAATCTTGGGCACAAGTTACTCAAGCTATGTCTGACCCTAGATACGCAAAAGATGTTGCATATCAAGCGGAAGTAAAGAATAAGTTAGCTAATAGTAAAATCTAATAGAGGATAATACAATGGCAAAAAAGAAAAAAAATAAGAAAAAAGATAAGAAGAAGAAAAAGAACAAAAAGAAAAGATAATGTGTATTGGTTCATCAGATAACAGTACCTTAGATATAGTTAAAAATAAAAATATAGAAGGTATTAAAGCTAGAATTGACTCAGGTGTCGCTAGTGATGCTGATAAAGCCACATATGCTGAATTTGTAAAAACAAATAAGAAGGAGTAATATGTTTCTTTATGCTTTAAAGAAAAAGTATGAAGCAGAGATTGCTGAACATACTTCGGTTGTTGATACTTACTTAAAAAATCCAGTAGGTATTCCTGACCACGATAATATTCTTGACACAATTAAAAATAGATATGATAAATTAACTGTATCTACTTTAGCGTTAAAGAATATAAATGAACTTCTTGATAAGGCTCAAGAAGCTGAGAAGAAAAATAAAGAATAGTTGTGCAACCTTTATAGGTGGCAACTGCCAAGTAAATAAGTAGATTAACTTGACCTTCCTGCGGGAAGACAATTTAGTATAAGAAGCTGAAAATACAAGGCTTTTATTAACTAACCATAAATTCAAAGGAGAATATATTATGGCAAATGCAACACCAGCGAGTATACCACAGATAAACTCAACGGGTACAGAAGACGCATTGTTTTTAAAAGTTT